>Ga0256831_1000037_pt1 | contig 63357 bp, 55 predicted proteins | sample 132544metaG_FD_189087 | JGI IMG/M metagenome (GOLD analysis project Ga0256831, IMG submission 189087) | Hydrothermal vent microbial communities from Lau Basin, Pacific Ocean - 132-544 | ecosystem: Environmental > Aquatic > Marine > Hydrothermal vents | place: Pacific Ocean: Lau Basin | collected...
TTTTACGGTTCGGATCTGCAGTATTTAATTATGCAGGATATCCTGGTAACCAAGTAAATGGCCCAATATGTCCTGCAGCTCTGCCATGGTTATGATGCTCCTTTTGCGGATGTCGCCAGACAGTATGCCAGTCTGTTTAAAGGGCGTAATTTCCGGGTCATCACGGTATTTTTAACGGGGAAGAGTAATCCGGAGGTTATTGCTGAGGTAGATTCGGACGAAGTACTTTTTCTTGAGAATACCTCAAAGGAATTACGGGGGCTGAAACGCAAGCAGGTTCACCAGGTAAAACAATTACATGCCCGCTATGGGTTTAAATTGATCCTGGCGCATCGATATAAGGCTGTTTTTATATCCTGCCATATTAAGCAGGTTCCCGTGGTGGGTATTCATCACGCTTTTGGAGATTATCAGCGTTTTATGAGGCGCTGGTTTGTATACCAGCATAAAAACAGACTGGCTCTGCTTGGGGTTTCCAATGCAATCAGGGATGATTTAAGGCGCTCACTGGTATACTTTCCAGAGGACAGAATTCAGACTCTTTACAATCGTATTAATGTAGAACAGCTGGAAGCATCACATCTGGCTAAAAATACAGCCAGAGCAAAACTTGGTATTGCACAGGACAGGTATGTTTTTGCTAATGTCGGGCGTTTGCATCCGGATAAAGACCAGAAGACTTTGATAGATGCATTTGCCAGGATTGCAGAACAAATGCCCAATGCCTGTCTGGTAATAATAGGAAAAGGGCGGCTGGAACGGGTATTAAAAGAGCAGGTTAAGCAGTTAGGTCTGCAAAGCAGGGTGCTTCTTCCAGGAACGGTAAAAAATGCCAGACGTTTTTTTACTGCCTTTGACTGTTTTGTGCTGAGCTCTGATTACGAGCCGTTTGGAATGGTCTTACTGGAAGCTATTGCCGCCAATGTACCTGTACTAGCGACCAGTGTGGGGGGGGCCAGTGAGATCATTACAGACCCTCAATACTTATTTGATGTAGGTGATGCAAAGCGTTTATCGGAACTTATGCGGGATTTTTATCAAATGGATGCAGATTCTATTAATAAATTAAAGGAAAACAATTATCGCTGGATGATGCAGAATTTTACAGATGATGCCGTATATAAGACATTCTGGTCATATACTTTTATTCAGCAATTTTTAAACACTGGTAATAACAAAGCAGTTTAAGATTATGGTTTTTCAGTTTATAAAAAATCTCTGGTCAGATAATAAACTCTGGCAGGAAACAGATAAGGATACCTATATTCAGGCCTGTAAACAATATGGGAACAGTTTTTTAACTCATCCCGTAGTTATATCTGCCATGTGTTCCATGCTTAATATTTCTGAGGTTTATTCGGCCTGCTATATTGAAGATAAACTGGCAGGTTCTATTGCAAACTGGGGGCCTTATCTTGCAGGAGATAAACGCTATTTAAAAAAATCAAATCTACGTAGAGAAATCGATACCGGTAATTCTGAAGTAATTTTACCGGTATCGAATCAAACTCATATACCTCTGCCGGTTAAAGGACAGTTTATATCTGAGCTTAACCGTAAAAGCATTACTAATCTAAAACCTCAGAAAGAAACTCTGAGCCTGGCTCGTTCCATCCAGTCCGGTGGCTTTTCCAGAAAATTTCGATATAACAGAAGAAGAGAAGTTAAGTTATTTAAGGAAGCCGGAGGTGAAATCAGGCAACTGGAAAAACTGGATGAGGATCAAATAGCAAAAATATATATTGATCTATTTCAGAAACGTTGGGGAAAAAAACCTAAGGGTGAGCAACGATTAGCGGAATTTCTGGCATATGTCCGACCACTGATAAAAGGTCATTATCTGACAATAGATGAACAGGCTATAGCAGTTCAATTGATTTATATTTCTGAAGGTGAAAAGGTTATTTCAGCAGAATATATTAATGGTGGAGTCGATCTGGCATATGGTCAGTATAGTCCCGGGAGTATTTTATCTTTTTTAAATATTCAGATGGCAGAATCCATGGCACAGGAAAAACAGCTGCCCCTGCGTTTTTCATTTGGGATTACAGATAAAGAATATAAAAACAACTGGTGTGATCCGCATCCTGTGTTCAGGTGTTAATATGATCCATCATAAACCGCTTAGCTCTGCCAATCGTAAGTCACGTCTTTTAAATCAACTTAAAATTATTTTTCTTTTTCTGGTCATTCTGTTTCTAAGTATCAAGGGTTTTTATGGGATGGCTATTGCCCTTGTACTGTTAGGTTATATTATTAATGAAGTGTTTTTTTCAGATCATATTTTTTATGACGTAAAACAGGACTATCAATATAATTTACAGGCAGAATATTCAGAAAATATTTTACTGGAAAATAATCAGATTATCTGGAAAAAGGAATATGCCAATAAAACTCTGCTTGTGGAAGTAGAACTATGTAGTACCTTTTCAGGCTATATTTTTGATCCTTATATTGAATTAAAAACACCATCTGATAGCCAGCTGCAATATTTTGAGCGGGGCTTAAAAGGGGGGCGGTATATCAATATTAGCCATATTAATGAAGGCTCAGAACATGAGAGTATTGAAGTCATCTTTCATGGTTGTCGACCCGTAAATTCAAAAGCAATATTGCATGGTTTTAATAAACCAGATCTGTCAGAAAAAAACATACTGGTTATCGCTCCCCATGCGGATGATGCAGAAATAGCAGCCTTTGGCGTATACAGTCAGAATAACAGTTTTATAGCAACCATTACTGCCGGTGAACTAGAGGCAGAGTATTATGAATCTATAACGGCTTCAAAAGAACAGGCTTCTCAGTTAAAAGGCAAATTAAGAGCCTGGGACAGTATTTCTATTCCCCTCTGGGGGGGAATTAAAGCAGACAGGGTCATTCAACTGGGCTATTTTTGCCTGACTTTAAAAACCATGCAGCAGAAGCCGGATCAGGACGTACAGTCAATTACTGCCGGGCTGGATAGGCCTTCTTACTTCCGCCTGTATAATCAGTGGGAACTTGCGACAGATGAAACTGGTACTGCCAGCTGGAATAACCTGCTGGCAGATCTGCAGGAAATTATAAAGCAGATTCAACCCGATGTAATTATTACCGCTCATCCGGAAATGGACCCTCATCAGGATCATTATTATGCAAGCCTGGCGATCCAGGAAGCCTGTCGGAAGTGCCAGCTTAGTCCTGATTTTTTTCTGTATGCCAACCATTATAATCATACTGATATATTCCCTTTCGGTCGTACAGGCAGTCTGCATTCTCTGGCTCCAGAATTTAAACCCGGTTATCTTTCTGTGTCTCCAGTTTCCTGTGCTCTGGATAAACAGATGCAGAATAATAAATTAATGGCTTTAACCATGATGCACGATTTACAAATACCGGTTCCCTTTAAAAAACAACTAAGAAAAAAACTACAGTACTGGTTTCTGGGACGCCATAAATACCAGATGGGTTATGATGAATACTTTAGAAAGGCGGTTATGCGCAATGAACTGTTCTACCGGGTGTCCACAAAGCAATTAAATGAGCTATTTATAGCACATCAACAAACAGGTGAATAATGAGTTTAAGAAAAATTATTAATCGTTTTCTACAGGGAACACAGTATCAGGTTCAAAAAATCAATCCTGCATTAAATTCACCTGAAAAAAAATTCCTTAAGATTACTATAGAGTGTTTTCTGGCTAAAGCGGTACTGGAAAACAGTAATTTTTATTTTGTTCAGATTGGCGCTAATGACGGCAGGAGAGCCGATGATTCTTATGATTTTATTATCCGGCATCATCTCAATGGTATAGTGGTTGAACCTTTAAAAGATATGTTTGAGCGTCTTTGTGAAAACTATGCTTCAGAGCCGCAAATTACTAAAATAAACAGGGCAATTCATAGTACAGCCAGGTCTATGCCTCTTTACCGAATAAAAAATGATGCCAATGTTCCTGACTGGTGTCATGGTATTGCATCTTTTGATAAAAATCATTTAATGGACGGTGCTAAAAAGGTACCGGATATTGAAAAATATATTGTAGAAGAAACAGTAGAATGTATTTCTCTTAATGAATTATTTTCACAGACCGGTGTTGAGCAAATAACCTTTCTGCAAATTGACACGGAAGGTTATGATTTTGAAATTATTAAAATGATTGATTTTAACAAAATGAAACCTGCCATTATTCGCTATGAATGCAGTGTCCTGTCAGAACAGGACAATCAGGCCTGTATAGACTTACTTACTCAGCAGGGTTATCGCTTCTTTGATGAAGGTAATGATATCATTGCTGTACTGAACTAGTTTGGTTTTTATTTTCAGGCAGAATGTTATTTTTTTCTAATCCGGCATATATTGACTCAGCAAGGACGGTATAGCCCGCTTTATTAAAATGTTTCCAGTCAATCGGGCCATGAATAATCTGCTTTTTAGATGCTTCTCTGATATCAGGACGGGTATCTATAAAAGGAATATCCAGCGACTCGGACATTTGTTTTACCCTGCCTGCAATTTCATCACTGCGCTGCATCAGTTCTTCAGAGGTATGGATTTCTATACTTTTAGTGGGATCTTCAGCAATAATATTGGAAGTACTGACTTTATCTGAAACCTTAGCATAGGATTCAATAACAGAAGGAAGGTAAACAACAACAATTTTGCTGTTTTTAAAGAATTTTTGTAAATAGGCTAATGAGCGTTTTGCAGCCATAAATCCAAGATCGGTTTCTTTTTCAGACAGTTCAAGCGCCGGTGATTGCAGGGCATCTGGAATTTTAACTTCCTTCCCGTTAACCCGGACAGCATTTACTTTACCTGTTACTCTAATATGAATGTCTCCTAGTTCTTCACCCACTTTCTTTTCTTTAAGCTCATGTTTTATAATTTTAAATACAGCTCTTGGAAACCAGCCAGTATTACTGTCGATACCAGAAAAGGGGCCGGTTTTTCTTTTTTTAATGATTTCAAGAAAAAAATCATTCCATGCCTGGTCATTATTTATATTGTCCTGACCAAATTCTGAAATAAAATCTTCCTTGATTTGTAAAACATTTTCGAGCAGGTCATTGCCGGCATAAAAATAGGCAAGAATAATATCGGGTTCCTGCAGGTCTGGTTCGATATTCCTTTTTATAAACTGATAGCGGGCTATAGGCTCACGTACCCAGCCTTTGATATTACTGGCACCACTTTTTCCAAAGCTAATAACATCTTTACCAGTTAAATCATGTAAAACATGACCTGAGTTAAAAGCAGCGTTGGTATTGGGATCTATTTGTAAAATCCAGTCACCTTTGCCCTGAGCATAGGAGTCTCCGGCAATAGCTATATAATCTTCTGGCAGTCGTTCCGACTTGGAACTCTGTGCCAGAACGGCCAGACCAGCAGGTAATGCGAAATGAAATTTAACCGGGGTTTGAGTAATAAATTTATCTTCAATAACCGATTCGAGAATTAAAAAAGTACCGGCGATAACAATTAAGGACAACAGGATATTTATAAATGTAGTTTTTTTCATTTTTTGCTTTTAAAAGTAATGTAACCCTTGCAAAGGTTATAGGATTATTAAGTTATTGTTTATTTTTTGAATATTAAAGTTTTCCTAGCAGCTCTTTTATACGATGATTCCAGGTGTAATTTTTCATAAAGTACTGGTGTCCCTGAAGAGCAATTTTTTCTCTTTCCCTGTCGTGCTTCAGATAATAGTTAACTTTATCATTTAGTTCTTCTGAATCTCTATAGGTTTCTATATGCTTGCCGATTTCAAATAATTCATTTAATTCAGAACAGTATTCTGTCAGCAAAAAGCCCTGAGCAGCCAGGGTTTCAAAAATGCGCAAATTAACACCGGTTTCTACCCCGTAAAAAGTAGATCGGGTAATATTTAGAATGATTTTACTCTGGTGCAGCAAGCTATGCAATTGATTGCCCCAGACCGGCTGGTAATTAATTTTGTCCTGTAACTGTGCCGATATCAGGGCATTATTTCGCTGCCATTTACTGCCGTATATATAGATCTGGTGATCGACAAGGTGTTCGAGCAGGAAGATTCTGCGCATATCTGCGCTTCCGACAAACAGTACATCCAGAGATTTTTCTATTGTAGCAGGCACTTCAATAGGGTTTGCTCCAAAGGGGAAATAAGAAGCGTTCAGTTGATCGTTCTTATTAATAAACTCTGTTGTGGTTTTAGAAAAAGAAAATATATGGTCATATAAAGGGAGTTCTTCAGTATAATAATAAACCAGCTCTCTTTTATTATTAAACAGGTTGCAGCTGTCTGTATCATAGAGATAAAGCTTAAAACCATATTGTTGTTTAATAGTTTGCATGAGCTGCAAATCAAAAAAACGGTATAAAAATCCTATCACAAGAATAATATCAGGTTGCTGTTCCTGCATAAGCTTTTGCAGGGCATGACTGGTTATTTTAGGATTGCGGTAATAATCTTTTTTTAAAAACTGTCTGTTAAAGGCTTTCTTAACGGCAGAACTCAGTTTATAGAAGGATTTTTTTTCTAGTTTTTCAGAAGCAATATAATAAGTATCTTTAATATAGTTCTGTAGGGCAGAGGTAATTTCCTGACCAAGAGAAATTCCGCTGATACCATCGAGCACTAGAATTTTTTTATTTTGCATTATGATGTTAAATTTTTATTTGCTGAGTCAATTGTCTGGAAGTAAATTATAACATGAAAAGTTTTAGCGGTGTTCGGGGAACTGTAGAACTGAAAAAGTGGAAGAGACAGGCCGGCAGGCCAGTTGTTCTGCTGACAATGTAGTTGTTGTCAGAGGGATAATAATTTTGTGCCGGGTGCGGGAAAGATGACCGCACTCCCGGGATGGGGTGGCTTAGTTTGAGTCACCAAACCAGTCGTAACTGCAGTCCAGATGCTTGCGGATCTGGATAATGCCTTCCAGATCATCTTCTACCATGACCTGAATCGGTGACCGGTTTTTAAACTTTTTGCTGGCACGGGTCATCCAGAACAGGGACATTTTGGGATTGGTCGGATAACTGGTGGACAGTGCATCAATAATACCCAGAATATGACGCAGACGTTCCTGTACTTCAGGCGTGTCCGGAAATGCGGTGTCGTGCCTGAACTTGCTCAGGTGACGGACTTTTACATTTTTGGGTAATGCCATAATGGAGAGAATATGTTCACCGTCCAGTTGCCACTGATCCATAATGTGCATCACGGCATTGGTGACTTTTATGTTATAATCCTCTTCGGACAATTCGTTTTGTGGTTGTGCTGTCATATTGTGTTGCCTGTTTTACCTGATTAAAGGCTTAAAGTCCTAGTATTTTAGTCGGGTTTTATTGTATCATCTATTTTCTGTTATTTCTAACTAATTTTATCATCTTCTAAAGTTTGTCTATATGTCAGTCTGAAAAACTGTCAAAAGCACCTTTTAAACTGAATAAAGAGTTAACTGAATTAAAGAGGAAAGCCATGTCTGAAGCAAGCGGATCTGAAAAAGTCTCATTTTTACTGGAGGGGCAGGAAGTTTTAACTTATGACCGTGCTATTGCCCTGACGGATCAGCAAAAGAACTACCTGGAGGATATGGACAGAACCCTGGAAGAAGGCTTTATTCTGGCTGGACAGAAGGTGGAGCAACCTGATCTGGAACAGAAAACTCAGTTTGTGGCCCTGAATCTGGTGCAGGCACTGCAAAAAGAAGACGATAAAACGGCCATTATACTGTTTTCTTACCTGGTGGATCGGATGCCGGATCTGAAACAGGCTAAGGCAAAGGTAAAAGAGAGCGAATCAGGTGATAAAATCGGAGTGGAATTTGTTTTTGATGAAATCAAACCGGAAGGGCAGAAACTGGAGTTTCATCCTAAACCGCCGGTGATGCATTAAGTTATTATCATGGGCAAAATTATATGGTTTATAACAGTTTGAGAAATAACTTTGTAAAAAAGGTAGTTGCATGACTCTGGAATTTTTACCCCGTCCCGGTATGCGGGAGCGCCACCTGAAGCGGCAGTATCAGAATCCGCTGTTTGATAAAAACGTGCGGGAATTTGATGAGCAGCGTTTAAGCGGTGCCCGTTTTATGGATGAAAAAGAGCAGGAAGAATTCGGCCAGTCTTTTGTAAAGCTGGTGGAAGAAGTGGCTGAACTTAAACCCAATGAAGACAGTGAAGTATTACTGGAACTGAAAGCCCGCCTGGATCATGCTTATGAAGTCTGCAGCGGCCTGACAGGGGAGCATGAGGCAGAAAAGCAGGCCATTACCCGCCTTGTAGAAGTGATTATGGCCTCCATCTGGCAGGGAGCACAGGGTGACGCTGAAGCGGAGCAGAATCTGCACGAGGAAGCCCTGGCACGGAAAACCCATTTTCATCTACTGCGTTTTCCTGTTATTGCTGATTTACTCCGTGCCCGTTCACCCATTGCCGGGGATCAACTGGTACCGACTTTACTGAGTGAGTCAGAAGAGTCGCTGGAAGCGGCACTGACATTATTTGATAAGGAACAGTTAGAAGAAATTCTGCAGCAGAGTGAGACTTTGCTAGGTTCTTTGTCTGTTGCGGATAATTCAGGAATTTATCAGGCCCGTCTGGAGCAGATCCGCAGTAAATTATTAAGTCTGGTGCTTGAAACCCTATAGTTTATCCCCAATTAAGTCAGTTACATTCCCCCTTAATCCCTGGCCTAAAGAGCCATAGTTTTGGAGTCATATTAGCTCTGGAGTAATAAATGAATCAGGAAAAACAGGAAATAGACAGCCCGATTGAAACCTCTGATGCCAAAGAAACCCGTGAGTTTCTGGCACAGAAGGTACAGGAATTTTCAGATAAGCTGGCGGCTTTACCCAGGGTGGTCGCCCCGATGGAAAAAGCCAGAGTATTACTGGATTTGGCCAATGCTGAACTGGGTATGACTCAGATGAGTGATGTCTGGAATCATGCCAAGGAAGCCTTTGATATCTGTATTGCCAATGAAGAATGGCAGATGGCAATTGAAGCCTGCGACTTACTGTATCAGACAGAACTGCCTTCCTCCATTATTGCCCTGGGGCATGGTGTCTGGCTGTCAGTGACTTATCCCGTTGAGCCGGAATACACCATTAATATGCTTAACTACGTGATTAATGAAACCCCGGATGATGCCGACGGCGCCGCCCTGGCGGCCGTAACGGCCCATTTTATAGTGGATCACCGCACCGAGGGTCGTAAGAAAGAAGATCTGAAAGTGATCACGGGTAATATGATTGCCAAAGTGGCTGAGCGGCACAGCAAGGTTGAAACCCAGATGGGACTGGATGTCTGGATGGACAAGCTGGAATTAAGAGATCCCGATGTGTTCCTGCCCCGTATGGGGCTGGTGGTCGGTGCCATTGTCGGTGACGGTAACTGGTGGTTTGATCGGGATGAGTTGAGGGCTAAAATTCCGGATTAATTGCTGGTTGTTGAAAGTAAAAGATTAAATCCCCCTTTGTAAAAGGGGGATTTAAGAGCTGGGAGTTAATCGTTGATTTCATCGCCGTGAAAGGTGCTTTCAAAGTGCATATTTTCGGGTTTTACGCCATTGGCCAGCAGTAAGGGCTTTAACAGGTGGTTAAGATGTCCGGGTGCGGAAATGTATAAATCAAAATTATGCAGATGCCTGTGCTCATTGTGCAGGTGTTTGATTAAGGATTTCGCTACCACATCGGTTTTGGGTTCCAGAACAATCGGGGTATAGGTAAAATTATCCAGAGCATCGTTCCAGGAACGGCACAGATTTTCCAGGTAGTGTTCTTCAACCTTGCGTGTCATCCAGTATAAATGAATGGTATCAGCATTATCCAGCGACATGGCGTGTTCTATAAGCCCTTTGATGGGTGCAAATCCCGTATCCCAGGCGACAAAAATCAGTGAATTGGGTGAATCTTCGTCCAGAACAAAACTGCCGTAAGGCCCTTTTAATTTCAGAGTGTCGTTGCTTTTAACGTGCTTGATAATGGCCTGGCCAAAATTACTCTGATCATTGACGGGAATGTGAAATTCCAGGGTGCTGGGTTCACAGGGACAGCTGGCAATGGAATATTCAGCCTGCAGTTCTGTGTCACTGCCGCCGGTACCTTCGGGAATGATCAGCTCAATATGCTGACCGGCCAGAAAACGCAGACGCTGACTGCGTGGGGGACGCAGGGTCATAATAATGGCATGATCATTAATAGTCTGCAGTTGTTTTACTTTAGCCGTAATGCTCTGTAATGGGATATCATCGGCACTGACGGCTTCTTCTGTCTCCAGGGTAATATCGGTAATGGCCCGGTTGGAGCAGGTCAGAATATATCCCTGAGCTTTTTCACTTTCTGAAAAAACATAATCCTGGTGGGCGGTTTTTTCGACCTTGCCGGACAGCAGTCTGGCCTTGCACTTGCCGCATTTACCATTATTACAGCCGTAATTTACAGCCAGACCACTGCGCAGTGCGGATTCCAGTAAAGTTTCAGATTTATCCGAGGTAAAGTCATGGCGGCTGGGCAGCAGGCGTACATGGGGCAGCATAAAATGTCTGATCTGCTGCTCCATATGATCGATGGGGGTGATCATTTTTTCTATTTCCAGGTTTCTGACTTCAGTATGAAACCAGTCTTTACATTCATTCAGTGCATGTTCCGGATTATCCCCAAGATTTATGGCCATTAAACGGTGTTTCAGGGCATCAATGAGTTCTTCCATTTTTTCTGCACGCCTGCGCTCATCGGCCAGTTCCTGGTTCATTTTTACCAGGCGGCGGCTTAAGGCATCTACCTGGGCACCTTCCCGTTCACTCTGGGCCATTTTGTGCACGGCATCACGCATGAACTTTTCCACTTTCTCAAGCATGGTATTGTCTTCATACTGGGCTTCAGGAAAAGCCTTTTTTAAATCCGAAAGGGTTACGGTACCTTCCATAACTTTCAGTTTGTTTTCCTGAATTTTCTTTTGAATATCCCCCCGTTTAACACCGATAAGACGGGCTGCCTGAGATAATGATAAATGTCTGTCCATATTATTCTCCAAAAGTCATAAGCGGTATAATCAGTTTAAGAAGGTAATTTAGCCGGTAGTTTCACAGGCTGTTGACTGGGTTTACCGTACAGGTAACCCTGGGCATAGTGGAATTTCATATTTTTAATGGTTTTTTCAGTCTGTTCTGTCTCAATGCCTTCAGCCACCAGTTGATGACCGGTTTCATGAATCATGTCGGCCAGATGATGAATAATGCTGTATTGTTTTTTATCACCCAGCTGCTGAATCAGGGATATGTCAAACTTAACAATATCAACCGGCATGGAAGATAAATAACTGATGGATGAATAACCACTGCCGAAATCATCCAGTGCAATAATAAAGCCCTGTTTTTTCAGGGTATTAATATGTTTGCTGGCCTGAATCATATTGGTTATCAGGGAGGTTTCAGTTATTTCCAGAACAATTTTATACCACTTTAAATAAGGAACAAACAGGGATAGTTGCTCTACTATATTGTCATGAATAATAGATGGGCCGGATACATTAATGGATACGCCGGTCTGTTCTGGAATTTTCCCGTTTTTAAGATCCGCTTCAATGGTTTTAAAGATAGCCAGATCGAATTCGTATTCAAGTTTACGGGCTTCAACCAGTTCAAAAATATTCTGAGGCGGGATAATTTCATTGTCTTTCTGTATTCTCAGCAAGGCTTCATAATAATCCACCTTATGATCAGACAGGGTAATTATGGGTTGGTAAAACATGACAATATCTTTGCCTGAGGCTACGGCATCATAAACAATATTGTTGATTTTACTGGAAAAAATACTGTTGGAGCTTTTGTCGATGCCTTTTGAATAAAAAATGATATGATATTTTCCAGGCTTTTTTGCTTCATAGACAGCAACATCTGCCTGCCACAGGAGATCATTAATACTGCCGGATTGCTGTTCAATATTATGTGCAATACCAATACTGGCAACAACGGGTTCTTTAATTTTTAAATCCCTGGGGATAATATTTTTTATGGCTTTTTTACATCGTTCAGCAACATAAAGGGCATCCTCTGGTTTGGCTACCTGGATAATGGTTGCAAACTCATCTCCTCCGATGCGATAGAGTTTTTCTCCTTTTCTTAATGAGTGTTGAATAGTTTCTGAAAAGGCCTGAAGTACCCTGTCACCCACTGGATGTCCATAAGTATCATTAATACTTTTAAAATGGTTTATGTCAAACAGCAGCAGGGCGATTCTCTGACGGCTGTCCGAGAAAATATCCTGAACGTGCTGCCAGTGCTCTTCAAAAGCCCTGCGGTTAAAAACTCCGGTGAGTGCATCACGATGAGCCATATTCCAGAGTTCTTTGTTTTTATTGTCCAGGTTAAGATAAACCTTTTTTAACTTGTTCTGATATTGGATAAGTGAATGGCGTACTTTTTCCAGTTCATCAATATGAAACTGATGCCCTGTATCTAAAACCCTTTTAAGCTCCGAATCCTGGTCCAGCTCGTCAATATAACGGGAGATTTCAAGTAAGGGACGTGAAAGAAAAAAACTGATTAGAAAATAAAATAAAATGGCAAAACCAATTAAAATAATCGAATTTCGGGTAATGGCCTGTTTTAGAAACTGGGTAATTGTCTGAATGTCATTATTACTTTTAACCTGATAACTTAGATACTGTATGAAGTCATTTACCGGGATAGAGTCTTTTTTCCTGACAGTGGTTTTCAATGAGTCTGAATCAATAAAATTGAACTGTTTAAATTTTAATAATGAACTGAATACTTTACTTTTGGTTGTTACATAGCCGCGTATCTTTTTTGTGTTATCACGATCAAGAATTGGGGTGGTCAGTATAAGATAAGCAATATTATTTTCAATTATAAAGTATGGGGTTAACTGATTAGTGGCAATGGTTTCAGGCAGGGTAGTGGTTCTGAGCTTAACCAGAATATGTCCCTGATTATCGTATAAAGCGGCTTCCTGGTAATAATCAGGTAATAATCTTGAATTGTATAAAAGATGGGTATACCAGAAAGAATAAAAACTGGAATTATCCAGCTGCTGATGGACCTCATCCCAGTTGCTAAACTTATTATTAATTTCCTGGTGCTGCATAATAAGATGTTTATATGCATCGATTAGCTCATGGCGTCCTTTTTCCTGGTAGGCATGGATAAGCTTCTGGTTAATATGGTTAATGTCATTATAAGCATAAAAACTGCTGCCAATAAAAACAATAATATACAAAAGGATAAAGCCCAGTGCATAATGTTTTATTGATAATTGCTTTGTCATAGTGGTTTATTATTAGTGATCGGTAGAATGCTTTCTACGGTATCAAGCAAATCAAGCTCATTTTCAGCATCAAAAAAATGATTGGCACCCTTAATAATAATGGTGGTATTGGTCGATGCCAGGCTCATATTCCAGTTTTTTAAACGATACCGTTCTTTTTAATAAATACTCAACATAGAAGACGTCCATTATTGTCACGGGAATTGAGTCTGAAATTAGAATTATAAATTGAGTATAGTGTATAAATCTAAATAGTGTATTGTTTGGCTGAATTAGTTTGCCGGGGCTGGCAGTTTTTAAAACTGAATAAAATCTGTTAAACCAGATCCAGGTATTTTTGCGGATCAACATTCCACTGCTGGTCAGATTCAGAACTGGTGATTTTATATTTATCCTGTCCGGCTAAATCAATCAGCTTAGGTTCAATGGTTTCACGGGTGCGGGTGTTAAGAAAAATAATAATCTTTGGCATCAGCAGATTTTTGCCGGTTTCATACACCACAGCCAGGTATTTTTTATTCAGCATAACCAGGGTTGCAGGAGGGTAGATGCCGACACACTGGATAAATTCCTGTAATAACTGTGGGTTAAAATGTGAGCCGGCCCAGGATAACATGCGTTTAAGGACTACGGATGGATCCTGGCCTTTATGGTAACAACGGTCTGCGGTCAGGGCATCATAAACATCAACAATGGCTGACATTTGACCGATTTCACTGATTTGATCACCTTTCCAGCCGTTAGGATAGCCACTGCCATCATACTTTTCATGGTGTAAGGCGGCAACATCCAGGGCATTCTGGTTAATCCCCGGTGTTTTTTCCAGAATAATACGGCTGTCAACCACATGACGGCGCATAATTACAAATTCATCGTCCGTCAGTTTGTCCGGCTTATTTAGTATCTCATCCGGAGTCAGCGTTTTGCCGATATCATGTAAAAAACCGCCCACCCCGACATCATGAATGACCGTTTCAGGCATGCTGCGGCTTTTAGCAAAGGACATCATCAAAACACCGATATTGACAGAATGCTCAAAGGTGTAGGCATCCCAGTGACGTATACGGGACAGTCCCAGTAAGGCATTATGGTTATCCAGAACGGACTCTGACATATTATTAACAATAGAGGTCACTTCCTTCATTTTAACCTGTTGACCCAGCTTGACATCAGACATGATAGTACTGATAAGCCCTTCTGCCTGTTTCTTTATATCTTTGGCTTTAGTCCGAACGGCTTTCAGGTTCTGTGGTTTCTTCCGGTTATGCGGGGCTGTGCCTGGAGGGGTATTACTAACAGAAGAGGCATTTTGTTCAGCAGGCTGTTTTGTCTGCTCAGAATTGGCTTCAATATCCAGACCTTTATCAGTATCGATTTTTAGAGTTTTAATACCAGATTTAAGCAGTTTCTTTATATCGGCAGAATCGGTGATTTTAAACTGGTTTCTGGCAAAAGGATGTTCCAGCCAGGAGCAGTTTAAATCGTGGATATACATGCCGTTACGAATTTGTTTGACAGAAATGGTTTTTATCATAAATTGCCGGTTTGTATCAGCCAGGGAAGAATAAAAAAACTACAAAAGGACTTAAGCCTGACTTTGAGTATAGAAAATATTATTTAAAAAGAAAGAATGAATATAAAAAAATGAATGTTTTTATAAATAAATGCAGGAAGGATGAAGGGTAAAGTAATGAGTAAACCCGGTTAATTACCAGGTGATTGTGCTTAAACAGATAGGAAGTTGAATAGAAGTGGCGTCCCCTAGGGGACTCGAACCCCTGTTACCGCCGTGAAAGGGCGGTGTCCTAGGCCACTAGACGAAGGGGACAATACCTGATATGTTCAGATAATCAACGGACAAAAGTCTGCCTGAAGTCGATTATGTTATGTCGCTTCGTAGCGATTAGCTAGAAAGTGCGCACATTATATGGCCGGTTCTGGTATTAGTCAAATAAAAATTTATTATAAGTGTGCAGAAGACCAGGGCCGGATTATACTTTGGTTAAAATATGTTCAATTTGAAATTTATAACCTCTGAGTATCCATTGACCGTGCTTCTTGATGAAGTTTCGGCAGCAGGGACAATAAATTGCTCCTGCATTTATTGCATTCCCGCCTTCCGGCGGTCATGCTGCCGAAAAGCCTCCATGGATGCGCTCTTTATTATAAGAGAAAGGCTTCTTCAGCAAGGAGTACGGTCAATGGATACGGTATTTGCGTCTAAATGAGAATTATTAAAAGTATGCTCCCGCCCTGAGTTTTGCTATAAATCAAAATAGCTTCTTAAATATTAATTGTACATGGATAATCCGGTCCGGTTTTTATATGATAGAGTTGCCCTCTTACGCCACTCTCGGCATTGATAATTATGGAAACAAAATGAAACAGCCTACAAAAGATTTAGTCAAATCGCCCGCCTGGCAGGCATTGAAAGATCATTATGAAGCTATTAAAGATGTTCATATGCGGGATATGTTTGCAGAGGATCCACTAAGATTTGAAAACTTTTCTACCTCTGTCAATGATATTGTGCTGGATTATTCCAAAAACAGGATTAATGAAGAAACCATGCGTCTGCTTATGGGGCTGGCGCGTCAGGCCAATGTAGAGGAATGGCGGGATCTGATGTTTTCCGGAGAGCCGATCAATTCCACTGAACATCGTTCTGTTTTACATACTGCACTGAGAAACCGTTCCAGTAAACCCGTTCGTGTCAATGGGCGTAATGTTATGCCCGGAATTAAAGCCGTGCTGGCCCATATGCGGGACTTTTCTGAACAGGTGCGTAGCGGAGAATGGCGTGGTTATAACGGTGCCCGGATAAAAAGTATTATCAATATCGGTATCGGCGGCTCCGATCTGGGGCCACATGTAGTGTGTGAATCCATGAAACCCTATTCACAGCGGGGACTGGATGTATACTTTGTTTCCAATGCTGACGCTACTCATCTGGTGGAAACTTTAAAAAATGTCGAACCGGAAACCTCTCTGTTTGTTATTGCCTCTAAAACTTTTACTACCCAGGAAACCATGCTCAATGCTTTCAGTGCCCGTAAGTGGTTTATGGATCTGGTGGGTAATGAAAAAGCCATAGAAAAGCACTTTGTGGCGGTGACTACTAATGTTGAACTGGCCACCGAGTTTGGTATTAATGAGGCCAATACCTTTGAATTTTGGGACTGGGTGGGCGGTCGCTATTCACTCTGGTCTGCTATTGGTCTGTCTATTGCATTGTATCTGGGGATGGACCATTTTGAGTCTTTACTTGATGGTGCCTACGAAATGGATCAGCATTTTCTAAAGACGCCCCTGGAGGAAAATATTCCGGTTATTATGGCCTTACTGGGGATCTGGTATAACAACTTTTTTGATGCCCAGAGTCATGCCATTATGCCTTACAGCCAGTACCTTGAACGCCTGCCCGATTACCTGCAGCAGCTGGATATGGAAAGTAATGGTAAAACAATTGACCGTACCGGCCACCGGGTGAATTATCTGACTGGGCCTATTATCTGGGGGCAGTCTGGTACCAACGGCCAGCATGCTTTTTTCCAGTTATTGCACCAGGGCACCAAGCCGGTACCGGCTGATTTTTTAATACCGGCTCTGAGTCAGAATCCTTTAGGTCTGCATCACCGGGTATTATTTTCCAACTGTCTGGCACAGACCAAGGCCTTAATGCTGGGTAAAAAATACGCAGAAGCCGTGGAAGAAATGCGCCATCAGGGCTATTCCCAGGATGAGATTGAAGAAGTCATTCAGCACAAGGTATTTGACGGCAATAAACCGACCAATACCATTATCTTTGAACGTCTGACACCCAAAACACTGGGATCCATTCTGGCCATGTATGAACACAAGGTGTTTGTCCAGGGAATTATCTGGAATATTAACTCCTTTGATCAATGGGGTGTGGAATACGGTAAGGTTCTGGCCGGTCAGATACAGAAAGACCTTTCAACTCCCGGGGATGTTGAAAACCATGATTCCTCCACCAATGGTCTGATAAATTATCGCAAGCGGGTTTACTTCGACGAAATCGATAAAAATAAACTGGACTAAGTCTGTGTCCATTCCTTTATCCCTTATCCCACCGGGAGAGGGTTAGGATGAGGGAAAATCTGGATTGATTAGAATACTTTTCTGTAGGTTCTTACTTACTTTGGTAGGTAAGAACTAGTATATTTACTGTATATCTTTGCTATTCTTATAGAGCTTGTCTAAACTTTGAACCAGTTTCTTGATTTGTGCAACAGGTTTTCAGTTTTATGCGTTCTGTTATTATTATATGCTTGTCCCTGATATTTTTATTCAATAATGCCTGTGCTCAAACTATAACTCAGAAAGAGTCATCAACTCAGAAAGAGTCATCTGTTGATAAAGCCAAACCTATCCGTGTCATTTTCAGTTCCTATACTCCACCCTATGTTTTTGAAAAAGGTAACGGTATTGTTATCGATATTGTTACTGAAGCTCTGAAGCCGGCGGGTTATAAAGTTATACCTGTATTTTTGCCGTTGGGGCGGGGATTTAAAATGTTTGCCGACAGAAAAATTGAGGCAACCTCCGTTATTAAAAAAAATTCCGGTTTGAAAAATGCTTTTTATTCCGACTATTTTATGCAGTATCACAATTATGCTATTACGCTTAAATCCGGTCCCAGAGTTGATTCTATCAATGACCTGGCTAATCTGGATGTTATCGCGTTTCAAAATGCTTACCTTTATCTGGGCAAGGCCTATGGTCAGCTGGTAACGTCCAACCCCCATTATAAAGAACTGCCTAATCAGAAAATACAGGTATTAATGCTTTTAAGCGGCCGCACTGATGTGGCGGTAATGGATAAATCCATATTCCGGTTTTATAAAAACAAGTTGATCAGTGAAGGAAAAGTTTCTGCAAAGGTAGCAGTGGTACTCAATAATCTGTTTGAACCAACCCGGTATCGAACGGCTTTTATTGATCATCATATCAGGGATGCCTTTAATCAGGGATTCAAAAAGCTTCATGAAAGTGGCCGGTACGATGAAATATATGAAAATTATATCAACAAATATTTTGACATACCCCGTTAAAAAAACATGCATTATAAATTTAATAAAAAGCATTCTATTTCCAGAAAACTGCTTAAAGTTGTCTTTACCATCTACTTTGGCCTGACGATTCTAATCACAGGTATCCATGTTATGGTGGAGTACGAATATACTAAAAATATTATTAACGATGAACTTAAGCGTCTGGAAAAAACATTTAAACCAGCTATTACTACGGCAATGTGGGAGTTAAATTCAGAACAGCTTAAGGCCCTGACTGATGGAATTTATAATCTGGCCATTGTTACCGGTGTTGAGATCACTGATAACGAAGGGTTTATTAAGGAAAAACGAGGTCGTGCTGTTGGTATTGATAAGGTTGTTAATTCTGATCTGTTTTATTATCAAATGAAAATATACAGGGAATTTGATAATAAACTGATTTACCTGGGTAATGTGCGCTTTTTTTCTGACTCATCAGTTGTCATAAACCGGGTTAAAATGGGCTTTATGTTGATTCTGCTTAATGCAGTGATAAAAAGCAGTATTCTGATAATTCTGTTTCTCTGGGCCTTCCAGAAATATCTGTTTAATCCCATATCCAGACTGACTCAACAGATTGAAAAAATCGACCTGCAAAACATTGGAGATATTCGTATTGACCTGAATATCAATGAAGAAAATGAATTGAAACGTCTGGAGAAGAGTTTTAACCAGATGCTGACTCAGCTGCAGATTGACAGAGATTATTTTAATGATATTCAGATGCAGCATCAGGACAGACTGGAACGTCAGGTTATCAAGCGGACTCGTGAGCTGGAAGATGCCATTGAAGAGCTTAATAAAATTGCCTTTAAAGATCCTTTAACCCATCTTAAAAACCGCCGCAGCTTTTTTGAAGAAGGTAAAAACTATATGTCCATTGCCCGGCGTGTTAAGCAGCCTATGTCTCTTTTAATGGTGGACCTGGATTTTTTTAAATCTATTAATGACACCTACGGGCATATTATTGGCGATAAGGTGTTAATTGATTTTGCTGAAAAAATTTCAGACCTGTTACGCGAAAGTGATTTGTTTGCCCGTATCGGCGGTGAAGAATTTACTATTATTTTAAATAATACCGATTGTCATGGTGCAAAAGTGGTTGCAGAAAAAATGTGCCGCCTGATTGAAAACTCGGTCTTTAAAGAAGAGGATGTTGAGTTTTCTTATAATATCAGTATTGGCGTTACCGAGCTGGATGAGGACGATAAGCAGATAGATGATCTGATCCGCCGGGCGGATATTGCACTTTATCGTGCCAAGGAAGCGGGCAGGAACCAGGTTCAGCTTTATTGCGACTGAGGTTCTTTCCCTCCCCGTTGATGCACTGCTTCCTTATATTCTGTCAATAACCTTATTAAACGCATCAGCAGGCCGCATGGCCTGTTCAACTTTGTGCATATCCGGATGATAATAGCCATCCAGTTCAACCTTATTACCCTGCACAGAATATAACGCCTCAATAATAGCCTGTTCCTGCTCTGCCAGTTGCTGATAAATCGGTTTAAACTGCTCAGCCAGTCCAAGGTCTTCTGCCTGATGAGCCAGAGCTTCGGCCCAGTATAATGCCAGGTAAAAATGGCTGCCGCGATTGTCCAGTTCACCCACTTTACGGGAAGGCGATTTATTATTTTCAAGGAATTTTGCCGTGGCCTGATCCAGAGTAGTGGCTAAAATCTGAGCTTCGGCATTATCAAACCTGTCAGCCAGGTGTTCCAGAGATACGGCCAGTGCCAGAAATTCGCCCAGTGAATCCCAGCGCAAATGATTTTCCTGCAGAAACTGCTGTACATGTTTGGGTGCAGATCCGCCGGCACCGGTTTCAAACAGGCCGCCGCCGTTCATTAAGGGGACAATAGACAGCATTTTGGCGCTGGTGCCCAGTTCCAGAATAGGGAATAAATCGGTCAGATAATCCCGCAGTACATTACCGGTAACGGAAATGGTGTCCTTGCCCTGCTTGATACAGCTCAGGGAAAAATGCGTGGCTTCCCTGGGCGACATAATACGAATTTCCAGGCCGTTGGTATCATGCTCCGGCAGGTATTGTTCAACCTTTTTAATCAGCTCACAATCATGGGCGCGTTGATTGTCCAGCCAGAAAATAGTCGGTAAACCGGTAGCCCGGGCTCGGTTAACAGCCAGCTTCACCCAGTCCTGTACCGGTGCGTCTTTAGTCTGACACATGCGCCAGAGATCGCCGGCATCCACCAGGTGTTCCAGCAGGGTATTGCCGTCTTTATCTTTAACTCGTACCACCCCGTTTTCAGGGATCACAAAGGTCTTGTCATGAGAGCCGTATTCTTCGGCCTTCTGCGCCATCAGGCCGACATTCTGAACACTGCCCATGGTACGTGGATCAAAGGCGCCGTGTTCCCTGCAAAACTCAATGGTTTCCTGATAAATGCCGGCATAGGAGCGATCCGGGATCAGGGCTTTGGTATCATGCAGCTGGCCGTCCGCTCCCCACATTTTGCCGGATGAGCGTATGGCTGCTGGCATTGAGGCATCAACAATTACATCACTGGGTACATGCAGATTGGTAATACCTTTATCACTATCCACCATGGCCAGCTCAGGGCGGCTGTTATAGCAGGCGTTTATATCGGTTTTAATTTCAGTCTGCTGCTGTTCAGGCAGGGACTGGATCTTGGTGTATAAATCGCCCAGTCCGTTATTAGGGTCAATACCCAGTTGTGCAAAAAGATCCTGGTATTTTTCAAATACTTCTGCAAAATAAACAGAAACGGCATGGCCGAAGATAACCGGATCAGAGACTTTCATCATGGTGGCTTTTAAATGCAGTGACAGTAAAATACCCTGGTTTTTAGCCTCTTCAATTTCCTGGGCGTAATAATCACGCAGGGCATTTTTGCTCATAACAGAAGCATCAATAATTTCCCCGGCTAATAAGGGTGCAGACTCCTTAAGAACAAGATGTTTTCCGCTTTGAGTGTCCAGTTCGATAGTATATTCAGTGTCTGTATCCAGGGTAAGCGACTGTTCACTGCCGTAAAAATCTCCCTCAGTCATACTGGCCACATGGGTTTTTGAGTGTTTTGACCATTCGCCCATAGTATGGGGATTGTTACGGGCGTATTGTTTAACGGAAGGCGGTGCACGGCGATCGGAATTACCTTCGCGCAGCACCGGGTTGACGGCACTGCCTTTTACCCGGTCATAGCGGGATTTAATGGCTTTTTGTTCATCGTTTTCCGGGTTTTCAGGATAATCGGGCAGGGCAAAACCCTGTGTCTGCAGTTCGGCAATGGCCGCTTTCAGCTGCGGGATAGATGCACTGATATTGGGCAGTTTAATAATATTGGCCTCGGGTGTTTTAGTCAGTTCTGCCAGTTGCGCCAGAGCATCCGGTGTTTTTTGAGACTCACCAAGTACATCGGGAAAAACCGCCAGTATGCGATGAGCCAGAGAAATATTTCTGGTTTCGATATTAATACCCGCGCTTTGAGTAAATGCCCTGATAATCGGCAGCAGGGACTGGGTAGCCAGTGCAGGGGCTTCATCGGTTAAGGTATAAACAATCGTTGGTTTGTTTGACATTACAATCTCCAGCTTTTCGATACAGAGCGCAATGTTACATGAATACAGTAAAAATTTCATGCCGATTTTATGTTATTGTTCTGCCTGGGGCGCGGCAGTGATAAGCGGGGGACAGAAATGGAAAGAGCTGATAATAAGCCTGCAATAGCAGATGTTACTGTTTGTTTTTAAGAAGTATTTTGCCTTTGTTTTCGGGATTGCCAAAGTAGTTGTGTTGTAACTTCAGTAGATAATTAGCGATTTTATAGGCTTCTTTATCAGGCATGCTTTTAAATACAGGCATTTGTCTTGAATGGTTTTTCTGATTGCCGTTTTTTATATAATGTACGATGCCTGAAATATCTTTTGAGGTAGCAATATTGGCCGGTATTCCCTTAAGAAATAGTCCGGTTCCATTTTTATTATGACAACCTGCACAGTGTTTATTAAAATAATACTGTCCGCTGTGATTTGAGTTTTTTTCATGTTGCTCCTGTTCTTTATTGCAGGCATTTAAACCCAGTAAAAGAATAAGCAAGCTAAGAATTTTTAAAAGAGGATAATTCATAAGTATGTTAAAGTGGCGTCCCCTAGGGGACTCGAACCCCTGTTACCGCCGTGAAAGGGCGGTGTCCTAGGCCACTAGACGAAGGGGACACAGATAAACAGCCTATGGCTGCAAGTCTCTCTTCGCTGTGAAAACAGCTTTGGATGTTGTTTCTTGTCCAAACTCCTTTATTTATTCCGGAGAGATTCCAGAAAAGGAAATTGGTGGAGCTAAGGAGGATCGAACTCCTGACCTCTTCGCTGCCAGCGAAGCGCTCTCCCAGCTGAGCTATAGCCCCAAACAACAGGCGTGTATGATACTGGTAATAAAATAAATTGTCCAGCAAAAAAAATATTTTTTTGCTTTTTCCCCGGCATTTTTCTTTGTATTTGTAGAGTGCAGTCTAAGTTTGTAAAATACACCTCTTTTACTAAATTTCCGAGAGAAATAATGACAGTCAAAACCCGCTTTGCGCCCAGTCCTACTGGCTTTTTACATATTGGTGGTGCCCGTACCGCCCTGTTTTCCTGGCTCTATGCCAGAAAACATAAGGGGTCTTTTGTGTTACGTATAGAAGATACGGACAGGGAACGCTCTACCCAGGAAGCCGTGGATGTGATTCTTGAGGGTATGCAGTGGCTGGGACTGACGCATGATGAAGGGCCTTATTATCAGACGCAGAGAATGGACCGTTATAAGGAAGTGATTCAGCAATTAATGGATAATGGTCATGCTTATAAGTGCTATTGCTCCAAAGAAGAACTGGAAGCCATGCGCGAACAGCAGATGGCGAATAAGGAAAAGGCCCGTTATGACCGTCGCTGCCGGGATTTGACTGCACCGCCGGCCGGTCGGGAAGATATTAAGCCGGTTATCCGTTTTAAAACGCCCCTGGAGGGTGAGGTGGTGATAAATGATCATGTTAAAGGTCAGATTGTTATTAGGAATCAGGAACTGGATGATCTGATCATTGCCCGGGGTGACGGCACACCGACCTATAATCTGGTTGTGGTGATTGATGATCTGGACATGGGTATGACCCATATTATTCGCGGTGATGATCATCTGAACAATACCCCCCGGCAGATCAATATTCTCAGGGCCATGGGTGCAGGCATCCCTGAATACGCTCATCTGCCCATGATACTGGATGAAAAGGGAGCCAAGCTGTCCAAGCGTCATGGCGCAGCCAACCTGCTCAATTACCGGGAGGAAGGTTATCTGCCCGAAGCACTGCTCAACTATCTGGTACGTCTGGGCTGGTCTCATGGAGATCAGGAAATATTTTCTATAGAGGAAATGACAGAATTGTTTGAGCTGGATGATATAAACAAATCCGCATCGTCTATTAACCCGGATAAACTGCTCTGGTTAAACCAGCATTATATTAAGGAAGGCGATCCTGAGCATGTTGCCCGGCACCTGGCCTGGCATATGCAGCGACTGGGCATAGATACTGCTAACGGTCCGGCTTTAAGTGCTGTAGTAACGGCTCAGGCAGAACGCTCTAAAACTTTACTGGAAATGGCTCAAAGCAGCCGGTATTTTTATGAGGACTTTGATGAATTTGATGAAAAAGCCGCTAAAAAGAATTTAAAAGCTGCGGCCCTGGAGCCATTGCAGCTGATGCTGGAACGCTTTAGTGAAACTGCTGACTGGAACGGCGAAGCTTTGCATCAGATTGTTCTCGATGTTGCAGAGGAACTGGAACTGAAACTGGGCAAGGTGGCTCAACCCTTAAGAGTGGCGGTGACCGGTGCCGGCATGTCGCCTTCCATTGATGTCACCCTGGAGCTGATTGGCCGCGAGCGTTGTCTGGCACGTATGGCTAAGGCGATAGCTTTTATTGAACAGAGGATTGCAGCAGCAGGTTAGGGTACAGGTGGCTAATGTCCTGTCAGTAATTCTACCCGCATATATTCCAGATCTTCCGGTTTGGCGTACATCACCAGTACGTCATTTTCCTTTAAGACGACATCCGGTGTGGGTTCCTTGCCCCGGATACCGCCCCGTCTCAGAGCCGTAAATACAATATTACGACCATCGAGATTCAGCTCTCCGATTTTCATGCCAATGGCTCGCGCACCGGGATACAGTACAATGGTGTGCATGTGTTCACTGAGGTGTCCGGACTGTACATGGGTGGCTTCCTCGCCGGGATAGAAACCGCGCAGAAACTGGTAGCGGTCCTTGCGGGCATGGGCTATGTCACGGGTAATGGCATTAAGCGGTACATCCAGATGAATAAGCAAATGTGAAGCCATAATAATGGAGGATTCCAGTGATTCAGGGATCACATCGGTGGCGCCGGACTCATACAAGTCATCCATTTCAGTTTCATCAAGGGTACGTACCAGTACCGGAATGTCGTTGCGGAAGGTACGGGCCTTTTCAATGATCTTTTTGGCGGTAGCTGTATCCTTTATCGTAATCACCAGTACTTTAGCTTTTAAAATACCGGCGGCCCTGAGTATTTCCCCATGAGTCGGATCACCATAAACAACCAGTTCCCCGGCATCCTGGGCCTCCTGTATGCGTTTGGAATCCAGGTCCAGGGCAATGGACTGCTGGGTTTCTTCCTCGATAAAACGGCTGATGTTCTGTCCTATGCGGCCATAACCGCAGATAATAATATGTTCGGACAGACCCTGAGCGCTTTGGGCTATTTGCCGGGCAATATTTACTCTATTGGACAGGTAAGAAGTATGAAACAGACTTTTGGCCCAGCGGCCATTGTTGTTGATCAGCCAGGGTGTAACCATCATGCTGAGAATAATGGCTGAGAGTACAATCTGCATGGTTTGAGGTGGAATCACCTGGTAGGTAGCTGCCAGGGTCAGGATGGCAAAACCGAATTCACCACCCTGGCTTAGTACCAGGCCGGTACGAAAGGAGACTCCGGCCGGTGCCCCGAACAGGTAACATAATAAACTGGTAATAATGGTTTTAAGAGTCAGTAATAAGATAGTGACCAGGATAATCCAGTGCAGTTGGGAAAGCAGGCTGTTGATATTAAGCAGCATGCCGACAGTAATAAAAAACAGCCCCAGCAGAATATCCTGAAACGGGCGGATATCCACTTCAATCTGATGCCGGTACTCGGTTTCACTGAGCATCATGCCGGCAATAAAGGAACCCAGTGCCAGTGACAGACCAGCTTCATGAGTAGCCCAGGCGGCTGACAGGGCAATCAGCAGTACCGACAGGGTAAATAATTCAGCAGAACGACTATGGGCAATAACCCGCAGTAAAGGTCTGAGGATCCAGTGACCAATGGCTAACATAATAAGCAAAATAATGCCGCTTTTAATAAACGGCCAGAGATCCGGAGTCAGATGCACTGATTCCTGGGCGGCAAAGGTTGGAATAATAATCAGCAGGGGGATAACCGCCAGATCCTGAAAAATTAAAATACTGACGGCCAGGTGGCCATGTCGGGAATTGAGTTCCAGCTGTTCGGAAAGCTGTTTTATAACAATGGCGGTAGAAGAGAGAGCAATAATACCGCCGACGACAATGGCTTCCTGAATATTACGGCTGAAGTACCAGTCAATCGTGCCGGCCAGCAGGGCTGTAAGCATAACCTGGGCGCCGCCCAGTCCCAGAACCTCCTTGCGCAAGGTGATCAGGCGGTCAAGGGAAAATTCCAGGCCCACAGTAAACATCAGGAAAACCACGCCGAACTCGGCAATAAAACGGACATCCTGATTATCGCTTATTAATCCCAGGGCGTTAGGGCTGACGAGAATACCCACCAGCAGATAAGCCAGGATCGGGGCGATCCGGAAACGTTTCAGCAGTGCAATGGCTATCACTGCCAGGGTTAGCAGTAATATAATTTCTTCAAAAATAACGTTGTTCATTTCAATAGTATAGTTGAGATAAACAGAGCTTACATCCTAAATAATTTTACACAGTCCCTTAAGCACCATATCCGTATAACTTACAATGCCGATAATCTCCTTGTCCTGCACCACCGGTGCACGGGACAGACCCAGATGTTCAAACAGGCGGGCACAATAGCGAATATCCATATCCGGCGGTACGGTAACAGCCGGCTTGGTCATGACTTCGTAAACATTGGTTCGATCCGGGGATTTGTCCAGAGCCAGTACCTGGCGGGCAATATCGGAAACGACCACCACACCCCATTCATCGTGATCATGACGTTTATTGACAATCAGTGTTTTGGTTTCAATATGCTTCATTTCCTGCAGTGCTTCCTGAACGGTTTTCATGCCGTCAACAAAATCCACCTGGGTTTTCATGACATCTTTAACCTGTTTGAGCATTGGCTTCATATTCTTTCCTCAATCTTCTCGCTTAATTCTTCAATCTGGTGGGATACACCGACCGCATCTTCTACATCAATCTGGAAGGCTATGCCGGTGCCCGGGGTATTATCAAACTTGCCCACCTCATTGATGGTTTCCAGAACTTCCCGGCTCAGATGTTCTTCCACCAGTAACAGAAGCACATCACGCTGGGTTTCCAGAGTCAGGCCAAAAAAGGTTTTGGTTTTTTTTATACCTTCACCGCGGGCATTATTGATGACCGTGGCGCCGGTTGCACCGGCATTGCGGCTGGCATCGAGAACCGCATCGGTAACATGGTCGTCCACCAGGGCAATAATCAGTTTAAAGCGCATAATACTTTGTCCTCTGGTTATACATTTGTAAATTATTAGTCACTATTCAGTGTACCTGCAGCCATTCACTCTACCTTACTTTAATTTATACTGAGCAGTTACAATTATTAATGGGTAAAATATCAATCATCATGGCATTATAAAGTTCTGTCAGTCCACGTTCCGGTTTCGCCTGCTGTACCAATGTGACAGCTGGGCATAGGCCAGAACCGAAATTATGGGAAATAAACTGGCAAAAGCAATCAGTCCGAAACCGTCAATGAGTTCACTGCGTCCCGGTACCCTGGATGCCAGGCCTATACCCAGAGCCGTGACAATGGGGACGGTAACGGTTGATGTGGTTACACCGCCGGAATCATAAGCCAGCGGAATAATCATTTTGGGTGAATAAATGGTCTGAATAACCACGATAATATAACCTGTAATAATAAAATAATGTAGGGGCAGACCGGTAACAATGCGCCAGGAACCCAGGGCAATACCGACAGCGACACCCAGTGCAACCGCAATTCTAAGCCCCCAGATCCCGATAGAGCCACCGGATACTTCATTGGCCTTAATGGCTACCGCCAGTAGTGAAGGTTCAGCAATGGTGGTGCTGAAACCAATGGTAAAAGCAAAAATATACACCCAGTAGTACTGGGTCCAGTGTATGGCCACACCCTGTTGCAGTGACTCGGCACTGTGTTTGATAAAATCCAGATCGGTTAACTGGGCCGCCATCATACGGCCGATGGGAAACAGGGCATCTTCTAGCCCCTGTAAAAACAGAGCCAGTCCCAGAACCACATAGAAAAAGCCAATTAATACCCGTTTCAGATTAGGAATGTTTTTGCGGATCACAAATATCTGAAAACCGAAAATAATCACGGCAATAGGAAGCACATCCTTAATGGTATGCATAAAGGTAATGGCAAAGCGTACTAATTCATCAATAATGCCTTCCATCAGTAGGTCATCCCATAGGCCATTACAAAAATCATGGGGGTCAGTGAGGCCAGAGCAATCAGGCCAAAGCCGTCAATCATAGGATTTCGGCCTTTGATACTGGAGGCCAGACCAATACCCAGGGCGGTCATCAGCGGCACGGTAATGGTTGAAGTGGTTACCCCGCCGGAATCATAGGCAATACCAATAATTTCTTCAGGGGCAAAAGCCGTCATGGAGACGACGATGACGTAACCGCCGATAATTATCCACTGAATTGGCCAGCCTTTAATAATACGTAAAACCCCGATAACGGCAGCCAGGCCGACAGAAAAGGCAACCGTAAATTTAAGCCCGTTGGCATATTGTTTAATAGCCAGATTGGTGGCTTCAATGACACCACCTTCTGCAGCAATCCGGGCGGCTTTTTTTGATACGGCAATGAGGGCGGGTTCCGCTACTGTCGTACCAAAACCCAGGGCAAAGGCAAAGATCAATAACCACATAACATTACCCTTGCGGGCAAAGGCAAAAGCCATGGATTCACCAATGGGAAACAGCCCCATTTCCAGGCCGTAAATAAAAAAAGTCAGGCCGACCACAACAAAAACCGAACCGACAATGATTTCTGCTACATCCGGGATAGGCTGCTGTAGAACAAAAATCTGAAACAGGGCAATCACAATAGCAATCGGCGCCAGATCGCGGGCACTATTAGCGGTGGTACGGACAAACTGTAACAGAGAGCGTCTCATTTATATGATAACCCGGAAAAGTAAAGCAGCTGGCACAAACAAAAATCCTCAACTATATTTTTAGCTAATTGATATCTACCTGTTTATTAAGCTTCTAACTTCACCCTTCTTTAGAAGGGGAAAGCAGTTTCTGAATGGACACATATTAATATCCTGAAGGCTATTAATATAACAATAAAGCCGTATTTACCAGAATTTTTTTAAAAAAGCTAAAGCTTTAATGATTTTATCCGATAGAGCTAATTAAGAAGTAATAGAATATGAATCTCTGGTACACAGCGACTATGACAAAATCTGCAAAACTGACCCGGAATAATTATGAGTGAATCTGAAAGCCGTTCTGAACAGAATGATGCAGGAACCGTTATTTTTGATGACTCCCTGGATATAACTCTGGTGGCTGGGTATTTTGAACAGTTCAGTCAGCTATTAAATGAACAGAAAAGCATTATATTAAATGGTGCAGATATTGAGCGGGTTGATGGTGCGGGTCTGCAGCTGCTGGCGGCTTTTTTCAAGTCGGCAGAACTTCTGCAAATCAGCGTTCAGTGGCAGGGAGTATCAGATAGTCTAAAGCACGGTGCGGAAAACTCCGGTTTAACTGGCGTACTGGCACTGGATTGACTATCTTTAAACCTAAAGGAACCGTACAGATTTAACACTATCGCTAATGGAGAATAATTAATGCCCAGGTCAATTCTAGCCGTTGATGATTCAACATCCATGAGACAGATGCTTGCATTTAGCCTCAAGGGGGCCGGTTATGAGGTAGAAGAAGCGGCTGATGGACAGCAGGCGCTTAATATAGCCAAAACCAGAAGTTTTGATTTAGTACTCTCTGACGTCAATATGCCGGTTATGGATGGTATTGAACTGATCCGTCAGTTGCGGGCTTTACCAACCTATAAATATACTCCGATTCTGATGCTTACCACGGAAGCTGGGACAGAGAAAAAAATGGAAGGTAAAAATGCCGGTGCTACCGGCTGGATTGTTAAACCCTTTAATCCGGATCAATTACTAAATACGGTTAAGCGGGTGCTGGGTTAAAAAACAGCAGCCATATTATATAAACAGAGTGGGCCTGGATTAATTTTTACCAGAGAGAGAATCAGATAATGAGTATTGATTTATCGCAATTTAAGCAGTCTTTCCTGGAAGAGAGTGATGAAGGGCTGGATGTACTGGAGTCAGGACTGCTGGCACTGGACTCTGGAACTGCCGATGATGAAGTGATTCATGCTGTGTTCCGGGCTGCTCATTCAATTAAGGGGGGAGCCGGTACTTTTTCTCTTACAGAAATTGCCAGCTTTACCCATGTTATGGAAACCCTGCTGGATGAAATGCGTGATGGGCGCAGGGCAATCAGTAAGGAAGCCATTAATGTTCTGCTTAATTCAGTTGATGTACTTCGTGAATTACTGGATGCTGCCCGTGACGATGTGCCGCCTGAAATGAGCAGGGTGAATGAGATTCAGGCAAAACTGGAAGCGGTATTAAACGCCGGTAATAATCAGGCAACAGAAGATAAGCAGGAAGCAGAAACTGAATCAGAGCAGCAAGAGCCAGAAGCAGATGGCTGGGTTATTAAATTTCATCCCCATGAACATATGCTCCGAACCGGCAATGATACCGTGCGTATGTTTAAGGAACTGGCGGCTCTTGGCGATCTCGAAAACCGGGTGAATTTAAGCGGTCTGCCGGAATTTGAACATATGGATCCGGAACTGAGTTATCTGAGCTGGATCCTCCATTTAAAAAAAAATGAACAGCAGGGAGCTATAGATAAGGCCGTCATAGAAGAAATATTTGAATGGGTGGAAGATGACTGTGATTTAAGTATTGAACCCTTAACTTCTGAACCAGATGATACTAGTACATCAGAACAGAACGATTCCCCACAACCTGCTGAAATCCCTGTCAGTGAAACTATAACAGCAGCGGATAATGTTATTCCCATTACTGGAGAAAGTGATGCTCAGACAGTGCCTTCTAAAGTGCCTGCAGCCGGGGTGCAACAGCCTGCCGAAGCCCAGCAAAAATCATCCACCAGGAAGAAAAAAGCCACTGAAACCGGTTCTATCCGTGTGGGTACAGACAAAATTGATACCCTCATTAATATGGTTGGAGAACTGGTTATTACTCAGTCTATGCTCAGTCAGATGGGTGAAGATTTTTCCATGGATAAAATCGAAGATCTGAGAGAAGGACTGGCTCAGTTAGAACGCAATACCCGGGAACTACAGGAAAGCGTTATGCGTATTCGTATGCTGCCCATCAGTTCTTCCTTCCAGCGTTTTCCCAGACTGGTTCATGATCTGGGCCAGAAAATGAACAAGAAAATTGAGCTTAAAATGTTCGGTGAACAGACTGAGCTTGATAAAACCGTTATGGAAAAAATTGGTGATCCTCTGGTGCATTTAGTGCGCAATTCACTGGATCATGGTATTGAAGATCCCCAGACCCGTCTGGCAGCAGGTAAGAGTGAAACCGGCACCATTACCCTTAATGCCTATCATCAGGGCGGTTTTATTATTATTGAAATTTCTGATGACGGTGCAGGCCTGCCCAGAGACAAATTATTAAACAAAGCCATAGAAAAAGGCCTGGTGACTGAACAGGATAACCTGCCCGATGAAAAAATTTATGATCTGATTTTTCATCCCGGCTTTTCTACTGTAGACCAGATCAGTGATATTTCCGGTCGGGGCGTAGGCATGGATGTGGTGCGAAAAAACATTAAGGAGCTCGGCGGTAATGTTGATGTCCGCACCGAAGAAGGCCGGGGCACTACCTTTACCATCCGCCTGCCTTTAACCCTGGCTATTCTTGACGGACAGCTGGTTAAGGTCGGTAACGAAACTTATATTATTCCATTAGTGTCAATTATTGAATCGCTGGAAATTGAGACAGACAATATTAATACCATTGCCGGTACCACTGAAGTGTACAAGATGCGCGATAAATATATTCCATTAGTCCGGCTGTATGAAGTCTTTGATGTGCAGCCGGGCACACATCGTTTACAGGATTGCCTGCTGGTTGTAGTAGAAGGTGATGGTGGCAAGGCGGGTATCCTGGTGGATGATTTATTAAGTCAGCAGCAGGTGGTCATCAAGAGTCTGGAAACCAATTATAAACGAATACAGGGTGTTTCCGGAGCCACGATACTGGGTGATGGTACGGTCGCCCTGATCCTTGATATGAGCGGTCTGCTGACCCTGGCAAAAGAAATTGAACCGGTACAGAATTACCAAAATCAGACTTATGCTAATGGATAATGGAAAGAGATATGCCCGATCCGGAGAAAATAATGAGTGATATTCAGGATATTGTTGGTGAACTTGATGCTTTGACCGATGAGAATGCAGAACAGTATTTAACTTTTGTTCTGGCCGGTGAGGAATATGCGATAGATGTTCTGAGAGTCCGGGAAATAAAAGGCTGGGATAAAGTCACTACTTTACCCAGAACCCCTGATTATCTGCAGGGTGTTATTAATCTTCGCGGTACCATTGTACCTATTGTGGATTTAAGAAAGCGTTTTAACCTGCCGGAAATAGCCTATGGCCCAACCACGGTTGTGATTGTACTTAAAGTTTTTGGTGAAGAACATGACCGCATTATGGGGATTATTGTTGATGCAGTTTCTGATGTGCATAATCTGAAATACGATTCCATTCGCCCGGCACCGGAAATGAAAGGTTATGTGGATAATCGTTTTGTTAATGGCCTGGCAACCATCAATAATAAAATGGTGGTGCTTATGGATATTGATGCCCTGATGAGTTCAGCAGAGATGGATGAAGTTGAACAGCCTGCTGCATAAACTGATTGAGATCACATGAGAGTGATTGCTGTAATGAACCTGAAAGGTGGGGTAGGCAAAACCACCACCACGTTAAATCTTTCTCATGCCCTGGCTTTAGAAGGACAGAAAGTGTTAATGCTGGATATGGATCCACAGGGTCACCTGGGCAGCTGTTTTAGTGTTAATACCGATAACAGCAGCGGCATGGATGAAGTATTACTGGATGGAAAAGAGATAGCTGAAGTTATACAGAAAGTACGTGATAATCTGTTTCTTATTCCTGCCGGAGTCCGTCTGGGTGAAATAGAAACCCCTCCGCAAAACACTGATGCTGCTTCACAAAGCAGAATCGGCTATCAGCTTTATGATGCATTGTCAGCTTTGCCGGAAAATGAATATGACTTCATTCTGGTGGACTGTCCGCCGGCATCCGGTTTACTGGCCATGAATGCCATTTTAGCCTGTGAAGAATTTGTAGTACCGGTAACCGGTGATTACCTGGCTTTACAGGGCTTGTCCCGGCTGATAAAAGTGGTTACCCATATAGAACAGGTTCTGGAAAAAAACACCCGTAAATGGTTTGTTGTTACCCGCTACCAGAAACAGAGAAAACTGGCTCAGCAGATCCGGAGCAAACTGGTCAGTTATTTTCCTGATCAGGTTTTTGAAACAGCCATTCGGGAAAATGTATCGCTGGCTGAATCGCCTGGTTTTGCAAAAACCATTTTCGAATACAGGCCCAGAAGTAATGGGGCCGAAGATTACCGGCAACTGGCCATTGATCTGCTTGAAAACAGAACACTATCCTAAATAAGTCAGTTGAATCGTAGCGAGAATGTTCAGTGCTATGAACATTCGCAGTAGGTTCAACTGATTTATTTAGGATTATATTAATGAATTAATCAGGTAATAATATGACGGCAAATAAAGAACGTCTGGGTTTTGATCCCCTTGCCTGGATGGGTGAAGATAATAAACCGGACAGTGACAAAAATGACACTAAAAAAAATACAGCCGAGGCTAAGGTTTTAGCCGGCGATGCCGATACAGAAAATAAAGCGGCTTCCGGTAATGCTGTAAAACGTACCAGAGCTGTAAAAGCTGCCAGAGCCGTAAAAACTGCCAGAGCCGTAAAAAAAGTGGTAAGGAAAAAAGCCGTAAGAAAATCGAACACGTCTGTTAATACCACAGTTAAAACAACGATAATAACGAATAAAACCGCGCAACCGCAAACCGAGGTTAAGACCATGGCAACCAAAGCAAATGATGCCGAAATGAAAATTAAAAATTCCGTTCTCAATGCCATGACGTCGGCAGTAATGACAATTGATCAGGATCTGGTTATTACCTTTATTAATCCGGCCGCCCAGAAATTAATGAAACGAGTCGAGCATCGTTTGCAGCAGAATTTTCCGGACTTTAATGCAGATAAGCTAATCGGCAAATGTATTGACGATTTCCATAAAAACCCGGCTCATCAACGGCGCCTGTTAAGTGATCCTTCCAATTTGCCGTATCAGGGGGTTATCGATCTGGGTGATATACAGTTTGATCTGAATGTGACCCCTTTATATGATGATGACGGTAACTTTATCGGTGCCTGTCAGGAATGGAAAGATATTACCGAGCTGAAAAAAAACCAGCTTCAGATAGAAGGTTTGATTGATGTTGCAGCAAAAGGTGAACTGAATAAACGCCTTAATGCGGATGACTTTGACGGTACCATGAAAAACATTGTTTCCGGAATGAATCGGATGCTGGATCAGTTTGTAAAACCCATTCATGCCATTCTGGATGTGGTTAAAGCACTGGAAGAAGGTAATCTGGTTAAACGCATGGAAGGTGAATTTGAAGGTGAGTTTGCCAGCTTACAGCAAGCCATGAATCAGTCCATGGATAATCTGTTAAAAATGGTCTCGGAAATCCGGGTATCTGCCAGCCATATTTCATCTGCTGCCAATGAGATATCCCAGGGTAATACTGATCTGAGTCAGCGTACGGAAGAGCAGGCCTCATCTCTTCAGGAAACAGCTTCGAGTATGGAAGAATTAACGTCCACTGTAAAACAGAATGCTGATAATTCCCGTCAGGCCAATCAGCTGGCCGCCGGTGCCCGTGATCAGGCTCAGGAAGGCGGGGAAGTGATTAATTCCACCATTTCTGCTATGGAAGATATTAATTCTGCAAGCAAGAAAATTGAAGATATTATCGGTGTTATTGATGAAATTGCTTTTCAGACCAATCTGCTGGCATTAAATGCTGCGGTAGAAGCGGCCAGAGCAGGGGAGCAGGGACGCGGTTTTGCCGTAGTAGCTTCCGAAGTGCGCAGTCTGGCACAACGCAGTGCAGCCGCCGCAAAAGAGATTAAGGCATTAATTAAGGACAGTGTGGAAAAAGTTGAAGAGGGTACCCGACTGGTGGATGATTCCGGTCAGACCCTGGGAGAAATTGTTAATTCAGTACGAAAAGTTAGTAATATTATTGCTGAAATTGCTGCGGCCAGCAGTGAGCAGTCTGCGGGTATTGAACAGGTTAATAAAGCCATTACCCAGCTGGATGAAGTTACTCAGCAAAATGCCGCACTTGTGGAAGAAACAGCGGCTGCCAGTGAATCCATGGATGATCAGGCACGCAGCTTAAATGAAATGATGAACTTCTTTGAAACCGGTGAAACCGATCACGCAATATCTGCTTCACCGGCAGTAGAGCGAGTTTCTGCTCCTGCTGCAAAGGCACCAAAAGTGACCCCTGAATTACAGCCTGTGGCTACAGCTTCGGCTCCTGCCACTGCCAGTGATGATTCGGAATGGGAAGAATTTTAAATTCTAATTTAAGCACTGTTTTAAGTACTTTAGTACAGCTGTTTCAACTCCAGTCTGGATACTATTCCGGAGCTCATTAATTTTTATTACCCTGGTTGTTATACATGGCCTCAGTAGACAAAAAGTTTACTTTTACTGATAAAAACTTTAATCACATTCGTGATATTGTTACTGAGCATTCCGGTATTGTATTATCTGATGCCAAGCGGGACATGGTCTACTCACGTCTGGTGCGGCGTCTAAGAGCTCTGGGTATTTGTAATTTTGACGATTACTGTACACTTCTGGAAGATCGTAACCATGAAGAATTCACTCATTTTATCAATGCCATTACCACCAATTTGACCTCATTTTTTCGTGAAAATCACCACTTTGAAATGCTGGCTAATGAAATCCTGCCGGATATTATGCAGCGCAATCGTAATAGTAAAAAGATACGGGTCTGGTCAGCGGGCTGTTCCACGGGTATGGAAAGCTATTCCATTGCTATGGTGTTAAAGGAAGTGATTCCGGAACACCTGGGCTGGGATGTCAAAATACTGGCTACAGACCTGGATACCAATGTAGTAGCGACCGGAGCCAGGGGGGTTTATCAGGCTGACCGGGTAACCGGTGTCTCTGATGAACGTATGGCCCGCTGGTTTATGCAGGGCCGGAGTGCCAATGCAGACAAGTTAAAAGTCTCCAGGGAACTGCGTCAGATGATTACCTTCAAGCCTATGAACCTGCTGCAGCCATTTCCTTTTAAAGGCCCGATGGATATTATTTTTTGCCGTAATGTAGTTATCTATTTTGACAAGGATACCCAACGGCAGTTGTTTGACCGCTTTGCTAATGTTCATGCCCAGGGCAGCTACCTTTTTATTGGTCATTCCGAAACTCTGTATAATGTCACTGATCGTTATCAACTCATCCGTAACACAGTCTACAGGAAGATTGCCTGATCCTTTACTGAAAACTCCTTCTTTTTTTAAAAAGTGCAGGCAAAAAAGTTTTTTTCAACTAGAATTAGGGTTGATTACTGACTATTTGATGATTTACCTGCTGTTTTTTGTTTAAGCTGAATTAATCATCATTGATTTAATACAAAGAGCTTTAATGGAAGAGAAATCCGCATTCAGTTACCGAAACAGAACGCCTCAGGTGGCGTTGCCCGGGTTTAACGGTATTAACCGTTACTGGGATAAACTGCATCAATCTTTTGCCGCCAAAATATTACCCGGTGAATACTATGTAACATACCATGATGAAGTTATTGTGACGGTACTGGGATCCTGTGTTTCAGCCTGTATCCGGGATCGAATTTTCGGTATCGGAGGTATGAACCATTTTATGTTGCCTAATACCCAGGATGATTTATCTCACCATATTAATTCCGGGCCTTCTACCTCAGCATCCCGTTATGGTTCTTATGCCATGGAAATGCTGATCAATGATATTCTCAAGCATGGTGGTCGTCGGGAGAACCTGGAAGTCAAAATATTCGGCGGCGGTAAAATTCTGCGTCATATGACAGATGTAGGTAATCGAAATATCGAGTTTGTTGAAGAATACATTGCCCTGGAAGGTATTCCACTGATTTCAGAAGACACCGGTGATATTTACCCCAGGAAAGTGGTCTTCCATCCCAACAGTGGTAAAGTTAAAGTTAAAAAATTACGTTCATTGCATAACGATACATTGATTAAACGTGAAGAAGAATACCAGCATACCATTGAGGAAAAGCCGGCTGCAGTCGATATAGAGCTGTTTTAATATAATACCCTTACCCCAGATTTCTTACGAAGGGAGAGGTGATAAATGGACGAACGCAGGTTAAAGTCAGCGACATTTAGGGATATAAAATTATGGCAAAAAAAATAAAAGTTTTAATTATTGATGATTCGGCACTTATCAGGCAATTACTGCAGGAGATCCTGAGTCAGGATCAGGCTATTGAAGTAGTAGGTACCGCATCGGATCCGTTAATTGCAAGAGATAAAATTAAACAGTTACTGCCGGATGTACTGACACTGGATATTGAAATGCCTCGCATGGACGGCATTACCTTTTTAAAGAATCTGATGCGGCTGCGTCCTATGCCGGTGATTATGATCTCGACATTTACCGAAGCTGGTGCAGATGTCACCCTGGAAGCACTGGAGATCGGTGCGGTAGATTTTGTACCGAAGCCCAGGGTGGATGTCGCCAGTAAACTGCAGGAATATGCAGATGATATTATCAACAAGGTTAAAGTGGCTTCGGTTGCACGGGTACGTTCAGGTACAGCGGGTATTCCCAATGTAGATGAAAAACTTTCAGCCGATGCGGTGCTGCAAAAAGCGCCACAGAAATTTCTCAGGACGACTGAAAAAATTATCACCATTGGTGCTTCTACTGGCGGTACAGAAGCCATCAAGGAAGTGCTGACACGTATGCCTTCGGATGCTCCGGCTATTGTGATCAGCCAGCATATTCCTGCGGCATTCAGTGAACCCTTTGCTAAACGTATGGACGGTTGCAGTGCTATGACTGTGTTTGAAGCACAGGATGGCCAGCGAATTTTACCGGGTCATGTCTATATTGCACCGGGCAGTCATCACCTTCTTGTAGAGTGTAATGATGCTAATTATATTTGCCGTTTAAATGGCGGTCCCCCGGTTAACCGCCATAAACCTTCGGTTGATGTAATGTTTCGTTCCGTGTGCCAGAACGTCGGACCTAATGCGGTTGGAGCCATACTGACGGGTATGGGTGATGATGGAGCCAGGGGATTAAAAGAACTGCAGGAAGTTGGTGCTTCCACCATTGCCCAGGATGAGAAGTCTTCCGTGGTGTGGGGGATGCCCGGTGAAGCGGTAAAACTGGGAGGGGCCGATTTTATTCTGCCCCTGGAAAAAATTACTGATAAATTACTCGAACTGAGTGCGGGATAAAGCTTTAGCTAAACCCAATAATAAAGAGACATAAACAATCGTTGTCTAAAATAACAATAATGGAGAAATATTATGCCTATTACCAGCCAGGTTCATGACGATACTGTAAATATAACCATTGCAGGTCGTTTTGATTTTAGTTGTCATAAAGAGTTTCGAGATGCCTATCGCAATACCCCGACAGGCAGCAGCAAGAAATTTATTATTGATATGTCCCAGACAGAATATATTGACAGTTCTGCATTAGGTATGCTGCTTCTGTTAAGAGAATATGCCGGAAGTGAACAGGGTAGTGTGCACTTAAAAGGCTGTCGTAATGATGTAAAAGATATTTTAATGGTTTCAAATTTTGACAAACTGTTTGAAATTTCCTGAGCCAGAATAGTTTAAGTAATAAAAGTAATTGAATGAAAATCCTGATAGTTGATGATGAATTAAGCAATAGAATGATCCTCTCTGCCATTCTTAAAAAAGAAAGCTATACCGTTGTCTCTGCTGTAAATGGTCAGGAGGCCATAGATGTTTTTCAGCAGGAGGAACCGGATCTGGTATTAATGGACATTATGATGCCGGTTATGGACGGTTATGAAGCTACCCGGAAAATAAAGGCAATATCACAGGAAAAATTCACTCCGATTATTTTCCTGACGGCCATGACCGATGAGCAGGCATTAAGACGCTGCGTGGAAGTGGGTGGTGATGACTTTCTGTCCAAACCCTATAACCAGGTGATCATTAAAGCCAAGATAGATGCACTGGAAAGAATGAGCCAGCTTTACAATACCGTTAATAAACAGAAACATGAATTACTGGCTCACCAGGAGCATGAAAGCAAGGAGCAGGAAGTTGCCCGAAAAGTTTTTGACAGTATTTTAAATCCGGGCTGTTTGTCTGCAGAAAACATTAAGCTGCATTTATCGCCCATGTCCCTGTTTAATGGTGATGTCGTACTGGCTGTGGTAAAACCGACGGGTGGTCTGCATGTTCTGTTTGGTGACTTTACCGGCCATGGACTGGCAGCTTCACTGGGTGCTTTACCGTTATCGGATGTGTTTTACAGCATGACAGCCAAGGGTTATTCTATACATGATGTGGTGCGTGAAATAAATCGTAAGTTGAAACATCAGTTACCCACGGGGATGTTTCTGGCAGCCTGCCTGGTGGAAATTGATACTATTAATAATATTTTAAAATACTGGAACGGTGCTATTCCCGCGGCCTGGCTGCATAAGGGGGATTCTGTTGTGGAATTAAAATCTCGTCATCTTCCTCTGGGCATACTGGATGACAGCAGCTTCAGTGACAAGGTGGATATTATTAAAATTAATGATAATGACAAAGTTATACTCAGTACTGATGGTATTCTTGAAGCAGAAAACAGTTCAGGTGAAATGTTCGGAGTTGAACGCTTTACAAACTGTCTTCAGGTTAATATGAATAATACAGACAGTGCAGATAATGATAGAGAAATTGATCTGTTTGAGCATATCCTGGATACCCTGGATAATTTTATTCAGGAGCAGGAGCAGAGTGATGATGTAACATTGGGAGTTATTAGCTGTGACATGGCGTATATTAACCAGCTGGCCAGCCAGAGAGGCTCCTATAAAAAATTTGTACCTACGCATTGGGAATTTGAATTACTGTTTTATTATGACTGCATTAAAACCGTAGATCCTGTGCCTCTAATTAATCAAATCATGGGTGAAATTCAGGGTCATCAGATACAGCAGGATAAACTCAGTACAGTATTAACAGAGTTGTTCTGTAATGCTCTGGATCATGGATTGCTCGGACTTGATTCCAGTATCAAATCTTCACCGGAAGGTTTTATGCAGTTTTATACCGATAAGGAAGAACGCCTGAATAAATTAGACAGTGGTTCAATTAAAATTTCTGTAAAAAATATCCCTAATAATACGGGTGGAGACCTGTTTATTATATTTGAAGACAGCGGCCAGGGTTTTGATGTCAGTTCACTGGAAAAAACAGAAACAGATAAGGAATTCCCCATATTCTCAGGACGAGGTTTGTCACTGATAAAAAATTATTGTCAGTCCGTCAGTTTTAACGATGTCGGTAACCGTGTGGAATGTATTTATTCATGGTCAAATAGTTAATCTGCCTGAACCTGTTTTACAGATATATAATAAATTTTTACCTAAAACCTAAACTATATGGAATTATTATGACTGATAACTCAATTGATTTAACTACCCTTAATGAACTAAAAGAAATAATGGGAGATGATTTTTCTGAACTGGTTACGGTATTTATTTCTGATACTCAAACACAGCTCGATGATCTATTTGCCGCTATAGAAACTTCTGATGCACCGGCTATAAAACGTATTTCTCATACAATAAAAGGCAGCAGTGCTAATCTGGGCATAGAAAATTTGTCGGCTATTAGTAAAGAACTTGAATTAAAAGCAGCAGATAATAATATCGATAGTTCTGATGAACTGTTAAATTCTATTGTTAATGAATATAACGATGTTAAAATTGAACTGGAAAAATTATTATAAACCTGTTTTTTCTGTTTAATAAATAAGTTTAATGTATAAAAAGTCTAATAATTTTTAATGGAAATTTGTAACATGCTGATTTGCAGTATATAATTAAAAAAATCCATAATCGTTGAGGTGAATAACATGGCAACTGTCAAAAAGGCTGCATTAAAAAAAGCAGCAAAAAAAACTGTTAAGAAAAAATCAGCAATGAAAAAAGCCGTTAGCAAGAAAAAAGCCGTTAGCAAGAAAAAAGTAGTTAGCAGAAAAAAAGTTATTAAGAAAAAAGCTGCTGTAAAAAAAATACCTGTTAATAATACCGAAGTAACTAAAGAACATGCGGCTGCTATTCGTGTTATGGAACGCGCTTCCAATGCACTGGACAAAGCCATAAATGCTGTTAGTGCTGCAGTAGATAAAGCAAAAGCGGCTGCAGATAAAGCCAGGGAAACCAAACGCCCTGCACATAAAAATGCTGCAGCAAAAGCCAGAGAACGAGTAGCAGCTTTAAAAGTTAAACAGAAGGAAGCTGCTGACAAGCTTAAAGAGCAAATGGCTGTAGTGAAGGAACATGAACAGCAGGCTGTAGAAATGGCTAAAATGGCTGCAGCAAAAGCTACTGCACTGGCCGCTTATGCTATTAAGTGGGAAAAGGAATACCTGAAAAAACTGACTCAAAAACAAAAAGCCCAGGCTAAACGTAAAGCCGCTGCTGCCAAAGCCAGAAAAAAAGCGGCCGCTGCTAAAAAACGTGCTGCAAAAAACAGCTAAAAAATATCAGCTCAATACTACCCTAACCCTCTCCCCCTGGGAGAGGGTTAGGATGAGGGCATTAAAAAATAATTACTTTTCTACCCAATCTCCAGCTCAAACTTAATCGCTTTTAAATACTCCCGTTCCTGTTCCAGATCCACCAGCGTTAATGGATGCTGATCAAAAAAGTCTTCCGGGAATATTAACCTGAGTTTCTTTTCACCGGCTTCTGCTTTTATTTCAGGCTGGTTATCTTCACCACGGCCTCTGTGCAGTAAAACACTCAGACGTAATAATATGGCCAGGTACATTAAAGACTGGTAACAGTTTTCAGGCAGGGTTTTAAAATCCCGTTTGGGAAATTTGCGGCGTTGTGCACGGATCAGTAAGGCCAGACGATGTTGTTCTCTGCGGGAGAAACCGGGCAGATCAGAATTTTCTATAATATAGGCACCGTGCTTATGATACTGGTTATGGGCAATAGACAAACCTGCTTCATGTAACTGGGCCGCCCATTGCAGGGTCTGTTCACTGTTAAAATGTTCTATCGGCCAGTCATGCTGCACCTGCTGATACAGGTTCAGCATAGTCTTTTCAACTTCTTTGGCCTGACGGGTATCAATATGATACTGTTTGATAAGATGGTTAATGGTTCTCAGACGGACATCTTCATGATGAAAACGTCCCTGCAGATCATAAATAACCCCTTCACGCAAAGCACTGTCTGAGGCATTCATAGACTCAATTTTAAGTACCTTAAAGGCCGCATATAAAATTGCAACACCACCGGCAAAAACAGCCTGACGTTCCTCTGCCAGACCATCAATCTGTAATTTGTTAATGCTTTTCTGTTTGATCATTTCCTTAATCAGCCATTTCAGACCGTCGGTAGTGATGCCGGGAAAGGGTGTGGGTTCTTCCTGGGCATCATTATAGGCACGCAATACTTTACCAATGGCCTTAATAGTACCGGATGCACCAGTGGCATAAGTCCAGCCGACTTTACGATAGGTGTTTTTAATGGTTTCCAGTTCCAGACGGGCATAGAGTTCTGCAATTTTAAAATTGGTCTCATTAAGTTTGCCGTCTGCAAAGGCTTTTAAGGTCATGCTGACACACCCCATATGCAGACTTTCCGTGTGATCAGGGGTAAAGCCTTTACCAATGATAAACTCGGTACTGCCGCCGCCGATGTCTATGACCAGACGGTTCTGATCGTTTTCTGACTGGCTGTGGGCCACGCCCAGGTAAATCAGTCGGGCTTCTTCCCGGCCGGCAATCACCTCAATGGAATGGTTCAGAGAAGCTTCTGCTTTTTGAATAAAACGGGCGCCGTTTTTTGCCTTGCGTAAAGTATTAGTTCCAACAATGCGGATGTTTTCTTCCGGTATGTTTTTTAGACGCTGACCAAAACGAGCCAGACAATCCAGTCCGCGTTGTTGGGCCTCTTTGCTGAGTTTGCCTTTTTCATCAAGACCGGAAGCCAGACGAACCATTTCTTTCATGCGGTCGATGATCAGGAGTTGATCGTTTTTAACTTCCGCGACAATCAGATGAAAACTATTAGAGCCTAAATCAATGGCGGCAAAAACATTTTTACGATTGTCTGTGGTATTAATATTTTCTGTAGTAACAGAAGGGGTATTTTCATTAGTCATAAGTTTTTCTGATTATATAGCCTGGTTATTTTTAGTTTAGTCAATTTTGTTAACCCGGATCCGATAGGAGGTATCCAGCTCGGTAAAACGTTTAGTGGAATGGGTATAGCCGTTGTTCTGAGTATTGATCTGATTCATTGCGCCGCCCAGGTAAATCCATTCACCCAGTTTACCCGTGACTACGGTTTCCAGAGAACGCTGATTGATTCTGTCCGGCCAGGCCCGGTTCATTGAACTGTGATAAGGGCGGACTTTTAAGGTAACGGTATCACCATTAAGCGTTGGAAATACCTCAAAGCCTGAGGTGACATCCTGAAACTCCACCGAAGAACCACGCAATAAAGGGTATCGGTTATCAGCATAAGGATAATCAGCAGAATAATACGGGACTTTCTGCCCGGTCTGAATCTGAGCCCAGTGACCGGTTGTCGCACGGATCTTGAACGTATCAGGCTGGGAGGTAAAACCCTGGCGGCGGGTATGAGTGGTTTTAATGACAGTACCATCTTTTTTATAAAGAACACTGGCTGTTGGCCTGTTCTGGGGAGGGGCGGTACTGATAATTCGGGCATCTCCGGCCTTAATTTTTCCCTCAATACTATGGGCTTCAATATTGCCGCTGCCGTCCAGAGTACTGCTGACTTCCAGCAATAGATTTTGTACAGGCGCATCAATTTCTTTTAATAGCTGCTCAATTTCTTTCAGTACGGATGGAGGGGCCTTAACAATCAGACTATTGTCTTTTGCTGTGAATGTGGCCTGCGAGTCATACAGAGGTACCAGAACAGGAATTAGCTCCTGGGCAAACTGGTTGGTTTTAAAGACTTTAAAATCGTTGGCAGAAACGGCTGAGAAAATCAGTAGAGAGCAAGCAAAGAGAATTCTTAATAGAATGCTTGGTATCTCATTAGAAGAAGATTTCCTGCACAGCATAAAAACCATCCTTTTCGGATAATAGATGAACAAGGCTATTTTAACCTTAAATATAATGCAGATACAGTTTATTTATAAACTTAAACGTCTGATCCGATTATCAGTAACGCCCACTTCCCATATTTCAGAAAATTGTTCTGCCAGTTTCCTGGTTTCCAGGGGGTTGTAAAAATCAGCGCGGGCATTAAAGCGCAGGGGATCTTCATGAATAATATAACCGCGGTCATCAAAAATAATATAGGTCTGGTATATGTCCTGATGTTCTCTGGCGGTTAATTTAACCTGCATATGGCTGGAGATCCGTTGCGCCAGACGTAGTAGTCGGTGATCATTTTTAACCATGTGTTCACTATCCTGCACCAGTATATTGATATGGGTGCGGGGACTGCGAATAGCGAGATTTTTAATGGCTTCATAAAGCTCATTATTATCATAAATACGAATATCCAGATTATGACTGAATATCCATATCCGGTGCTGTGCCTGTTGGCTCATGGTAATCAGCAGTTGCCTGAAATCATCCTGGTTATCAACAGTGATAAGTTCCTGCGTTTCACCCAGTTTATAATTGTTTAAATCAATCATAGTCAACCTGAATAATTGTTTATAAAAGCAGTGTCATTTCCTTATGTAAAATACCGGCATCTATAAATTCATCACTGCTGATCTTAAAACCGGCTTTTTGATAAAAGTTTAGCACATAGGTCTGAGCATTGAGTATTATTTTTTTTACTGAGTGTTGTTGACATTCTAAGATGGCTTTTTGCAGTATCTTAAAACCAATGCCTTTGCCTCGCCAGTTTGGTAAAACGGCCATACGTCCAATATGCGCAATATCATTAGTAATGATTATCCGGGCTGTTCCAACGGCTTCAGTTGGGCAGGCAATATGGCTGGCCTGATGTTCTTCAGTTGTTTTCGGAGCCTGTATTTGAGCCAGAAGGTGCAGGGCAGTTTTATCCAGGCCGTCCCATTCCAGTTCTTCAGGGACATGCTGTTCTTCAATAAAAACCCTTGTGCGGATTTGACGTAAAGTCTGAGAGGTTTGTGCCCAGTCCACTACACTGATTTCCAGTGAACCGGACAGTGTTTGAGTGCTCATCAGCTAATTATCAGGCTTATAGTTTTTTAGCCTGTTCTATCGCATTACCGATATATGTTGACGGTGTTAAAGCCTGCAGTTCCTGTCTGGCTGCTTCGGGCATATCCAGCTTGCTGACAAAATCTTTTAAGGTTTCCGGGGTAATGGACTGGCCGCGGGTCAGTTCCTTTAACTTTTCATAAGGCTGTTCAATACCGTAGCGGCGCATAACGGTCTGAATTGGTTCAGCCAGTACTTCCCAGGTGCTGTCCAGATCCGCTGTCAGGGTAGCTTCATTGATCTGCAGCTTACTGATGCCGCGCAGTGTGGATGAATAAGCAATCAGACAGTGGGCAATGCCGACACCCAGATTTCTTAATACCGTGGAATCAGTTAAATCACGCTGCCAGCGGGAAATGGGTAACTTACTGTTTAAATGGTTCATTAAGGCATTGGCAATACCCAGGTTGCCCTCGGAGTTTTCAAAATCAATGGGGTTGACCTTGTGCGGCATGGTGGATGAACCGACTTCTCCGGCAATGGTTTTCTGTTTGAAATAACCCAGGGAAATATAGCTCCAGATATCCCGGTCAAAATCAATCAGGATGGTATTAAAACGGCACAGAACATCAAACATTTCAGCAATGTAGTCGTGTGGTTCAATCTGTATGGTATAGGGATTAAAGTCAATGCCCAGGCTTTCTACAAAGTTCTGAGCGATGTCCGGCCAGTTCAGTTCCGGATAAGCGGAAATATGGGCATTGTAGTTACCTACGGCACCATTGATTTTACCCATAATGGCAACCGCTTCTAACTGTTTATACTGGCGCTGCAGACGATAGGCGGTATTAGCCATTTCCTTACCCATAGTGGTTGGAGAAGCAGGCTGACCATGCGTGCGTGACAGCATGGGCACTTCGGCAAATTCATGGGCCAGGGCGCGGATAGCGTCAATAATTTCTTTTAATTTAGGTAATATCACATCACTGCGTGCTTCACTGAGCATCAGGGCATGGGATAGATTGTTAATATCCTCAGAAGTACAGGCAAAATGAATAAACTCATTAATAGCCATGAGTTCTTCATTATCCTTTATTTTGTCCTTTAAAAAGTATTCCACCGCTTTAACATCGTGGTTGGTGGTGCGCTCAATATCTTTAACCGCCTGGGCATCTGCAAGGGAAAAGTTATCGGTAATGCTGTCAAGCAGGGCATTAGCGGTATCAGATAAAGCCGGGACTTCCTTAATATCCGGATTGGCCGCCAGCATCTGCAGCCAGCGAATTTCTACCCGTACCCGATAACGGATCAGGCCGAACTCACTGAAAATTGGACGAAGAACTGCGGTGGCACGGCCATAACGTCCGTCAATCGGTGAAACGGCGCTTAAACTATTTAAATCCATTCTAAGGACCCCATAAAAATATTTGCGGTAAATAAGGCCGGCTATTATAACCCTTGTTGCCGGGATTTTGCAGATTGAGATATAAAATAACCTGAATAATCCCCCATGCTCCCGGAAAGTAAGGCGATCACGAAATAAGCATTTTAGTGTATAATAGGCGCATTTTTTTGAAATGATAAAGGGTTCCAATGTTAGCAGAATACAGACAACATGTTGCCCAGCGTGCTGAACAGGGCTTACCGCCATTGCCGCTGGATGAGAAGCAAACCGCTCAACTCATTGAATTATTAAACCAGCCGCCTGCCGGTGAAGAAGCCTTTTTACTGGACCTGTTTATTAACCGGGTGCCTTCCGGTGTGGATGATGCGGCAAAAGTTAAGGCCGAATTTTTAACTAAAGTGGCTAAAGGTGAGCAAAGCTGCCCTCTGATAGATGCTGCTAAAGCGACTGAAATTCTCGGTACTATGGGCGGCGGTTATAATATTCAGCCGCTGGTAGACCTGCTGGATAAGGAAGATGTGGCGGATATTGCGGCTGATGCACTGTCCCATACTCTGTTAATAGCCGATGCCTGGCATACGGTTATGGAAAAAACCAAAACCAATCCATTTGCTAAAAAAGTAGTGGATTCCTGGGCGGCTGGCGACTGGTTTACCCGCCGTCCAAAACTGGCGGAAAGTATAACGGTTAGCGTATTAAAAGTCCCCGGAGAAACCAATACCGATGATTTATCACCGGCGACTGAAGCCTGGTCCCGTCCGGATATTCCTCTGCACGCCAAAGCTATGCTGGTCAGTAAAATGCCTGATGCTCTGGATACTATCGAAAAGCTTAAGGAAAAAGGTCATCCTATCGCTTATGTCGGTGATGTCGTAGGTACCGGCTCTTCCCGTAAATCGGCCATTAACTCCGTGTTATGGCATATGGGGGATGATATCCCCTATATTCCCAATAAGCGTCAGGGCGGGGTAATCCTCGGGGGTAAAATTGCGCCCATTTTCTTTAATACCGCCGAAGATTCCGGGGCACTGCCCATTGAGTGTGATGTCTCCAAACTCAATACCGGTGATGTCATTACCATTAAGCCTTATGAAGGCAAAATCTATGATGAAGACGGTAATGTCATCAGCACCTTTGAGCTTAATCCCAATACCATGGCAGATGAAGTTCAGGCCGGCGGCCGTATTCCTCTGATTATTGGCCGGGGACTGACCGATAAAACCCGTCAGTCACTGGGGCTGGAACCTACGGACATCTTTACCCGTCCGGAATCGGCAGAAGATACCGGCAAGGGTTATACCCTGGCACAGAAAATTGTCGGCAAGGCCTGCGGTGTGGAAGGGGTACGTCCCGGTACCTATTGTGAGCCGCGTATTTCCACGGTAGGCTCTCAGGATACCACCGGCGCCATGACCCGTGACGAACTGAAAGAACTGGCCTGTATGGGCTTTGGTGCGGATCTGGTTATGCAGAGTTTCTGTCATACCGCCGCTTATCCCAAACCGGTGGATATTAAACTGCAAAGCACTTTGCCTGACTTTATTACAGAGCGCGGCGGCGTGTCTCTGCGTCCCGGTGACGGTATTATCCATTCCTGGTTAAACCGTATGCTGCTGCCCGATCAGGTGGGTACCGGCGGCGATTCTCATACCCGTTTCCCTCTGGGTATTTCCTTTCCTGCCGGTTCCGGTCTGGTGGCCTTTGCGGCAGCCATGGGTGTAATGCCTCTGGATATGTCGGATTCCGTACTGGTACGCTTTAAAGGTGAACTGCAGCCCGGTATTACCCTGCGTGATCTGGTTAATGCCATTCCCTGGCAGGCTATTCAGGAAGGAAAACTGACCGTAGATAAGGCAGGTAAGATCAATGTCTTTAACGGCCGTATTCTGGAAATTGAAGGTCTGCCGGATCTGAAAGTGGAACAGGCCTTTGAACTGGCCGATGCCTCGGCAGAACGTTCGGCTAATGGCTGTACCGTACGTCTGAATAAAGAGCCGGTTATTGAATATCTGAAATCCAATGTGGCCCTGTTAAGCTGGATGATAAAGGAAGGCTACCAGAATGCTAAAACCATACAGCGCCGCATTGATGAAATGAAAGCCTGGCTGGATAATCCCGAGCTGCTGGAACCCGATGCGGACGCCGAATATGCTGATATTATTGAAATTGATCTGAATACTATTAAAGAACCTATCCTGGCCTGTCCGAATGATCCTGATGACGTTAAGCTGCTTTCAGAAGTGGCTGGTCAGGAGATACAGGAAGTCTTTATCGGCTCCTGTATGACCAATATCGGCCACTATCGTGCCACGGCTAAAGTGCTGGAGTCCTATCTGGATAATGGCGGCGGCAATATCCCGACCCGTTTATGGATAGCACCGCCCACTAAAATGGATGAAAAAGAACTGATCAGGGAAGGTGTGTTCAGTATCTATGGCCGTGCCGGCGCCAGAACCGAACTGCCTGGCTGTTCCCTGTGTATGGGTAATCAGGCCAGAGTCGCCGATGAAGCTAATGTGGTTTCTACTTCTACTCGTAACTTCCCTAATCGTTTAGGTAAAGATGCCAAAGTTTATCTGGCCTCAGCAGAACTGTCTGCGGTAGTCTCCATTACAGGTAAATTACCCACACCGGAAGAGTATCTGAAGGCAGTAGAAATATTAAAAGGTTCTGAGGATGAGGTGTATCGCTATCTGAATTTTAATGAAATGGAAGAGTATTCATCCTGATACACTTACATTTTATAAAGCTGTAAGTATAAAAAAGCCGGATAATTATCCGGCTTTTTTATTTGTGTGTTTTTCTTTTGTATCAGACTGTTATTTCTCCTCTGATAATCTCTCTTTTTTTCCCCAGCCCGGGAATCTTGTTAATTGTAAATCCGGCATCTATCAAACCTCTTCGCACAAAACCTGCCGCAGTAAACGTGCTTAATGTCGTACCTGGTTTACTGAGCTGATACAGGCTGTTAAATAAAGCCTGCTGCCACATATCAGGATTTCTGGCCGGAGCAAAACCGTCCAGATACCAGGCATCAATAGACTGTTTATGCTGTGGAAGCAGGGCAGATAATTCCTGCTGAGCATCACCGTTTAACAGCATCAGTTTAAAGCGCTGCTTAAAAAACGAGCATTTAAAAACAGACTGCGGGTTTAATGAGTCAGACCAGGCATCAAGTAATACTCTGCATGGTTCATCCAGTTGCGGCCACTGTTCTGAAAACAGAGTGTATATTCTGCTTAACAGAACTTTACTGAATGGATATTTTTCCACAGCAATATAATGTACCGGCTTTTTGGGTTCGGGTGTCTGCAGCCAGTGATACAGAGTGACCAGAAAATTAAGCCCGGTTCCAAAACCGGTTTCAGCGATTTTTATTGCTGCTGTTTCCTGATGGTCAGTAGACTGGATAAAGCGTTGTGGAAAACCGTTTTGTTTTAAAAAAACATACTCTGTTTCCTCCAGTCCGCCGTCAGTCGAAAAATAATAATCCTGAAACTGTTCAGAATAGGGTTCTCCGCTGGCAAGCCATTTAATGTCTGGTATATTGGACATGGTTTCTGCCTGTTGCTGGTTTAATAAATCATGCAGATGTTATAATCAGATGTTGCATAATGAAATAATAGTATTGCAATATAATGCATTGATTAACAAAAAAAAATAAATATATAATGTTTGTTTTAGCCTTATGGTATTTATCTATTTTATTTTTAATTTTAGTTAAAGGACAAGTTAAAACATGAAAAAACTGATATTAGGTGCAGCTATGCTGTTAAGCGCTCCGGTTCTGGCATCCGGCGGACATCACTGGGGCTATGAAGGGGAAAGCGGTCCGGCTCACTGGGCACAACTGACCCCGGAATACAGTGCCTGTGCGGGTAAAAACCAGTCTCCCATAGATTTGCAGGGTTTTATTGAAGCGGAACTCCAGCCTATTGATTTTGCCTATAAAAGCGCTGGACATGAGATACTGAATAATGGTCATACTGTTCAGATTAATTATAAAAAGGGCAGCAGTATCACTATTGATAATGATAGGTTTAATTTACTGCAGTTTCATTTCCATGCGCCCAGTGAGAATATGATCAAGGGTATTTCCTATCCTATGGAAGCCCATCTGGTCCATGCAGACAATGATGGTAATCTGGCTGTGGTTGCCGTTATGATTGAAGAAGGGGCTTCTAATCCGGTACTGGAACGTGCCTGGAAACAACTGCCTGCCCATGCTGGAGATAAAACGGCTTTAAACGCAGAAGTGGATGTTAATAAAACCCTTCCTGAAAACAGAGATTACTACCGTTTTAATGGTTCCTTAACCACACCTCCCTGCAGTGAAGGGGTTCGCTGGTTTGTGATGAAAGATACCGTTACGGCATCCAAAGCACAGATTGATGCTTTTAAGAAAGTCATGCATCATCCTAATAACCGTCCTGTTCAGCCGGTTAATGCCCGTCCGGTTCTACAGTAACAAAGTTGCTCTGCCTGAAGCGGGAGTTATCTCCCGCTCTTTTAATTGAATTTTTCCTGTCACCCGTCTATGATTGTGTTTTAAATCTTAAATGCTTACAGGAAAAATTATGATAAGTAAGAAAATCAGAAAAGAACTCATTAAACAGCTGAATCGTGAATTCTATTCCGCTTATCTGTACCTTTCCATGTCTGCTTATTGCAGCTCAAAAGATTTTAACGGGGCTGCCCACTGGTTTAAACTGCAGTATGAAGAAGAACACCAGCATGCTACCCGTATCTATAATTACCTGATAGAGCAGGGCTGTTCCATTAATCTCGAAGCCATTGAAAAGCCGCCCAAAGAATTCGGTACTCTGCTGGATGTTTTTCAGGCCAGTCTGGAGCACGAACAGTTTATGACCCGTAATCTGAATGAATTAAGCAATAAGGCTTTAAAGAAAAAAGACCATGCCAGTTATAATCTTCTGCAGTGGTTTGTCAATGAGCAGGTGGAAGAAGAGTCCACAGTCATGGAAATTATTGCCAAGTTAAAACTGGTGGATGGGGATGGCTATGGTACGCTGATGATTGATAATGAATTATCTACCCGTACCCTTGGGACACCTTCTGATCTTTAAGTGATGATGTTTACCCGTCCATGACGTAAGTATGGAAAGGTAATTCAGATATTGCTGTTCTTTACGGATTTAGCTCTACCAATACCTGCCCGTCACCATCGTTATTACGCTTATTCTGTTGTGCAATAAAATCCTGCAGGGCTTTTTCCAGTTCCTTACCCTCCCAGTTCTGTTTATGGCTGGAATACCTGGATGCTTCCAGGCCGGTAATGGTCCTGATTAAAGCCTGATCATCCGTCTGTTCAATAATATCCGATAAGCCCGTCAGCAAAGGCTGGTTAAAGTAAACTTTTGCCCACTGCACCAGAGCCTCCTGAGCAGCAGAGGGATTGTTTGTCCGGCAGGCGGCATAGACACGCTGTAAATAAGGCTCGTGTGACTCTTTCTGTTCAGGAACTGTTGTTACGGTAGCAGAACTCTGTTTTTTCCGGGCTGAAAGCCATAATATCAGTGTTATCAGCCATAACACCAGTAAGCCCATACTGACCCAGAACCAGCGGTTTTTAGTAAAGTGCGGCGCTGCTGTAATATTTTTTTCAATGACCTTTTCAGTGGTTTCAGGTATTGAATTATTACTATTTGTGCTATTGGCAACCGACTGAACCGGTTGTGGTTTGGTTATCAGTGCAGGTGGTTTGGGAGCCGGCTGAGTCTGCATATCAGGATTGGGCAGGGCGTTAAGTGTTCTGGCCGGCAGAACAGCGGTTTCCTGCTTATTGGTTATGGTATTCCACCAGCTGACTTTAATTTCAGGCAGGGTGAACTGGCCGGGATGTAAGGGGATAATGGCAATAGTGTCTTTGCGGCTGCCGATAACCTTACCGTTTACCAGCTGGTTATTGAGTTTTTCCTTATCAGGATAGGTTTTATAATCACTATTTGAAGCCATGCTGATGGCTGGAAGCTGAGAACCCAGAAGATTGGTGGCACGGATAATAATATGCCGGGTAATGGCCTCTCCGGCTTTAATGGTACTGGTGTCTTCCAGAATTTCCGATTCCAGTACCACCGACTCGGCAGGCAGCCAGTATTGACCGGTATAGCTGGACGGAATGGGTTTAACCTTAATAGTAACCGGTTCTGTACGGCTGATCAGTTGACGTCCGGGACGTGAAAACAGGGAAAAACTCTGGCCGATCTCCTTATTACCGGAAAACGTTAGTGACGGAATAATTAATGTGCCGCTTTGCTGAGGATAAATGGCATATTGACGTTCTGTTACATTGTAGCGATTTTTGCCGATCACTTTAGTATAGTTACTGTCATTACCCAGTTTTTCAATAACAGCATTGTTCAGTTCCAGATCGGTTAAGGTGGCATTGGCCAGTCGGATACGATGATACAGTTGCACGGTTAGCAGGATCTGCTGCTGCACATAGACACTGTTTTCAGTGGATAAGTGCAGCTTTAAAAAGACTTCCTTGCCGTCCAGTGCGGGTGTTGTGGACTGTTTCTGTATAACCAGAGGTATTGGTTTAGTCTGTTCATTGCCGACCTTGATGGCAGGAATAGTCAGTTCCCCGGTTGCTTTGGGTAATAGTGTTATTGTCCAGGTCTGGGTACTGGAGGTATGGCCGTTAATAAAGCTGTAATTCTGGCTCTGACTTTGTCCCAGGATCTGAAAATCTTTTTTCAACACATCCAGATCCGGCGATCCGGAACCGTTTCTGGACTGAATATTTAGTGTGATGGTTTCATCAATAGCCACTACGGTTCGGTCAGTTGTTGCCCTGACATCGGCCCATAAGGGGACAGAGAAACTGAGCATCAGCAAAATGAGTATAATATACTGCAATTTAAGACCCATTAATATATTGAGCGTATTTCTTACCATGGGTTACCCTCGTATTGTTGCGGACTTTGCTGTTGTCTTTGTTTAATCAATGTATTATTCCTGAATTTAATTCTCAGCAGTTCACCGGGGTTGTCCGGGATCCGCTGTAACCACTGTTTCATGGATTGCTGTTCTTCCTGGCTGAGCTGAGACATTACATCGGCTGGAGCCTGTGCCTGCTCATTATGTTGATCCTTTTCCTGATCTTTCTGTTCAGACTGATCCTCTCTGGCCTGTGCCGCCTGCTCTCTGGCTTTTTCAATCTCCTCCTTGCTGTCAGGCTGTTGCGCCTGACTGGATTGCCGACCCCTGTTATCCTGTTCAGAAGACTCCTGTTCTGAGTCAGATTTTGACTCGGATTCAGAATTTTCAGACTTCTCCTGGTTCTTCCCGGCATCGTTCTGTTGTTCCTGATCCTGCTGTTGACTGTCACCGCCGGACTCTTTGCTGGATTGAGAATCCTGTTTATTACCGGACTGATCCTGTTGCTGGTTCTGCTGTGAATCGTTCTGTTGAGACTGATCTTTTTGATCCTGCTGGTCCTGAGAGTTCTGTCCGGACTGCTGTTTTTGCTGTTCCAGGAGCTTTTTCAGGTACTCAAGATTCTTTTTAGCATCCTTTAGTTCCGGGTTTTGTTTTAAGGCCTGCTCATAAGCCTTGATGGCTTCCGGAAACTTCTGCAGATTGGCCAGAGCATTACCCTTATTGTATAAGGCATCGGCGCTGTCAAACTGGCTGTATTGCTGTAAGGCCTGCTCATATTGACCGGCGCGATAATAAGCAGAGGCTTTCCACAGCGGATCTTTAAAGGTTTCTGCCGCCTGTTGATAGTTCTGTGCCTTAAAACTTTTATCGGCCTGCTGATCCGCAGTCAGCCAGAGATCATTCCAGTTAAAACCGGACTTGCCGGGTTGCTGAGCTGCAGTTGTTTCAGCCGCAGATTCAGGTAATGGTTCAGCCATAAGGGGAGCACTGTAAAAGGCCGGCAACAGCAAGGATGAGAGCAGTAATGAAGCCACTAACAGACTGAGTACCCCCATGCGGAACATAAATAATGCCAACGGTATGATCAGTAAAGTGACATAAGCCCCGGCATCGATCCATTGTTCCAGTTCTTCATCCTGCTGTTTGACTTTATCCTTATCAATAAATTTCTGTTGCAGAATTTCCTTAAAATCACTGTCATCCAGTGACAGACGATGATAAAAACCACCGCCGGCCTGCGCAATGGCCTTTAAAGGCTGTTCTTCCAGTTTACTTAAAATAACCTGGCCGGAGCGATCCTTGATAAAGCCCCCCTGTCCGGGAATGGGAATGGGGGAGCCGGCCTGAGTGCCGATACCGATAATTGAGGTATGATAGCCCTGTTGTTCAAGTTGTTTAACCAGTTGTTTCATTTTCTGCTGTTCAGAAGTATCAATACCATCGGTAAACAATAAAATATCCCCCCGGCTATAACCGGCATTCACTAATAGCTCTTTAGCTGTTTTTATAGCATCTGCTGCATGTGAGCCGGACAGGGGCATAATGGAAGAATCCAGAGCCGGCAGCAGGGAAATAATGGTTTTGTTGTCAATGGTCAAGGGACTGACGGTATGAGCGTCACCGGCATAGGCCACCAGTGCAGTCTGTCCTTCTATTTTCTGTTTTAAAATATCAATAATTTTAAGCTTGGCTCTTTCCAGACGAGAGGGTTTAACATCCCTGGCATTCATGGACAGGGACAGGTCAAGTACAATAACCAGTGCGGAATCTTTCTGGAAAATCGGCTGCTCCTTTTTCTGCCAGCTGGGGCCGGCCAGCGCAAGAATGGTTATTAAAAACATTAAGGGTACCAGCCATATTAACAGGTGTGAAGCAGAACCAACGGCTTCTCTGGTACGAGTCAGCTGAAAGTTCAGCAGGGCCGGATCACAGACTTTTTCCCAGCCGATACTCTGCCTGGAACGACGATAAAAGACAAACAGTATAATGGCCACCACAGGGATAGCCAGCAGCCACTCAGGTCGTAAAAAATGAAAATCGGCTAACATTATTGACCTCCCTTCTGGCTATAAAAGGGCTGATAAAACTGGCGCAGTAAATACACAATAATAGCCAGCACAAAGGCCAGGCTCAGCGGTAGATGAAACAGGGATTTAGTTGGACGATAAGTCAGATTATCGGATTCAACCGGTTCAAGTTGATCCAGGGTCTGGTAAATTTTCTGCAGTTCCCGGGTGTCTCTGGCGCGAAAATACTGGCCGCCGGTAATGCGGGCAATTTCTTTTAAGGTTTTTTCATCCAGATCTCTGGATGGATTAACCCGCTGCCGGCCGAAAAAGGAGCGCACTATCATTTCATCGGCACCAAAACCAATGGTGTAAATTTTAATACCAATCTGTCTGGCCAGTTTTGCAGCAGTTAAAGGGGCAATCCCGGCGTTATTTGAACCGTCAGTGAGCAGGATCAATACCCTGGATTCGCTTTGTGTCACGGGTAAATCCTTCAGACGTTTAACGGCCAGACCAATGGCATCACCAATCGCCGTGGCTCGTTGTCCGGCCATGCCGATAAAAGATTCGAGCAGCATACGTTCAATGGTTTTACGGTCAAAGGTTAAAGGGGTCTGCAGATAAGCGTGATCACCAAATAGAATCAGTCCGATCCGATCGCCTTTGCGCTGTCTGATAAAAGGCAGCAGAACGGCTTTTACTGCAGTCAGCCTGTCCACCGGATCCTGGGCAAAAAACATATCGGTCTGTTCCATACTGCCGGAAATATCCACCGCCAGCATTAAATCCCGGCCGCTGACAGGAATGGATATGGCTTCTCCGGACCATTTGGGCTGGGCACTGGCGGTGATCAAGAAGATCCAGGCCAGCAAAGCCAGTATCAGTGTCGGGGAGAAACGGGCTTTACCGGTCGATTGTGTCTGGCGGCTGAGCTGATTTATTTTATCGTAAAACGGAACCTTTAATGCTTTTGACTGAGTACTGGCTAAGGGTTTGCTGAACCAGTAAACCAGCAGAGGTAAGGGCAGAAGCAGGAACATCCAGGGCCAGTCAAAACTATACATGCTGACCTCCAGAAGCTTTTTGTGAGCTCAGCTTTTGTTGTAAGGTCCTGTCCAGCAGAGATTTTGTGGCAGCAAATAACTGTTCCAGTAGTTGGCTATCAATGCTTTTATCCGCTGCCTGATAGGGTGCTTCAAGCAATAATTCTTTAAACTGGCTGGAAAAGTCCTCTGTCCCGGATAGCTGATCCAGCAGTTTCAGCCACTGCTCATCCGTTAGCGAAGCGACCTGTTCGCGCTGGTAAACGGACAGGGCAAAACGCCGCAGAAAAACCGACAGGGCTTCTATACTCTGATGGGCATTGTTGTGTTCTCTGAATTGCTGTTCAAGGCTTTCCAGTTCTTTCTGTGCTTCAGTTTTCAGTCGTTTTAAACGACGGTTTTCCAGCACGGCCGGATCCTGGTCATGCTGTTTTTTCCATAACCAGATGGCGATAACCAGAATGACAAGTACCCCGAGGCTGAACCACCAGCCCGGTGCAATAGGCCAGAAACTGACGGCTTCCGGTAAATGAATATCGGCCAGTTTTGCCGGATCAAAGCTGTTTCCCGGTGCTGCAGGTGTCATAACAGGATGGTCAGGTGTAACAGACATTAATGACGGCTCCTGGCAATTCTGCGGGTAGTATTGTCTCTGCCCAGGGTGGCAATAAAGCGTTCCGGCACCTTGTCATAAGTGGCCAGTTTAATCAGATTACTCTGGTTGTGTATACAGAACTGTTCTATTTCCTGCTCCTTATGGCTAAAAGACTGATGAAAGGCCTGGCGCAGGGACGGATCGCCGGTATTAATCTGCTGGTAATGTTCACCGTCACTGATGGCATAGCGGCCAGCCGGGGGCAGCTCGGCTTCAATGGGATCATAAATATGCGCCATTAATAAATCATTGTGACGGGCGATATGTCGAATGTGTTTTAAAGCAGTTTCTGTGGTATTCATAAAGTCACTGGCAAATAATACAATACTGCCGGGATGAATCAGTTTCTGTAACCGGGCAAATAAAAATTCACTGCTAAAATTACTATTGCGGTTGTTGTTCCCGCTGCGGTGAGCACTGGCGAAATCATCTGCACCGGACAGGGTGTTTTCCAGTGATGCATTATGAAAATCGGTCAGCATTTTCAGATAACGTAACACCCCCTGATGGCCGCCCCTGGGACGCATTTCCCGATGATCAGAGTCATTAAATACCACACCGCCAATACGATTATGATTATCGGCTCCGGCCCAGGCAAACAGAGCTGCGGCCTTGGCTGCAGTCACTGATTTAAGGCAATGGCGGGTACCAAAATACATGCTGTGGCTGAGATCAACCACAATAAAGACCGGGCGTTCCCGCTCCTCCTTAAAAACCTTGGTATGTACCCGATCAGTCCGGGCGGTGACATTCCAGTCGATATTGCGTATATCATCGCCAGGCTGATAAGGACGTACCTCATCAAAATTCAGACCGCGTCCCTTAAAGGGGGACATGTATTGACCAGCCAGGGCAGAAAAGGCCTTGCGCTGTGATCCCAGGGCAATCTGGGACGAATGAAAACGCAGGTGAATCAAACCCTGCAGATCCACATGGGTTGCCCGGTTTTCTGATCCTTCCTGAGCAATACCGGAGGCACGAGTCATGCCCTCGGTACTGGCGGAATGATCCTGTGTATTAAAGAGTGTTTGCCAGAAACTCATATTGACCCGCCTTTAGGGAACTGCAATATAGCCCAGTAATTTACTGATAAAATAATCCGGGTCAATGCCGTTAGCTTCGGCTTCAAAGGATAACAAAATCCGGTGTCGGAAAATATCGGCTACCACGGCCTGTATGTCAGACGGTGCAACATAGTCCTTACCGGATAACCAGGCATGAGCCCGGGAACATCGGTCCAGTGCAATAGTTGCTCGAGGACTAACGCCGTAGTTTACCCAGTTGGCAAGTGTCTCATCATAAGGTTGCGGATTTCTGGTCGCCAGGATAATTTTAAGCAGATAGTCTTCTACTTCCGGACTCATATGAATATTTAATATTTCATGACGGGCGGCAAACAATACCTGCTGGGAAATAACAAATTTATCCCCATCAGTACTTTTACTGCCTGAGGTGTTAACGAGATCCTGCTGAGCTTCCTGACGGTTCAGTGCCAGAATAGATTTTTCAGCGCTTTGTTCCGGATAGTCAATACGGATATGCATTAAAAATCGATCCAGCTGAGCTTCCGGCAGGGGATAGGTACCTTCCTGCTCAATCGGGTTCTGGGTAGCCATGACCATAAACAGTTTGGGCAGGGGGTAGGTCTTTCGGCCAATGGTGATCTGTTTTTCTGCCATGGCTTCCAGTAGTGCCGATTGAACTTTAGCTGGTGCGCGGTTAATTTCATCGGCCAGTAACAGATTATGGAATAAAGGCCCCTGCTGAAAGTGAAAGCTGCCGTCCTGGGGGCGGTAAATTTCGGTACCGGTTAAATCCGCAGGCAATAGATCCGGGGTAAACTGTACCCGGTGGAAATCAGCCTCAATTAAATCGCCGAGTTCTTTAATGGCTCGGGTTTTGGCCAGTCCAGGTGCACCTTCGACCAGTAAATGTCCGTCGGCAAGCAGGGCAATAAACAGTTTATTGACCAGGGCATCCTGGCCAATAATTTTTTTTCTTAAGCAATCTTTAGCTTGTGTGATCTGCTGAAATAGGCTCATAGTGTTTTATTATTCATCTCTAAAATATTGAATTGATATCCTTATATTTCCATTTCAACGGAACAGGATATGTCTGTTAATTTTGGTATAAAAAGGTAAAAAACAAGTATAAGGATAATATTAACCCCTATCTCCACCTTTCTGCCGGAGCGAAGCAGGTAGAGGAAGAAAGGGGGTAATTTGCTGTTATAGACAGAATTGAATTTTAAAAGTTCAGCACTGTACTTATGAATGCTTTTTTATGCCAGATTTCGGGCAGTATTAACAATTTTTTTACGTTGAAACAGCAGCTGCCAGCGGCTGCCGCCCAGTTGATGCCAGAGTACCGCAGAACGAATGGCAGATAATAACAGTGTACGGATCTTATTGGCATTGTCAGTGTTATTAAGAACCGTCGGCTCACCGGAGACCATAATACGGGGGCTTAACTTGCTGATAGTATCGGTGTACAGGCCGCCCAGGCTGGCATAAATATTAGCGTGGTCAATGCCGAAATGATCTATCTGTGCCCGGGTTTTTTCAATGCCCTGGCTAAGCTCATTGAGCATGGCCTGATTGTTAAGCAGTTTGCCGGCCAGGAACAGAACAGAAATACTATAGCGGGTCAGGTCGGCACTGCGGTTTTTACTGTCACTGCCTAACTGCTGAACAATAAGCTGCAGTCCTTCGCGTATTCCCGGCAGTCCATCAAATACCTCCAGGGTATTATCCGGTTCGGTATTTATAATAGCTTTAACTGCAATATTAAGATAAAAACGATCAATCAGACCGCTATTGGCCAGTTGCTGTACCTGATGGCAGTTCTGAAAAATACCGGCCAGAGCAAGGGTGCGTTGTTCCAGATTGCTGAGTTGTTCGTTTGTCAATTTTAAAACCTGTTATGGATGACTGTCAGTTGATTGTAAATTGTATCTGTAAATTTTAGTTAATTTATAACTCCGCCGCCCAGGCAGATTTCACCATCGTAAAAAACCACTGACTGACCGGGGGTTACTGCAAATTGCGGTGAGTCGAATTCTACCATACATTGACTGTTCTGAGCGGAAGTTTCAATGGCGGTAATAACACAATCCTGATCGGGCTGACGATAACGGGTCTTGGCTTTGCAGCGAAACGGGGTTTGTGGCGGTTGACCGCTGACCCAGTATAAATCCGATGCGGTCAGACTCTGACTGTAGAGCAGGGGGTGATCTTTGCCCTGTACTACAATTAACCGGTTATTCTGTAAATCCTTCTGTGCGGCAAACCAGGGGGCGCCGCTATGACTGTCCGTTTTTCCGGAAGTACGCCGACCGCCGATACCCAGACCTTTACGCTGCCCCAGAGTATGATACATCAGTCCTTTATGCCGGCCCACGACTTCACCTTCGGGCGTAACCATATCACCGGGCTGAGCCGGCAGGTAACGGCTGAGAAACTGGTTAAAGTCCTGTTCACCAATAAAACAGATCCCGGTAGAGTCCTTTTTATCCCAGGTGGCCAGTTGATGGGTTTCTGCCAGATGGCGAACCTGAGGCTTTTCCAGTTCGCCGACGGGAAACAGGGTTTTAGAGAGGGGATACTGGCCCAGAGTATAGAGAAAATAGCTTTGATCTTTGTTATTATCCTTGCCTTTAAGTAAATAGAACTGACCATGCTCTTCTTTGACCCGGGCATAATGACCGGTGGCTATTTTTTCTGCGCCCTGAGCCAGGGCATAGTCCAGAAATACCTTAAATTTAATTTCTTTATTGCATAATATATCGGGGTTGGGTGTGCGTCCGGCTTTATATTCAGCCAGAAAGTAAGCAAATACATTATCCCAGTATTCCGGTGCAAAATTCACCCCGTGAAAAGGAATATCCAGCTCGACTGCAATACTTTGGGCATCGGCAAAATCTTCTTCAGCCGGGCAAAAGCCCTCATTGTCATCCTCATTCCAGTTTTTCATAAATACAGCGGATATGTCATAACCCTGCTGTTGGAGCAATAAGGCTGCAACGGATGAATCCACGCCGCCGGACAGGCCGACAATAACCGGTGTATCTGTCTTTGTTGGTTTCTGGTTCTGATTCATATCTCAGCTTTTGTCCAGTGGTTCCCAGCCTTCACGCCAGTGCTCCAGGGGAATAATATATGGCGGTTTTCCATTATCTTTAAACCAGGAATCCACAGCATATTCACGTTCAGGATGTCTGATTTCCCGCATGGCCGCAGAGCTGTGCGGCCAGCCGAAAATAAAAAAACCACGGGTAACATGATCCATGGGTTCATGCCAGCGTAATAAACCGTGTTTTTTTAAAATCATTAAATAAACGGTGCTGTTGGTGGACTCATCAATACAGTCAAGCTGGCCTGGAGAACCCATATGTTCAAACAGTCGGGCTTTATCCCGATCGGTACCGGTTTTTTTGCCAATAATTATTTCAAATTCAGCTATGGCCAGGGCAATTTGCTGACGTTCCTGGCGGGCAGACTGGGCCGGGGGCTGAAAATGGGCAGAGATTTTCTGCCATTCCTGATCACTGAGAGATAATTGTTCCACTTCCCTGCAGCCCTGACCATGGCACATGGAAAACCTCTGCCGGTCAGGACTGGTGTTTACCATATCAGAAACAAAGGTATCTGCCGGCAGGACAGGAGACAGAGTCAGGCAGAAGGAAATAAGTACAGTGCTGGGATAAAAAGTCATGATTGGATTATATCATAGTCATATTACAGACTGTCTATTCTGCTGTTTAACAGATTTATTGAGGTTTTAACTTTCCCTTCTCTAGAAGTGGGATTGAGGGGGTTGCAAATCAAGAACCTGATCCCCCTGTGTTCCCCCTTTGAAAAAGGGGGACTAAAAAAATCATTTTCCGATGGACACTAATTATGAATCTGGTTCCTGTTTAAGGATGAGCACTTCATTTCTCATGGCGTTAAGTAATTCAAATAATTCTTTACTGGCCACTTCCATGGTCTGGTAGTTTTCGATAATAGTATCTTCAAATTCAAGCCGTTTGTCAGCAGTACGAATATATTCCATATTTTTCTGTACCATTAAATGGACCTTGCTATGGGGCATATCAAGTTTGGGGTAGCTCTGTGTTCTGGAGAAAACCGATTTGCCATTAGTCTGATACCATTTACCAAGGCGACAGTTTTTATGATCGGCAAATTCTGCCGTACCTTCATTATTTATCATGGCTGTGTAAGCATTGGACTTGAAGATAATGTGATCAATCTTTGCCAGTACAATAAATGCCTGGCATTCCATACCACCGACCAGGCTGGACATGTCTCTGGCATCATTGTTGAGTTTGGTCATGGTGCCTTTGAAGTTTTCAACATGTTCGGAAACATCATTGGCCAGCTGTGTCATGTTTTCGGATTTTTCTACGATGGAGGTGGTTTCCTGCCTCATGGACTGAATTGACTCGGCAATTTCACTGGTCGCCCTCTGGGTATGTTCAGCCAGATTGCGTACTTCATCGGCCACCACTGAAAAACCACGGCCGTGTTCACCGGCTCTTGCTGCTTCAATAGCGGCATTTAAAGCCAGCAGATTGGTCTGTTCTGCGATGGTTTGAATCAGGTCCACAACCGAGGTGATCTGGTTGCTTTTTTCTTCCAGCCCCTCAATAGTAGCATTGGAATTGTAAATATTTTCCACCAGGGTATTGAGCTTGGTTAAAATTTCTTCAACTACCAGCAGGCTATCTGAAGCCTGGTTGCTGGTTTCACGGGTAGTACTTAAAATACCCGAGAGGTTATCAACAATGGTAGCAATTTCACTCTGGATCAGGGTAATACTGCCACCCACATTATTGAGGGTCTGCAGTTTCAAATTAAAATAAATCAGTTCCTGCTTGTCATGTGCTTCCTGCATGGCATTAATACCTTTGATAACACTATTAATAGCAACCAGAAAATCACCTTTTAGACCGTCACCGGTTAACTTACAGGAAGTAAAGTCACCTTTTGCTGCGTAATGTACTGAAGTACTGATTCGGGTGGTGAGATCCTGCATAATGGTGATCAATGATTGAAACATTGCCGCCATCTGATCCATTTCATTCTGACTATCCCTACTGTAGTTCAGCAGAAT
>Ga0256831_1000038_pt1 | contig 61900 bp, 86 predicted proteins | sample 132544metaG_FD_189087 | JGI IMG/M metagenome (GOLD analysis project Ga0256831, IMG submission 189087) | Hydrothermal vent microbial communities from Lau Basin, Pacific Ocean - 132-544 | ecosystem: Environmental > Aquatic > Marine > Hydrothermal vents | place: Pacific Ocean: Lau Basin | collected...
GAGGCCGACTGTTCTATCGGCTGGGTAGACGTCGCAGTTCTGCATGCAGTAGGAGGATTTCATGTAGTCCCCCGAGCTCCCTATGCAGGCGGGGCCTATGCAGAGGCATCGCATGGCTGTGGCACCAGTACTATACCTGTGCCTGGGGAAGCTAATTAATAAAACAGGGTGCAAATAACTATATAGGGGATGATGGATTGTCGGCTCCGCGGAGCGATGCACTGGGCAGGATCTCCCTCCTGGTGATAATATTCATATTGTTCTACGATACAATATTCTCTATATACCGCATCTCGGTAAACACATTCGATAACGTGGCGAACCTCATAGTCGGATTACTCAACAGCCTAATAATAGGCTGGGGCGGAGGGCCGAGCCTGTTCCCCAACACTGAGAAGCTGATAACCGACGTGTTGGGCTGGGAGATGTTCCTGTTCTCGAACGCTACGGCCCTGGCTATAATAGTGTTCATAAGCATTATCAAGATGTCCTATAAGGCCGACTAGGCTCCCCCAGAGGGCCGAGCGATACGAGCAACGGCAGTGGAGTAACCCTGATCAGGAGGCACATGATGTTAAACGGGTTGTGCACTGCCACCCATCCAGTTGCCCAGGGAGCCTGGAGTATATTAGCCACAGCTAGGGCTATGATTCCAGCTATAAACCATCCTCTCCTAACTCTTATATCTTCATAGCTGTATAGTATGATTACAGCTGTAATCCACACGAGGAACTGCTCCTTGGTGAGGAGGGCGAACCAGTGTATATCCCAGTCAAGCCAGAACAGTATGATGAACTCTCTCGCGTCGGACGAGAATAGGAGGGAGAAAACCATGTAGACCACGAGCATCGTCAGAGGCTTCTTCCTGTCGAGGATATAGTAGTATATGGCTGGGAGAACGAGTATCAGGTAGGCTATGGAGGCGCATGCAGTAATGTTAGCGTAGACAGCTGAATCCATGGCGACTAGAAAAACTGTGGAAACCAGTACTAATGTTTTCATAGACTGGTTGAACATTATGTGCTTGCGGAGAAACCCGTCAAGCCCATACTCGTGTACCAACACGGCCGCGGCCAGAACGCCAGTAGACCCGAGCATCTCCATCCTAATACCGTTGTTCTCATAGTAATAGCTGAAATACAGTACATAGCGTATAAAAAGGAATAGCGATAGGAAAACAGGGATCCTATGCTTGAACGGTAGAATGAGGAAGGGGAGCACGAGCAGGAGGGCTTCCAGGTTGAAAAAAACTATCGAGACCTGATACAGTGTAAGGTGTGCTTTGAAGTGGAGGGTTCGAGCGAGAAAGCCCAGAGCTATGGTTACAGCTGGAAGCATTATGTGAACTCACCACACTCTACACCCACTTCTCCAACAGCTTGACCGCCTCCTCGTTCTCCCCCCTAGCTATATGTATCAGAGCCATGGTTATGTCTCGGTTCCACGGAGAAGCCTTCGCCGACAGTGAGAGCTCGATGGGCATTGAGAACTTCTTATAGTCGTACCATCCGATGAGGGTTGCCAGGGGTATGTATGCCAGGAAGAATGTTATAGTGAATACTAGTATGCTGTTGAATAATATGTGTATAGCGGGTATGTACTGGACTAGGAGCCTGTACTGGATCACGATGAAATTGGCGAAGCTCAATAAGAACGCCAGATACGTGCTGTGGCCCCTGCGGAAGTAGCTCCACATTCTGAGGAGACGGTTCCTCAAGACCGACCCTGACCCCCTAACGGCTGTTTCCCTCTGCGAGGCTCTCTCCTTCCTTACGTATTACTATAAGTATCTTGTAGTCCCTGCATTCGACCTGTATCTTCCTAACCAGATCGTTCTTAGAGAGGGCTTCCCTTGACTCTACCAGTGATTTAATGTCAAAGCAGAATGTGGAGAACTGTGTTATGGTGTGGTCTTCATTTATCTTGAGAACTGAGATTGTTGCAACGTTACCCATGCCTGCCACCTCCAATACCTATGTGCTGGGGAGGTTTAGGTGTGAACGATCTAGCTAGGATGGAGCGGTACGCCTTCACCAGTAATGCGAGCCTCCTGGGTACGGTATCCTCCTTCCTGATCGGCGTGTTGCTCATAACTAGGAGGTAGTCGAGTGTTCCAGGGTAGGCGTAGCTCCTAATATCGGGCCTGACGACATAGTAGGGAGGCCTAACATAGTCGATTATACTCTTTATCTCGATGATGTGATAATGGTTAATCTTGTGGGTAGGATCGTCTACATGGTGCCCTGGCAGGATCCCCACGACCGCCCTGCCGTGAACCAACGCCCGCTTCAGAATACATTTAGCCCTCTCCTGGGGCAGATGCTCTATGCAGTGCTGGAACACGTATATATCCGCCTGGGGCGGGTCTTCGAGGGCTAGATTCAAGCACTCAACGTCTCTACTGTACCTACACCCCTCCAAGTCCACGCCTATTATCCTGCTGGGTATCCTCTCCCCGAGGAACCTTATCAGATAGCCTTTACCAGCGCAGAGCTCCACTATTAACTCGTCTCTCCCAGGCTTTAGGGCTTTCAGAGCCGTGTAAATATCTATCCACTCCGTTGTATCTATATCGTTATCCCTTGAGTCGAGGTAGCTCACTGCTTGGACACCTCCTCTATGACACTCTTCATCCTAGCCTTGAACACTTGTTTACTGTATAGCTTGGCTCTCTCAACAACGCTCCTCCTATAATCATAGTATAGGTGGAGTGCATCCAGCACCGCCCTGGTAATATCGCGTCCAGTGTAGCCGAACCCGTATCTCCCCCTGTCAAGTATGTCGTTCCAGGAGCCGCCAGACATGTGGACAACTGGTACCAGCCCGCTAGCCATAGCCTCCACGACGGCTATGCCGAAATGCTCCCCCCTCATAGCGTGGAGGAACACTTTGCTCCTACCGTATATCCCCACCTGCTCATCCCTAGGAACATCGACGAGGAGCTCCACGTTGTCCAGGCCTTTCCTCCTCTTGATCTCCCTTAGCTTCTCTATGTACGGCTTGCTCACCTTGCCGCTAACAGCGCCCATTATGGTGAACTCCACGCCCCTCAGTGTGCTGGCTACTCTTAGAACGTCCTCGTACCTCTTCTCTGGCGTGTAGCGGCCGCATGAAACCACCCGTTGCTCCCTGGCCGTGCTATCCGATACTGCGAGGAACTCGTCTATATCGACGGGTGGATACACTATTTCCGCGCTCATACCCAGATACCTCTCTATCGCCTGCCTGCTGTACTCCGAGTTGGTTAGGAGAATCCTAGTCTTGAACCTCCTAGCCATACGCCTCTGTATCCACGCGTATGGCTTGAAGTATAGCTTCCAGAAGAGCGACTTACTGTATTTCTCGTTGGCATACCTGGTTTCTAGCAGGGCGAAGGTCGGGAAGTGCATATAGGTTATATCCGCCTCCTCAGGGATTATGTCCCCGTGGGTGTTCACGGATATATCGCATAGGCCCCGCTTCCTGAGCTTCCTAAGCTTGTACCCAGTGAGCATGCGCGTGTATATACCGAAGTATCTGACCCTGAAGGGGAAGACGGGGTATTCCCTGTCGGGCCTTACATTGTAACCAGTTATCCTGGAAACCCTATCCCAGTCGGTAGGCTCTGTCGTCACGAGAGTAGTGTCAAACCCCATATCTCTTAGAAGCTCAAGGAGAGCAAGGGCGACACGCTCCCCGCCCCCGACACTGTTCAGGCTTCCATGTAGGACACAAGCGGTAGACGCCATTGCTGGAACCACCATTGATATACTGTGGTTATAGCTGGAAGCTTATAATAGAGAAATTATTGAGCGAAACAAAGCAATACATAAAAAATAGGTAAGAACAACGCCGTCTTCAAGTATAGACATCAGGTTCGGGTTCACCTTCTTTAAGCAAGTGCCCAACAAAAGCTTCTGATATGAAAGTCTCGGTTAGGGCGCCTACATACATTTCTACTCGTGATAGCCTCTTATTAATCTCGTTTATCTTTTCACTAATGTCGTCAGCTTTATCTGCTAAATTTTGATAGTTACTGACTAAGTTCTCCAATTTTCCATCATATTTCTCCAGCTTTCCTTTGACAATTTTAACTTCCTTCTTAAGACTCTCCACTCCTTCCTGTATGCTATCCAAGATTTTAACCTGTTCCTCCATTACCTCCTTAACAAGAGCACTTCCCCACCCTCCTCCAAACCCCATGATTGCCACCCTCATTCTCCTAAAAAATACAGCCCAGACTTTATATTTCATCGTATTCAAAGGTGCTATAAGTGGCTGAAAACCACCATGTACAGCCCGTAATTTTAGATATTTTTATAGCCTAGATAGATACATAGTACTGGCTTGCCTGCCTTTTAGAAAAACACTAACATTAGGAGGAAGGATCTAATGCAGAAAACGAGGAATAAGAACAGGATGTTTAAACATGTAACCACAACCTGGAACCCTATCGTCGGCTGCCTGCATAACTGCAAGTACTGCTGGGCCCGCAGGCTCGCGGAGACCAAGCTACGGCACCTGCCCCAGTATAGGGATGGGTTCACGAAGCCTAAACTGGTTGAAGCAGCCTTTAAGAGAAGGTTCAAGCCAGGGGATCAGGTGTTCGTTAGCGATATGGGTGACATGTGGGGGGCTTGGGTTCCAGACGAGTGGATAAAAAGGGTTCTAGACTATATTAGAGGGTTCCCAGACACTACATTCCTGTTTCTAACCAAGAACCCAGGGAGATACCTGGATTATACAGGTGTTATTCCAGGAAACGTTGTTCTGGGAGTAACTATCGAGACGAATAGGCCGACGCTTACAGCTGAAATCAGCGACGCTCCCAGCCCAATACTCAGATACCAAGCCATGGCCAAGCTTGATTATCCGCGGAAACTGGTTAGCATAGAGCCTATACTCAGCTTCGACCATGAAGTTATGGTTGAATGGATACGGGATATAGATCCAGAGATAGTATATGTGGGCTACGATAACTATGGGAACATGCTCATAGAGCCGCCTCTCAAGCACACGTTGCGGCTGGTTAGAGAGCTTAGGAGAATGGGTTACAGGGTGGAAGCAAAAACATTGCGTAAAGCCTGGTATGAGATAAAATAGTCTTTTTAAGAAATGCCAAAACCTTTTTATTTATCTCATCATATCTCCTTTACTAGAAGGAGGGAGAAGCACCCATGGTTTTCTACATTGACCTAGAATGCGGATATAACCCTGGATTATGCTCTCTTGAGTGCGAAGGTAAAATCCCAAGGGCGCTCAAACGGCCAGACGTCTACATACTTCACTACCACAGCGACCCCAAGACATTCTACCGTGAAACAGAGGATATTTGTAGAGGAGTAAACAACTACGTCGCCTTCCTGTCAATGGGAGCTCTACGCCACTACGTAAACACCAAGCTATCCGAACTGGAGAGAGAGCTGGCGGGAATGGGAGTAGCCTTGCGTAAAACCGTGTACAGGGCTACCGACCCAGCTGTCTCTATTATATTCGAGAAGATGGGAACCGATGAGAAAGTCGATATAGAGGAGCTGAAGAGGAGGGACAGGGAGGAACTAGAGGAACTTGCCAAGAGTCAGAGGGAAGAGCTGAGGAGAAGGCTGCTTGAAGAGGCGAATGCCAAGAAGAGGCTTATCGTCCTAGTGGACGGTAGCAGAGAGTCTAGCCAGGCGTGGGACGAGGCCTGGCTCTACGTGTCCAAGCTCAGCAACGCCAGTATAACCGTGAAGAGCATCGATGTGTGGATGTTCAAGGAACCAAGTACACTGACGCCAGAGGAGGAGAAGGGGGTTATATACCGTAACAAGTATGCCGCCATAATTGACTTGAAGAAGATAAAAAGGAGCCTAGATGTGATCCCCAGCAAGTGGGAGTCAGGAGTCGCCTTCGAGGGCAGGAGCCCCCTGCTGGAAGCGTTGAAGATGAGCATAATGATTGCGAGGAAGAAGTACCCCGAGGATCCGATAGAGATTGTTGTAGTGTCTATTAACAGGGACAACTTCTACGCGGCTGACGATAAGTATGCGGAGAGGAACGATGAGGACATAGTTATCGAGGCCAAGGAGAAGGCTGGCGTGAAGCTGAGCCTGCTCCCTCTCAAGGGCTACCAGGACTTGTACCTTGATAAGTACGACGAGGTTAAGGAGGGCCTGGCTAGGGCGATGATACTTTTAAACCTCATTTAACCAGTCCCCGTTTTTTCATGTAATAACGTTCTCAGAGCACGGGTTACAGCCTCCTCTATATCAGACTCGTCAACACTGGCTTTTACCGCAACAACGCTTTTTCTGGCAACAAGGTTGAGGAGCGCCCTGGTGACACTTGCTAGGAACCTCCCGTAGACGAGTCTGTAAGCAATAACTGCTACCCTAGTTTCTGGCATACCATCCCTCACGACAACCGTTTTAGCCGTGAGGACTTTACCCATATCCTTAAGGTATAGAAGGTCGCCTGGCTTATAACCGTCTGTATATGATTTGAGCACGATGTATGTCGCAAGCTTCCTCTTCTTCACGGCTACCCCCTATATACAATGGAGATAGGGGATGCATGAATATTAACGTGAATAGTTCGATAAGATGGAGCTCCCTTATATCCTTCACCTGTCAACACATCAGCTAGTGGTGCCCACGGTATGCCTGTATACGGAACCCGTATATCTACGACAGTATTCATGCTCAGCATAAGGAAGAACATGATACCATTATTCTACGAGGATGGAAAACTCCACACCACGATGAAACTAGAGGAAATAAAGGATAACAGGCTGGTGTTCAAGTGGAGCGACAGAGATAAAGACGCATGGATCGCCATGCGGCACGGAAGAACCAATGTACAGGGGGGTGTGATGATAATACAGGGCAGACGTCTCGTGGAGAAGGGGGTGCAGGTTTCCAGCCTCGTCGGGTTGGAGCCAGTGAGGAACGGTATCGTACTGAGGCTCGATGGGCAGGTAGGGTTGACACCCGATCCCCAGATTACAGCTGTAAGCATTAAGAGAATACGGTTCCTGAAGCCAAAACACATACCAGCCAACGCACTGGAGTCCTATGGATTATACAGGTGGAGGCCGATGCACATCTACCTGAGCAACAGGAAGGTATACAGCCTGATAAGGCGTTACACTGCAGTGAGCCATGTAGGCGGCACGACATTGTTATTCAACAATAACCCCCTGTCTATACGGAGCCCGTACCTACCAGTAAAACACGTGAAGAGGTACACTGGTGAAGAGACGTATATGGGTGCACAGCTTTTCATACCGTTGAACATAGCGGGTTCGATGGGGTGGGCTGGCAGGACGTTCCACTGCCTCGACATGATAGAGGATATAGAGGGGCGTCACTACATCCGCTTCGGCGGGGAGGACGAGTGCATGGAGAGGTGATTAAGGCATGAGGCTACGCAGGAAGAAGTGCGGTAAACCCGAGCCTGCCAATTATCCATTAGAATATCTTAGACAGATCAAGTTACCAGAAAAAGCAAAGGTAGAGGAAAGGCTGGGGAAACTGGTGAAAGACGAGGTTATAAGAAGAGTCCTCCTAGAGATCCTGGACACGATATACCGCATGCCAGAGGACTCGGAGTTCATAACATGGATAAAGAACGACGCGGTAAGATACAGGGTACCATTAAACAAGAATGCATTCATAGACTACATGGCCGCGATGCCCCTGGCATTCGCCACGTACTGCAAGGAGGAAGTGTTCAAAGCGGAGAAACTGGAGGACATAGCCGACACCAGCAGCAAACACCTAGACGAGCCTGCCTGCATGGTCATAGCCAACATCATGCAGGAGATACAGAAAGACGAAAGCCTCGGAGGCATGAGCAAGGTGAAGCTCATAAAATTCATCAGGAAATGGTGGAAGGAGACAGGCAACATAATCAAAGCCTGGAACAAAATTATGGACAGGTGGTGCGAGTGGTGAGGAGTTATGGTTAGAATGGTCGTGCCAAGGAATTTTCAACTCATATTCATCCTTACTATTGTGGCTATTGTTACGGTTTCAGCTGTAAGCATGGCTTATGCAGCTAATACAACTGGAGGAAAATACTCTCCCCCAACCAACACGGTTACCCCGAGATCTCCAGCTGGTACTGGTGCATTAAACACTAGTAGTGTTGTAAACGAGTCTTCGGCGGGGAACAAGGCTTCCACGTCTTCTAGGACTGTTGGCAGGGTCGGTAATGCTAATGCTGGGGGGGATGTTGTATCTGAGATAGGTAGGGTTATCAGTGGCGGGAAGGGGGCTAGGACTGCGTTCTATGTTCTCGCTGGGGCTATTGTTCTGATACTCGCGTTGTATATATGGTTCATGCCGTTGAAGAAGGGGAGGAAAGGCGGTAAGGCTGGGGAGTACGCTAGGCTGGCGGAGATACAGCCCCCGAGAGGATATGACTTTGTTACCTACACGGTAGACGGTAATGATAGGGTGATAAGGAAGGAGAAGTATATCAAGCTTAGCGACAACTTCTACTTGAGCACGAGCGTTACCAGCCCAACGTTCCTATACATACCCAGCCATGTTAGGCCTTACCTTTGCAGGGACGGTAAGAGCATGATACCGTGTGGGCTCGCGTTCAAGAAGGGGATTATGAGCATTATAGTCGACCCAGAGCTGGCCGCGTCTAACGACCTTGCCGCGAAGGCTGGGATCATAAGCCTGGAGAACAGGGAGCTCGATAAGCTTCTAAGCGACCTATACAAGAAGGAGGAGATGAGGGTTGGAGAAGTAGCTATATCACCTGAAACCAAGGTGGCCTTCGGCTTCAACCTTGAGAACATGATTAAGGGCCACCTAGGCATACTGAGGGCTGCAAACGACATGATGATACACTTCCTGAACACGGCAAGCGAGGCGGAGAACATAGAGAAGTTTATGAAGACAGCAGCCAAGATGGCTGGCGTGAAGCTGAACTGGCTCAAGTGGGTGGCGTACATAATAATGGCTTCGGCAATAGCGATCGCGATGATACAAGTCCTAAGGGGCGGCCACTAATGCGGATACCTATACCGTCAGCCTCAAGGATAGCGGTTAACCCTCTATCATATCTGAAGCGGCGGAGGAGAGGTATTGATGTCCCCAAGCCTGACCTGGAGAAGGACACTATGGCCAGGAAGAAAATACTGGTATGCGCGTTGTTCGAGGAGATGATGCCGACCTACATTAAAATGGCCAGCAGCTATAAAAGCAGGGGTAGAATAGTCGGCTACCAGATGACTATTAACGGTAGACTAGTAGCGACTGGGAGCATAGCCAGGGCCCAAGTCCTTGTGGCCTCGAAGGCAAACATAGTCTACTACCTGAGGGCGGCAAGGGCAGTGGTATGCCTGCGGAACTTCAGGGATCCTATAACGCTCTACATGAAAATACTCGACCCCCTAGGGGTGTACGAGTCGATAGCCAAGCGCTATGCGTCATCGGGGGACGGTCGTAGTGAAGGGGGGGAAGATGGGGTGTCTTCCCTGCTTGACAAATGCCTAGAACAGGGTAAAACAAGGTATTGGAGATGGATACTTGCCAGGGACTCCTTCAGGTTCCTCGAAACCGACGTTCCCGCAACCGCGTTCAAGGACGAGGAGAGGAGCGATGCAGTCATACTTAAACCTGGGGCGGTGTGCCCGTTGTACAGTATGACGCAGATGAACGCGGATGACATGCTCGTGGTGCACTATGCAGACCTCGGGTAGCGGTACCGTGCACCTAACACCTATTAGCGGGCATGTGTATATAAGAAAACCAGGGGTTAACGTTGAATAGAGGGATGGTTCCAGTCATCCTGGTTTTAGCCGTGGCTGTTCTCGGTTTCACGACTGTGGTTACAGCTGTAACCACAGCAGATGATAGCAGTGTAATAAAAGTAAATGTGACAAACTCGACTGTATATGTCTCCTTCCAGAACTTCACCACTGTGAACTTCACGACTACACATATAACGCTTGGCTGGCTCAACGAGACCCATATAATAAGCTCCTATACCTGTCTATACGCGTACTCTGTGGATGAGTGCCATAATGTCACTGTAAGGGTCTACGATGGAACTGTGCTTAAGTATGTGGCGGTCTTTGATAATAAAACAGAGCTGTGCACGTTGAATGGGATCTGCCACGGGGTAGCTGTTTTCAACACAACTGGGTTCAGCGGAGACGTCAATGTCTACGTTATAGACAACAGTACGGGAGAGACGAGTGGGCCGTATAGATTCGTGTTCCCCTATCAGGGGCCAGTTCTGACTGGGTACGCGCAGTACATAACCATACTGGTGCCCTTCGGCGTCCTCATAAGCCTGGCTGGCAGGATGGGCATGAAGAACGTGGGCATAGGGCTGTTCATATACGGGGTCATAGCCCCAGTACTGGTAACCTTGGGGGTCAGCCTGCACAACATAATGCTTGTCTCCACCCTGAGCATAATAATGGGGGTAATACTGATATGGATGAGCAACCAGTAAACAAGATATGGGCATGCAAGAAGAAGATGAACCCTAACCCAGACATATTCATAACCGAGAACAAGACCTACGCCAGGGAGGCAAGGAGCAACGGTTACAGATGCACCAGGCTGCACGAAATGGAGAAAGCGCTATACGGCAAAACACTCGTAAAGAAAAGAAAGAAAAAGAGGAGAGCTAGAAAACGATGAACGAGCGGACGCCCTAATCCTCCCTTTCTCGTCCCTGACAGCTCCCAGACTGGTCGGCCCAGTATTGGGGACAAGCAGCCTGCCAGACCATTCTGGATCCCCTTCGAGGGCCTGGGCGACCAGGAGAGACACTATGTATAATGTGTCGGGCTCGGGTTTCTCAGGTAGCCCACTGACATTGGAGTAGCTAGTCTTGACCAGCGGTATATTACCCATTGAGCCTATTAGGCTCTCCTTCACCTTCACTCTAGCAACGGGGCCAGCGGGAGGGAAGCGTGCTAGGACACTATCGTTCTTAGTGGAAAAAACAATTACTTCATGCGGGGTCAGGTTGACTATCCTCTTCCCCTCGAACATTTTGTTTCACCATATCTTATCTTTAGAAACTGTAATATATAAAGGTTTGGGCTAAGGGTTAGGGTTTAATCTAAATATACACATAAACGGAAAATAGTATAGCTGGGGGTGCAGTTGACTGAGACTGATAATAAACAGAAACCTCCTAAGGTATTGGAAGTTAGAGAAAAGAGAAAGGTTTATGCTGAGTTTATCAATGCAATGAACAATCCACCCGTTGATTTTAGCATTGAAGTCATTGATACGCCTACGCCTAGGACAGTTAGGCTGCTCGACTTCGCTTTATACAACCCTGGCACAAAAAACTATGTCTACAATTATTCAACGTACCCTAGGGGCTTTATTTTTGGTGTTTCGAGGGTTGCTCTTGAGGCGCGTGTTTACAAAGAGTTCCGTGGCTATTATCCTAGTACATTCGTTAAATGCAGGTATTTCTTCGATGTCCCCGAGGATAAGCGTGTGGAGGGCAACTCGCATTTAAGCTCATATTATAGGAGAGACTATAATGACGCAAGTATCAACAGTATAGCTGACAGTCTTCCCGATGGCTCCCTAGTAACCTTCAAGTATACAACTGCATTTGAAGACCCAGAGACACATAGGAGGAGCTATAATGCAACTTACTATGCACACTTCATTGTGAAGAAAGGATACAGTAAGACATACAGGTTAAGGCCGCTGGAAGGAGAGTTCAACGGTATACGGGATGCTTTTCTCAGTGGCAGGACACCTGGAACCCAAGATTACAGAGCCTCCATTATATGCACCAATAGAACAGTAAACGATAGAAAACATGATTTTCTATGCGATTCAGAAGTAAGGATACATACCAAAAATCTGAAGATGCTCCCATTAACATCTCACAGCCCGCTGAGCTACGTATATAGGGGAGAGCTAGCTGACCTGTTTGAAAGAATATACAAAAGATATGAATACAGTCGTTATGACCCCAATCCACATCTTACAGGGATTTCATTAAAAAGATTCGAAAATATAATCGAAGGCTATGGACACAAAGACAAGTGGCGCATTATAGATGAATGGGTCGACACACTCGTCATGGCATATTACATATACAGACTAAGACAAATCAACATCGACCTAGCTACTATTACTAATCCCGACATAATAGAGAAGGAAAGAAACCTAGAAGACCTATTGAAGCAAATAAAAAAGAGATCCCCATTCTACGTGATAGATAAAAAGAAGGATTATAGTAGCCGTAGATACATAAGGCTTTAACTAAAACTGATATTATCGGATTGGCCAGAACGATTTAAGATGGGGCAGGTAAACACGTCGCAATATACTATTTCTACACCGCCTATGTTTCTTGGAAGCCCCTTCCCTAGGTAATTCCTTAAGAACAATAAAAGACTAAGCAGTGATAACATATCCTCTTTTTTCTCGTCCCATTTGACTTCTCTACCTTTTTTATCCAACAACATAACCCCAGCAAAACGGTAAGGATCCAGTGGATCGGTAGCATTAATAGCAACTATCTTTTCTATGTGGTGTTTCTGTTTAATATCAAGTATCTCATTTTCTAACACAGATATTATGGAGTCGGAAATTTCCATGAAAATTTTGTTGATATTCTCTTTTAGCTCCTGCATGCTTTGGTTTTCTAGATTTTTTAGAAACAAGTTTATTCGCCTCCTTCTTGTTTTTGTTTACATTTAGCATATATGCTAACAATACTATAAAAAGGTTTACATGGGAAATTGGTCTTGGTATGGTGTAAAAACTCTCTTTCTTTTTTTGTTTTTGGCTTTCAGCTGAAAGCATTTATAATTGGTTTGAGGAATTATTATTTCTTGGTAGACTAGTCATGGCTGGTAGTCCTAGTCCTGATGTGGGTAAGGTTTTGGAGGAGTTGGAGAGGGAGCGGGAGAGGATTAGGCGTGAGGTTGAGAGGGAGTATGGTGGCAGGGAGGCTGGGAGGAAGATAGAGGAGTTCGTGAGGCGTTATCTTGCGTCGAGCGGTTTGAATAAGGTTCTGCTTATCGATTTCATGCTCCCCAGTGCGGATCTGAAGAGTAGGCTTAGGGTTACGGAGGGCGGTAAGGTCGTCACTAAGATAAGGCAGTTCGAGAAGGGTGATATTGAGCGTGTGAGCACGCTTAGATCCAGGTTCTACCAAATACTCAGGAGTAACGGGGCGTTCAAGATAGGGGAGAAGACTTGGGCTATACTCCCAGGGTTCGAGGGTAAACTGGTCAAGCAGGCCAACGAGAAGCTGGAGGAGCTCAACAGGATCATAGGGAAATACGGGTTTCCCCCTAGGAGGCTGGATCTAATAGAGATATATACTCCGACCAAGTGGGTTATGAAGAAGCTAGCGGAGAACATAGCGGAGTACGAGGCCAGTATAAGGGACATTCAGGAGAAACTCAAGAACAAGGAGATAGAGGAGAGAGAGAAGCGCCTGCTCGCGAACAAGCTCAGCAAGCTAGCCAGGATACTGGATAGCCTGAAGAGACAGTATGAGCAACTGGAGAAGCTGGAGAAAGAGCGTGCAAGCAAGTACTTGAGGCTCGAAACGGGGGAGAAAGAGAAAGGGGTTACAGCTGAAACCGCTAAAAGAGAAGAAGGTAAGACCGTGGAGGAGAAGAAGGAGAACGTGTTATACGAGGTTAAAGGAGAGTATGTCCCAATAGTGCTCAGCGTCGAGGGGCTCCCGTCAGGCGTGAAGGATAGATGGATTACCGTGTACACAGGCCTGAAAACCAAGAAGTACAAGAAAGGTACATGGCTGGTCGCGGATAAGAGGCATATAACCTATAAGATGAAGAACGGGAGGCTCGTCGACAACCTCAGGGAGGGCAGTATTGTAAGGCTTTACTATGTGGCTGGATCCAGGAGGCATGACACCAACAAGTACGACGAGTTCTTCATAGTAAAGAAAGGCGTGAAGTCGAGGGTAACGCTGAAAGACCTAATAGACGACCATGACATAACGGTAGAGCTGGAGAACCTTGAGAAACTACCTAAACTAACTAGGAAAGAGTACAACGAGCTTGAGGCATGGCTGAAGAACAGGGGGCTAAAGCCGAGTCTATACGACCCCGTGGTAAGCTTGTACGACTACTGGATAAGAAAGAAGCTAGGAGAGCAAGCCAAACAAGCCAAGCAGGCGCCCGCCACGGAGGAGAGGCTCGGGGAGGTAAGGCCAGAGGAGCTGCAGCCCATAAAATTCGAGGCAGGGAAGCAGGAGGAGAAGGCGGCCAGGTACCTGAGGCTCTGACACGCGGTCTCTTTTGTTCTTTTTATCCTTGCCCTCCTCCCAGTATATTCCCGCGTGGTCTGTCTTGAGCGGGGGGCGGGTGTACTATAAGCCTGGGCCTACCGAGAAGATGATAGCATGGATAATAAGCGTCGCGGCAGGACTCGTCTACCTGGCGGTAATAGCGAGGTGCCAGGGCAACGGCTTGGTGGATAGTGCGGTAGACCTGGTGGTAGGGTTCTTCGAGGCGTTAATACTCGGCTACTTCATAGTCGCGTTGTTCCAAACAGCTATAACAAGGCAGCTGATGAACAGTATCGCCAAACTAAAGGCGAGACAGATCCAGGTCATAGTAGAGGAGAAATGTGGGGAGGAGATAAGCGTGGAAGAAGCCGTTGAGCTCTGGAACAAAATAACAGGCAGGGATAAAAAGACGAGGGCAACTGTCGACTCGTCAGCATAGTTATACAAGTTACTTGTTTTCCATGACCCTGACTTCAGAGGCGAACTCGTCTACGCCCTGGAACACCCTGTTTATATACTTGGTATAGGACTCATCGTAGTCTGGATCGAGATACAGCTTGACGAGCCACACCTCATCGTGCCTTATCCTCCTCACAACACGCTCCATATACCTTACCGCCTTACTTGTTATAGGAGTCTGCCTAAACCATACAAGTATATGCCTGCCGCCTAGCTTGAGGTATGCCAGGGTGAAGCCGTCTTTCCTGCGTATAACACCTTTACTTTCAGCACTTTCAGCTGAAACCATCTCCAACGCCTTCTCCGCGACAGCGAATGCCTCAGAAACACCCCTAGCCAAACCTCAAGCCACCCCCTTTCTCCCTGCTTGCTGATCCTGTTTTTCCAGTTCGCATATTATATACCATTGCATCAAACGTGTTTGATGCAAAATCTCTGCTATGTAAGTCGCCATGGCCACTATGGAGAAGACGAACTCTAATATAAGATTATTTATGTTATTTGTAAAAGGTATAGCTAGAATTATTGCTAATATAATGAACAGAAAGACTATCGTCCATAAAAAAGTCTTCTCATATATATCTTTAATAACAAATAGAGGATCCTTCCATTTAGCCCTTATATCGTCACAGGTTATTTTATGTCGCACTTGATATTCACCATTGTTAACATGTGGTTTCAGCTAGAAGGATAAAAAGAAAATAAATGAATTAGATGTTTTATATAGGTTTCGACTATATGTGTTTTCAAGTGTTATACTGTTGGTTTGTTTTTGTTTGAATCCGACTGTTATAAGTGTGCATTAATAGTTGTTTCCTAGGTTAGCCTACTAGGATATGCTAGATGTTATATGTCATTTTTATCCTTCCACTAAGGCATAATTTGTGCTCATGTGGTTTGCATTGTGGATAGATGAGGAGGCTTCTAGGGAGCTTGTAGGGCTTGTAGAGTGCATTGTAAAGGATATTGAGAACCTGAGAGACGAATTCGCCAGCCTAAAGGAAAAGGTGTCTAGGCCTCTAGAGTATAATGAGGCTGAGGAGCTTAGTAAGAGGGTGGGTAGCCTGGTGACCGAGGCCATGTTTATTTTAAACGACATTGACTCGCTCTCCTATTACTTGGTCAACCCCGATAAGCTCGTGGAGAGAGTCAAGTATTACGGTAAGTTCTGCTAGGCTCGGTTATCCCTTTTTCCGAGTCCCTTATATCCATGTGGTGTGCTATAATGAAGGCATGGTGGGCTAGTCGTTGCAATGCTCCGACGGGTGCATGGAGAACTATGAGCTCCTCAGGGCCTCGTTAAACGCGTACAAGGTCAAAGGGAGGGGGAGCAAGTACTATGAGCTGATAGGAGCGAGAAGCCATACAAGCTGGACGACTATGATGAAAGACAGGTATAGCTACACCATACTTGGGCATATAAGACTCCCTGCGAGCGAGAGGATATGGGACATAGTATTCCCAGACCACTGCAGGGGCAGGGACGTGTTCTTCGCAGTCCTGGAAACCAACAAGGTGGAAAACACTAGGACACACAGGTTCTACAAGCCAGTAATAGCAATATCATGCCACCACTACGAGTACGGCCTCCCGCAGATAGACGAGGTCGAGAAATTCCTTACTCTCACAAAAATAGTAGGCTGGGAAGCATTCGGCCCGACTGCCGAGTTGACGGGGAACATAGACCTCCTGGACGACGTGTTGGAGAAAGCGGTTGCTATGCTTACAGCTGAAAACCAGTTCAATCCATGGGGATGGCGAACCCCAGGCCAGGCACTGAGACAGTACAGTAGAACAGTGAGAGGCCAGCTCACTAGACCGACACCAGTTTACCCCCCTATATACTGGTGGAGATACTGGTGGAGAGGCGGTTAACCATGGGTAAAGGCCTGGCGTTCTGCGTGGACAGGGAGAACCGTGTTGTACTAGAAGAAGAGATCCAAGGCGGCTTTAGCAAACAGGATTTCCAGAGGAGATGCGTGGAGAAGAGCGGGACGAGCGATATTATAGTGTATACCGTAACAGAGTTCGGCCTCTGCCTAGAAGACTGCCTGTTCCACTGTTACCTCCCAGACGACAGGGAATGCAGGGCCGCTTGCCTAGAGTCTTGCAGAGGTAAAATGCAGGTGCAGAACCATGCCTAGAGCCGTACCGTACATAAGGGTTAGCACCACACAGCAGGACGAGAGGAACCAGCTCCAGGCCATAAGGAAGTTCGCTAGGAGCAAGGGTATAGAGCTGCTCGACATAGTTTTCGTGGATAAGGGGGAGAGCAGGCGTAAGAAGTGGAGCGAGAGGCCTGGCGCTAGGAGGCTGGTGGAGTGGCTGGAGAAGGAGGGCGGCAGGAGCCTGGTCGACTACGTTATAGTGTTCGACCTAACCAGGCTCGGGGCAAGCATGCTCGACGTGCTCAACTTCTTCAAGAAGCTGGAAGAGGAGATAGGGGTCAGAGTGCTAAGCGTGAACGACTCATGGCTCCAGACCACAGACGAGAACCTGAGGAACCTGCTCATAGCAATATTCACATGGATGGCGGACATGGAGCTCAAACTGAGGAGGGAGAGGCAGATAGCCGCCTGGGAGAGCGGTAAAACCAAGGGACGCCCCAGGCTAGTCGAGGACGACGACCTAGTGAAAATATGGGGCAGGTACAGGGCGAAGGGATACAGTAAAAAGGCAATATGGGCCCTAGCCAGAGAGCAGTACGAGCGCAAGGGAAAAAGATTCATCAGCTACCCGAGATTCCTGGAGAGAACACAAGCCCTATGCAGGCAAGGAAAAATAAAAGACTGCTAGAAAATCATCCTGCATCATCCAACGTATAATTATTATATCATATCATACATATATAAATTAGGAGATCCCCGTGGATGATGAGATAATTAAAGAAGATAGAATGGAGCTGCTGACCATATTCGACCAGTTGCATGCGGAGAAAGTACCGTTCGAAGTCGAAATTACAGATATTCCAAACATTCTGAACACATCGGATTACAATGTAAGAATCAGGGTCGATGCCATATCGGCTTTGAAGCTAGAGTTGATCAAGGGCAAATATATAGCTTTCATCCCAGCCGTACCCGATGCCATAGGGCCTTGGGAAGTTTGTTTCTCGTTTACCAGTATAGGAAACTGCTTTTATTCATCTATGGTCAGGGATAAACGGTTTAAGGAGGCCCTCCCAGCTGGATCCATCGTAATGGTCTACGTCACATTCAGCAGAGATCTAGAAGGAGGAGTAGAATGGAGCTTCTACGGGTTCTACAAGGTGGAAGAAGCCGAGAAGCCTAAAGTATATACGTTGAAACCAGGGTCGGTGAATGCAGGTGGGGAAATAGAAGAATACCTCAAATGTCTTAACGAACCTAGCTACGAATTATGTAGCAAAGGAATAAGAGTAAAAACCAGCAACCTAACCGAGATACCGAGCCCTGGTACAAACGAGTCTATAAGGAATGAGATAATAGAGAAAATGACAAAGCTATACAACATGTTCAACAAGCACATCGGAACAGAAAAAAGGGAAATAACCGTCGACGAACTAAGAAACCTCTTCACAATGAGATTAGAGCCAAGCTCACAGAGGGATTTATCCATAACTGCGTTCTACTATTATTGGATGTTACGAAAGAGAGGCGCGCCAACCATGGCAACTATGATGGAAAAAACACGCCAAGATATATCTGTTTTGTTGGACAAGCTAGACGACGACCCATTCTATAAGATCAGGAGACGAGTGGAGAAGACGAAAAAGTATCTCCGCGTATAGAGCGGGGGGAAAAGAGGAAACTTGGCTTTCAGCTGAAAGCATTTAAAAGTGAGGAATGGAAAATAGATAAATGGAACATAGATGTGTTATGGTGGTGTAGCCGTGTCTTCCCAGGTTGTTGCGGGGAATAAGAAGTCTGGCATTCTCGGGAAGATTAGGAGTATTCTGAGGAGGCTCGACATGGTTCTCCCCTATGCTATTGTTGGTTCTGGAGCGGCTGGCGCGTTGGCTAATAGTCCTGAGGCTTTGAATGCTGTCGGCGGGCTGCTTGTGGCTTATGTTCTTACTAAGGCTGCGGCTAAGTCTTTGAAGGAGTCTGGCGAGGCTAGGAAGGCTAGGATACTTGAGAAGGTTGAGGAGGCTACGAGGAAGGTTTTAGAGGACGAGGGTGTCAATGTTACGGATGTGGATAGAGAAATAAGTGAGTCCTATTTCAATACGACTCTCCCGTATAAGGAGGAAAGACGTTAAAGCCGTTTCTTATCCTTCATTTCCTCTATTATTTCAGCTATAACCCTAGCAACTTCCAAATAATCAACCCCCACATCATGGTTAATACTATCCGATAACTCGTCAACCAAACGCTCCATCCTATCCAATAACTCGCTATCACTATTAGGATCAGCAAGCTCTGCAAGCTCCCCGAGGACAATGAGGAATCCAAGGCTCAGCTTCTTTCTACTCGCAGCCAAGAGTATCCACCAAAAACCTGTTAGTAACCACTAGATTCTTAAAAAAGTGAACCCGAAAACCAGCTATCCCAACTCGATAAACCCCTTCTCCTTATCCATGTAATACACTAGTATAAGTTATTATTTTCCGAGGATACTCATATAAGAGGTCATCCAGGACAACCATAATAAATAGCGCGTAAACCTTTTATATTACTGTTAGCAAATATGCTAAGTGTAAACACAAAATAAGGAGGCGGAGAAGTATGGATCTTAAGTGGAAAGATCATAAAGTCATGGATTTTTTATCAGAGAATGGAATTTCTGTGAGAGACAGAATTATAAAAACTGGTAGATACAAAAGCGTGTTGACGCAGAAAACTAGGAAGGTGTGTTTCGAGGAGAGACAGCGTGTTCTCCTTAAGGCTGCCGTTATTTGCTTGGATAATGAATGCAGGGACATGAGGATACCAATTGAGGTGCATATACAAAAAAAGCAAACAGACTCAATTGGAAGGACACGCTGGAAAACTGTTGACGTTATTATCGGGCCCCCTGACATCGATCTTAATGATCTCAGCGACCTTGTAAAAACATTACAGAAGAGGATAGGGAGCTTGGAAGACATTGATAAGGAAAAAATAGAAAGTATATTGTTAGACGAATTAGGTAAGAGAACCAATAGAGTCAGAACCAATAGAACCGAAGAAAAAAGCTGCAGATTCCTAAGGCTAGACGAATATATCAATAATGCAAATGTAAAAGGATTTATTAAATCCATGGAGATGATTTACCGAACACAACCTAGGGATTCATCGCCAGAAAAAAGAATCATAAACCTGGTGAAATGGGCTTTCGGGTACGCTGACATCAACACAGAGAACGACAAGATTATTATCAAAATAAAAAAGAACGAATGGTGCATTTATGAAAACTTCAAACCGAAACCAATAAACTACACTGGGGAATTCATACAAGCACTGAAAAGTATAGCAGCGAAGCATAATATACACATGGAATTAGAAGAAACAGATGATGCGGTAGAAATAATTTTGAGAAAAACTTGAGGTGGGAAATATGTCTTATTCTTATAATGGAAGTCCATCTAAAGAAGCAGAAAACTTGATTTCAAAATGCAAAAATGAATTGGACATCTTAACAGTTGACAGTCTAAGGAAAGCAAAGAATACCATCCCCCAGCTGGAACAGGTTATAGTTGACTATGACCCCACATCTGGGGATTGTCCTTACGTGAGATATATAATGGAAGGGAAGGAGTTGGAATTAAATGACTTTAGCGATAAAGAGAAGAAAATACTAGAAGAGTTTGAAGACGTGCTATGCAAACTAATGACAATCTTCGGGGACACAATACCCGAAGGAAGTGTGCTAGAAGACCCTGTGAAAATGACAATAAACTTTGCAGAGTAAGAGGGGGTAATAGTGCAAACAGATTCAGACAAGACTTATCTTCTTTTTATAATGTTTTCACTGTCTGTGTTTTTATATATTATGTATCTCGGATTGTGTATAATAATGACTCCTGCTATATCAGTTAAGACATTTCTTGTATTTACAGTAAGATACGTGATTCTTGTAGGTCTTCTTTTATACATAGCTGCGTACCTCATTGATTATTCTGGTTCTACTTCACAAGAAGAAGGAGGTGTAAAACATGGATTTTGTCGTTAAGGGTTTCTCTTTTTCAGTATTCCTTGCTGTCCTAGGGATTTTACTGGATGCAGCCAACGGTTTTATAGGCAGTCATAACTTGGAGGCCGCTGCGTATACTATGGTTGTCGTAGGGTTCGCATTATCTGTTTTGACAGCATTTATTTCTACAAGAACCGCGGGGTGGAGAGGGTGAATGTTTTAATTGTTCTCTCTATTCTGCTCGTCATTTCAACGCTAATCCTGCCTTTCACTAGTGGGTTATGGCAGAAGCTGGATATGGCTGTGGTTTACGGGTCTGGCTTCGGACTGCTATACATAGCAGCATATTGTTGTATTATAAAGAGGTTTATGAAAAAGGAGTTGGATGAGGATGATTACTTCAATCTAGTAATGGGTGTTATCATCATAGCCACTTTTATAGTCTTCTTTTTCCTCTAGAAATTTTTTTCCTTATAGTTTCTTCCCACGAGCTCCTTCTCTTGCCTTTATGCTTATTAGCTCCGCCGTGTACTGGTAGTTATAGTCTAGGTCTGGCTCCCCCACTAGCTCGACGGTCATGTCCAGCAGGAAGTTCCTGCCCGTTTTATCGTCGTGGCATGCCGCCGTGTAGACTAGTCCTTCCTCTCCTTCTTTCCTGGTTATCACGTGGCACTTCAAGCGTTTTTCTACATCTAGTGTTTTGAGGGTGTTCTCAAGCCAGTTACTTACAGCTGAAAGCATTCGTTTGTACTGGCTCATATTAGATACTGGTTTATCGTGGCGGTATATCTCGCTCCAGTATATGAATGGCTCCCCGATTCGCTCCTCGTCGAGCCACTCGTATAACGGTCTTATAGGTGTGGGTTTCTTCCTCCTAGACTGGAGTACGGGTGCTATTGATGACCACCATTTATATCAATTGGCCCCATATCTGTTTTATTATTTACCTATAATCATCTACGTTAACAGGGGAAAGCCCGTTAAGGCTCCTCGTCTGATTGATGTAGTTGAATATCTCTTCTTCACTAGCCCTTGGCTTCCCTTTCCTACTTATCATCATTTCAACCAGGTCTTGGAGTATTCTCTGGCACTTAGGGCTCTTCATGTGTGAGGCTAGGGAGTACTGTGCTTTCAGCTGGAACCCACAGAAAGGACACCTCTTATCCCTAAGGGAAGCGAATACAAACCTGTAAAAAGCTGGATAGTGATTGTAGAGGAATAGAACCCTGCTAGCGGGCTTGCGTTTAACAGCCGTTAAGGTATGGACTATACTACGGTAGAACGCCTCGCTTCCCATAATTACACACCCAATGACTAGTCTAAGAAATAGTATAAGAATAAGCACATATAAAATCTTTTATCGGTAATTACGTTTGCTAGTTATAAGTAAAGAATCACTATTCTATTATACCAGTTGTAATATTCTTTTAGAACGCATATACCAGTAAGTCTTTTAGTATTATATATTGGTTTTATTAATAATTCCTTATTCTAGCATGCAGATATATGATTTTACCCTGTCGTTTATATAGTATTCAATGACTTGTTTACCGTTGCAGAAAGGGTATAATGACGGGTCTACCACGGTTAGGAGCAGGGAAGGCTTGTACTTTTCTATTAGGTATTCTGCTATTTCAGGTGTTGCCCTGCATGACATGCTTAGCCTGTTCCTCCCTGCATATAAGGAGCATACGCCGCTTGGCGCCCTATACGTCTTATCTATGCATAGGATGTCCTTAATATGCCTAACCTTGGTGGCTTTGAACATTTTTGGGAAGAAGAGGGTCAGCCAGGCGTATTTGTTGCTGAACGCTCTGATGGTGAGCAATGTTCTCGGCCTGGATACCTTGGCTGGGATCCCTATGCATAGATGGTTATCCGTCTCATATACCTCTATGTACTTCTTCAGTTTTTCCCTGAGCTCCCTGTCCCTGAGAGGTAGGAGGAGGGCTTCCTTGACTTGTTCATGGTCGATTTCAGGCATGGCTTATTACGCCTGCCTTGTAGAGGGCCCCCATTATGCTTTGGTGGAGTATGTTGTCGGCGATACGCTCTATCTCCCTTGCGACAACCTCGCTTGGCTCTACCGCTAGTTCATCCCTGAATATGAGGCTCTCATTAGCCTTGAACCACTCTATAATGACGTCCCTGACCATGCATGAGGGCCCCAGCTGGGGCAGGGGATAGTCCTTATAGTACTCCCTAAGCGTCTCCCTTACATAGTCATGGTATATCTTCTTGACCTGCGGTATCGCCCTCGCGAGCCCGCAGAGCTGGCGCTCCAGCTCGGCAACGAGGAAAGCCAGGTTCTGCCTCCTAGTCTCAAGCCTGGCCTGGAACTCTATGTATGTAAGCGTGTATACCAGGCTCTCAATGAAGTTTCTCCCAGTAAAGAATCTGATCCTATCCTTCTGTGCCCCCATTCTGGTTCACCACTGTTAACATGTGGTTTCAGCTGGAAGGATATAAGGAGACTCTAATATACTTCGAACGACAAAACTAAAAAACATGGTGCGTTCTACTTGAGCGAGGAGCGTAAAACAGATAAAGCGGAAATCGGCGGCGGATCCGCGAGGGCGGCCGTCCTCAAGATCGACCCGCTTATAGCGGAGGAGAACCTGTTCCAGAAGCTCAGCAAGCAGGTTGAATCGGATTCAAGTATACGCAAGGTTCTGGAGGAGCTTAAGAGTGTGCAGAGCGGGCCTGCCAGGACTGCCGCTATCGTCCACATGATGATGAGACACAACGTCTCCACGCTCCTGGGGCATATCATACCGCCCCAGAGCGGGAGCAAGATAATAAAGGACAGGATAGTCCAGGCAGCCACAATACTCCTGGAAATGCTGCGGGAGGAGGTTGAGAAGCTGGAGAAGGAGATAACCCAGAGCATAAGGGAGGGAAAAGACTTCGAGGTTGGGAGGAACGTTAAGAAAATGATTCAGCTCCACCTGGACGTCCTGATCGCCATAAGGGAGATAATGAACCGATACATAGTTCTGTACTCGCTGAACCTGCCCCCAGAGTACAGGCCCCCGCTAGCCCAGGTCAAGCTTGGAGTAGAGGTAATAAGCACGTAGAGAGGCGTTAAGCCATGGTTCTAGGCCTGAAGCTCAGGAGGAAAACCAGTGGAAAAATAAAGCTGCGCGGAGGGGATGGGAAGAGGATAGTTATACTCGACTTCACGGAGAAGACCATCAAGCTGCCAAACGGGGACATAGTCAGGAGAGACGATATTATCCAGTACGACCCACAGAACCATATACTGGTATACAGATCCCCGAGCGGAGAGCTCAGAACACTAGAGTTGCCAGGCGGGGACAGGGCGCTCGGAGCACTGTTCAAGGCTCTAGCTGAGAGAAACGGATCTGGCTCCGAGCCAGCGGGGACTATCTCGGTTATATAACGGTGGATAGGTCATGGCTGTTATGAGTAAAAGGGAGCTCCAAGAGAAAACCAGGCAGCTTGAAATGGAGATAGAGAGAACGACAAAGATGATACAGGAGAAGAAGAAACAGGTGGCTGAATGCGAGCAGCAGCTCAAGAAGCTGAAGAGAGAGCTTAGGCGGCTCATGGAGCAAAGGCGAAAAGCGAAAAAGGAGCTGGAGAGGCTTCCAAGACGGTATTACAGCCAAATATACAGGATCAGGAGGAGGAACCTGGAGAACATAGGGGAGGTTATAAACATTATTACACGCCAAGACAAACAATAGGTTTTTATATTTGTTTAGGTAAGGTTTAATACATGGTTAAGCCGCCCCGAAAGACAGGGAACAAGGGGTAGGGGGCTCGTTCCACCCTGTCTTTCGGGACAGGCCAAGTATCCGACCCAGACACCCCTTGAGGGTGTCTGGGGAGAGGAATTGAGAGAAATATGCATCGGCCCCCGATGACCCCGCCCCCAGCTTTGGCTCCATCAAGCTTACCCCCCTCCACACATCCTCGGATTACCGTTGAACACGGAACTCCTGTGTATCCCATCATGTAAAACCTATTAGCACCAATGCTTTCATTTTTATACTTCCCCCTATAATATTCTGTAGACACGGCAAGGGGTGCATGATTATGGGCAGCCAACAAGGATCCTCGTCTTCAAATACTCATCCACTTGAGAGAATAAGGAAGTTCACCAATAGGTGCTTCAACGCCCTTATACTATGCAAGTTCTACGAGATAGGGGCAGGGGAAACCGTCCCGTCGCATATAATAGTCGATGAGCTCGGGGAAGAGGTTGAAAATCCCGCGACAGTAATACGGACGACACTGGCAAGGCTGGCTAAATGGGGTCTTTTACAGAAACAGGGCCGTGGCCTATACAAGCCCACATTAGACTATGAAGAGAAGCTTGTTCTTTCAGTTATATGTAAGAGGTGTAGGGAGCAATGACGATGCAGGGAGAAAGGCCTGGATCCTATGTTGTGGTGCAGTCATCTCCAAGCCCTAGAGACTCCGATTTAAATACTGGAGTGCTTGTTGGTAATAAAGGTTTCCCGTCTGATAACTTGACTGTGGTTTCAGCTGAAAGCAGAAACAAGAAGGTTGAATGGCGCTGGCCCGTGAAGGGAGAGTTCGCGTGGAGGCGGCAGTTACTACTACTACTACTCGCTAACAGTTATCCGAACCCGTTGTCGCTTAACGATCTGAGAGGCATCCTTGACAATTATAATGTTGATATGGGGGGCTATGCTTTCAAGAAGGCTGTTCATTATCTATACTACTACTACCAGGCTATTGAGAGGGTTGCCAGGGGTATGTACCGTATGCAGGACTGGTATTATGAGGCTCTCCAGGCTAGGATACCGTATTGGAGGTCTCTTCTTAGATGCATTCTTAATTGCAATTCTATTAATTATAATACGTTTAGAAAGTGCATAAATACTAGTGCTAATAAGGATACCATAAGATACCATTGGATACCAAAAGATACCATTGGAAACACAAGTGCTAACATTGGTATCTTTGTTAAAAATAAAAAAGACGAAAAAACCAAAACCGAGTGCAGTATAAACAAGGACTATCTTATTGAAAAGTTAAGGGAGAACAGGCCAGCTCTATACGAGGAACTGGAAACTAACGGTATCCTGGATGATGCCATCGATATAATACACCTATTCATAAAGAAGCATACCAGAGGCAAGCCATACATGAAGATAGTAGGCGGCAGAGACGGATCCAGGCAGTTCTACATAAAACTCGTGGACGAGGCCCGCAGGCTCCTAGGCGGTAGTAGTAGTTTATACCAGAAGCTAGACCCCATGGATATAATGGAGACTGTAAGGATCCTAGTGAACAACGATATACTCTTCTACCGCCGATACGGCGGGGAGCACAAGTGGCGGATAGACAAGGACTTCCTAGAGGAGGTGGGGTGCAACGCCTAGCCCTAAACCAACACCACTGACCCTCTGGATGGCAGATAAAAAAGAGGTAATCGATAAGGTAGAAGAGGCCCTCGCGAAACGCCTCGTCGAGCAATACAGGGATACACTATACCTCTCCACGGGAATACCTCTAGAGGTACTGGAGGCCGACACGGGAATACCCGCCCCGATAATAGACCGAACCGTAAAGCACTACATGAAAACCAGGGGGCTGCACAGGGTCAGGTGCACTCGGAAGAGCAGGCGGGGCATTTGCATAGCATACAAGGACGACAGCATCGCACTAGAAAGGATAGGAAGATACATACCGTGGTTCCCCATCAAGGTAAGAGAATTCAAGGAAACACTAGTACACATACTCCAATGCAGAAAAGACACCATTCGAATACTCAAAACATGCAGCCTGACGAGAGACGAGATACGGAGCCTCATGCTGAAACTGGCAGTCCTAATAGACGAGCTAGGCCTGGACGAGGAACTAATAGTATCCAAGTACAGGATAAAACCAGGAAATCTCGTAGACAGAAACGGAGTTCCATACAGCCGTGAAGGCGTCATATCTTCCGAGTGAGTGTGTGAGGTGGGATTCCATGCTTTCAGCTGAAAACATCAAAGGGAAACGGAAACCAAGTCGGTCAGAACACGGCGGCGGGCCCGTTGAAATCACGGGAAGGCTGAGCGACTTCATCGAATTCATATCGGGCCTGGCTGGCATCGATTTCCTGAGGCTATACAACTCCGTCTCCGACTTCGTGATCCATGGGTTGAAGACTGGTAGGGGAGGGAGCATGGAGTTCCAAGGCTTCATCTTCGAGTTGGAGGTTGGGCGGAGGATTATCCTCAGAGCCGAGAGGGACGGGGAGGCCGTGGCTTATATAGTTCTTTCTGGCTGACGTTAAATAATATGTGCCTGGAAACATTATATCTAAGTGGTGTGGAGGCGACATGGTTGAGCTTCGGGTCTAGCGGGGAGGGCGAGGTAAGCCTTATTAACATAATAGCCTGGGTCGTCAGCATAGTTATATTTACGGTTGTAATATCCATACTGGTGGTCTCCCTGGGCCCCCTGGATTTCACGGGGCATCTCAGGCACTCCGTGCCCACTATATCTATCGATATTATACTTATGATACTCTTCATAGCACTTATAATTATACTGGTATATGTACCGCATATCATTACCCGTAGATGAACCGCTAACCGTTTTAAACATGAATCATAAACCTATATAATGGTGAATAATTATTGGCTTCAACGCCTAGTGTAGAGATAACAATAACGCCCCAGCGGCAAGCACCCCAGGACGATAGCCTAGTCAGACAGGTGAACAGCATCCTAGACAGCCTGGAGAAGAGCAGAGAGAAAGACTACTATCACACGCTAACACGGATAGCTAGCCTGGCTGAAAACTCCGAGGACACCCTGGATCCGAGTCTAAGAGAAGAGCTAGACGAAATAATGTACGCCCTAGCGTACAACGCCCTCCTAACCCAGGGAACCCCGCCCAGTAAAATCAAAGCCGTTCTCCCCAAGGAAGTATGGAGGGACATCCAGCGAGACCTGCCAGACCTGGCCAGGGCCCTCGCAGAGAAGAGCCTGGCCGACGGGGACTACGATACGGCTAGAAGGATAAAGGAGGAATACGAGCCTTATGTTGACGATGACACTAAGAAGTTCTTGGACGTGGTTTCCAGTAGGGACTACTGGGATCTGCTTACAGCTGTAAGCAAAAACGACTACGATAAAGCCGCCAAGGCAATCCAAAACCTCAAACAACAAGGACTATACGACGAGGCGAAGACTGTAACCCAAGAGCTCTTCAACATCGATCTAGACGATCTAGCCAAAACAGTCTATGCCAACGAGATAATAGGCATACTAGAGGAGAGCAATGGGCCTGGAGACGCTCTAGAAAAAATCAAGCAGACAGTAGGAGAGGCAGGCATAGCTGGCATGCCGAGCCTAGAGGCAGACCTTGAAGCGAGCAGGGAAGCCCTCGAATCGGCTTCCAAGGGGGATATTGATGGTTTCATATCGGCTGCCTCCAAGATAGATTCCTCGACAGTACTGGGCAAGGACATACTGAAGTATACGGTCTCCAAGGGCCTCGGGATCCTATACTCCAAGTATCCAGGTAAACTCGTATCCATCCCCGACGCCGAGGCCGACAGGCTCCAAGAGCTCATGTCGAAGGCAGGCGTCAAGGGCGGCGTAAAGAGTCTGAGCCTCATACGGGAAGCCGTTGAAACCCTAGGCCAGATAAACAGCCTCCTCCAGAAAGGCGATGCAAGGGAAGCCCTGGAAACATGGAGTAAACTGCCAGAAGACACCAAGGCCGCCGCGGCTTCCCTGGCTGGCCTCACACCAGGGGAAATGGAGGAAACCCTGGAAGCCGCGGTTAGAGTAGAGGAGCTCGCGTCTGAAGCGGATAAGGTAGCCAGCCTCCTGGGAGAGGGGAGGTACGAGGAGGCTTACAGGGAGTGGATCAGTCTATCCGAGTCCGATAGAAGGGGCATAGCAAAACTATACAACACTGACTATGGGAAGCTAGACCGCTACATAAGGCTGGCAGCAGGCCTCCAAGCCGTGTCACAACTCGATAACCCTACCCTAGCTCAGGTAAGGGACACCTTGGCCGAGTATATAGGGGCCGACGAGGCCGCTAGAATAGCGAGAGGCATGCTTGAACAAACAGAGGCGTATAAGGCTAAGAGACTCGCGGATAACGGGGACTACGACGAGGCCCTCGGCGAGGCGTTGAAGATAGAGGATAAGGGTCTTAGGGAAAGCATGGTGCAGTACATACTTTCAGCTGTAAGCGAGAAACAGGGCGCGGAAGCCCTCGCAGAATTCATCCAGCGGCACCTAAGCCAGCTCAAGCCATACCTCCCAGAAGACATGTTAAAAAACATAGAGCTCATATCCAACCCAGCCGACATAGCCGACAACATATACCAAGCCCTCATAGACACTGTGTCAGACGAGTACGGGGAAAAGCTGGCGGGACTGGTTAAACAGTACACGAGCCTCCTGGAGAACAGGGATTTCCAGGGCGCTGAAAGGCTGCTTGAGGAGAACAGGAGCATACTCTCCAAGGCGCAGGTCAACGGTAAACCCCTAACGGTAATCCTTGGAGGACTACTCGACTACGCGAGAGCAGCCGAGGAACTGGACAATCTGATAGGAGACCTTGAGAACAGCAAGGACGATCCTGGCAGGCTAGGGCAGATTATAAGCGAGGCCGACGGTATTCAAAGACGACTAGAAAGACTGGACGGTATGCCCAGGGACATAGTGGCCAGCCTCCTGGAAGCCGTTAAACACCTGAAGGCATACGCGTATGCCTACCTGGCACAGCACTACCTGTCCAAAGGCATGTACAACCAGGCCACCAGGGCGGCTGAGAGGGCGGCGGAGCTAGACCCAGAGTTCAAGCAGCTCGCCGACACGGTTAACATGCTCGTGCTAGCCGTGAGGGACAGGAGGCACCTCGAAGAGAACCTGGAATGCATACTGGAGAACATACTCCAGATAAAACCCAAGCCCAGAGGCGGATCCAGGAAGATCGCGACCAGGAGAATAACATACATGTAGCCGTGCAAGAAAGCATTTATAATGTATCACAAGTGTTAGTTTTTTATCCTTCAACCCCTCCTAATAGACATCTGGTGCCTCAATTTGGCCACTCTAGCGGAGAAACTGACCCCAGAGCTGAAGCGCAAGCTCAGGGGGCTTACAGACGGGGAGTACAGGGTTCTACGCGTTATAATTGACTTCGTCAAATGGAAATACGGGCGTACAGGCGACCCCGTCAAAGCAAGGTGTTTCACCTATGACAGCATACTGAAACACGCTTCTTACACCAGGACGAACATACCGAGCCTAACAATTGATAGGAATATAAGGAAGCTAAGGGAGCTAGGGCTCATACAGACATTCAAGCGCAGTGGGAGAACAGTATTCCACTGCCTGCACAGGGATCTAGCTGAGGCGGCGATAGATGAATACCGCGATGAGTATGAACAATGATGATAAGAGGGGCACACTGGTAATACCAAGGGAAGTCTTATCATACTGCGCCAAGAAATACGATACATGCATCCGCGACTGCACCCAGAAAAACTGTGAAGACACAAGCGACCTCTGCTTCATAGTGTTCAACGACTGCCTGTCAAACCCAGTTAGACACGGCTATCCAAGGCCAAGACAGCTAGACCCATGCAAAGGATTCCAGCCCCCGAGCAAGTGGTGTTACTTGAGGAACGCCCTTACATTGTTATCCATATCATACATCGCATCACTCCTCCTAGCGTACCCGATAATATATGGAGTCGGGCTTGTTCTCAATGTGCTTGCAGGGGTTACAGCTGTAAACACGTATGCCGCCATCGGCGCTGCGGCAATACTAACAATACCCTTATTCCTAAAATTATGCCAGAGTAAGACGCTTTTCGGCCCAGCAATAAACCCCACCTATATACCTGGCCGTAAATACCAGTGTCTTTACTGGGCTTGCGTTATGCCCCATGAGACCCCATGCTTCAAGAGGTACTTGGAGGCAAGGAAAACTGGAGGGTTGGGTAATGGGAGATGAGTGCCATATATATGAGGCTGACTCCATGTATTTCCTATTCTTCGGACTGATATACCTTGTAGGGCTCACAATACTATACCTAGCCCTCTACATGGTAGGTATGCAAATCGATACTGGAATCGCACTCATTTACTACATGCTCCCAACATTAAACATTCTGGCCTCAATATACTATAAAATTAAGCAGTGGATTTGTACTCACAACAGCACATAGTTTTTTATGCCATCAACATTACTAGTATTTTATGGAGGGTGTTCCCTATTGTTCCGCATAGCCCGTAGGAGAAGGGATCTCCATCTTTTCGACAAAATAAAGAAGAATGGACTCCAAGTCTCGATAATGACTGACCGACTTCCAGTGAACGAGTTCTGCACCGATGAGGATGAGAGCTGTATTTACGAGAGCCTTATAACGGTAAAACCCACACTGGGAGATGAAAACGAGGAGCACGAGCTATATGTACGTTATAAGGATAGAGGGGTAGCAGAGGAGTCTCATAGAAGGCTAGTTGAACTATTCAATAACCTGACACCAGACGAGATAATCCATATAGTTACAATTAGAAAGGCAACCATAGACAGTAACAAGCTAGAGAACCTTATAAAAAAGGAGCTTGGGGGATTGGAGGCATACATCAGATATTAGGCTCGTAGTTCCCTGGGTTCCCCAGGCAGTCGCGGAGCGCCAGCCTGCACTCCGCGTCTAACCCGAGATCCAGGCAGTCGCCTCCACAGTTTTTCATACATTCCTCGTATAGTTCCATGCAGCGCTTATTCACGAGGTTCATGTCTTTCTACCTCTCACTGTTTCATGGAGCTTGTCCAGGAACACCTGGTCTAGATCCACCATGTCCTCTGGATCTGGGAAGTACGAGTCTTCTGCTACTGCCATATCTATAAGTGTCCAGCCATACTGCTTGGACTTGGCGAAGTCCACGCTCCAGTCTCCACCTAGCTTTCCCGTTGCTTTCGAGGCATGCTGCACCAGTGTCGGCAGATCATCTATTACCGCGTGGACGTATTGTTTGTAGTCCTTTCTCACTTTCTCAATAACGCTTCCAGGCATGCCCCACATTTCTAGCCTTGCCAGGAGCCCTGATATATGGTAGTAAGGGAAGCCACTGTATACCTCCCCATTCTTCGCGAACAATCTTACCTCAACCCTGTTGTAAGGGTATGCGGATAGTTTTCCTGGAAGCGTTGTCCATGTTTCTATGTCGAGCCACTCTCTCAGGACGAATGCTTTGGGGGCTGGAGGGTTCACTATTCTGGCTGGTATGAGCTCGTGGCACTCCACGGCCGCCATCCAGAGCTTGCTGAAATCCATCGGCCTCTTTATAAGATACAACGGCTCCCCGTCCACTATGTGGTGCTTGCATGATGTCTGGTCGCTCCTGGCGAACAACGGGTACCCTATCTCGTTGGCCAGCCTGTCCAGCTCCTCGTTGGCCTGCCGTACCCTGCTCCACAGGGTCTTGCAGTCGAATCCATCCTTCTCCCCTGCTATGCACGCGGCTAGCTCGAACGGGTTGAACCAGTCTGGGAGCATGTAGATCCTAGTCCGCGGCTGCGGTATGTCTAGGTCTTTTATCCTGGGGTACCAGTATAGCATGCTGTTCATGTCAACCATTAATTACCAGCCCCTCTCTTACGGGATAATATGCTGGTCTGGTTAGGATATGTTGTGTTGTAGGAAGGAAATAAAGGAGTTATGAAGGATCGGGGCTAAGGGTGCATGCTGCTCCTTGGCTAGCAGTTATTTTTCCTGTGGGCTTTTATGAGTTCCTTGAGCTGGCTGGCTGTAAGTGTGAGCTGCCCGTAGTTATTCTGGAAGTCGAGGGGGTTCTGGCTAAGGCACTTCTCAAGGTGTTCCATCACGCTGTACACGGCTCTCCCTGGCTGGAACACTATCCTAGTGCTCCCTGGGAGGACGCGCAGTATCCTCGCCAGGCTGATCCTGGCATCATCCTCTGGCATGTAGAAGGCGAGCTTCTTCCTCAGCTTCATATACTTGTTCGCCTCCACTATCTTCTCTATCATACCTATCTTCCCATTGCACATGTACATGCCAAGCTCCGTGGTGTCGCATATATGGAGAACCGCATGTCCACCCATGTCCTCCAGGAAATACAGGTAACCAGCATAACTAAACTTCACGGGATCCGCGTCCCCGACAAACAAAACCGACAGCCTACCCTCCCCAGCCAGCCTCCCAACAAGCCCGAGGAAATCCTCCTTACCAAGCCTCTCAAGGTAATCATTAACATTGAACCTGGATCCACTCCTCCTAGACAGGAAAGGCACCATACGAGACACCCCAACTCTTTTACAGTTATACTTAATATTAATGGACTGACGGTATAAATCACTTTCCGCTTTCAGCTGAAACCAAAATAGAGAGCAGAGAAAGGGGAAAAGATGATCACAGGAATCTATAGGAGATGAATAGAAAAATGTTTTCATCGTTTAATACATCTTAGAGGATGAGGATGTGGACTTGGATGTGGATTAAATAGGCTTTTATAGAAGAAATTATACATTTTTTCACTGGCAATCTCCGTTTTTTCCAGGAGCTTCTCTTGGTCTTTAACATCCTCTATCGTTATCATTAATTTTTTATCTAAAATCCCAGTTGAAACTAACATGTTCACGTCTTCTATGCATGAATATGCGAATCTTACTTCCATTCCACCAGCCATAGTTTTTACTGGAAACGATGAATAGTGCACCCCGACGATCCTCAGTAAGTCTTGCAGGAAGAATAGGATGTTATAGTAATCATTCTCGTCTAAGACCTTGAAGGCACGTATTGAATTGCCATGTTTATCAACTAGTTCAATGTTATTTATCCTTTCCATGTGATTAGGAGTGTAACAAAAAACGATGTACTTTGGTTTTATTGGAAGCCTGGCCCTCGCTTCCTTTAGACGTTGACTGATGAATTGAATGATTGTTTTTGCATATTTTTCTTGGGCTTTGAACACATCCTCTCTGGTAATTTGTTTTTGCATTTTTTAGCACCACTGTTTTCTTTATATCTTTACTAATATTTAAAGGTTTTGATAAAGGTATAAACCTTATTCACGGATCCTCAGGGCACACCACATTAAAAGTGCCGCTACTAGGGTGAAAACAGTATTTACAATATCGTGGTGACGCCTGTATAGATCGTATTCAAAGACTTGTGGTGATGAAACAAGGGAAACGATAGTGATCATGGCTACTATGGTTATAGCTGAAATCACCACGTCCTTCCATTTCACCTCCGTGCTCAACCAGCTTCACCTCTACTTCTTCTCGTATGTCAGGAGAGCCACACCTATTAACAGGATTATTATCGATGCCAGTATCATGGTGTTCGTTCGGGCTTGCCTGTCAAGGCTTGACCCGTAGAACTCTATTAGCCTGCTCAAGTTACGCGTGCCATTCTGTTCTGTAACTGTCGTTGTCACAGTGGTAGTACTCGTATTTCCCCCAGTTCCACTTGAGTAATATGCATATCCATAGAGGACAACATTATACACGCCTCCATCCAAGCCATCCAGCTTTATAGGATCAGTATCGTTAACTAAAACCATACGGGCGATACTCCCGTTGCTATATGAGAATACGACCAACGTATTCAAAGGGAAAAACAACAGGTGTACCATACTATCATTATAGTAGCCATTAAAGACCCAGAACCAAGTACTGTTATCTGCAACCCTACTAACATTACCGTAAGCAGCACCAGTATCCCAGTTTATTACATCAAAATAGTTAGAGCAGTTATAGAACAATGGGTCTGCTAGGAATATAGTTTGGTTACTAGTATCATTCAACCTATAATAGCTAAGCTCGTATGGATAGGTTACATTAGCAAAGCTTCTAATTAGTCTCGTATTATACTCTATGTTGCTGTTATCTGGTAGTTTTACAGTAACGTTATATATTTTCATTGGTTCAAACGGGTATCCTCCATAAGCACCTACCGCAATTGCCATATATGATATTACAGCACTACTCTGTGAGCTATAAGAGTATATGGTAACATTATTGTCATCATATATATTAATCATATAATTATACCCATTCTTAATTAACACGAATCTATAAATCCTACCAGTAGTAATATCCTTCTCCTCTCCCTCGCTAGACCCTATAATTGCGTTCACAACACTCTGGTATGAACCCCCAAGAGCGTCATACGATTCCCCATAGGCTTCAATTGTTTTATCACTTTTAATCAATGCTATACCAACCTGTCCCATCTGGTTCGTACTTGTTTCATCGTCCATGCTCTGATACCACACAATCTCAACATTATCATAGCTACTAATGTCGAAGTTAGCCTTAATCTGGCTCCCAGTATCAGTATTATCGTAAATCCAGTATGAGCTACCAGATGCAGAAGCCCCAGCAATGTGTAAGTAACCATTAACGACTTCATAATCAACACTATTTACATAATTCGGTGTCCATTTACTTGTGTTTAAACTGTTTCCATTGAAGTCGTCGTAGAATAGGAATGCTTGGTCTGGGCTTCCCGTATTGTTAGCGTTTGCTTCAATGTTTATTCTAAGAGTATAGTTCCCGTTTGCGGGTAGTTTGACCCATACCTTGCTCCACGCCTTTTCTACCCAGTAGCCTATCTGTTCCCCGTTATAGGTAACGTTCACAACACCATAGCCATCGGGCATAACATCTGACAGGTCTAGCGGTAACGAGTAGTTGGCTACTCCATCTGTTATGTCTACCTGTATGTACTCCCCTGCAGGGGGGAACGGCACGTAAACCCCGCTTCCACCAAAATAAATATAGCTCCCATTATCATTGAATATCCATTTTTCTAGGTGTGGTAGTATTAGTGTTCCGTTTGTTATGTTTATTGTTTGGTTTATTAGTGGTTGTATTTGTATGTTGGTGTTGCTTTGGCTTGTTATGTTGGTTTGTATTGCTAGTAGTGTTAATGCTGTTGTTATTATTATGATCCATTGGGCCTTCATTTCCATCCTCCCCATAATGTCCTTCTCCTGCCCCACCCGTGCTCCATGGCGTCTATGACCACTTCTAGCGTGGCTATGAACAGCATTACTATACTGGTTACCAGTGGCGCATAGTATAGTGCCACATACTTATTCCCCACGTAGTAGTAGTTGACTACGAGAGTCCCGTTCACATCGTACCCGACCATGTAACGGGGGACACTGGAGCGCAGCGCCATTGCTATAAAGCTCACTCCAGTCAATAGTGAGTAGTAGATAACACCTCTCAACCCGTACACCCGCCTTTTAGACACGACTGGCGGGAGAAGAGCCGCGAAGAACAGGGTCATACTAATGATTGTGTCGCGGAGGAGCGTGTCATGCTCGGTCTCCACGGGAGACACTATCGTCGCGTTACTCAGGTTCAACTCGTCCGCCAGAACAATAATGCTTCCAGCTGAAACCACAACAGTAACCATCAACAAAACCAGCAAAAACCGACGAAGCAAGCCGACGGCCTCCAAGTCTGCTACACCCTTCACTTCACATAGAAATATACTTCCAGCTGAAAGGTAAAAAAGAAAAAGGGGAAACAGGGTCAACGCATGCAGGCAAGCAAACTATGGTTTAGCTACAACGGTTACAATATTATGTATGCCTGGCGCAATACTCGTCGCGGCGAGCACGGACGTGTAGAACCAGGGGATCCAGCACCTGCCTACATTCAAGTATAATCTATATGCCAGGTAGAATCCTAGCAGGAGCAGCGGGAGGAACAAGAGTTTCCCTAGAACCAGCCCGACGAGCCCGTATTGCACTAGGAGCGTCCTGGTGAACTGAACCCTCTCATAGTAGCCTAGTACAAGTACATACCTGTATGTAGTGTAGACGTCCAGGGCGCTCCCAGCAGAATACACGGCCAATAACACGATGAGAGAGATATACGTGCAGCCATCCTCCTTCAAGCCAAGCCCCAAACAGTAACCGAGGCCAGGTGAAGCATAAAAGCATGCACCCCGTATCAACGTATATGACGGGTATTTAGCATGGTTGGTGTTGTAAGCCAGATGGAAATACAGAAGCGCGGCGGGGTCTGTTCCAGGTATCCTACTAGTTGTCTTGTTAGGAACCTGTTGGCTGAAGCTGGCCTGTTTAGACGGCAACAGCCATTCCATCATCTTAAGGTTCTCGATCTCACGTTTGGACAGGGAATATTCTATTATAGCTTCCAGAATAGGGTGCAGCTTTACGGTTTCGATGTAAAGCAGCTTAACTGGATAGTTAAACCATATAGGTTCTACAATACTAGTTGTACGAAATGGAAAAAGCTGTTACCTATGGATATTACCTTCGATCTGGTAGTCGTTGATCCACCGTTTAGCCCTTACAGGAGAGGATGGGAAAGGAGAACACACTACCGCGATAACGGAAGCATCAGCCTATGCCTTGTGGAGGCTTTGAAGGCTGCAGAACAATACAATGCACCAATGCTCATCCACTTCATGTGGAAAGTGCAGCCCTACGGGTTTAGGGTTCTATCCGAGGCTTGGTTCCAAGGATGGAGCCTTACAAAGATGTCTCGCCCTACATGGTTCGGCGTTTTGGGGCGAGACTAGAAATAAGTGTATAATGATTGGATTGAATGGTCTTGGACTGTTTTTTGTAGTTACTTTTATCCTTGTTTTCCTGGTTATTAGTTTTCGGCAGGGGCTCGGGCGGTAGTCCCCGTGTAGTTTAGGGGGTTGAGGCAGCTTGCCTCCGAAAAGAGGTGGGGTCGTTGTTGGATTGTGATAGGCGTATAAGGGAGCGGAGAAGTGTGGATAAGATTGTTGTATCCGTCCTTTTCATGGCGTCTTTGCTTCTCACCTATATGACTCTGTCGATGGCTGGTGTCAGCGAGCCTTTGCAGGGGAGAATGCTGCAAGCGTTGGTAATGGCCGCATTGGCGCTTGCCGCGGTATCATATCTGCCTATTGCCAACGCTTACGATACTGCACTAGCAACATGCAGGCACTTAGAGGAGCTGTCAAAGCGTTACGACGAGAATGAGAAAAGGATAGAGAACATACTATACGAGTATGATAATAGAATTAAGAGGCTTGAAGAACTTGTTGATGAAGCCAGTAGTGATAGTAATATTAAGAGGGATGGAAATGATTAGATACCTGAAGATCGGTTTGGGTTTATTACTATGCTTTGTATTAACCACTTCTATTGGAATATTCTCTGCTTATGCTTATGGCTCCGTATTCAACCCATACGACTATGAACTACTATGGCATGTATCACTAGTAGTGGGAGTGGTGTTTGGAATGTCAGCTACTTTACTGTGTCTCATGAATATATTATATAATAGACGGGAAAAGTTTGCAGGGAACAGTTTTTGACTACCACATAACATGTAAGCACATCCCTCAAACAATGATATATGAGGGTATATAACTATGGTATCCGACGAATATGAATGTGAAGAAACACTACTAGGCAAGATTTCCTGCATAATGTCAACTATACTTATGGCAGGTGTGATTATTATTGTGGTTATTATACTTGCATTTACCGAGTTTTTCACGGTTGGAGAAGCTGATAAAATGGTTGACGCAGCATTTGGATTAACGATGCTAGCCTATGTGTTTTCAATTGTTTGCATGGTTGGATGTAGGAAGAAGGAGAGGGTTAAGTATGTGCCATACTAGCATGCCAGCGTAATCACAGGATCTATCGGTCTGGCTAAGCCCATGGGGAACCATAAAACTCTTATCTTTCAGCTGAAAGAATATAAGATGGTGCATAGTTATGAAGATGGCTAAACCACTCTTAGTACTACCTGCAATAGCAATACTAGCATTAGAGCTAGCCCTAGTAGGAGTAGCCGTACAACCAGCACAGCACACAGGATTCGCACAGCTATACATATACAAGAACGGCAAGCTCATATACTACGACCCAGACGACCCACCAGTAAACAACTTCCCATACCTACTAACAGCATTCTTCACAGGCTCACCAAATAACCCATTCACAGCACATGATACACAGGGAAATAATAAAAAAGTAGTCGAAACAAGTAGTGGTACACCTCTTATATATTTGCTCACATCAAATATACAGTTTATTCCAGATTTATACAACATACCTAGCGATAATGCTATTAATAGGACTATTGACAGTAACAACTATCTTGTAGATGAAAACACATTCACCATATATGCATCAATATCATATACGAATACAGGTAGTGATAATATTACATTGTATGGTTCAGCTTATGCATGTTGCAACATAATATACTTCATGGATAACTGGGATACACCTATAACACTAGAAACAAACGACACGATAACAGTTCAATATGTATTTACACTTAATATAAACACATAACACGGGTGTTGAGTATGAAGTGGAAGACGAGAAACAGTATAATAGCTATTACTTGTATAATACTTATTGTACCAGTAATTTTTGGCTTATCATTCTTTAATACAAGTAAAATGAACCATCCAGAGCAAAACAATAACTATGGAACAGACAACCTAGCAATAAAAATAAGCCTAAAAATATACAAGAACGGTAGACTAGTATACTACGACCCAGACGACCCACCAGTAGTACAACTATTTAGAAGCATAGCAGAAATGCTCGGAGCATCAAACTACATTGATAGCGATATGTCATACAAAGGTTGGTTTACAGATGAACCATATTCATTTATTGTTCTGGTAAATTCCAATACATTGTACAGCAAAGGTTTAACATACAGTCAGATTTCATCTAATGTGATAAAATCAGATTCAATAAAACAGCAGGACATAGGATATTTTGTTAAGACTGGTGATTTAGTCTTAGTTCTAACTAAATCGATTATAATAAATTCGCAAACAAAAATATATGGTACTGGCTTGGTTCTACATGCACGTGAATATTGGTATTATTATGGAGAACATAATGCATACCATGATTTATTACTTTTATACGACTATCTTAATACAGCTATTGATGTTAATGTTGGTGATGTTGTTACTGTGGTTTATGAGATTCATCTCCCTGTTTCTAGCGAGTATAGTGGTTGATAGTGTTGGGGGTCTGCGTTGGATGGTGGTGTTGGTTGGAGGAGGTTTCTCGGTTTACTTGTGGTTTTAGCTGTAAGCATAGCCTATTTCTCTTTCTTGGTTTATGGTACTTTTAATGGTAACTATTTTGTCGAGAATATTAATTGGAGCTATACTGTGAACGTTACTTACAGTAATTATACTAGTGGTGTGAACACTAGCTACCTGTATAAGTATGGCTCGTACCCGAATGTTACAGCGGTTAACTCTGGTTCAACATACTCTAGTTATGTTAGCAATGAACTATGGAACAGGAGTATAACGCTACTTCCAGCTAACAGGCAGGTTGTTTATAATACATTGTTTAACCGTAGTATTCTCATTCTTCCTTCTAATGAGAAGATTGTTAGTAATGAGTTGTGGAACAGGAGTATTCTGGTTAAGCCTACATCTTCTTGTAGTGCTGGTCTGATAGCTTATAATGTTACAAACAATCTTGACCATAACGTTCAAACATTTACACTTATACTTACTAGGGACAACTTCCCATACTGGAATAGTTTGCAGGGGATTGTTCCTTTCGACTTCAACAACATTTACCCGACACTACTTGATAACACTAGTCTCTACTACTGGATTAGCTATATTGACGAGTACAATGAGACTCTAGCCATCACTATAAGGCTTGGCTTACCGCCACATGGTAATGTTAGTATATTAATCCATGTGTGCGACCAATCGCACTATAACCAAGAGTACAATAATCCGTACATGGTGTCTGCTTACAGCTATAACTTCTCAAGCGGGGAAACACTAGATTCTACATGGGCTACAAAAGGAGGGGGCTACTATAACGATACTCATGGAAAGTTGTACATGTATCCAAATGATGGTGAAGGATGGTACCAGTTATATATGGATAATCCATTCCAATCTAACGGTTATCTAAACGCTATGATACTAGATGAAGTTAACATTACGGGAGACAGAGGGTCAAGCAACACGTTCTTCATAGGCTTCATAAAACAATACTATGCTCCTAGCGGGACAGGAGGCTCAAGCAACGCCATACTTGGGGACACCGTGAGGGCAGGACTAGGAGAAGGAAGCACGGACTGGGGGTTACAGCTGGAAACATCAAGCGGGACAGCAACAACTATAAAAACAGACGGTAACACACAGCAGAACGACCTGCATTTCAACCAGATACAAATAGTAACATACTACTACAATAATACAATACAGCATGGAAGAACAATAGGAACAACAACAAGCAACGATACAAGCCCATTCACACTAGACTCATACACAAACAACCCAAATAGCATACTGGAGCCATTCATAGGACTGGAAGACTCGAACAACGATGGGAACAGGATAAACATAAGCATGAAAGGACTCTACATAATACACAGTCCAATACTACCAGCACAACAAACAACATACAACATATCAAAACCAAGCACGACAAGGGTTTGTTATCAGGGCTTGTTGCAGACTGGTATAGTACACATAGCTGGCGGTACGGCAATAGCATTACACAGTAAGAAATGGGTTTTTGGCGATAACCAGAGCTATATCTATTTTGGCAGTAATAACATTTCTATCCCGCCTATGAATTTCACGGATATACTTCCTATCAATATTATTGATGGTAAGGCTAATGTTTCTATTAGTTTGAATCTTACTGGTCATGTCGAGCAGGGCTATGGTCTTGTTGGGTTCGAGGATTCAAACGGTAATAATGTCAGTTATTACATAAAGGATAGGTATAGTAATGTCTACGTTCTACTTCCATATAGCGGTAACTATACTATTTACGCTGTATTCAAGAAGGGTGCTAGTGATGTTATGGGAGACCCTAGTGTTGTGAACTACACAATTACATACTACTGGGACTTCGAGGATGGCACTAGCCAGGGATGGAGTAATAACGCTCTATCTGGATGGGACTATGCGGTAAAACAGGACGACAATGGCGATTGGAGCTTATATATACATGAGAATGGAGGCTCACTAAATAGTGAACCATACTGGTATTATAACACTAGCCTAGATGCAGGAGAGTACACCATAACAGTAGATGTATACGCAACAAGCGGTTACTCATCAACCACAAACCTAATATTATGGGTAGTAAACAGCACAGGCAGGCACGAATACCAGTTTTTCTCTGACGTGCAAACAGAGAACGGTGTTTTCACGTTAAACTTTGATACACAGGACGCTATTACGCAGATACAGCTCGGGTACCACGACGGCTGGAGTGCCGACTGGGGATACACGCTATACATCAGGAGCATAAAGATAACCAAGAGACTGGACATACGGTACAATATAGGGCAGCTAGAAAAAATAGTGGAACCAGTAGAACAGCACACATATCCATACGAGCTTAGTTTTTACCGTCTAAACGACACCAGTAACAACACGGTATTCCTAGCAGACCCAGACTTCACCAATGGCACGGTTTATTTCGATTTGATTAACGGCTATGCTGGAACTCCACATGGCAATGTTAGTGCTGCCAACGATTCTAGTGCTTGGCTCTGGGTTCTCCCAAGCGTTTTCCACGACAGTCTGGTTCACGCATTATGGCTAGCAGACACGTATAGCGGGTACCACCTGCTCTTCATAAACTCGACGGGTAACAATGTATTGTACGACTATGTTATAACGAGTAATAACATGCTCTTAGACATACCAGACGGGGACTACAAGGTAGCAATAGGGGAACAGGTTGACTGCCCCAGCTCAACCACGACCACAACGTCAGGCGGCGGGAGCGGCTACACATACACCTACACGATCCCAGGCATGGGGAGCATAACGCCCCCTGGCAAGGTGGAGATCGGATCCCCTGGCCTTGGAAGCGCGGGCGGCCTGTTCACCCTACTATTGTTCCTAGCGTTCTACGTGTTCTACAATCAGAGGATGACCAATGCGCAGGCCCTCGCGGTCAGCGCGGCGTTGAGCGGGGTTATAAGCATACTCGTATGGGACAGCAAGTACCTCGGCCCCATACTAGTAGTGTTCTCCGTCGGCATAGCCCTCTACTACGTGATGAACAAGTAAACCGTGGACACCCCGTTATATCCTTTCATCTGCAACCACCATATATACAAGGGAGATAAAAGATGAGTAAACCCCCCCTCGACGACGACATGTTGATGAACAAGTAAACCGTGGACACCCCGTTATATCCTTTCATCTGCAACCACCATATATACAAGGGAGATAAAAGATGAGTAAACCCCCCCTCGACGACGACATGTACACCCGCCTTATGAGACACGTGTTCGACGTGAAGAACGCTAGCAGCCAGCTAGTCGAGTACTACCTGCGGGGCCACTATGCGAGCATAATAAACTACGCGGTCGATGCATGGGGCTTCGTCCCCACGTTCCTCCTGGAGGACGCACCGCTAGACCTTGAGCGGGGGAGCATGACGACGGTTTTATCCGCGTTCATAGCGGAGAACTACCTCGTCTACCTCCGCCACAGGAAGATGAAGAACCTGGTCGTAAGCATAGTAGGCATAGCTGGAAGCGGGAAAACAACGTATAGCGTGTTGAGCGGCCTAGGCGCCTACCGCCTCGTCGGGGTTCCCTGGAAGCTGGCCTACAAGCTTACAGCCGAGAGCATATACTTCGACCTGGAAAGCTTCGTCAGAGGAGTAAAGCGGATAATAAGGACTAACACCCGCATACCGTTCATCATAGCGGACGATATAGGGGAGTGGCTGCCGAAGTACTGGAGGGAGCTAGGGCTTACAGCTGTAACCTCCTTCTTCAACCTCCTAGAACAGGCGAAGGACTGGGTCGGCGTAATAATATTCACAGCCAAGAGCTTCGAGGGAAGCCTCACCACTCCCCTGAGAGACAAGAGCGACTACATAGTTGACGCCAGCGATCAAATCCTAGACATGCACAGGCTAGACATCTTCGAGTGGTACCTCAGGAAGGACTGGAGCAAACAAGACACGAAGGCGAAGAAGAAACGCATGCAGTTCCTAGACCCAGCCCCAGCAACATTCAAAATGCCAGACGAGATATGGAGCACCATGCTCGCTAAACGCAGGAACCTCGCGGAGAGGAACATAGAGCTCCTGGAGAACATGCTGGAGGCGCTGCCAGACATAGAGCGGAGGATAATAGAGAAGATGAAGCGGAAGGCGGAGGAAAAAACGGGTGCTTCCAGCTGAAACCACATCATAATTTATTATCGTGCAACACGAAATATACATGTATTAGGAGGGCTCAATGGCCATGGCCTACATACCAGTAGAGAAAATACCTAGGATCGTCTTCCTGGCTAAAGCTTTGAGCGGCGTTCCAAGCGACATTAGAATCGTGAAGGACGGGAGGATCAGCTTCATCGGCATTGTCAGATACCTGAAGAAGAGGGATCCATCGCTGTATAACAATATGCTGAAGGTGTATGGATGTGGATCCGAGTCCTGTCTAGCGCGGGCGCTTAGCCAGACCTTGTACTGGCTGTATTCACATATAAGCTTCGATAGACTACCAGAGAGAACTGGTGAGCTCTACAATGTTATCCGAGGAATCGGAGATGTCCACCCCTCAGTTATTCTCGGATGAGTGTATGGGCCTAGACTCCGATGAGTGCAAGGCGTTCAAGGACGCCGTTGACATAACGAGTGCAATGGCGGAGGCGGGCTGCAGCGAGGAGGATATGGAGGAGATCATTGGCAGGATCCCCGACCTGATGGACGGGGTGTCCAGTGTGGTGGAGCATGTTTGCCGCAACGGGGCAAGTATTAGGATAGTAGTCAGGGAGGATGGCAGGGTGAGCGTTGAGACGAGCCCCCCTGGGGTATGGTAGGTGGAGATAGCGGATAGAATTGGGAAAACGGCTTTCAACTTCAACCTCATATTCAGTGTTATAATGACAGTCATAGGCCTAGCCCTCCTGGCAAGCGGGGTGGATCCTGGCTCCCAGGTCGAAGGCGCGTTCCTCCCCCTCTCATGGTTCTACGCTAAGACACACCAGTTACAGAGCGACTTCCCTTCCAGCCCGACGAGCTTCGATGTAACCGCACCCATGATACTCGCGGGCCTCCTAGCCGTCACGCTGGAGTTCATACTAATGATGCTGGGCGGGTTCCTGGCCCTGGTGTACCTGATAAGCAGTATAATCCCAGAGCAACTGGGCTTCCTCGTGCTCCCCCTCTACTTTATAGGCGCGTTCATCCAGCTAATGGTGTGGATATACGCGGCTAACATGCTCGTAACCAAACTGTCCAGCCTAATCCCATTCGGGGGAGGCTCGTCGGGCAGTGGGTAACAGGGTGTGATGGGATATGAGTATGGCCCCCAGGTTTAGCGTTGAGCAGCAGACCCCGAATCATCTTAAGTATAGTCTTGCAATGCACATACTGAACGATATAGCCCCTAGGATTATGAGTATAAACAACCCCCTCTCCGCGAGGGTCGCCACTGCATATACATGGTTCCTCTTCCTCAAGCAGAACAGCCCTCCTATATGCGAGGAGCTGTGCGGTAGTGTGAAGAGTGACCCTAGGGAGTGGGGGGAGGCGGAGCTGTCTGTTGTCGCGGAGGCGTTGACCAGGTATGCCAGCAGGATGGTTGACGAAGCGTTAAACGTGTCCGACAGGGTTAGGGAGAGGAGGGTTCCCAGGAGCCCGAGGCCGCCTGTTGTTTAGCGTATAGATACGTCTAGGTACGCAGTACTTGCACTTTCCTTAAATACGATTGATCATAAACCAATACATGATAGACATCATAAACCCGTGAGGTGAAGAGTAATGGCGACGAAGGACATTTCAGAAGCAGTTAGCTCTGGGAGAACAATAGTCGTGGGAATAGTTGTCATAGCGGTAACAGTGGCAATAGGCATATACATAGTTAACACCCTGAACGCTACAAGCGGAGGCCTCGGAGTCGCAGTAGAAATGGTTAACAAGGCAGTAAGCCCGATAAGCGGCGGACTCCAGTTCCTCGGCCTGAGCTTCCTGGTGCTCGTCGCAGTGTTCATCATCAGGATACTCCAGAGGGCTAACGAGTAACGGCATCCCCCCTTCCACCTTCTCTTTTTCGATTCTAGGCACTCACGTCATCCAGCTTAGAAGGGCCTCGAAAGCCTCGTCCTCCACTATGCCAGTAGTAGCTATAAGCTTCAGTATCCGCTCCACCTTCCCATAGTCCCCATAAGCTTTCCTCTCAACCTTACTGTAAAACACGTTTGACCCCCTGAGCCCCTTATACGCGAGCACAGCCCTGACAGACGGCTTGACCCCGACTTTCCCTATTATATACCTTATATCGCCCAGGGGAAACGCCTCTATGAAGGGACGCCTCTCCCCGACGAACACCACGGGCACATCCGCGTTGTCGTTTATGTAGTACTGGATCTCCTCGGATAGCTTGGTCGGGGCTATGAACACGCTTCCAAGCATATTAGCCGAATGTATAGCCTCGTCGAGATACCTCGAATCCACTAGTTTTATCACGGTTTTACCGCTTGCATACGCTATTTGGACGGCGAATGCGGTTGCTATATCCTCGTTTCCGAGAATGCTTAATCTGCTTTTAGCTGAAAGCATCTTGGTTACGGGTATATGATAATCCTTCTCCAACCGCCCGAACTCCCCGACCCTGTCCACATATATCCTCTTGTACCCCCTGCCCCCGACAGTCTTGGGCTTCGCCTCGCCCCCGCGTCTCACCTTCTCCGCTACCGCTATCACGTCGGCTACGCTTAGACCCGCGTTTACCGCTTTGAACGCTATTTCCTCTATCTCGTCCTCATCCCTGTCTGGCAGTATGTCCGATACTATAAGCTTGGTCGCCTCAAGGTCTGGGAGCGGGATGAATATCGGGGGGCCGAATCTGCCGTGCCTTACGAGGGCCTGGTCTAGGACTTCCTGCTTCATGTTCGTGGTCGCTATGAAGAGCACCCTCTCCCGCCTGTCATATATTTCCTGCATTTTATCGAAGAGTATTTGCTGGAGGTTAAGCCTCACACTAGCCATGCCCTCGTCGGCGGTTCCCCTGGCCAGGCTCCTGGACATGAGGAGCCACTCCGCGTCGTCTAGGATTATTATGCTGGGCTGGCCCGCCCTGGCCTGCATTATTACGTCCCTCAGCTTGTCCTCGCTCTCCCCGACCCATTTGCTCAGAATAGTGGTGTCCACCTTGAACGTGTTTATCCCCGCGTAGTTCGCTATTATCTGTGCGAGACGGCTCTTCCCAGTGCCAGGGGGCCCCATCAGTATAACCCCCACGTTGAACGGATCCTCACCCTCGGTCATCGGTTTTACGTAGAACTTGTAGAGTTCATCCCACACCCTCTTAGGATAGGCGTAGAGGTGCTTTCTCCCAGTCCCACAGTCCTCCTCCAACACGATGTTGCTTTCTAGCTCCCTGAAACCGTACCTGCAGGCCTTGCTGTAAACCACCTTGGTCGCAGGTGTCAGTATGCACGGTATGCTGTCGGTATACAGTATCCGCACGCCACCATGAACCCCCCTGGCCACGGGCCGCCACAGGGGGAGAGGTTTACCCTTATCGGCCTCGTTTATGAAGACCTGCCTGCACTCCCTGATCTTCTTCCTTTCCAGCTGTTTCTCGCTTACAGCTGAAACCATGGGACGCCCGAGGATCTCCTCAACCGCCTCAGTAATAGGAATAGGCTCCCCAGACACAGACGCCTCCACCCAGAAACATGTGATGCGGCATGAAAGGATAAAAGGGAGACAGCCGTGGAACTACGTCCTCTCCCTGGTGTATATGAAGGCTCCAGCTATACCCGCGAGGAAAGCTATAACGAGGGTTACATCGAGGAGCGAGAAGTAAGGCAGGGTCTTATGGTACACGTCATAGTCGCTCGCGTTGAACCCCGTGTTGTTAATGGCCTCTGCAACCGATACCCCAGTCTCATTCACCAACGGCAACGCCTTCCTTTCATAGTATACACCTATGGTATCCGCGACCTTGAGCATAACCAGCCCTACCAGCAATACAAGGAATATTACCACGAGCAGTTTAAGCAGATCCAATCCAGACCCCTAGATAGATGTTATTGTAATGCAGAGCTAAATTAACTTACAGCTGAAACCCAGGGGGCAAACAATCACGACCCCCACACCCATACCGTCTCCATAATAAAAGTTTAAAGCCATGCCTAAACCAAATATAAAAACAAGAGAGGTGTACATGTTGACGCAGAAGCAGAGGCTTACCCAGAGATTCAAGGTCAAATACTATAAAACAACAATCAAGGGCAACAGGGTGAAAGTAAACCCATTCATCTCTCTTTCCCGCTACTTCGAGCCCACATACGGTATAACCCTCAAGCACATATACTGCATAAGGCTTGATGGGGACAAAATAAGGCTTACCCCCGCGCCGAACCAGCTGAAGCCAAACGCCCCCGAAAACAAGTGTTTCAGAGCGATAGTATACAAGTACCCCGAGAAAAAATATGTTACACTAAGGCTAAGCTATATATTCCTTAAAAAACTGGGGCTCCCGAAGGAAGTAGACATATATGCTGACGGGGAGGAGCTCGTTCTCATACCAGTATTCAAATAATCCAATCCTAACCCCTAGCCCAAACCTTTATATACCCCCAGCCCCCAAATAACACCTGGGGGGAGCAAAATGCAGACAACCCCAGTCACAGAGGTAAAAACAAACCCAAACCCTAACTCCAAGATTTTTTCCGAGAAACTACAAGACCTAAAAGCCGCACTCACAGCCCTCTTCCCAGGCCGTGAGGAGCAGGCGGAGGCCGTAGTCCTAGGCCTCGCCACGGGATACCCCGTCTTCCTCCAGTCCCCGCCTGGTACTGGGAAGACACTCATGGTCGAGACGCTTAGCAGGCTCGTCCAGGGCTCCACATACTTCTACTACCTACTCTCAAGGTTCACGGAGCCCGACGAGCTCTTAGGGCCCCTCGACATAAGGGCCCTAAGGGAAGGGGAGTACAAACGTATAACAAGCCATAAACTCCCCGAGGCCCACATAGTCTTCCTCGACGAAATATTCAAAGCTTCAAGCGCAATCAGGAACACACTCCTAGACATAATTCTCAACAAGCGTATCCAGAACGGCCACGGCAGCATAAAGCTACCCATGAAAGCATTCTATACCGCTTCAAACGAGGGGCCGCAGGACGAGGAGGACGCGGCCCTGTACGACAGACTGGTAATCCGCAGCTTCTTCAGTTACGTGAGCGACGATGTGCTGGAGGAGGTCGTGCTGAAAGGCGTCAAGCTCAGCAACCAGCCCCTAGATAACATCATAGCAAAGCCAGTGCTCTCTCTCCAGGAGGTCGAGGCATTACAGCAGCACGTCGCGAAAACCGCTGTAACACTAGCGCAGCACCCGCAAACGCGTAAAACAATGGTTAAAATAGTCGTCGCCCTCCGCAACGAGGGCGTCGAGTTCAGCGACAGGAGGCTCGTCCAAGCATTCAAGGTGCTGGCAGGCTTAACGGTAAGCAGGGCGTTACCCGCCCCTGGGACAGCGGAAATAGCCGACACGATAATGTACACAGCCCCTCTGTCTCCTGACCATGTAAAAACGGTCGAGGAGACCCTGGAGAAAATAGGGGTCTACGCCAGCAAGCAGGCATTGGAACAAATAGGCACATTACTAAAAGAGGCTGAGAATCTTTTCAAGGAGTACGACCAGTCGAAGAATACAGAGACATTAATGGCGATAGCTCAGATACTGGGCCAGATAAGCAAGCAGACCAAAGAAATACCAAAGCTACCGAAGTCCATGGTAAAACAAATAGAAGTTTTAGTGAACAAGTATAACGAGATAACGGAGAAACTCAAGCAACAACTATTCCAGCAACAATAAAGGTGAATAAGTCATGGGTAAACACCAGTCCTTCTCAATAAAGGAGCTCAAGCCAATCAGCACCAGCTTCCTCCTCCTAAGCAATCCACACATCCGACAGCAGCCGCCACCTTATGAGAATATGCTGGCTAATATAACGCCAGACGAGACATACCAACTGACCGCCAGAGATCTTCTTGAAAAGGTGATCAGCCACTTCGAGGATGAAAAGCTGGCAGAGCGCATCCTATCCGCTAGGGACACGGCGGAGCCAGTGGCAGGCGACACTTTCTACTCCATGTACAGCTACTATCCAATGTTAAAACAATCCGATAAAATAAAAAACGAGATCTTAAGAGGCATTAGAGATCTTTTTGAGCAGTGGATGCAGACAAACGAATACAGAACCCTCAGAAGTGTTACAAGGCTAAACAGGGAAGCCAGCAAAGTATTTGCGATGAGGTTTGCTAGGACTTTTCTCCAGGAGCTGGCGAAGAAGATACCGCCTGAACAGTGGCCTAAGATGGGCGGCGGGTCTGGCGGCTCTGGACAAGGGTCTGGCTCTGGGCAATCTGGACAACAGCGACAAAAACAAACACAGCAGCAAATAGAGGAGGCTGTGAATCAAGCGTTCAACAAGGCTAGGGAGGAGGCTAAGAAGGCTGCGGATAACTACTCCAAGCTTGCTGGTGGCTTGGGGGGTGGCTCCAAGTTCGACAAGGATCCAGGGGAGCTGGCGTTCATCGACGAGGAGCCAGGAATAGATAGAGTCGAGTTTGAGGAGATGATAAAAATACTGGGGTCACTGAAGAAAGCCATGCCCATAATGTTCTCTAGAAACAAGAAGCCAAGCATAATGGGGGACGTGGAGGGTTATGCTATTACAAGGAGGCCTGAGAAGGCCATACCGCGGGAGCTGGCGCTCCCCGACGAGCTGTTCTATACAAAGCTTGCCAGGGGAGGCTTCCTGGCCAGGGAGAAACGCCTCCCTGAGAGAGGCGTAATGATCGTTCTCCTAGATAAAAGCGGCAGCATGTCTGGCCAAAAGATGGGTTGGGCGAAAGCCGTCGCCCTAGCCCTAGCCATAAAGGCCAAGCGTGAGGGCCTGCATTACATGTTAATCCCATTCGACACCGAAACCTACGACTCTATACCTCTCAAAAACACCCAGCATCTCAAGTCTATACTGAAAATAAAAGCTGGCGGGGGAACCGATATAACCGACGCCATAGCTACAGCCGTCGAGCTGGCCGAGAGGAAGCATTACAACAAGGCAAACATAGTCGTAATAACCGATGGGATCGACGATGTGGAAACGAAGGAACTCCTGCCGAAGCTGAAGAGGATTAACGCCAGCCTCAAAGCAATATACATACAGGGTTCCAACAAACAGCTAGAAGAACTGGCCCACGCCACCAGAGGCCAACTGCTCACGGTGCAGCCAGACTCGCAGGACGCTCTGCGTGTCGTTAAGGCTGCCTAGCCCTCCTATTCGTTCTCTTCACGCTGCTCCCCCCTCTTTTTCTCATCCTCTCCTCCTAGTGCGTCCCGTATTTTCTTGGGTAGAAGTATCGGGTCTGGATTCCTGTTTCCCATGGTTTCGGCTGTAAGCGATTCTTCCGCCACGACCCGAGGCAGCAGGCCGCTCCTTATGTCTTTTACAGGGGCTAATGCCTTCTTTTCTGCGAGGGTGTTGTATATCAGCCTGGCCTCTTCCAGGCTTAGGGGGAGCAGATCCATTACTTGCATTACTAGGCTCGGGTCTATCGTCCTCCGCTTGTATACTGGTGTCCTAGTTAGCTTGCATAGTGTAGGCAGGGCCCTCCGCCACTCAGTCCTGGTTATCTTCTCCCCGCTGTAAGCTTCGGCTATCTCCTCCGCTATTGACAGTATGCCGCTTATGTTCCTGGTCATCCTCCTGCAGCTGTATCCTAGTGTGGCGTATAGGTATACCAGGACGGCTCTGGGTCTGAGTCTGGCTAGGAGTGCTATGACGGCTAGGTATGTGTTGTTCTCCCACCAGTACTTAACTGTGTACTCCCCGATTATGTTGTAGTTGTTCTGTTCGGCGTACCTGTTTATTTCCTGTTTCTGCTTCTCGATGGGTACGGTTTTGTTGTTCCAGAGTATGCTTACAGCTGTAACTTTTTTATTCATAACCGCCGACCCCACCCACGCCGCCTTGGTTGCTGGATACCTCACTGTAAACCGTGTAGACCTCCTGCATCTCGCTTAGACTGCATAGCCTAGCATATATCCGCGTGTCGTCGAAGTATATGCAGGTGAACTCGCGCCGCCCGCTCTTATAGCTGTCCAGCTCGAAGGCTATTATGTACCCACCAGCCTCGTACCCGAGGATTCCAGGAGCCTCGAACACCATGCACTTTACAGGTATGCTGGCCTCGTGGCACGGCAGTATGGGAAGATGCCTCCCCAGGAGGTATTCGAGTACGTTGTAGGCTGGATCAGTGAACCCGCTCTCACACAGTTTCTTCAACCCGTCCACCAGGTAGTCCGTGTTGGTTACGAGGCCGTATCTCCTAGCGGTTACAGATGAAAACAGGTTACCCCAAGTGAGCCGCTTAGACTGATCTTCACTCTTCTTTTCAGACATAAACCATCACCACTATATTAGAGAGTACACGGATGGAAGGATAAAACAATGGGAGACTAGCGCCTCCCCTTCACAGCACGATATACACGATATATCTCTGCCCCCACAACCGCCAATATCGCAAGCGCTATGAAATAACTAGAGTAGCCCAGGAGGTACAGCCAATACCTAAGCGACGCCAGGTCAATGGTGCACGGCACGTTTGTATACAGGCCACAATACTTGTAGCTATACTCGACAACATAGTCGAGATAAAGAAGCCCGCCCCCGATCATCAGTAACGTTACCACGTTTACGGCAAGCTTGAACCCGATACCACTGCCTCGCCTGTATTTCTCTGGGATCAATTCAATCCTTATGCTTTCAGCTGAAAGCGCGGCGGCCCCCACAAGCCCCACAAAAGAAGCCGTGAAAACCTCCCAGTTCCCAACACTACCAACGTCGAACCACGAACCACTCCTCGCGTGCGCAGTAAAAACCAGGGAGAAATACGTGAGAACGCCGATGGCGGCCCCGATCAAACCGAACTGCCCAGGCCCAAGCCTATCGAGTAGCCCAGGCTCCCTTGGAAGGGCTCTATCCGAAGCCACTGTTTCTACACCAGTTTACTCTATTGGTGTTGCAGGATGGATATAAGCGGCTCCAGGGATACTGGTTTCCGTTAAAGCAGTAGACTAAAATATACCCAAAACCCTTTTATACCATAAGCAAAACAAAAGTATTACATAGACACCAAAATAAAACAAGGTGCACACCCATGAATTCCTCTCAAATAACACGGGAAACCCAAACTCCTATCGCTCAGAAAGCGTATTACGAGCCAGAGCCCGCGTATAAGGTCGTAACCTTCAAGCTACCGCCGAAAACAATCAAACTACTGGATTTCTACGCGTTCAAATGCAGGACGACCAGAAGCGAGATCATCAGAAGAGCAATAGGTATGTTCATAGAAAACATAGAAGCCACCAACTCCTGCGGAGGGTGCTACATTAAAACTAATAGGCTTACAGTGAGGTGTCTCTAATGGAAAACAAGAACTTCTCGATAGGCGCAGTGGAAATCCAGGCGACAGTCTGCGAGACACTGAAGTACCAGCTCGACATGATTCACACTAAGTTCAACCCTGTCGGCATGACGGCTTCTCTGTCTGTAATACCTATGCCGTGCACAGTGCCCAAACTGCCTATAAGCCCCAATCTAATACAGCACGTCTACAACGCCCTCCCAGAGTGCATGATGAAGATCATAGATGAGTGCGGGGGCATAGACGGCTGGGAGATAAAATCATTATATAACCTCGACGACACCCTGAAAGGATTCGAGGGCCAGGAGGAAGCGGAAAAGTATTGGAGTAGTCTTGACATCCCCATACCTAATATCATACTATATGTTGAAGACGAGTCGGGTAGAAAGGCGTTTATACTGGTTCTACTGACACTATCATCTATAATGCCTGGCATGCACCCGTTGATAAAGGGGTTTCTGGTTATACGCGGCGACGTGTTCAACGAGCTGCTGGGGGTTTCTGGGAGGAACCCTAACCTGCTGGCACACTATGACAGGTATGACATCAAGGACGGCGTGCCGACCCTTTCCAGTAAGCAGTGGTTCGAGGAGGCCTAGCTTTCCATTCCTCCTTTTTCTTTTCCCGTTCTAATCGTTCTAGCCTAGTCTCTAGTCTTTCTAATTCATTCCTGGGTTGATGATTAGAGTTAATAGTGTGTTGATACTATATTTTTCCATGGTGGAACCGTTTTGACGGTAAAGGAAATATATGACTCTGGGGATCAGACGCTTGTTGTCCGCCTGGTGTATCCTAGTGGCGAGCCAGACGTGATAGCGGGTAAACTGGCTTCCGCCGCGGGGAGATGGGAGAATGAGCCGTTGAGCCTTGGGGAACTGGTTTACAGGCTGTCCAACACGGAGAAACCTGGGGATGTAAGGGTTTCCCCTTCATTCGCCGCAGTGGAGTGGTACATACCGTCAACATGGGGCAGGTACGCATGGCCGTTCAAGACGCTCCAGAAGGAGGATCTGGATAAGGTGGAGGGGCTGGCCCGCGTAACCGATAAGCATGACATGATACTGAATAGTCTCCCAGGACTGTACCACGGCATAGGTATAGCCGTACAGACCTCTAGGCTGGAGAAGCTGGGGGGTATTGCTGGGGTAGAGGAGGATGTTTCTCCTCTCATGGTTTTCGTGGATAAGAGGTTGATTCCGAAGAGGAATGTTATACTTATAGCTGAAAGCAACAAGGATAAGCCTGGCATACAAGCATACGCGCTAACCGCATACAAGCCAGCCATCGGCATACTGGAATCCGAGGGGTTCAAGCCCCCTGAAATAATAGAGCCCATTAGGGGGGCTAGGATATACAGGCTAGTCCTCCCCGAAAAAGTGTTCGCCAGTAAGACTGAGTTCGAGCTCTTCGCCAGGCGCCTCGGGGATAGGTTGCTGGAGAACGGTATAACGCTCTTCAAGCACTACGCTATGTATGCGGAGCCCACTAGTAAACTGTTCATCCCTGCCAAAATGGGGGTCTAGCCCCTGGTGTGTGGTGTCCTGGGATGCTGTTGGGAGGCGTACCTGTGCCTGGGGAGGCGGCTGTATGCAGGTATATTAGGGAGAACAACCTGAAGATACCCGCCGACCTGGCCAGGGATATTGTTGCTTATCTAGCGCTCTCCCTGCTTGAGAGCGGGGATCCGTATAGGGCGCTCAGTGTTATAAGCCAGGCGGAGGACAGGGGGGTAGCGGATAATAGGCTTAGGGGTCTCGGGGAGAAGATAGAGGCTGTCCTCACATACGACTCCGACGTTAACTATCTATACGATAATATTAGGAGCCTCCTCCTCAACATGGAGAACAACAACACCATAAGCCTGCCCATGCTCCAGGATCTCGCGGAGGCCATAAGGATAGCCAGGAGAGACCTGGAGCGCGCTAGGAGCCTCGGGTTGAGCCTTGACGATAAGCCGATAAGGTTCGCGGAGGACGTTTACAACCTGCTCAGCAGGGCCAGGGAGGACTACAATGTTCTGAGCAGGATAGACCTCAAAGGCATGGTGTCCGCCCTCTCCAACCTGTCCAGCCAGAGCATAGAGGAGTACGCGGGGAAGCTTGAGGCGTTGCGGGATATAGGGAGGAGCGCCGCGAGGTATATAGGCCAGGTTGACAGGGCTATAAAGGATCTCCAGAGCGCCAAGCTTAACACGGAGCAGGCTAGGAAGATAAGGGACGCTATGATAGACAGCCTCAGGCTCACCAGAACCATCCTCCAGGCAGTCAACAACATAGCCATACCCGCGTGGTCGATAGGGGAGAACCTGTCTACGCTTATGAGGCTGATAAAGAACGCGTACACCAGCCCCGAGGAGAGCCCCCTCCACGGCGGGGGGGACAGGGCTGGCTTCGTAAACGCCTTCACGAGCATAGTGAACAGTGCCAGGCACATAAAACAGCTGATGGATAGGATAGAGGTACCGCTATCCGCGCCAGACGAGTATGCCAAGCTAATAGACTACCTCAAGAAGACTGGGAACGCCATAGCGGACAGTGTAATGGAGATACTGAGGAACCTCAAGTACAGCCTGACATACGGGGATTACAGGTGGAACGAGGTATGGGAGGACGCGGAGCAGAACGCGGGCGTAGACCTGGGGAGCATAAGCAAGACAGACGTACAGAGATACGAGTATAAATGCGACAGCAACGGGTGCCGCCTGGAGGAGAGAGGCGGGGTTCTCGGGAGCCTGGCAAAGCACCTCCCCGAGCAGGTCTTATCGTTCTTCACAACGGTAGAGGACTTCCTGAAGTACACGGAGATGTATAACAGGTGGATAATGAACCACGCCGACAACAAGTTCCTAAAAGGCCTAGGGTACATAGGATACGCAGGCGCCAACATAATAAACTCGGTAGGCCAAATATTCGCCCCACGAATGCTAGCCGAGAACCTCAAAGCATTCAAGGACTGGATAGGAGAATGGATCAACACTGCATGGGCGAAGAACAAGAGGGAAGCCCTAAGCAAAGCCGCCCACGACACATGGAACATGTTCTTCGGAAGCAAGGAAGCGGCTATAAGCACGCTTAGCATGCTCCTCCTAGCCGCCGCCACAGGCGGGCTCATGGCCAAGGGCCTGCCTAAGGGGGCCAGGATACCTCTCAGGAGGGCCGTCCTGGGCAACCTGGCCCAGGGGGATATTATTGGTGCTGGGCTGGCCGTGGTCGAGCGTATGCTTCCAGCTGAAACCCTCAGGACAATAGCGAGGGGGCTGGCAACCAAGGGAGCGATAAGGGCCAGCGAGCTAGTGGACGAGGCAGGCCTCCTGGAGAGAGCCGCGGAGAAAGCAGAGAGAACCAGCAGGATAAAAGCCGTGTTACACGCGGGGGACATACAGAGAATCATAGGCAGAGCATTGAAGAACACGGACAACCTCAAACTGGCCAGGGAGAACATTGAGAGGTACGTCATGGAGGAGGGCCTCGACAACCTGAAGAGGGACATAGAAGAGTACAAGGCGGCCAAGCAGATAGTGGTAAGCAACCTGGCCGACATGGAGATACACGCGCCCAGCCTCCTGGCGAGGATCAAGAAAGCCCTCGCGGAAAAGCTTGGTCGGGGGAGCGGGGTCATACCTGCCGAGGAGGTTACAGCTGTAAGCACAGGGGAACTCGAATCACTAGCCAAGAAAAAACTGGAGGAAGGCCCTTACGGCCTCGTCAGAGAACTATCCGAGGCGGGGGCCGTCCCCAGGGACGTGGCAGAGAAGGCTTCAAGGCTCGCGGAGACTGCTAGGGAGCTGGAGAAGGCGGGAAGGAAGAGTTTCGCAGACGCCCTGAGGAGGATAGAGGGCAACCTGGCCAGGCTGAAGGGGGAGGTCGGGAGGCTCAGAGACCTTGAGGAGGCTCTGGAGAGCCTGGAGCGCCTCAAGGAGAAGGCAGTGGAGAAGGGTTTATGGAGGGACTATGTGAAGCTCAACAAGAGGAAGCTCGGGGTTCTACCCGAGCGAATAGAGAACCTGGGGAAGATGATAGAGGAATACAGGAACAAAGCACTAAACGAGTACGAGCTAAGGCACGCCAAGGCCGTGGAGCTTGAGAAGACCCTGCACAGCCTCAGGCTAGGCCTGGGCAGGGGAACAGTGTTCACCAGGGAAGCATTGAGAAAGCTTGCCGACGCACTGGTAGACCTGGGGTACGAGGATCTCGCGGCGGAGGTAGAGAAATACGCGGCTGGAGAGAAAACCCCCAGGCTAGCCAGGCTGGGGGAGCTCTTCGACAGGCTGGGGGAGAGGCTCGTAGGCGACGCTGTGAGGAAGGCGGAGCTCGAAAAGGCAGGCTTGAAGCCTGGGAAGGAGATGTTCAAGGAGACGGGGCTCTCGAGGATACTTGAGAAGCCATACATCCTAGGCTTGAAGGCTGGAGAGCTCCTGGGTAGGAAGCTCATAGAGCTGGGTGAGAAGCTCAGGGAGCTAGGGCTCGCCAGGTACGAGGAGAGGCTGGCCAGGAGAATAGCGGACACGATAAAGAAGGAGTACGAGAACACTGCAAAGGCCAACTACGCGTTCCTCAAGGGAGTCCTAGAAGCCCTTGAGGGATACGAGAAAACCCCGATAGGTGCATTGCTCGCAGACCTGGAGGGATCCCTCAGGCAGGCCCTTGAAGTGGCAGAGAAGGAGCTGGGGCCAGGGACTTTCAAGATGAGCGCTAAGCCAGCGGCGGTCGAGAAGCTGAGGGAGCTGGTTTCAAAGGATAATACGCGGTTCCTGGAAGCGATAACTGGTTTAGATAATATTCTAAAAGACATAACTGAAAGAATGAGATCCTCCTTGGAGAAAGTGGAGGGGGGAGAGCGTGTATCACGGTTAGTTGATAAACTCTTGGAGAGAACTAATCTAGAAAGCATAGATCCAGATGAGTTCATAGATACTGTGAAGAAGACAGTGGAGGAAGAGGGTATACATGTCCCAGACGAGTACTGGAGGAAGCTAGGGGAATACATCGACGCACTGAAAACCAGGGAGGAACTCACGGGACTCGTGGAGGAGTTAAGTAGAGGGGGAAGCCTAACCCTGGACGAGATACAGAGAGCGATAGACGCCCTGGCCAGGGTGAATGTGGAGGAGGCGTGGAAGGCTGACTGGACAGTGGTAAGGGAGTACCTGAGGGATATACGGGACATACTTGAGAGGGCTAGGAACCTGGAGCTCCCACGGGATCTCAAGGTGAAAATAGAGAACCTGGAGGACAGGATACGCCAGGTCGCCGAGAAAACCCCTGGAGGGGAGGGGATAGCTAGAACGGTAGAGGAGCTGGAGGCAAACAAGAAGTACAGCCTGATAGCCAGCCAGGTGAAGGAGATAACGGACATACTTGCCAGGGGGCTCGGGGAGGACAAAGTGAAGGGGCTCAGGCGGCTGGTAGACGAGTTCGAGGAGAAGCTTGGCAAGGGAGTGTTCGACGAGAACTTACTGAAGAGGATAAGACGGGAAATATGGAAGCTCAAGCTCAGAAGCCTCCCAGCCAAGATAAGGGCAGACCTGGCGAGGCTCGCGAACAAGCTCAAGGAGACGGCGCTCCGCCTCGGCAAGGGGAAACAGGCCGCGCTCCTTGAGAAAGCATTGAACCAGCTTGCGGACGACATACTCAGAGCGGAGGAGGAGATGCCCGAGGTAGAGGGCTGGGTAAGGATAACCAGGGCACTCGGAGTCGAGAAGGGGAGGCTAATAGCCGTCCCGAAGGGGCTGGCCGACAGGCTCGCAGAGATATTCTCCACGCCCGAGAAACCGATAAAAGTAACGACCAAGGAGGGCATCCAGGCAACGCTCAGGAGGACGGTTAGAATACTCGGGGACAACGTCCTGGAGGTAAAGTACGAGCTGGAGTTCCCTGGAAACAGGAAAATAACCTATGTAGAGGTAAGCAAGGCAGCCCCAGAAGGCCACGTCTACACGTACAAGACGATACACTACGACCCAGCCACACAGAGGGCGCTGTTGAAATACGAGGAGGCCAGGAAAGGCCTCGGGGGGATGGATGAGGAGGCCAGAATAGGGGAAGCAATAAACGAGACACTGGAGAAAACCCTTGAGGAGCTAGACCCCGACTACAAGATCCTGAGGAAAATATCGTTCATAGGAAGGGAGGGTGTTAAACCAGCGTTCCCAGATCTGGCTATGCTTCCAGCTGAAATCCTCCGCGAGATATACAAGCCAATCCTCCCCACGCTGATCGCAGGGGAGAACAAGCGTTTACAAGAGGAGCTAGAGTCCAGTCTGCCAGGAGACCTGGCGGAGAAGCTGGAGGAGGCCGTGAAGCGTGTTTCGAGAGGCCTGGCTTCCCAGGGAGACCTGGCCCTGCTAGCTCTTACGGAACCAGTCGCGGGTAGGCTGAGGGAGGCGTATGAGAACCTACTGCCGCCCGAGGCGGATCCCAGTATACACGGCCTCGAAAGCATACTGGGGGACGAGGCGGAGGCCCTAGCGTTGAAGCCCGAGGACTGGAGCATAGCAGGCGCGGAGAACTATAACAAGATATACCTAGTGCTCCCCAAGCCGTCTCCCAGCATCATAGACGAGTTCGAGAACCCGAGGAAAACAGTTACAATAACACTGCCAGACGGTACAACAGTAACACTGCCAGCAATAGAGCACAATGGAACACTATACATAATCCTCCCACCATTCACAATACAGCTGCCAGACCAGGAGGCAGGAACGCTGAACGCGGAGCTGGAGAAGCAGAAGCTGAAGCCCCTAGAGATCCAGGGAACAAGGGCAGTAGAGCCCCTCCCCGTAAGGCATTTAGAGCCAGGCACTGCCGCTGCTCCCCCGCCTCCCCCGCCGCCTGTGCTGCCTGTGATACCATGGAAGGCTCTGGGGAAGGCTGTAAGTGGAGGCGTTCAGAGGGAGAAGATACATATTTAGAATGGGAAGAGGTGGGGGAGAGTGGTTAGGGGGCCTCTCCCCCATGGTTCCTTGCCGTTGCAGTTACGGGCAAGGATTGTGATGCTTCTACTCCTTTACGGATACTTTCCCCGCTCCCCGTTTTAGTATTCTAGGCCAGTGTTGGATATAAATATTTCCCCTCCTGTCACGATTTAAATATTCGATCAGCCAACGATATATTATGTGGTAGATGAATAATGCGTCAGGCGCAGAGGCGTAGGCACAAGTTCTCTCCTCCTATACGCAGCGTCCAGCTGGGGCACAGGCATGCCGTACCTAGAGTGAGTGTCGAGGCTGGGTTCACATGGAACAGGCCGAGGGCCACCCAGCCAGCCGTCAAGGTTAGAGAGTACAATCAGGGATCGGGTGCTCGGAGCCAGCAATCCACGTCACCCAGCTCGACGGGGAACTCCGCGGGGGCAGGGGAGTCCAGGAGGGATAAATGGTTCATCGAGAGCATGTACAAGACGGTTATCAACGCGGTAAACATGTTCAAGAGGAGCATGTACAGGTTCGACCTAAACGCAGACCAAGAGAGAATAGTGGATGAACTGGCAAGGATATTCCAGGAAAAGGCAAAACAAATACTTAACGCAGAGAGTAACAGTGAAGCCAGGGCTCTAGGCCGCTTAATGGCGATGAGAGTGATCCAGGTAATGAAGAACATGGAGAAAGTTTACAGAAACAACGGGGTATTCGCTAAGGGCTCTGGGGAATGTAGGTACACCAGCACGCCAGTACCGTATCCAGCCAAGTCGTGCTCGGCTGTAAAGATATGCGCCGACGCCAAGGGAGTACCGTATGCCAAGACCGAGGCAGTTCCAAGGGACAAGTGCGCCTCCAAGCCCGTTAAAGAGAGGATAGGAGGGCCTAGGACGCAGCCCCCGAAGCGGGGTACCCTCGGGCGTAGGCACGGTTTCGTCAGGGCATTGTAGACTATAATTATTGGCCTATTTCTGTAATTATGCTTAGTGTGTAGTTACATCATAAAGGTTAAATGCAATGATATACATATCATAAACATGATACACATCATAAACCCGTGAGGTGGAAAATAATGGGCAAAGGATCAGGGCTAATAGAAATGCTAGCCACGAAATATGGAGCAACCGTCCATGACGTAAAGAGCGCCATTATGAAGGCCGCCATGGGAGCCTACAAGAAGATGAAGGCAGAGCTGGGGGTAGGCAGACTACCCAAGCCCGCGTTCATTATGATACTCAAGCACGTAGTTCCCACTGCCTGGAGGATAGCCAGGGAAGGAAAAATACCCACTGCCGAGGAGGTATACGCTACTGTCGTCCAGTCATGGCCTAACTGGAAGGCAGAGCTGACAGGACATCTACGCGCGGCCTAGCCTAGGCTTGAATCTCCACTAGTATCTTCTTCTTTTCTTTATCCATCCTAGCCCTGAAGTACTTGTTCCCAGTCGGCAGTTTCTGCATGTCCACCTTGATGAACTGTATGCCGTGCCTGCGGTAGAACCATTCCAGCTTGTATAGTATTTTAACAGGATCATCTACTTCCGCCTCGAATGTTCTGCTCGGAACCAGCCTTATACCTGGCTTCGTCATAATACTGAGCAGAACTATTTGTTTGGGGTTGGTTAGGACTCCTCTGCTGGGGAGCATCCATAGGAGGCCGCCTTCCCGCAGTATTACCCTCTTGTAGTGGGGGAAGTTGTGGAGCGCGAGTATCAGCTCGTCCCTGTCGGGCGGGTTGGGTG
>Ga0256831_1000039_pt1 | contig 61225 bp, 67 predicted proteins | sample 132544metaG_FD_189087 | JGI IMG/M metagenome (GOLD analysis project Ga0256831, IMG submission 189087) | Hydrothermal vent microbial communities from Lau Basin, Pacific Ocean - 132-544 | ecosystem: Environmental > Aquatic > Marine > Hydrothermal vents | place: Pacific Ocean: Lau Basin | collected...
GCGGGCACTGTCTCAGCTTTACGTTCCTCAGGCGGGAGACTTTGGTTTTTGAATGCCACCCGCAGTTTGTACAAACTAAAACGACCTCGTGCTCAAGGAGTCTCTTCCTGAAGAGTTCTACCAGTTCATCTCTCTCCATAACGCCTGAGAGCAGAAACTCCCCGCTTACCGTCATGTTAAGCCTGGCCAGCTTTGAAGGCTCTTTTCTGAGAGTCGTCTTTACCCTCAGCGAGCCGGCCTTGAGGAGCTCCATGACGAGTTCGGCCCTTTTGATATCCACCTTGTCATGGTAGAGCTCGTTTAAGGTCTCCCGCTCAATCACCGTTCCCTCGAAGAGCCTCTCTATTCTTCTTATCTTCGCGTCCCTTCTTAAAGCCCCAAAGCGCTTCGCCACGTTGAGCATTCTCCAGCGGTACGCGTGGGAATCCCTAAGGGCGCGCGAGACCATAAACTCAACGTTCCCCGGTTCCTGATAGAGGTATCGCTTAACTTCCTCCGGGTTAAGCTGGAAGGGTGTCTTGAACACTATGGCGTGTCCCTGACTCCTCACAGAGAAGACCCTTCCGTAGCGGAGGATTAAAAGCGAGTGCACTATTCTACCGATGGCCTCGTTCGCCCTGCTCCCGAAGTCGGCGTGGATTATCAATGCTTTCGGCGTGCTCTCCACAACAATATCCCTGTCGGTTGGGAACGGCTCATCTTTGATTTCTTCAAAGGCCCTTCTGAGTTCCTTTTCCTCGAACTCAACGCCCTCCAGAAGCTCCTTTGCCCTATCAAAGTCGAAGGCCAGCTCCCTCCTTAGCCTGCCAACATCGAGGGCAACGCCAAAGGGAACTGGAATCATCTCGCCCTCCCAGCTTGGAATTGCACTCTCAAGGCTCTTGCTCTCGCGAACCTTCAAGAGTCTCGCCTCTTCGTCGATTTTGAGCACAATCCAGCTCCGTCCGTTCATAACGAACTCCATGCCCTCCTCAAGGTCCATAACAAAGCTTTCGTCGAGCCTGCCAACTATGTGCCCGCTCTTTGAATCGAACACCCGCCAGGAAACCTCGTCTGGAATCGTCGAGAGGTTCTCGTAGTAGTACTGGAACGCCCCCCTGCGGAGGTAGAGGAGGTTTTTCTCCTCGTCGAAACTGATTAGCCTAGCCTCCTCGAGGATGCTCAGAACGTCAAGGTAGTCCTCCCAGCTCAAATCTCTGTACACGTAAGCCCTCCTCGCTATTTCATAGGGCCTCTCGCGGGGGAGTTTCTTATGCTCGATTAACAGGCCTACGACGAAATGTGCCAAAACGTCGAGGCCACCGATGGGCTCAACGGCCTCAAAGCGCCCTTCAAGGGCCCTCTTGGCTATGATTAGGCTTTGAAGGTAGTCCTCCACGTTGGTCGCTATGATATAACCTTCGCTTACCTCCCCAATCCTGTGCTTTGCCCTTCCGACGCGCTGAACCAAACGGTTGACCTGTCTCGGGCTCATGTACTGTATCACCACATCGACGTCGCCGATGTCTATGCCGAGCTCCATTGATGACGTGCAGATTAGGGCTTTGATTTTTCCCTCTTTGAGGGCTTTTTCGGCCTTAACACGCGCCTCCTTTGAGAGCGAGCCGTGGTGGACCTCAACGGGTTTTCCCCAGGCTTTTAGGCGGTGCGCCAGAACCTCCGCGAACTGACGCGTGTTGGTGAAGACTAGGGCCTTGCCGTGGTTCTCCACGATTTCCCATAGAACCCTGAGACGAGCCGCTATCTCCGGCGAGACGCTCAGCCTCTCGGCCAGCTCCTTGTCCTTTTCCTTCGGCTCTGGATAGAGCACGTGAAAGCGGTAACCCTTTTTCCAGTTTGGCCTGACTATGACTTCCCCCTTCAGCCAGTCCCTCACCTCGTTTTCGTTGCCAACCGTTGCGGTCATTCCTATTCTCCTGAAGTCGGCAATCTCGGCTAAACGCTCAAGGTTGAGGAGGAGCTGTGCCCCGCGCTTGTTGTCCACAAGCTCGGCTATCTCATCGACGATGACGAACTTGACGTTGCCGAGATGCTTTCTCAGGGATTTAACGGTCAAGATAACGCCGAGGGTTTCAGGGGTTATGATGAGCATCTGGGGAGGGTTCTTAACCTGCTTCGCCTTTCTGTACGCTGAAGTATCCCCGTGCCTGACCTCGACGGTTATTCCGAGCTTCTTTCCCCACCATTCGAGCCTCTCGAGCAAATCTCTGTTGAGGGCCTTGAGCGGGGCTATGTAGAGGGCGGAAATCGGCTTGAGGCCGTTCTCAAGGATTTCGTTGAAGACCGGCAGAACCGCCGCCTCAGTCTTTCCAGAGCCGGTTGGGGCTATAATCAGAACGCTCTTCCCCGAACTAACCTCCTTAAAAGCGTCCTGCTGGAGCCTGTTGAGCCTCCCAAAGCGTTCCCTGATGGCCTTTCTCAGGAGGGGGTGCATGGTCGTGGGTTTTGAATTGGGTTTATAACCATAACCACTAACTTTATAAGGCGATATATCGTTCGACATATCGGTGAAGAACATGCAAGTCACAAGAAACGGCGAGACTTATGACCTGAGCTACGCCAAAAAGGCCACCCTTGTTGTAGTTCTCCTGCCCCTACTGGTTATGTACACTGAAGCGATGCTCACCCCGGCGTTGCCGACAATACAGAAGGAGTTCGCGGTAAACCCGAACGACGTCAGCTGGGTTCTCACAATTTACCTCCTCGTCGGAACAGTTAGTGTGGCAATCTTCGGAAAGCTCGGCGACATGTATGGAAAGAAGAAGATGTTCCTCGTCGCGCTGGGATTCTACACTCTGGGAGTTATCCTCAACGGCTTCGCCCCGAGCTTCCAGTGGCTCCTCGTAACGAGGGCCATACAGGGCTTCGGAATGGCAATCTTCCCGCTCGCTTTCAGCCTCGTCCGTGAGGAGTTCCCGCCCGAGATGGTGCCCCAGGTTCAGGGAATGATAAGCGCGATGTTCGGCGTCGGTATGGTTATAGCCCTTCCTCTCGGAGCTTATGTAACACAGCACTGGGGCTGGCGCTGGACGTACCACACAGCCTCGCCGTTTGCAGTCCTGATGTTTATCCTTGCATGGAAAGTTCTCAGGGAGAGTCGTTACATAAACCCCGGAAAGCTCGACTGGCCCGGCGCGCTCTTCCTCACCTGGGCGGTTGTTCCGGCCCTTGTTGCTGTAACCCGCGCCCCAAACATCGGCTGGACGGCGGGGGAAACGCTTACCCTCTTTGGGGTTTCCTTAGTTGGCGCAGTCCTCTTGGTCATCTGGGAAAGAAGGGTTGAAAACCCGATACTTCCCCTTGGCATTATCACTTCCCGGAACCCGGCAATAGTGAACGTTGGAATAATGTTCGCCGCCTTCGGCATTTCCATGATGAGCCAGGCGAACACCTACATCTTCCAGATGAAACCCCCCTACGGCTTCGGCAAGAGCATCCTTGAGAGCGGTCTCCTCATGACCCCCATGGCAGGCGTTATGCTAATCGTCGCTCCAATCGCCGGAAAACTAATGCCAAAAATCGGCGCAAAACCACTGGCGATACTCGGTGCGCTGACTGCCAGTGCCGGTCTTGGAGTCCTGGCCAAATACGCCCCCCAGCTCCCGCCGAACCACCTCTGGACGTTTGTTGGTCTGATAACCCTCGTCGGGACTGGGATAACGCTAATGAACATCTCCCTAATCAACGTCCTTGTGTTCAGCGTTCCGCAGAGGGTCATGGGTGTAGCTACCGGTGCGAACAGCCTCTTCAGGAACTTCGGCTCGACCTGGGGGCCTGCAATAGCGGGAACCGTCATGAGCACCTATTACGTGCTCTTCCACCCACCGGGGGCTCCCTCGTGGGTCAAGATAAAAATCCCGACGACGAAAGCCTACGAGGTGCTTTTCGGGACCTCTGCGGTGATATACCTCTTCCTTGCTATCCTTAGCCTGGCTATAGTCGAGGTGATGAAGGGTGGCAGGATTCGGGACGTTAAGGCGGGCGAAAATGAGGCGCTGATTAATAATGGCTCTTAGAACTTTTTTCCTTTAATATCACGTTTTTGACACTCCTTTTGAAGTTGTCACCTTTCAAGAGCATTTTTCGGCCAATTCGCTGGTTGAGAGTTCTCTGGAAGTTTTTAGTAATGTTTTGTTATTGTGGCACTAATCGTTTTATTCTGCGGTATGATTTGTAACGAAATTTTTTCGAGATATCCAGCGGGGCAATGATCACACCTGTATTTAGCTGAATCCTATGAAAATGCGATGTTTTGTTTGAAAACGTGTTGTAAGGCCGAAAAACTCCATTCAAAGCCCGTTTGTGTTTCTGGAAGTCTCGTGTATGGTTTTGTGCATTGGTGAATTAGGGGGATTATGCGAGCTTGGGTTGGTTGTTATTCCCGTTAAAACACCTGAATTCGAGGCTTCTGGCGGGAGTTTTAAGACCCCTTTGGAGAAAGGCTTATAAGATTCGAGGGTTTTTATTCCTTTGTATGATCCAATCAAGGAAAATTCCGCCCTGTTGCAATAAGACTCTAGAAGAATTGAAAGCCGTGCCCGACGAAGCACTCCAGACTACACCAAGCAGGTTGCAATAAGACTCTAGAAGAATTGAAAGTGGATGAAATTGTCGTTGGGATAAAAGGGTTGGCTAGTTGCAATAAGACTCTAGAAGAATTGAAAGCAGGGCAACTGTCTTCCAATCCACTCCAAAGTACCTCGTTGCAATAAGACTCTAGAAGAATTGAAAGAAAATCATAATCAGGAAACTGATAATCCCCCGCAACGTTGCAATAAGACCCATCAGAACAATCAAAACCCGAGGGACAACGCTTATCAAATTCCTTTCCGAGTTTTACCCTGGTGGTTGTATGAAGGCCCGCGTCATCGAGCGCTTCAAGTTCGAGTCCGCCCACGCGGTTCTCATAGACGGCCAGGCAGAGGAAATTCACGGACACACCTTTAGACTCGAGGTGGCCGTCGAGGGAGAGCTGAAAAAGGATTACATCATGGACTTCCTGCAGTTGAGGGCTATCGTGGGAGATGTCATTAAAAAACTCGACCACCGGAACCTGACGGCGCTCTTCGAGAACCCAACAACCGAGAACATAGCCCTCTGGATTGCCAGCGAGATTGAGAAAAGACTTCCGGATGGTGTCAGGCTTCACCGTTTGAGGCTCTGGGAGGGTGACGAAAACGGAGTTGAGTTGGAGTTCTAGGTTCAAACGTCCTCTGCGAGAGCTTCCGTGATGTTCTCCGCCATGACGATACTGTTTGTTTTCTCAAACGAGACTTTTCCTGAAAGAGGAACCCCCACGGGAATGCTCTTTTTCTTATCTTCTGTTATCTCCCAGCTTATAAGGTCCCCTTCCTCAATCTGGAGAGCTTTTATCAATCCGGCTGGCCCCTCAATTATGTACTTGGCAGGTTTTTTTGGTGAATAGACCCTCCATCTCTTTGCCCGTCTAAAATCAACGACCCTCTTCGTTGAATCCAGCCAGATGACATCGATGTCACTCAGCATAAAAAACATATGAATCGAGGCGTTAAGCCTGCTTTCAACCGGCAGAACGAAAACGAGGGAGTAGTTAACGTTGCTAACGAGCATTAATCCTCTAAACCGCCGGAAAAAGTTGTCAGCCAACCTAACTGCTCCATGCCAGACCCGGTTCTTCGTCTCGTTGATTATCATACTTCCGGGTAGGAGGTTCAAATTAATAAGCCTGCCGGCGAAAAACTTTTAAATAACAAAATGTTACTAAAAAATGAGAACGGGAAGGGGGTGGTGGGAATGGCCGAGGAGAAGAAGGTCAGGACCCTTGAGCAGATTCAGGACGAGATTAGGAGCTACCTCGGTGAAATTGAGTACCTCAGGAGCCAGGTGGGTGCAATCGACGCAACAATCGCTGACCTCAGGACCGTTGATGCAACATTGGCCTACATAAAGGACAAGGGCAAAGGAAAGGCAATATACATTCCACTCGGTGGCGGAATCGCGATAAAGGGCAAGATTGAGGATCCTGAGGACGTTATAATGGACGTTGGAGCGGGAATCCTCGTTGGAGCGACAATTGATGAGGCTAGGGAGAACATCGAGAAGAGGATAAACGCCCTCATGAACCTCCGCCTGGCCCTGCTGAAGAAGATTGAGGAGGACACGAGAAAGGTCAACGAGCTCCTTAAAGAGCTCCAGGAGATGAGCCCTGAGGAGAAGGAGTGATTCTTCCTCGGCCATTCCTTTTTAATTCTCTGGGGGTGGTGGTATGGAGGCAGTAAAGGCCTACGAGCTCCAGCTTGAACTCAGACAGATTAGAGAACTCAGAAAAGCCATCGAGCTCAAGATAAAGGAGCTTGAATACGCGGAAGGAATAATAACAGCAACAAAATCCGAGAGGAAACTTTACAGGGCGTTCTCAGACCTGCTAGTTGAGATAACCAAGGACGAGGCCATCGAGCACATCGAAAGAATGCGCCTTGTCTACAAGAGGGAACTTGAAAAACTCAAGGAGAGGGAGAAGAAAATAATGGAGGAACTCTCAAAGCTCACTTCTTAAGGCCTTCGGCTATCTCAAATCCTTTCTCGAGAGCCCTGACGTTTATCTCTTCCGTCCCGTGGGGGACGGCGTCCCTTACTGCCTTTTCTATCGCTTCCCTGCTTACTATTCCAGTAACACCCACTAATATTCCAAGGGTTAAGATGTTCATGGTCAAGCTCAAGCCCGTTGTTTCCTCGGCTATCTCCGTGAGGGGGAGCGCTATGACGTTGAGCTTCTTTTCGAACTCAAAGTCCCTATGTGGCACAAGATCTTTCTCGACGATAACGGTTGCCCCCTCCTTAACCGTGTGGAGATACTTGGTGTAGGCCTCCTGAGAGAAGAACACGGCGTAATCCGGGTGGAGCGTTTTAGGATAGTCTATAGGCTCGTCGCTTATAACAACCTCTGCCCTGCTCGCTCCACCCCTCGACTCTGGCCCGTAGCTCTGGGTCTGCACCGCGTAGAGGTTCTCGTACACAGCTGCCGCCCTTCCGAGGATGACACTCGCCAGGATAACGCCCTGCCCGCCGAAACCGCTGAAGAGGACTTCCTTCCTCATTGCTCCCACCCCATCATCTTCTTGGCGCGCTTTATGTATTCTTTATACTCCCTAACGAGGCCCGGCCTGTCCCTGTCAACGAACTCTCCTATGACAATCTTGCCCTCAAGCTCCTCCTCGCTCATCTTCTTCGCTTTGGCGAGCGGAACCGTTATCTTCTGATACCAGCGAATTAGCTCCGGAGCGGTCTTCATCCTGTTCCTCCTTCCAAAGCTTATCGGACATGGCGAGAGAAACTCGACGAGGGTGAAGCCCTCCTTGCTCAGGGCCTTCTTTATGCTGTTGATTCCCTGGAGGTAGTTGAAGACCGTCCATCTGGCCACGTAGTTGGCTCCCGCCGAGACGGCCAGCTGGGCGATGTCGAAGGGGTTCTCAAACTGGCCGTATGGAGCGGTTGTTCCCCGGAGGCCCTTGAGGGTTGTCGGAGCCACCTGCCCACCCGTCATTCCGTAGGTGAAGTTGTTGATGAGAATAACCGTAACGTCGAGGTTTCTCCTTATGGCGTGGATTAGGTGGTTTCCTCCAATGGCAGCTGAATCACCGTCTCCCATGAAGGCGATTATCTTGAGGTTTGGGTTGGTGAGCTTTATGCCCGTTGCAAAGGCCAGAGCCCTGCCGTGAGTGGTATGGAGGCCGTCGAAGTTCACAAATCCGGGGACGCGGGAGGAACAGCCTATTCCGCTCACCCAGACTATCTCGTCCTGGTTGAGGCCGAGGTCGTCTATGGCCCTCAGTGTGAACTGGAGAACGCTACCGATTCCACACCCGGGACAGAATATCGTTGGGAGCATGTCCTTTCGGAGGTATTTGTCGCGAATCTCGTAAGCGGACTTCAAATACATCATCCCACCACCCTCTCAACTATCTCCATGGGCGTGTGAACCTCACCGCCTATCTTGCTTATCAGCTCCACCTCGGCCTTTCCATTGGCACCTTCCTTCACGAGGTGATACAGCTGTCCGAGGTTCATCTCGGGAACGTAGATTTTCCTCACCTGCTCGGCGAGCTCTTCAACCATCTCAAAGTCAAAGGGCCAGATTGTGTTGAGCTTGAGTAGGCCGGCTTTAACGCCCCTTTCCCTGAGAATCCTCACTGCCCTTACCGCGGAGCGGGAGACTATTCCGGTGCTTATTATCGCTATCTCTGCATCTTCAAGCATGAACTTTTCGTAGCTTATGATTTCGTCTTTGTGGTCCAGTATCTTCCTGAAAATCCTCCGTATGAGCCTCTCGTGAATTTCCGCATCGACGGTTTTCGGCCTTCCGCGCTCGTCGTGAGTTAAGCCGGTCACGTAGGTGCGGTAACCCTTACCGAATATCGGCATAGGAGGAACTCCATCTCCGTGGGGGTCTCCGAAGGGGAGCTTAGCTTCTTCCTCGTTGGCGGGGAGCTTCCGGTTAATGATTTCAATCTCATCGGGATTTGGAATGTAAACTCTCTCACGCATGTGGGCTATCTCCGCATCAGTAAGCAGGACAACGGGAGTTCTGTATTTTTCCGCGAGGTTGAAGGCCCTAATCGTGAAGTCGAATGCTTCCTGAACGGTTGAGGGGCTCAAAACGATGAGCATGTGGTCTCCGTGCGTTCCCCAGATTGACTGCATTATGTCCCCCTGAGCGGGTAGGGTTGGCTGGCCCGTTGAGGGCCCACCGCGCTGAACATCAACGACCACAATCGGCGTTTCGGTCATTACGGCATAGCCAAGGTTTTCCTGCATGAGTGAAAAGCCCGGACCGGAGGTTGCAGTCATGGCCTTTGCACCGGCCCAGGAGGCGCCGATTATCGCGGCTATGCTCGCTATCTCGTCCTCCATCTGTATGCTCACTCCATCAACGAGGGGCATGTAGAGGGCCATTGCCTCGAATATCTCGCTGGCCGGCGTTATTGGGTAGCCAGCGTAGAAGCGACAGCCAGCAAGGATAGCCGCCCTCGCTATTGCCTCATCACCCTGTATGAAATCGGACTTCCCAACGGGAAACGGATACCTCATTTCAATCCCTCCTCAAATCCGGCTTTAAAAGCCTTGATGTTTATATCCTCAGTCCCCTTCGGGACACGCCTCTTAATGGCTTCTTCAACGCTCTCTTTCTTAACGACTCCCGTTTTGGCAACCAGATAACCCAGAGCCACCATGTTAACCGTTAGGGCAAGTCCGGTAGTTTCCTCGGCTATCCTCGTGAAGGGAGCACCTACGTAGTCCCTATCAGGCTTAACGAGGTCTGTCTCGATGATAAGGAGACCGTCCTCCTTGAGCGAGTCCTTAACCGTGTCGTAACCGAGCTGGTGAAGGGCAACGAGAACGTCAGCCTTCGTGACTATCACGTCGTAAATCGGCTCTTTGGAAATTATAACGTCCGCTATGGAGTGACCGCCCCTACTCGCTGAACTGTAGTCCTGGGTCTGGATGACGTTCAACCCCTCTATCGCAGCAGCTTCCCCCAGAATCACGCCGGCCAGAACAATGCCCTGTCCTCCGATACCGGCGAGTCTAATCTGCATGAGTCACACCCCCTTAAGCCCAAAGTGCTCCTGCACCTCGTCAATCAGCTTGTTAAGTTCCTCCGTGAACTCGGGCCTTTCTCTGTTAACGAACTCGCCGATGACGAACTTACCCTCAAGCTCCTCCTCGCTCATCTTTCTGGCCTTGCTTATCGGGACGCTGTTCTTCAGGAACCAGCGGAGCATTTCAGCGGGCTCTTTCATCCTATTCCTCCTTCCGAACTGCACAGGGCACTGGGAGATGACCTCAACGAGGGAGAAGCCCTTGACGGTCAAAGCCTTCTTGATGCTCTCGATGAGCTGATAGACGTGGGCTGTCGTCCATCTCGCGACATAAGAGGCTCCCGCTGAAGCTATCGTTTCACTTATCTTGAGGGGATGCTCGATGTTCCTGTAGGGGGTTGTGGTTGTCTTTGCTCCAAATGGTGTCGTTGGAGCAACCTGACCACCGGTCATTCCGTAGATGAAGTTGTTGACGAGGATTACCGTTATGTCTATGTTCCTCCTTGCCGCATGCAGGAGGTGGTTTCCTCCTATGCTTGCCAAATCGCCGTCCCCGCTTATGACGACGACCTTCTTGTCCGGAAGACCGACCTTAACGCCGGTGGCAAAGGCTATCGCCCTTCCGTGGGTCGTGTGGAGTGTGTCCGCTAAAAAGTAGGGCGAGGCTATCCATGCCGAACAGCCGATTCCGCTGACAACTACCAGGTCCTTGGGGTCTATCTTCAGCCCGTCAACCGCGTTGGCGAAGGCGTTGAGAACGGTTCCACCGCCGCAGCCTGGGCAGAGGGCCGTGGGAAGGGCCTCTTTTCGGAGGTACTTGATGAGCGGATACTTTGAGTAAATCTCCTTGGCCATCAGGCAACACCCCTAATCTCGCGAAGGATTTCCTCAACTGTTAAAGGAACTCCACCTATCTTGTTGATTCCCTTTAGCAGAACGTCGTCGTTGACGAAGCGCTGAACCTCAAGAATCATCTGGCCGAGGTTCATCTCGGGAACGAGTATAGCCCTAACGCGCTTTCCTAGTTCCCTCATTCTCTCGCCCGGGAACGGATGGACTGTCTTCGGCACGAAGAGACCCGCTTTGATGCCCTCCTCTCTGGCCTTGAGAACGGCCCCAAGGGCCGGACGAGCGGTTACGCCCCAGCTGACGACGAGGATTTCAGCATCTTCCGTGAAGTGCTCCTCGTACTTCTCGTAAACGTCCCGGTTCTTCTCTATCTTCCGGTGTATTCTCCTAACGAGCCTGTCATGGACTTCCGGAGTGTAAACGTCCCTCAAACCGTTTTCCTTGTGGGTCGAACCGGTGACGTGGGTGAAGTAGCCGTGACCGAAGAGTGGCATGGGAGGAACTCCATCTCCGTGGGAGTCTCCGAAGGGGAGCTTGGCCTCTTCCTCGTTGGCAGGAAGCTTGCGGTAGGTAATCTCCACTTCCTCAACGTCCGGAATCTTGACGAGTTCGCGCGTGTGGGCAAGAACGCCGTCGAAGAGCATAACCACAGGTGTTCTAAGTTTCTCAGCTATGTTGAAGGCCCTTATGGTTTCCCAGAAGGCGTCCTGTCCGCTGGTTGGGGAAACGGCAACTATCGGGTGGTCACCGTGGGTTCCCCATCTGGCCTGGAAGAAGTCTCCCTGCGCTCCCTTCGTTGCCTGCCCCGTTGAAGGACCGCTCCTCTGTACATCGACAAGAACGAGTGGCGTTTCGGTCATTACGGCATAGCCAAGGTTTTCCTGCATGAGTGAAAAGCCCGGGCCTGCTGTGGCAGTCATGACCTTAAGGCCCGTCCACGAGGCGCCTATCATCGCCGCTATGCTCCCAATCTCGTCCTCCATCTGGAGGTAGTAGCCACCTAGCTTGGGTAGCTCTCTGGCCATCATTTCCGCTATCTCGCTCGAGGGAGTTATTGGATAGCCAGCGTAGAAGCGACAGCCCGCGAAGATTGCGCCGTAAGCAACTGCCTCATTTCCCTGCATGAAGTAGTTGCCGGGTTTGTAAAGCTTTTTAATGAGCCTAATCTGCTCCGGCTCGTCGCCGCGGATTATCATGAGTCACCACCTTACCGCGATGGCAAAGTCCGGGCAGAGAAGTTCACAGAGCTTACACTTGACGCACTTCTCGGCGTGAACAGGTATAGGATAATGAACGCCCTTTTCACTGAGCTCCTTGCTCCACTCGAAGACCTTTCTCGGACACATCTCGACACAGATTCCACAACCCTTGCAGAGAAAAGTATCAACGTCAATCTCAACAATTCCTTCCGCCTTTCCGACGACAAGATAGCCGTTTTTTTCGACAACAGTGTTCGCGTTTTCCGCCATCAACATCACCCCTCAACAAGGCCGTTTACGTTTGTCAACATTTAAAGCTTTCGCGAATGGACATTGATGTCCAGAAAACATGCATTCGAACAGGACCGTGCATTGGGAGAGAAGTTTAGAAAAGGCCAATAAAATTCCGAAACGATTACCAAGTTAGAAGTTGCCAGTCGAGGAGGCCGTTCTCGACGATGTAGCTCCACCTGTCCTTGCACTCCGGTCTGAGGTTCTCAAGGTAACTGACGTCCTGCGTTGCTGAGAACTTCTTTATGGCCTTTCCTATCACCCTGTCGTAGTCAGTCAGGCAGTTGTGGGGTCCCCTTGGCGAGCCAGCTCCGACGGGGTCGCTGAGGATTCTCTTGTCTGGAAAGCGCTTCTTAGCCCATATGAGAACTTCAACCGCACTCCATAGCCACGGGGGTCTGTACTCCTTCTTCTCCCAGAGCCTTTCGTAAAGCGTCCCCTTCTGGATGTCGGTGATGTTTATTGAGAAGGTATCCGTATAAGGCTCGGCTTTGATTATGCTCTCCTTGGCGTCCCTTATGCCGTCCCTCTCGGAGAGGAATATCGGCTTGAGCAGGAGGTAGGTTTTCACCTTTGCCCCCGCCTTCCGAGTTATCTCCGATGCCCTGACGAAGTCCTCGAAGGTGTTGCCCTTGTTTATAGATACATCGGCAATATCGTCGTTCGCGGTCTCCAAGCCGATAGCGACCTCAAAGTGCTTGTCTGGAACTATTTCGGCGAGCTCTTTAACGGCATCGTATCTAACGAGCTCGCTTCTGCTCTCAATAACAATTTCCTCGACGTTGTCCATCTTTGAAAGAATCTCGAATATTTTCCTCCTGGTTTCTGGCTTTAGCTCACCGTTGTCTAGGAAAGAGCCAGATGTGAATATCCTGACCGCGAAGGGCCCTTTTTTACCCTCGATTTTTTTGAGGGCCTCGTGGACGTAGTCCACTATTGCCTCCTGGCTCCACTTTGTCTTGGGTGCAGAGGTTGGATAGGCGCACATGTAGCAGGCTTTTCCTATTCGGAAGCGGTAGCACCCTATAGTCGGGAGGATTATGAAGAGCGCCTTTCCGGGCTTTCCAGCCACGTTGTCCTCGCTCGTCCAGTACGTCATGCTCTCACCTATTGGTCAGCTTGTGGAGATGGTTTTTAAATATGGTCTATTCGCCCCTGTATGCTTTTAGATAGAGTTCCTTAATTTCTTCGACGCTGGGCTCAACGGGGTTGAAAGCTACCAGTCCATCGCGGTAGGCCTTCTCCGCCATCTCGTCCAGCCTCGCCATGAACGTTTCTTCATCAACGAGCTCCCTCAGTTTGGGAACACCTGTTCTCTCGTTGAGCTCCCTGACTGCCTGAAGGAGGTCCCCCCAGTCCTTTAAGTTGAACTCCCTCGCTATCTCGTCGTAGCGCTTCCTCGCGTATTCGCTTTTGCTTGCGTTGAACTCGATAACGTATGGCAGGAATATCGCGTTTAACAGTCCGTGCGGACCAATCCAAGCCGCTTTGTGGCTCATAGCGTGACAAAGACCGAGGCGCGCGTTGAGGAAAGCTATCCCAGCCATCGTTGAAGCGTAGTGCATCTTCTCCCTTGCCTTTTCGTCGCCCTCAAGACTCCTCTCAAGGAAAGCAAAAACGGTCTTTATCGCTTTTATTGCCATTGCATCGCTGAAATCGTTGGCTACCTTTGTGGTGTACGCCTCTATCCCGTGAACAAGAACATCCAGCCCGGAGTTCCTCGCGACTTCCCTCGGCATCGTCATCGGCAACCTTGGGTCGAGTATAGCCACATCGGGCGCTATCTCGGGCGTTACTATGTTGTATTTGATTCCGTTCTTTTTCAGAACGCTTGCCGCCGAGACTTCGCTTCCAGCCCCGCTCGTTGAGGGAATTGCTATGAGTTTCGTTTTCAGCTTCGGAACCGGCTTGGGCCTTGAAAAGCGGTCCATGAAGGCTATCTCCTCAAAGTTCAGCTCTGGGGCGTCGTAGAAGACCTTCAAGGCTTTGGTGGTGTCTATCACGCTTCCTCCGCCGAGGGCAATTAGGAGATCCGGTTTGAACTCCCTAACATCCGGCAGGAACTCCTCGATGACCTCGACGCTCGGCTCAGCTGGAAGGCCAGTAACTGAGAACACCTCCGCGCCGGCTTCCCTCACGTAGTCCTCGGCCTCGCTCAGGAAGCCGTGTTTTTTCATCGAGTTTGATGCGAGTATGAGAACTCTCTCGTGGTTTCTCACTTCCTTTTTGAGTCTCTCCAGAGAGTTCCAACCTTCAACGACCTTTGTCTTCAGCCAGAACATAAACATCACCATTCAGAATTTTCATGAATACCTTTTAACGTTCACGGGAATTTTTTGAGGGTGTATTACGAAATTCACATTTCTACAGCCTTATTTCTAGAATGCCCCTATAACATCTTGTTTTGAACTTTAAGTTTGGGAAATACCTTTAATCCAGTTTCTGTACTTTTTTCGATGATTGTAAAAGGAAAGGTAGTTGGTGAGAGGGGAATCGCGAAGTTCAGGGCAGAGAAGGACGGTAGGATAGTAAAGGTCAAGGCGGAGTTCCCAGAGGGAGAACCCCTTGAATACTCCGTTGGCTGTCCGTGCCTAGAACCCCTTGAGCTGGTCGGCCTTCTTTTGCCTGCCTTCGAAGAGCGCCTTGGTAAGATAGAGGGTGTTTTTGTTGAGGAAGTTCAGGGTAAGAAATCCCTTAAATCCCTTTTTGAGAGAGTTAGAAAAATTTTTGAAAAGCAAAAAATAAATATTTCATCCTAGGTTCTTGAACAGTCTCTTCAAGTTCCTCTCAAAAGGTGGCCAGACAACGCCCCTGTCAGTTATTATGCCTGTCAGGTACTTATGAGGCGTAACGTCGAAGGCCGGATTGTAGACGTCGACATCGGGGGCAATCTTACAGCCACCGCAGGTCAAAACTTCTTCGGGCTTTCTCTCCTCAATGGGTATCTCCTTCCCGCTCTTAAGCGAGAGGTCTATTGTTGAGAGAGGCGCCACCGTGAAGAACGGTATCCCGTGCTCCCTCGCGAGGACGGCAAGGCTGTATGTTCCTATCTTGTTGGCAAAGTCGCCGTTCGCTACAATTCTGTCCGCCCCAACTATTATGGCATCGACCTTTCCCTGTTGCATCACGAAGCCTGCCATGTTGTCGGTTATCAGCTTGAGCGGAATGCCGTCGTAGTGGTACTCCCAAGCGCTCAGACGGGCGCCCTGGAGAACCGGTCTCGTCTCATCCACCCAGAGGAGCTTAAGCGTTCCATCCTTGTGCATTACCCTCAGAACGGCCCCAACAGTCCCGAGCTGGACTGTCGCTAAGCTACCGGCGTTGCAGTGGGTCAAAACGTTTCCCTCCGGTAAAACTTCAGCGCCGTAGTGCCCCATCCTGAGGTTTGCCTCAACGTCTTCATCGGCAATCTTCTGGGCTTCGCTCACGATGAGGCGCTTTATCTCCTCCAGCGGACTCTCGAGGTGCTCTTCGACAAGCTTCCTAATCCTGTTGAGTGCCCAGAATAGGTTCACCGCCGTGGGTCTCGTGTTCTTGAGCCTGTCGTAAGCGGAATAAAAGCCATCCATGAACTCCTCTTTTGTCTTTGCCTTTGAAGTATCTGCATAGAGTGCCAAACCGAAGGCGGCAGAGGCTCCAATCGCTGGAGCACCGCGAACCTTCATTGTAACAATGGCTTCGGCAACCTCCTCAACCGTTTTCAGCTCAATCATCTTGAACTCCCGGGGAAGGAGCGTCTGGTCAATCATGATGACCTTTCCCTTCTCGTAGCGAACACTCCTGGGGAGTTTCGTTAGTTCCTCCGGCTTATACCTTACCTCCACAGCGACCACCCCAAAGGGTTTAAGGCATCAACTTAAAGCTCCTTCGGTGATAAAAATGGTCAGGGTTTTCGTAACCGGCCCGGCAGGGGTTGGAAAGACGACACTCGTCGAGAGGGTTGCAAGAGAAGTTGAGCGCTGGGGTTACATCGTCGGAGGCATGGTAACGCGAGAAGTTAGAAGGAACGGAAGGCGCGTGGGCTTTAAGATAATCGCTTTGGACACCGGAGAGGAGGGAACCTTGGCGAGCCTCCGCGGGACCTCTCATCTGCCCGGAGTCCCTTTTGGGAAATACATCGTCCACGTTGATGAGCTCGAGCGGGTCGGTGTTTCGGCAATAAGGCGCGCGTTAGTTGAGGCCGACCTGATTGTTATCGACGAAATCGGCCCGATGGAGTACAAGAGCGACGAGTTCATCAAGGCCGTTGGGGAGGTTTTAAAATCCGAAAAACCCCTTTTGGCCGTTGTTCATAGGAAAATGGCGGACAAGTTTAGACCCCTCGGAAGACTCCACGTTCTGAGCTTCGAGAACAGAAACAGGGAATTTGGAATAATCCTCGATGAAATTATGAGAGAACTAAAGGCTAGAGGTTGAGGCTGTCCTTACAGCTCTCACAAATCCACCTCTCCTGACCCTCGATGTAGACCTTGTAGAGGGGCCCGTACTGACCACAGAGTTCGCAGATTCCATAAACTTCAGTCTCCTCGACTTCTTCCTCCTCTTCTTCGCTGTTCATCGCGTTCAATGCCGCGAGAAGGTCAGCGGCAGTGACAAAGCCCAGAGGCTTTCCAAGTCTCGTGACGAGGAGCCTTCTTATTCCCTTTTCCATCATCTTGTCTATCGCGTCACTTATATCGTAGTCGTCCTCGATGGTTATTGGGTTTTTGGTCATAACTTCGCGGACTTTGACGGTTTTTGGGTCGCGTCCCTTGGCGACGACCTTGTCGAGGATATCCCTGTCCGTTATGACTCCAACGATTTCCTCGTTTTCCACAACGACGGCGCTCCCGACTTTGTGTCTTGAGAGTATCTTCGCGACCCTTTCAATGGTGTCGTCGGGTTTTACAATCACTGCCTTTCTCTTGACTACCTGCCCCACGGTCATCATAGCATTCACCTCACAGCGGGGGTTGGTTTGAGTTTCTTAAAAACGTTTCTTAACGAACCACCCAATGGAAGCCACTAAGGCAAAGGTCGCTAAAGCCAGAATTATCGGGATATAACTTCCGGTAGAACTAGGTTGACTGGGAGCTCCCTTTGAGAAAATCCTTATGGTTTCAGTTTGAGCTTTCGAGCCCGTGTAGTGCTTCTTGGAGAGCCAATAAACGAGTAGCGAAAGCCCCGTTGCAATGGAAAGGGTTATTACCTTCAGCCTGTCAAAGGGCATAGTTTTTTCCTGTTTGGCTGGTCTTGGTAGCAGAAGTATTGGCCGGCTCGAGGCTCGGTAAAGCTTTACCTCCTGCAGTCTCTTTCCATACTTCCTCCCAGAGACCTCAACAAGACCCACCCGAAGGAGTTTGTCGAGATGATACGAAACCGTTGACATCGGCATCTTCAGTTCCTTTGAAATCTCGCTTATCGAGAGCTCTCGCTCGCGAAGAAGCCTTAGAATCGCCATTGCCTTCTCGTTGGCGAGAACCTGAGCCAGCTCTTTGACCCTTTCGTCAGTAACGTCTATGGCCTCGTACTCCAAAGGAGCCACCAGAAAGAGGTATGGGTTGATGCTATTAAACCTTTACCAATAAATCCGAAGGAAAAGGAAAGGAATCAGATTCACGGCTTCTCGAGAATGATCTCGATGGTTGAGGTGTTGGCAGTCCTACCGTCGGCGGTTGGAAGCTCTTCAGTACCTATCTTGATCTCCTTGACCCTGACCTCAGGAAGGAACCTGTTCCTGACAATCTCAGCGACGTCAACGGCCCTGCTGATAGCCCTACCGCGAGCCTTGATGCTAACCTCCTTGGCACCCTCGTTGAACTGGGTGATAACGGCCAGGACGTAGTTCATAACCGGCTTCTTTCCGATGTAGACAACGTGCTCCTCAGCCATTTCTGGCACCTCCGGAAGTTTTGTCGTTAGGCTATCGCCGAGATATAGTTAAATACTTTTCGGTTCTGTCTCTGTTGAACGACTTTTATGTAAAGGGTTCATATCAAAACGTCTGTTTGTTAGGGGGCATAGCAAGAAAACATTATTAATCGAATTTATTGTCAGGAAAATAGTGATTACAATGGCAATTCACCCCATCGATTATCGATACGGAAGCGAGAAAATGAAACGAATATGGGGCGAGGAGAACAAACTCCAAAAGCTCCTTGACGTTGAGGCGGCCCTGGCGAGGGCACACGCGAGGCTCGGCAACATACCGGAAGAAAGTGCCCGCGTTATATCTGAGAGGGCCAACACGAAGTGGGTAAAGCTCGAGAGGGTGAAGGAGATAGAGGCCGAGATACACCATGACATAATGGCCGTTGTCAAGGCTTTAAGCGAAGTCTGTGGCGAGCATGGGAAGTACGTTCACCTGGGGGCAACTTCAAACGACATAATAGATACCGCCAACGCCCTCCTCATAAAGGAAAGCCTTGGGCTGATTGAAAGCTATCTTAGGGAACTCCGCGACGTTTTGATGAAGCTCGCTGAAGAGCATAAGTACACCGTCTGCATCGGAAGAACCCACGGTCAGCATGCCGTTCCAACCACATACGGTATGAAGTTTGCCCTCTGGCTCGACGAGGTGCAGAGGCACCTTGAAAGGCTGGAGGGGATTAAAAAACGGGTTCTCGTGGGTAAAATGCGCGGTGCCGTTGGGACTGCCGCCTCCTTTGGCGAAAGGGCCCTTGAGATTGAGAGGCTCGTCATGGAAGACCTTGGGTTAAGGCCTGCCCTAATAACGAACCAGCTCGTCCCCCGGGACCTGTATGCAGAGCTGGTGATGTTCCTGGCGTTGGTTGCGTCAACGCTCGACAAGATAGGCCTCGAAATCAGGAACCTCCAGAGGACGGAAATCCTCGAGGTGAGCGAACCCTTCGGTGAGAAGCAGGTTGGCTCGTCAACGATGCCCCACAAGAGAAATCCGATAAGAACCGAGAAGGTCTGCGGTCTGGCGAGGGTTCTCTACTCCAACGTTATTCCCGCTTTGCTCAACAACCCTCTGTGGCATGAGAGGGATTTAACGAACTCCTCGGTTGAGAGGGTTATTCTCCCCGAGAGCTTTGTCCTGCTCGACGAGATGCTCAGGGTTACGATTAGGGTTCTTAAAGGCCTAGAGTTCTTCCCGGAGAACATAGAGAGGAACCTCTATCTTACGAAGAATCTCATAATGGCCGAACCGCTGATGCTGAAGCTCACTGAGAGGGGCATGGGGAGGCAGGAGGCACATGAGCTTGTTAGACAGTTGGCGATGAAAGCTTTCCGGGAGGGAAGGGACTTCCTTGAAGTCGTTAGAGAGAGTGGGGAAGTTAGAAAGTACTTAAGCGAGGAAGATTTGGCCTCCCTGAAGCCGGAGAATTATATCGGCGTCGCTCCTGAGATAGTGGACAACGTGCTCCGCTATGTCCGCGAGCGGTCTCTCTGATTTTTCTAATTTTTACTACCAACTCTCTTGATTTTTGAGAGAGTGTTTATTATCTAAAACATTAATTTTATAACTTGATTAATTATTAATAAAAAATTTCTAATCACAGTTCTTATTTAACAAAATTCAATTTTATAATTTGTTCTGAGCCATAAAGTTATATCGACCTTTTGTTTATGTTTAATATATAACTCTGAAAAGTATTACAAAATCCGGAAAATCTACCATAGAAAGTGGAAGACCACGAGTAATTTGGGATATTCCTTCTATGGGCCAAATCGATGGGTATAACCAAACTAAGCCCGCATTAATCCCAATTTTCCTTATTACAATTCATCGTAGTTAATAGTGTTGCCAGTTGTGTTCGCGGTTGAATCTGGAGGGCATGCACTAAATGGAGCTAGTATATACTGGTCAGACTTTTACCTCAAACCGCTATGGGCTTCATTGATTAAAGCCGTTTTAGTTCTTTCCCCTGCTGACAAAAGTCCATTGATAAAGGCACCTTATAATGTATAGCTTTGTGCATAGAAATTAGATATAAGGTACATTATATCTCAAATTAATGACCTAAAATATACATTAACAATTGTGGGAACCCCAGATAGGTGGATAATCAGAGAGGTGTTCTTTATGAAGAATATATGGGTAGATGATAGCTCATGCAATAATCCTTTCTCTAGTTGGGAATTGGTAAGTTTTACGGCATGGTAAACGTTGCACTAGGCTGTTTTCTTAGTGTAACTCTAACTTGCATTATTGGGGACAGTTTTCATAGTGTATGGAGCGATAGTTAGCCTTCGTTCGGGTGTATAATTAGGTAAGAGGGATTATGAAATTATATCTGCAATGTATTTTTATCTCCATAAATAGCTCCTCTACTCCACCTCTGGCTTTTTTTAAATTCTTAAACTCATGCATTTCACACCTCTTGATGACCACGTTTAATTGTAACTCGCTCTTGGTTCGTGTAATGGGGGCGTTGAATACTGTTTTTATCCCTAATGAGTTGACATTACTGTTGTGGCTCCTTAGGGCTCCTAGTGGGTGCTTGTATTCATTTTGACGGGGATTTTCTTTGTATTTTAGTAAATTTTCCAAATTTTTTACTTGTTAATTTAAGGTACATATTTTTATTTGTAGTTTTGTTTTATTATTTGTTAAAATTTTATTAAATAGAAAATTATTTAAAGTTATATTATAATTTTGTTGCATTCCTAAATATTTACATTTTAATTTAGTAATAACTCACCTAAAAATCTGGGAGATAAATCCAGCACTGAATTAGGGCAACCTAAAAAATAAAACTTTGCCCATATTCCTCTAATCCCTAAGAATGCCCCTATCAATTTAGAATTCGTGAATTAGAATAGTTATCGCTCTTCTTTGGTTCCCTTCGGAACCTCATTTCCCTGAGGAAGGATTATCAGCTCCCTCCCCTCAACGAGCATCTGGGCAACCTTCTTTCGAGCAGAGTTCAAAGCCCTCCAAACAGTGCCCCTGGAAACACCCATCCTTTTTCCAGCCTCCTCCTGGGTTAGGCCCTCGTAATCAACGAGCCTTAGGGCTTCAAACTCCTCATAGGTCATGAATATCGGGGGCTTTGGCTGAGTAACCGGAGGGAGTGCGGGATAGAAGTGTCTGACCTGAGGAATGAACCCAATCATTCTCATCTTCCGCCTCCTTCCCCTTCCGCGTCCCCATCCAGGTCCTCCCATTGGCATTTCCAGTCCTCCTTTTGCCTCAATTTGTCCAGTTAGGGTTATAACCTTAACGGGAAAACGGCAAAGGGTGGGAGTATGTTCAGGCTGGTGGAAAGGAAGATAGGCTGGCACAAAGACTTCGACAGTTCGCACTTTCTTGCCCTGCCATACGAGAGCAAATGCCTCAGGATACACGGCCACACCTACAATGTTGACGTGGAGATATGGGGTGAGCTTAACGAGAACGGCATGATATTCGACTTCAACCACCTCAGCAATCTAGTGAAGCTCCTCGACCACCGGATTCTAGTCAGCGAGAAGTGGGTTGTCCAGCGAAGCGGGGGCAGGGTCACAGTCGAGAAGAACGGCAAGAGGATAGAGCTCCCCGAAGACGAAGTCGTAATCCTTGACAAGCCCAACGTGACGGCAGAATACATAGCGGAGTGGTTCGCGGAGAGGATAGCCGAGAAGGCGGGAGAAAACGTGAAAAAAATTCTTGTCAAAGTTTGGGAGGACCCAAGGAGCTACGCCGAGGTTTTGCTTGAGCGTTAGTTTTTCCCTCTATATCCTTTTTCAATTCGTTGACCCTCTCAAGGAGTTCGTGGTAGTATTCTTCATCGAACTTCTCCGAGGCTTCCCTTGTGAGGTCCTCGATAAGCTTTGCGTAGGCAAGAGCCATGTCTCCCTCCTCGCGCTCGGCTATGAGGGGTAACATGCTAACTATGTAGCCGATAAAAGACCCTAAAACCCTGTCCCACTCCTTTTCAAAGCCATTCTCGAGTAGCCACCCTTTGAGGGTTAGGAAAACCTTTATGGCTGGCTTCACAACGCTGTAATCCCCAAAACGGCGGTATCTGATGAGAAGATACTGGAGCAGTGAGAGAAGAACTCCTCCAACCGCTTCCTTTCCCACGGTACTCTCGGCAAACTTTTCAAACTCGGAGAGGCCCTTTTTCCCGCTCTCGAGGAATGCTTTCAGGAGGTTCGGATACGGTGGGGAGTATTGCCTGAAGTCGACCTCGTCAAGTTCTTCAAGTTCGGGAAGTATCGCCATAATAGCCTCTTTAACCTCCATCGAACCACCCAAAGCGTTAAATTGTTGCGCTTTTATTAGCTTTGGGGTGGAAACATGGAGTTTGAACCGGGAAGGGTCTTTCTACTCAGGGTTCCGGAAGGGGTTGACCTGCTCGATTTTGTGAACGGTTTCGCCGAAAAGAACGGGATAAAAACCGCCATAGTTAAGGGCATTGGCTCGCTCAGAAACCCTGTGGTTGGGTATTACTCCGAGGAGATTAAGGCCTACAAGAGAATCGAGCTCTTTGGGACGTTTGAACTGCTGACACTGTTGGGTAACGTCAGCATCAAGGATGGGAAACCCTTTGCGCACCTCCACGTTACCCTCGGAAACGCGAACGGCGACGTCTTTGGCGGGCACCTCATGAAGGGGGAGGTCTTTGTTGCGGAGCTCTACGTTCAGGAGCTCGTTGGTGAGCCGCTGGTAAGGAAGGAGAGAGGTAATAACCTCAGCCTCTGGGACGAAGAACCTTTGTGAACCTTTTCCATATTAGTGTGTAGTGCCACGCAACGATTCCGAAGACCCCTACGAACTCGGCGGGTGCAACTCCGGCAAAGTGGTTCCTTGCCCACGTTGCCAGAACCCAGCCGGTGATGAAGAGCGCGACGGTGAACACTGCCAGGCCCTTCTCTCCAGACAGGCCAATCCCGATTCCGGCTATGAGAAGACCAAGGCTTGAAAAGACGAAGAAGCCCCAGCTGACGTAGTAGTGTGGTGAAGTTCCCTCGGGAAATATGCCGATTAGCGCGAGGAAGCCAAGGCCGACGATGAAAATGGCAATTCCTGCCTTCTCAATCAGATTCCTGACTTCTCCCAGAAGGCCAATCGCGTAGTAAATTGCCAAAACCGCAGAGATTACAAGGGAGACGTTTAGAACCCAGTTGTACCTGAGGCCAAGCCTTCCGAGGTCGCTTATCGCGTTTTCCGTGAGTTGCCACCAGGAGCGGTTCAGGAAAACACCCACCCCAATTCCCGATAGCGCGACAATTGGGGCTAGGATTCCCGCGTAGAGCGGGCTCTTTCTCATCGCCACCACATTCGGGTAAAATCAAGGAGACAAAAAGGGTTGCGCTTTGGACATCAGAACACCGAGTTAAGCCTTCCTCCGTCAACCGGAATCATGGCGCCGTTTATGTAGCTTCCCAGCTCGCTCGCGAGAAAGGCCACGAGGTAGCCTATCTCCTCAGGCTTGCCGAGTCTTCCGAGGGGTATCGGCTTTGCATAATCTTGGAGGGCTTCCTCAACGGTCTTCCCTTCCCTTTGGGCCCTGTCCTTGGCCAGCTGTATCATCCTGTCTGTTCTTATTATGCCCGGCATTATCCCGTTGACGGTTATCCCCTTCGGCCCGAGCTCCTTTGCTAGAGTCCTAACGAGGCCGGCCATCGAAATCCTGACCACGTTGCTGAGGGCTATGTTGGGTATCGGTTCCTTTATGGCCACGCTCGTGGAGTAGACTATCCTGCCGAAGCCCTTCCTCTCCATCGCCGGAACGAGGGCCTTTGTCAGGTAGACCGCGGGGTAAAGGAGTAACCTAACGGCGCCTTCCCAGTCTTCCATGTTCATCTCCATAAAGTAGCCCGGCCTTGGCCCGCCGGTGGAGAAGAAGAATATATCCGGCTCGCCTATGTTTTCGAGCTCCCTCACCGTTCTCTCAAGGTCTTCGCGCTTTGTAAGGTCTGCAACTATGTAGTGAACCTCAACGTCGCTCTCCCTTCTTATTCTCTCCTTCGCCTTCCTCAGGTTCTCCTCGCTTCTGGAGAGCAAAATCACGTCAGCACCGGCCTTTGCGAGAACCCTGGCCACGCCGAAGCCTATACCCTTACTCGATGCAGTCGTGAAGGCCAGCTTTCCGGAGAGGTCTATTCCAATCATCGGGGCCACCCTTAGTAATTCGGACCTGAAATAAAAAACCTTTGGGGCGGACGTTTGACCTCGGGTTTAACAAGGGGAAGTCAAAATTCTCGCCAAAAACCTTAAATAAAAGGTCGTTTTTGCTCCGTTAAGGGAAATCCAATGAAGAAGTTTCCGGCGTATCTCGCTTCTTGGGAGGACATTGAAAGATGGGCTAAGGAAGGGGCATGGAAGGTTCTGGAAGATGGCTGGAGGCCGGACGTTATAGTCGGTCTTGCCCGCGGTGGATGGGTTCCGGCGAGGCTCTACTGCGACTACCTCGGCGTTAAGGACCTGGTGAGTCTCAAGGTCGAGCACTGGGGCGTTACAGCGACACCGGACGGCAAGGCCAGGCTCAAGTACGGTAGCAACTACAAGCTGGAAGGCAAGAAGGTTCTCATTGTCGACGATATCAGCGACACAGGTGAAAGCCTAACCCTCGCGAAGAACTACGTGGAGAGCCAGAAGCCGGAGGAGATAAGAACCGCGACGCTACTCACAATCAAGGGCTCGCGCTTCAAGCCGGACTACTTCGGCGAGGAGATAGACTGGGCCTGGATAGTCTTCCCATGGAACTTCGTTGAGGACATGATTAACCTGGTGAACAACATCCTTGAGGAGAAGGAAGCGGTTTCTACCGACGAGATAGTCGAGCTCTTCAGGGAACTCCACGGTATGGACGTGCCAAAGGGCAAGCTTGAAGAGGCTCTCAGGATTGCAGAGAGGAGGAAGGTTTTTAAGTTCCGCGACGGGAAATGGCGCAAAGCCTGAGGGAGTGGTATTTTGGACAGGGAAAAGAAAGTTCAGGAAATCAGGAACCACAGCGTCTACGCGCGGGAAATCTACGACATGCACAGCGAGAGCATAGACAGCGTCATAGACAACTACGAAAGTTTAAAGGAGGACTACCTCAACGACCACTCCCGGGCGAGAATCGTTCGGATAGTCTTCAACGAGGACAACGGCCTGCCCCTGGCTATAGAGTTCAACAGAAAGGACGACTCCTTCAAGGGCTTTACGATAGCCATCGGCAAGCCACACATAAAGAGCGATAACCTCGACGAAAAGAAAGGGGAAGGTCAGGAAGAAACCGGCTGAACGTAGAACCCCAGTTCTATTCCTTCTTTACTCCATATCTCGTAACTGCTGAGGTAGTAGGTCGGGTTCTCGAAGAGCGCCGTCAGGTTCCTGTTCTCGCCGGCGACCCAGACTAGGTAGTTGCTCTCGTTGTATGGATTCCTGATGGCCATTAAAACGCTCGCCCCGGAAACGTTCTTCAGGCTTCCAACGGCGACGGTAACGTTCCCATAGGTCTTTTTCAACGTGCTGTTCTCTCCAAGAAGGAGAAAACTCGTGACGTTCCTCGTGTGGGTCAAAACCCACTCTCCATTCATTTTTTCGAAGCGGAGCGGAAACTTTTCGTCGAGTTCATTTACAAGCCGGTTCGAGACAGGACCACCGACGAGTACGATAACTCCCTCGAGGTCGGACTCCGTAACGTTAACGTCCGGTTTCACAACGACATTTACCGGCGACGTCCACTGAGAGTAGAACTTCTCAAGGTTCTCCGCTATCCTTTCAGCGGTCTCCTTGTCTTTCTCAGTCCCGCTCGGGTCGGGATTGGCCGTTCCGTAAACGACCACAACCCTACCAAGTTCGGCCCCTCTGTCGAAGGCCCTCAGGGGTGTAACCGGAACTTCCCTTGAGTAACCCTCGCTGACGTTCTCTGGTGATGCAAATTTCCTCATCTCGTCGAGGATTTCCCAGACGTAGTCTGAGAAGGGCCTTCCAGTTTTCCTGCTCAGCTTTGAATAGTAGGCCGTCCTGTTGAGGAGCCACCCGACCCAGAACTCGCCCCAGGCCTTCTGCATGTTGATTGCCAGAAGGGTGTAGTTCTCGTCTACGTGACTTATCGCGTAGTCCTCCCAGGCGTCGGCAAAGCCCTCGTAGAGCATTCCAGTTCTGCTCCAGAAGTGCATGTCGTATCTGCTGAGGTAGGGCATGTCTTTCCTAATTGCATCGACAAAGTAGGTAAGGCTTGTCAGGTTTGGATACGAGTAGATTTCCGGGACAGTGACGTCATGCCCGAGCTCGTGGTAGATAAAGCCTAGGTAGAGGAGCTCGTTTAGGTTTTCGCTCACAACGTAGTCCCTGTTGAGGGGCAGGCCGAACATGGTGTCTCTCGCCGTTTTGTAGCTCCAGAGGGTTCTCTGGGGAGTTCTCCTCACGAGGGGAAGCATCCCACCGGCACCCCAGATCTCCGTGCCGTTGATTTCGGGGCTGAAGCTGTGGCCGTGAACTGCGACGAGATATGGATGAAGGAACTCGTAGGTAACGTTGTGAACCCCCGCGTTTCTGGCCATGAACTCATCGGGAGGGAGCATTCTGAGGGCGTTCTCATAAATCCTCAGGTCCTCAGCGTAGTAGTTCTCATGGGCCTTGTAAAAGGCCGTGAAGTTGGTTTCTCTCGCGAACTCCCCGAGGGCCGGGAGAAAAGTGTCCTCGAACCACGGGTAGTTGAGTTGCGTTAGGGGTTCAATCTCAGGGGGATTCGAGCAGAGCAGGAGGTAGTACTCAAGGTTCATAAGCAGGTAGTCCCTTTCGGGAATGTTTCTCGCCTGAGACATGTATGCCTTCAAGAGTAACACCGCCCTTGAGTCTCTGAACTTTCCGAAGTGCTCCTCGACATCGGCCAGATAGCTTCCCCTGTTTATGACGAAGGTGTCGTTTCCAAAGGCGAGGTAGTAGACTATTCCAAGCAGTTCAGCGTTCGGGTCTATTTCAACGCTGACGTTGGGAGTAACCCTAAGTGAAACCGTTCCAGGGATCTCAAGCGACATCATAAAAATCGCCAGAATTACCCACGCGAGGAATCTTTTCATGACATCACCTAGTGGTAGTGAATGGAATGGGTTATAAGGGTTGCGGGGGAGGTTTTAAAACGGACAGTCCGACATGGGTTAGGGTGACCTAAGATGAGAAGGGTGTTAATAGTAATTGCCCTGCTGATGATTGGCCTCGTTCCAGTGAACGGTGTCTCAGCAGAGAAAAGCGTTACTGTGGTTGCTACAATAGCACCAATAGCCTCAATAGTTCAGGAGGCGTTTCCGGGCGTAAACGTCGAAGTTATAGTCCCCCCGGGCGTGGACCCCCACGACTACCAGCTGACGGCTCAACAGGTCGAGCTGTTGTCCCGGGCGGGAGTTATAGTGACCACCGGGGGACACCTGCCGGTTGAGAAGAGGATTGCCGAGCTTGAAAAGGAAGGAACGATAACTGGGAAGGCCCTCTTCGTGGGTGACTACATGAAATACGGCTTTCACTATGCAAAGGAATACTGGTATCACAACAAGGACAACCCACACGGCGTCTGGCTCGACCCATATAACGCTATAGCCATAGCAGAGGCCACTGAAAAAGCGCTGATTGAAGTTGACCCGGCGAACGCGCAGACTTATCAAAGGGACTTCGAAAAGTTCGGGGAGAGGGTTCTGGCAATAGTTAAGGCCTACAAGTCCCTCGCACCAAAAAACGCCACCGCTGTAATCCAGATGCCCCCCGATGAGTACGCCCTCGACTGGCTCGGGATAAAGGCTATAGCGTCAATAAAACCTGAAGAAGAAGTTCCTGCCGTTGGTGTCGATGAACTACTCCCCCAGGCTGAGAGGAGCTCGCTTATAGTCTACGGCTCCGACAGCCCGGAACAGCTTAAAAAAGCCTCTATTGAACTTGCCCAAAAGAGCGGAAAGCCCCTGGCAGAGATAACGGTCTTCTGGAGTTCCGGAAACTATACTGAATGGCTGATAAAGAACACAGCCTCGATACTCAGGGCAATATCAACTCCAAAGAACGTGGAGAAGCCGGAAAAAAGCGAAAACACCGCCGTTACCTACGCTTTCCTTGCCCTTGTTACGGGTGTTGTTCTGGGGACAGCTCTCGGGGTGATATTGAAAAAATGAAAGAATCACTCGCGCTTGTAGGGCCTTCCGTCCCACTTGGGTGGCCTTGCCCTTCCTATTATTCCCGCGACCACTATCAGTGTCACCACGTAGGGCAGGGTCGCTATGAACTGCCAGGGTATCGTTCCGGCGAGCCATGGGTTGTTCTGAATGTAGATGGCGAAGTTGTCGAAGAATCCGAAGAGGAACGCTCCTCCAAGGGCTATCAGCGGATTCCAGCCACTGAAGACCATGTTGGCCAGGGCTATGAAACCCCTTCCAGCGGCTATCGTCTTGGTCACCGTTCCAAGCCAGTCTACGCTGAGGTAAGCCCCTGCAACTCCAGCTAAGGCGCTCGCTATTAAAACTGCAGTGAAGCGGTAGAGCTCGACGTTTATTCCGAGTGCATCGGCCGCTTCGGGGTTCTCACCAACCGCCCTTATTCTCAGGCCGAATGGCGTCTTGAACAGCACCCACCAGGCTATTATCGCGACCGCTATAGTTATTGGCACGAGGGGGCTCAGGGAGTTTCCGAAGGCGTCCATCCACAGCGGGCTAATTTGGGCATTACTGGGAACCTGGTGCTGGCCGGCGGTTCCCCAGTAGGCCCTTATTCCAAAGGCCACCGCACCGTAGCCAAGGAGGTTGAGGCCTATGCCGGGAATCACGTGGTCGCCCTTCAGGTAAACCGTCAAGACGCCGTGGAGGACACCGAAGAGGAGTCCGATAAAGGCACCGCCAAGAAGGCCAATCCAGCCGTTGCCGGCTAACTCTGCAAAGATTGCCCCGAAGAATGCCCCGAACATCAGAATTCCCTCGTAGCCTATGTTGACGACACCGGCCCTCTCGCTTATCACCGCGCCTATGCTCGTCAGGGCTATAGGAACCATCGCCGCGAGTGACCCGAGGAGAAGGCTGATTACCATTGTCTCGTTCATGCCTTCCCCCTCCTGAAGAGCTTTGCGAATATGTCGAGCAGACCGGGAACGGCAACGGCTATGATGATGATTCCCTCGATGACTTTGACCATCTCAAGGGGAACGTGGGCGTACTGTTGCATTGCCGTCGCTCCAGCGCTCAGCGCTCCGAAGAGTATTCCCGCAAAAATTATGCCGAGCGGATGATTCCTTCCGACAAGAGAAACGCCTATTCCATCGAAACCGTAGCCGTAGACGTTGGCCAGTCCCTGGGTTATTGCATAGCTTGGGGGCGTGCCCATCACTATCCCTGCACCAGCTAATCCCGCGGTCATTCCTCCAATGACAAAGGACCAGATTGCCGAGCGCTTGGGGTTTATTCCGCCGTATTCCGCCGCCCTCGGGTTCTGACCACTGGTTCTGAGTTCGTAGCCGAGTTTGGTGTGCCACATCACCACAAAGACAATCACCGCGGTTATTATTGCGATTACAAACGCCCATGAAAGGCTCGTGTTCTTTACAAGGAGAGGCAACCTTGCCGAGGGGGGAACTGGAAGTGTACTGTTGGGGTCCTTAGGGTTGTAGTAAACGCTGACGGCCAGCCAGCTGACGAGGAAGAAGGCAATCCAGTTGAACATTATCGTTGAGATAACTTCGTGAACTCCGCGGTAGACTTTAAGAACTGCCGCTGGAAGGGCCCACAGGGCTCCAATGAGAAGGCCAGCTAGGAGGCCCGCTATTGGGTTCTGGAGATACTGGGTTACTATTATAGCCGCTATCGCACCGAAGTAAACGGTTCCCTCGGCACCGATGTTAAAGAGCCCGGTTCTAGCACCTATCGCGAAGGTTATCGCCGTCAGTATTAGCGGGGCGGATTTGCTCAGTGTTTCCGCAATACCGTCTATTGATCCCAGTGAGCCTTTTATAAGCCAGTAATAGGCGGAACCAGCACTATAGCCACTGAACCAGAGGACGAGTGCTCCAACAAACGCACCTATGAGGATGGCTAGAACGCTCTCAGCAACGGGCTTTGCGTATCCCCTGAGCTCATTTTTGAGGCTCAACTTTAACACCTCCCATCATGAGTCCAATCTGTTCTTCGGTAACTTCATCGGGTTTCACTATGCCCATGAACTGTCCTTCGTACATTATGGCCATCCTGTCGCTGAGCTGGAGAACCTCATCGAGGTCGGCCGAGACGAGAAGAACTGCCTTGTCTTCGTTTCTCAGCTTGACCAAGTAGTTTCTTATGTACTCTGTCGAGGCAACGTCAACACCGCGCGTTGGCTGTGCCGCTATGATAAATTCCGGCTTCTTGCTTACTTCCCTCGCCACTATGAGCTTCTGCTGGTTTCCACCGCTCAGGCTTTTAACTGGTGCCTTGGTTCCCGGAGCACTGACCTCGAACTCCTCAATCAGCCTTTTCGCGTGTTCTTCTGCCCTGTTCCAGTCGAGTAGAAAACCCTTCGAGAACTCCTTTCTCCAGTGCATTCCGAGGATGGAGTTCTCGGTTACTGTCATTTCCAGAATTAATCCCATGTGGGTTCTATCCTCCGGAATGTGGGCCATTCCCATGTCGTAGAGCTCTCTGGGTTTTTTGCCGGTGATGTCAACGCCTTTGAGGTAAACCTTGCCCTTTTCCACCTTTCTCAATCCCGCTATGGCCTCTATCAGCTCGCTCTGACCGTTGCCCTCAACACCTGCTATGCCAAAAATCTCTCCAGCGCGAACCTCGAAGGTGAGCCCCCTTACTGCTTCTTCTCCCCTGTCTCCCTTCACCCAGAGGTTCTCAACTCTGAACACAACATCCCCGGGCTCTTTTGGGGGCTTTTCGATTCTTAGAACGACGTCCCTTCCGACCATCATCCTCGCGAGGAGCTGGGGCGTTGCCTCGCTCGTCTTGACGGTTCCGACGACTTCCCCTTTCCTTATGACCGTAACCCTGTCCGTTATCTCCATGACCTCGTTGAGCTTGTGGCTGATGAAGATGATTGTTTTTCCCTGTTCTTTGAGCTTTCTCAGGACTGCGAAGAGTTCTTTGACTTCTATTGGGGTAAGAACAGCCGTGGGCTCGTCGAGAATCAGAATGTTGACATCACGGTATAGCATCTTTAAAATTTCAATCCTCTGCTGGACTCCGACGGGAAGGTTTTCAACGGGAACGTCCAGCGGAACCTGGAAGTTCAGCTCGTCCATTAGCTTTTGGAGCTTCTTTCTAGCATTTTCCACGTCAATCTTCGAGAGTAAGCCGTGTCCTTCCATTCCGAGGATGATGTTCTCAAGGGCGTTGAAAACCTCAACAAGGGTGAAGTGCTGGTGCACCATTCCAATACCGTTCGCTATAGCATCGGCGGGACTCTTAAAGCGGACTTCTTTTCCCCTAAGAAAGATTTTACCCTTTGTTGGCTTTAGCATACCAAAGAGGATTTTCATGAGCGTGGTTTTTCCGGCACCGTTCTCGCCGAGAAGACCGAGGATTTCACCTTCATAAACCTCAATCGTAACACCTTTCAGGGCTACTGTTCCATCAGGATAAACTTTGACAATGTCTCTCATCTCAAGCACTGGAGTTCTCTCTTCCATTCCTATCACCTCCAAAAGGGAAAACAAAAAAGGGGAAAAGAATTCACTGCTTGTGGTTCTTGTAGTAGTCGAGGGCCCAGTAAGCACCGAAGCGGTAGCCACCCTCGAACTTGTAGAGAACCGGAATCTCCATACCGAGGACGATTCCGATGGTGTCCTTGTGGTCGTTGAGCGCTATAAGTGCCGCGAGGGCACCGGCGAGGGCTGAACCCTCGTTCTCCTTGAAGAGGACCATCTGGACGTTGTGTGGCATATTCGGATCGTAACCGTCAATAATGACGAACCTCTGCTTTGGATACTCCTTGGCAACCTGCTTAACCGCGTTGGTCATCATAAAGCCGACGGCTATTATTATGTCGTACTCTCCGGTCTTGGCGAGGCTCCTGAGGTTCGGGAGGTAGTCGTTCTCGCTGTTGCTCTGTATCTCGGTGAGCTGTAGACCGAACTCCTTGGCGGCCCTTTCGGCACCCATGTAGGCCATGTCGTTGAAGCTCAGGTCACCCCTGCCACCGACGTCGTAAACTATGGCTATCTTTTTGGTGTTCTTCCTCTCGTTGAGGGTCTTGTTGAAGTATGTTTCTGGCTTTGGCTCCTTGGCAGCCCACTCCTTGGCGTATTTCTCCATTACTGTCCAGTTCTGAGCCTTCCTAAGGAGCTCGATCTGGTCTTTAGCTGTAGCCTTGGGGACGAGAATCTTTCCACTTATTATCTCCTGCTGAAGCTGGTCAACCGCCTGCCATATCCATGCCGGAACCTGCTGGCGGGTCTTGTTAAGGTATTCAAGGAGTTGCTCCTCGTTCTGGAATCCGAGGTCCTTAAGCTTCTTCTCCCTTACATCGGGCGGGAGGGAGTCGAACATGGCCTTGACATCTTGAAGTGTGCTGAGTTTGACACCACCTTCCTTGAGGCCAAGTTCTATAACGCCACCTCTAAACTGGTTCTCCTCTGCTTGCTTGACGGCGTTGTAGACACCAACATCAACGCGCTTCATCATGCTTGCTATTATAACTCCTGGCTTGATCCAATCCTGGGCGGAGTCGACACCAATCGCGAATGGTGGGCCCATCTTCTTGTTGTGAGCCTTTAGGTAGTCCCCGACGGCCTCGAAAACACCGAGACCGGTTCCACCTGCGACCTGGTAAATTACCCAAGCACCCTGCTGAAGCTGGGCCTGTGCGGCCTGCTTACCCTTCGCAGGGTCACCAAAGGAACCGGTGTAGGTGTATAGGATGTTTATCTTTGTAGGTACGTTGGTTGCCGTTCCTGTTGAAGTTCCACCACCGCTGATACAGCCGCTGGCCACGACGCTAAGGGCCATAAGGCCCACCAACAACAAACCGAACAGCTTTCGCATAGCCTAACACACCTCATCTTATTTTGTAAAGGTTTATTCGTAAGGGCTCCGATAAATACTTTGCGGTGTCCACCTGTATCCAAACGGACGAAAATAATTTAACCTCGACACAAAAGTTAAAGGGAAGCGTATGCTGAGGGAGATACTCAACCTCGACTCGGGCATTGTGATGGTCTCAGGGGGAGGCAGAAAGATAGCGAGGATTTACTTCCAATCGTGGGTAAAGCGGAGAAGAAAGGCCCTAGCTGAAGGGCTTCCTTTTTCAGTCGAGGGCGAAGTCTACGTTGGAAACCCCTTCCTGGCGGACTTTCCGGTTTATCTAATCGTCAATCCTCTGGCCAGAAAAAGTGTCGAGCGGGAAAAGTTGCTCCACTGGCTTGAACTTAAACGCAAGGAGGAAAAGCTCGTTCTCCTCTATGAGGAGCGCTACGTCGGGGATTCGATAGTCAGATACAGACTTAGGAACTACCTCGACTACCTCATAGCCTACCGGAGGGAAACTGTAGGAGTAGAGATTTTGAACGTTTATAAGCTCGAAAACGGCCGGGTTGTTGAGAGGAAGACATACATAAGGCGCCCGATGACGAGTGGCTTCGGGTCTGAGAGGTGATGACACCAGCTATCGCCGAGGGCTTTTTATATGCCTTCCCCATTTCTTCTCAGGGTGAGAACATGTTTGGAAAGCTCAGGGAAAAGCTCAGGAAGTTCACCAAACAGGTGGAGGAGAAGATAGAGGAAGAGGAGAAAAAGGTCGAGAAAAAAGTTGAAACCGAGAAAAAGCCGGGTATAGTTGAGAGGCTTCTTCAGGTTGAGATTAAGGAGAAAGACGTTGAAGATGCACTTGATGAACTTGAGCTTGAACTCCTTGAGGCGGACGTTGCTCTTGAAACGGTTGAAGCACTCAGAGAGAAAATCAAAGAAAAGCTCGTTGGGAAGAAGGTCCGCATAGGAACCAACAAGGCCAAGCTTATAGAAAACGCCCTTAGGGAGGCGATACTTGAGATTCTGACCCCCGAGAAAAAGCTCGACCTCTTGGAGATGATTCGCTCCAAAGAGGAGAAGCCCTTTGTCATAGTTTTCGTCGGTTTCAACGGCTCGGGTAAGACTACGACAATAGCGAAGCTTGCCCACTGGCTGAAGAAGAACGGGTTAAGCGTTGTCGTGGCGGCGAGTGACACCTTCAGGGCCGGGGCCATAGAACAGCTGGAAGAGCACGCGAAGCGCGTCGGTGTTAAAGTTATCAAGCGCGATTACGGAGCCGACCCGGCGGCGGTGGCCTACGATGCCATACAGCACGCGAAGGCGAGGGGGATAGATGTCGTTCTCGTTGACACCGCCGGGAGGAACGAGCTCAACAGGAACCTCATGGACGAGATGAAGAAAATAGTCCGCGTCACGAAGCCTGACCTCGTTATCTTTGTCGGTGACAGTCTGAGCGGAAACGCGGTTGTTGAACAGGCCAAGCAGTTCAACGAGGCGGTGAGAATAGACGGCGTGATTTTGACGAAGCTCGACGCAGATGCCAGAGGTGGAGCGGCTCTGAGCATAAGCCACGCTATTGGAGCGCCGATACTCTTCGTCGGCGTCGGCCAGGGCTACGATGATTTGAAGCCCTTCGACGAAAAGTGGTTCGTGGATAGGATTTTCGGGGAGGAGTGAGCTGTTTTTATTCTTCCTTGCCCAACGCCAGTTTTTAGTTCTTGTTCTAAGGTCAGGCAATCATGGCCCTTCTAAGATTTCCCGGATCAAGTCAAAATCCACTCTGGCTGTCATGTCTATGTTTATCGGCGTAACGCTGACCTTCCGCTCAACCTTGAGGGCGTAAGCATCGGTTCCGGGCTCGAATTCAGTCTTTCTTCTCCCCACAATCCAGTAGTAGGGATGTCCCCTCGGGTCAATCCTCTCCTCAACCGTTGGACAGTAGCGCTTTCTCGCGAGCCTTGTTATGGCTATCTCGGTCTCTTCGGTTGCATCGCTCGGAACGTTAACGTTGAGCATGTCCACTCCGGAGGGAAGACCTCTCTCAAGTATCGCCCGGGCAATTCTCTTGAGAAAACGGGCCGAAACCGAGAAGTCTATTCCCTCTCCCTCACCGAGGGTTTTCTTCCACTCAACTTCAAGGCTTATGGCTATACTTGGGATTCCGTGCGTGGAGGCCTCTATAGCCGCTGAAGCAGTTCCGGAGACAGTTATTTCTGTGCTCAGGTTTTCTCCAAGGTTTATCCCACTGACGGCCAAGTCAAACTTCCCAAAGCGGGCTATTGCAAAAACAACGCAATCCGTCGGAGTCCCATCTATGCCGTAAGCCACCTTTGCCCCCGGAACGTTCACGCGCTTTGCCCTTATCGGCCGGTGGAGGGTCATGGCTCTACCGCTTGCGCTCCTCTGGAAGAGAGGTGCAACTACGTAAACTTCACCGAGCTCGCTCAGGGCTTTTACTGCATTTCTCAGACCATTAGAATAAATTCCGTCATCGTTGGTGAGCAGTATTCTCATGTGACCTCCCCATGCTTTATTGGTTGGTCATCAAAGAAGAAATTTTCGGGTTTATAATATTCCCGACAAAAATCCCAGTTATCAGTCGAAGTTTTATGTTAAATTGTATATATTTCTTACCTAACTTAATAACTCACCGTAATGTTTAAAACCCGCAGGTCTTATAAGCGCAGGGAACAACGGCATTCGGTGGTTGAAATGGTGCGCTACATGGTTACTTCCGCTCTTCCATACGCAAACGGGCCGATTCACGCGGGGCACCTTGCTGGAGCTTATCTCCCAGCGGACATCTTCGTGCGCTATCTCAGGCTGAAGGGCGAGGAAGTGCTGTACATATGTGGAACCGACGAGCATGGAACTCCAATAACCTTCCGTGCGCTCAAAGAAGGAAAGAGCCCGAGGGAAATCGTTGATGAGTTCCACGAGCACATCAAGACGACATTTGAGAGGGCAAAGATAAGCTTCGACTTCTTTGGAAGGACTGAACTGCCCGTTCACTACAGGCTCAGTCAGGAGTTCTTTTTAAAGGCACTTGAAAACGGCCACCTCGTAAAGAAGGTCACCAAACAGGCCTACTGTGAGCACGACAAGATGTTTTTGCCCGATAGATACGTTATCGGAACCTGCCCCTACTGTGGCGCCGAAAACCAGCGTGGCGACCAGTGTGAGGTCTGCGGAAGGCCCTTAACGCCCGAAATCCTCATAAATCCACGCTGTAACATCTGCGGAAACCCGATAACCTTCAAGGACTCGGCCCACTACTACATCAAAATGAAGGACTTCGAGGAGAGGCTTAAGAAGTGGGTTGAGGGCCAGCACTGGAAGCCCAACGTCAAGAACACAGTCCTTGGGTGGATTAACGAGGGCCTTGAGGAGAGGGCAATAACCAGGGACCTGGACTGGGGAATCCCGGTTCCGCTGGATGATGAGGACGTCAAGGGGAAGGTTCTCTACGTCTGGTTTGAAGCACCTATCGGCTACATCTCCATAACAATCGAGGCCCTTAAGAGGGCTGGAAAAGAGGATGAATGGAAGAAGTTCTGGCTTAACCTTGACGGCGAGACGAGGGTCATACACTTCATCGGCAAGGACAACATACCCTTCCATGCGATATTCTGGCCGGCCTTCCTGATGGCCTATGGCAAATACAGGGACGATGAAGTCGAGGCAGAATGGCTCCTTCCCTACGACATTCCAGCAAACGAGTACCTCAACCTCGAGGGCAGGAAGTTCTCAACGAGCAGGAACTGGGCCATATGGGTTCATGAGTTCCTTGACGTATGGCCGGCGGATTACCTCCGCTATTACCTTACAGCCATAATGCCCGAAACGAGGGACAGCGACTTCTCCTTCGAGGACTTCAAGATAAAGATTAACGAGGAACTCGTGAACAACCTCGGAAACTTCGTGCACAGGGCCATGACGTTCGTGAACAGGTATTTCGACGGCGTTGTTCCCGAGAGGGGCGAGCTGAACGAGTTAGATAAGCGGGCCTTTGAGGAAATCGAGAAGGCCTTCAAGGAAGTCGGGGAGCTCATAATGAGCTACCGCTTCAAGGACGCTCTGAGAAGGGTCATGGAGCTGGCCATTTTCGGAAACCGCTACTTCGACCACCAGAGACCGTGGAAGACCGCTAAAACAGACCGCGAGAGGACGGCCACAACGGTTAACGTCTCCCTCCAGATAGTCAAGGCCCTTGGAATCCTCCTTGAACCGTTCCTACCGGATGCCAGCGAGAAGATATGGCACCTCCTCAACCTTGAGGAGAAGAGGAAATGGGAATTCACGGAGGTTCCAGCCGGCCATCGTGTCAGGAAAGCCTTCCCGATGTTCAGAAAGGTAACCGACGACGAGATAATCTACTTCATCCTGAACTACATAGCCCGTGGCAACCCCGAGAGCGCCAGACTGCTCCTCGATAAGTACTACAAGCGCGATGACGTGGTGAAAGTCGCATACGAACGCTTCAAGAACGAAGACGAGGCGAGGGCAATACTTAAGAGCATCTACGGTGAGGAAATCGAGAAGTCCGGAAAGAAAAAGAAGGAGAAGGAGGCGAAGAAAATGAGCTATGTGAGCTTTGATGACTTCGCGAAGCTCGACCTTCGCGTTGGAAGAATAATCGAGGTCAAGGACCACCCGAACGCCGACAGGCTCTACGTGGTCAAGGTTGACATCGGAGACGAGGTAAGAACCCTGGTTGCAGGATTGAAGAAGTACTACAAGCCGGAAGAGCTCCTCAACAAGACGGTCGTTATAATAGCGAACCTTGAGCCGAAGAAGCTTCGCGGTGTAGAAAGCCAGGGAATGCTCCTCGCGGCAGACGACGGAGAAAACGTTGCCCTGCTGATGCCCGACAAGGAGGTTAAGCTGGGGGCAAGAATCAGGTGAAGATTAGCTCCACCCAGTTCTCCTTTCCCCTTTTGTAGACCCTCACAAGCCCCTTCTCCTCGAGGCGTTTGAACATCCTCCAGGCTGTTGTTTTTGGAATTCCCAGAGCTTTCCTAACGTCCGCCTGTCTCGCCTTTCCACCGTGGTCGTAGACGTAGAGAAGTGCGTTTATTTCATCGTCTGTAAGACCGAGGTTCTCAAGCTTTGCAAGCAACTCCTCCCTCGATACTGGAAGGTTTGTTTTCTGGCTTTTACTCCTTTTCTTGAACAGGAAAGCGCCAATGGAAATCCCCACAACTGCGAGGATTCCAAAGAGGGGAGCATAGCTTTTTCCGTTTGTAGGCTGTGAAGTGTTCGAAGGAGTAACGAGGCTTTTGGAAGGGGTTTGGGGAGTCGAGGTCAAAGTCGGTGCCGTTGTACTGTTCGTTTGGGTATTTGAGGAGGTCTGGGTCTGGGAGGGACTTGGCGACTGAGATGAGGAAGTGGAGGTTCTTTCTGGAGTTGTGACTGGAGGCGGGAGTATGTAGGAGACGCTTTGATTTCCGGGGGGCATGGTTATGGAGTCGGAAGTTATTGTCAGCGGGACGGCACTCAGGGCGACCACTATCGCCCCGGGTGGGAGCTTTACAGTCACGGGATAGGGAAAGCTGTAGCTTAAGTTCCAGATTTCGCTCTTCTTTGCCGTCAGCGATGCCGTGAAGTAAGTTACGTTGAACTGTGTAGTTGAGTTGAGGAGATAGACGGTTAATGTACTCCCGTTCTTTTCGAAGAGAAGGGGCTTACCGTTCTGGTCAAAGACGGACAGCCCTGTAACGTTTGAACTTAAAAGCGGCACGTCTACGGCCACCGAATAATTCGGCGGGACAATAACCTCAGTTACCTTAACATACCCATTAGGGTACACACTAACCACAACTTTTTCAATGCTCTGTGCCGTGACCAAGGGTAGAGTGAGGAGTAGGAGTATTATCACAGGAAGTTTTTTCACGAATCTCCCTCCGGGTTACCTCTTCTCTCCCGGCTCTTTTTCAGGAGGTTTCTTGGATGTCGTGTTCGAGGAACTTTCCATGGAGCTTCCCGGGAACGAAGGATGCCCGGGAATTGTGTGGGTGATTTCCCTGAGCTTTCCTTTCCTCTCCATTTCCCTTAATACCTTTGGAACTTCCCTCAAAAGCTTCAGGATTTCGTCGGAATTTCCACTTTTTAAAGCTTGGTCTAACTCCGCCCTTAGGAGGAGGAGTTCTGTGGAGTTCGTTTTTTCGATTAGCATGTTAATCTTTTGAAGTTGCATCTCCCCAAGGAGCTCTGCCTTTGTTCTCACGGTATTCTGGACGACGTTATTCAGGACATTTTCCAATTTTTCACGGGAGGCATGAAGGAGGGAAATTTTATGAGCCAAATCCTCTGTGTCTTTCTCTTCAAGGGCAATCTTTACCGCGTTGTAGGCAAAAAGCGTCTGGTTATAAGCCAGTTCGAGCTCTTTCAGATTTTCTCCCGTAACATCTCCTGACTTGATTAGTCTTTCCGCGTATTCCAGGGCACTCTGGGCTATTGAAAGCTCGACTCTGGCGTTTGAAAGCAGGCTTTCATTGTATTCCTTTGGCTGGGGCTGTTGGCATTTGGCCAGCGCGGAGTAGTAAAGCTCCATGGCCTTTAGGGTTTCTTTTATACTTTCGTTGTAGCTTCCCGCCTTGTAGAGCTCCCAGGCCTTCATCCTAACCGCATCGGCATCGGTGGAATTGCATCCTATCTCTTTGGTGTAGTTTGCCAGCCTGTCAAGTGTTAAGAGCAGGCCTCTGGCCTTGGTAGACGCTGAAATACTACCGGGGCTAACCCCACCGGAGTAGGGTATTAACGAAAGGAGGAGCATACCTGCAATCACGAGTGAAATCTCTCTCACAGCCTATCACCGTTGTATTTTACAACTCCACCATACATTAGGGAAGCGGTGAAACAAAACGCCCGAAACGTTTCTCCAAGTTCCTTTCAATTTCTCCTTACCTGGGTGTTGAGATAGGAGAATATAACGTTTTCCCTAACCCCTTAACTCAATCCAGTTCTCTTTCCTGCCCTTTACGATTCTGATTAGTTTCTTCTCCTCGAGGCGTTTGAACATCCTCCAGGCTGTTGTTTTTGGAATTCCCAGCGCGTCTCGTATTTCCGCCTGACTCGCCCTGCCACCGTGTTCCAGCAGGTATTTCAGCGCGAGCTTTTCTTCCTCCTTCAGCTCGTCGCTTTTGAGAATTTCTCTGAGGGAGTCCTCAAAGGCGCCTCCGTTGTCGAATCGGTTTTTACCCCTCCACCAGATAAGGACTCCCCCAGCTCCGAGAACAACCCCTCCAAGGGCCAATATAAGTTTAAGTGGGCTTTCTTGTCCGTTTTGAACCGGTGAAGGACTCTCAATGATGTAGGAGACGCTCTGATTTCCGGGAGGCATGGTTATTGATGTCTCACTTATCCTTAGTGGGATGTCACTTAAATCAACAATCACGGAATTCTCTGGGAGGACAACCTCAAATGGAACCTCGGAAGAAAAGTTCAGCGTCCAGACGATTCCGCTCTTCGAAGTTAGGTCGGGTGTGTAGTAGGAAACCCTGACGAGCTCCGTGCTTTCGGGATATATTAATAGCGTTCCGTTAATTGTCTGGAAATCAACGGGGTTTCCCTCCGGGTCCTCTACAATAACGTCCTGGGCGTGCTCCGGAACAGAAACTATGATTGGAACCGTGCGATTATCGGGTATAATCGAGAGCTCCACTTTAACGTAACCGTCCTCGTAAACGATTAGTTTAACAGTCTCCTGGGCGAGAACGGGGGAAGCAAAAAGGAACACGATGAAAACCACTGCCATGCATCGGAGTCCCTTCATTCCTCCACCTCCAAAATGAAAGGGTTAGGAGTGAGCCTTTATGAAGGCCTCCACCTCCTTGAGTAGGGCAAGCGCACTATCAAAGTGTTCCCTGGCCTTCTCCGGGTGTCCTGTGCGAAGCAGACGAATTCCAAGTTTGTACTCGTTCATGGCCACTTTTAGTTGAACCTCTGCCCTCGAAACATCTACACCTTCCCGTTTTAGCCTCATTAACTCTCTGCCGTCTTGGATAAGTCTCCTGTGAAGTTCCCTGAGCTCCTCGACGTTGTTGCTCCACCGGGAGTGGCCTCTTACCTTAACTTTTTCCATCATCAGGTCTCTCTGGAAGTTCCTGATAACGTCCCTCTTCTCGATTATTAAGTTGAGTGCCTCATCCCACCTGCCTTCATCCGCAAGGGCCTTGACATGGGTGTAAAGCTCAAGGAACGCGCTGTACGTCTGGTTCAGCTCGGGACTCGGGTTTTCGCTCAGGGTTCTGTTGGCGAGCTCAATTGCCCTTTCCCCCTTCAGGAGGAAGCGCTCAACGATTTTCTCGGAGTTCTGATGGAGCATCTCGGTTCTAAGCTCCCTAAGGGCCTCGTCGAGCTGGGCTTTTTTCTCAAGGGCGACGTTGTAATCCTCCCGGGCCTTCGTCAGGTTCCCTGAGCGGATGTCCTCAACCACGAGCTTGAACGCATTGAGGGTTTCGTTGTAGAGCTCGCTCGCGCTGGTAACGTTTAGACCCCGCTCCTCCGCAACTGAGATAAGCCTACTGGCGTATCGGAGGTAGGCCATTGCCCTCTCGACCTGAGCCCTGAGCTGGGCGTTTGGACCAATCGCGGGAGTTTTGATATTCACCTCCGAGAGAACGAGCTTGTAATAGTGCATTGCCATGAGCGCATCAACCATCGAGGCGTTGTAGTTTCCAGCTTGAAACTCGCTGAGGGCTTTGTTGTAGTGCTCCTCTGCCAGCTGGTAATATGTCGAGTTAGTCATGTTCTCAGGAACTCTGGCCTCGACGACTTCGGCCAGCTTTTTAAGGTTGTTTATGAGCTTTTCAGCGACTACCTTCTCCTGAGGAATCTCGTCCGTGGCCGAACTCGAACCGCTCGCGAGGGCGAAGGGCACGATGCTTCCAACGAGCAGGGCCACCAACACTACCACGGCCCACCGCTTCACGGCCATCACCGTCACCCAATACTCCCCGGGGCTATTTTAGGGTCGCGGTGAAACGCGCGTTTCAAATCGTTCCTTTCTCCTCAAGCTCCTTTGCAAGGAGTGCAACGGTCAGGATACCCTCCAAGATGCTCCCAAAGTTTGGGGTCTCGCCGAACTGGGCGAAAAGGGTTCCGTAGTTGGGGTGCCAGGCATCAACCTGCTTCCTGTCCCTGGCGGTTATGATGTAAACCACCCAACCTCTCTCCTCAAGCCAGTCAACGAGCTTCCAGGCGTCGGCCATGTTTTCAACTTCGAAACCGAACTTCTCCCGAACTTTCCCGATGAGCTCCTCCATGGAATCACCTCAACCCGCTGATTATCATTCTGATTGCCAGCAAAAGCATGACCATTGCAAAGGCCGTCTTTAGGTTCCTTGCCTTAATCCTTTCGGCGAGTCTCGCACCTATCTGTGCCCCCACAATCAGTCCCGGCACGAGGAGGAGAAGCCAGTGAACGTCCACGTTGCCGAGGTAATAGTGCTTGAGCGCACTGCTCGTTGAAGTGAACACTATCGCAAAGCTTGACGTGGCGACAGCGTAGTGCATCGGCATTCCAAGCCAGACAAGGAACGGAACGTTTATGATTCCTCCCCCAACTCCAAGGAGGCCACTCGCTATCCCAGAGAAGAACCCGCCAATGGGGACAAGCCTGTAGTCTATTTTAATCTCACTGAGCCTGGTCTCATTCAGTTCAACGGTTTTCTTCCGGTAAATCCTGTAAGCCACGAAGAGGAGCGTTACGCCGAAGATGACCTTCAGCTCTCCTGGGGTAACGTACGTCGTCATGACGGCACCGAGGTATGCCCCAACTATGGCGGGAATCGAGAGCAGGACGCCTGTTTTGTAGTGTATCAGCCCCCTCCTTGAGTAAGCTATGGTGGAGCTCAGTGCCGTGAACACGACCGCCGCGCTTGAGGTCCCCACAGCTCGATGAATCCCCACGCCCAGAATGTTTAAAACCGGGACTAACACGAAGCCTCCTCCGAGGCCGAAGAGGGCTGAGACTACCCCAACCGTGACTCCAACGGCGAAGTAAAGGGCGTAGTTGTTCATGGGAGATAGTTCCCCCTCGTTTTTATAAAACTGACGAAAGCCTTTTACTGAAGAGGGAGAAACCATATTCATGGAGGCAAAGGCCATATCCTACTGGTTCATCGTCAGTCTGGGGTTTACACTCACCCAGCCGGGGGCCGTAGCTTTTGCAAACTGGGACGCTCCCTACGGCTTTTACAAAGACCTTTCGGTGTGGCTGAGCTGTGCGGGGGCGTTTCTCGTTCTCGTAACCCTTTACGGCCTAGCCCTGTGGAAAAGAGAAAAGCTGAACCCGGTTCACCCCATTGGTGCAGGAGTTTTGGCAACGCTCACACTCTTCCTCGGCTACTGGGCCGAGGGTTTCATCAGGGGACGGATGGGATACGGAAGTTCCAATGCCGTGATGTTCCTAATCGGCGGTTTTGTGGGACTTTTTCTGGCCCTGATGATACTCCTCATGATGATTCCCCATATCTTTGTTGGCGGGTTAGATGGCCTTTATTACCCCTACGATAGACCCCTCTTAACGGCGTGGGCTATTTCACTGGCCATCTCGCTGGTTCTCCTTGGGCTCTACCTAAAAGCCAGGAGGGAATGGCTAAGGAATGGCAAGGCCGAGGCCCTTGAGAATCATCCTTAATGCTAAAAGGGCCATAACAACGGCGAAGGCCTTTTTTAGGGAAGATGCCCTCGTTCTCTTCGCTATTTTCGCTCCAAGCTGTGCGCCGATTATCAACCCGGGGACGAGGAGGACGAGCCACTGAACTTCAACGTTGCCCATAGCGTAGTGTTTTAACGCTCCAGCGGTGGCCGTGAACACTATTGCAAAGCTCGAGGTGGCAACCGCGTAGTGGATGGGCAGTCCAAGGTACGTGAGGAAGGGCACGTTGATTATACCCCCACCTATTCCGAGTAGCCCGCTCGCTATTCCAGCGAAGAAGCCACCAAGAGGGATGAGCCTGTAGTTTACCCTAACGTCCTCGAGTTTAATCTCATCTGGTTCTGCCGTCTTCTTGCGGTATATTCTCACCGCAACGAGGATTAGGGCAAGGCCGAAAATCACCTTCAGCTGGGAGGCACTTATAAAGCTCGTGAGCCAGGCACCAATGTACGCCCCGATTACAGCCGTTGAAGCCAGCAAAAGGCCGGCTTTGTAGTGTATTCTCCCCTGCCTGTGGTAGGCTATGGCCGAGCTGAGGGAAGTGAAGACAACGGCCGCGCTGGATGTTCCGACTGCATGGTGCATCTCAACGCCGAGGGAATTGAGGGTAGGCACTATTAGAAAGCCTCCCCCCAGACCGAAGAGCGCCGCGAGGATTCCGATGAAGACACCGACGGCGAGGTAGCCAAAGTATCTCAGCATTGAATCACCACTCGAAGGCTATCGCTTCAATCAGCTTTATCAGGGCCTCGGCATCTTTCTCTATGAAGCCTTTCGGAAGGCCTAGTCCCCTCTCATCGCTCCGCTGGTAGTTTATTCCGTTCCTCTCGGCTATTTCAATTACCCTTTCAGGAGTTTTGCCCACGACCGGGCCCTTACCGGGCTCTCCGTTGAGGATTCCGAGCTCGATTACCTCTCCCCTGAACTCCGGGACGACTCCAAAGGCGAAGACGTTCCTCCCCGGAACGTCGTGGTCGGTTAAATCGGCTATCGCTTTGACGGAAACATCGATGAGTGGCCAATCCTCGGGGTTTTCAACCACGAAGGCTAGCCTGTCAGTGAACTCGCCCTCGTCGTCCCCGAATTCGAATATTAGGCCATTACCTTCCTCGAAAACCTCGCCGTAAGGCTCGAGGAGTTTCTTAAGTTTCCCCTTCCAGTCCATGTTTCCTCCCTCACAGCATCTTGACCTTTTCAGGCGGGCGGATTTTGAGGACTTCCCTGTTGACGAGAGTATCTGGAACCTCACCTCGGAGAACTGAGAGAAGGTTCTTTACAGCCTGAAAGCCCATGTCCTCCATGGCCTCCTTAGAGAGGCCCGCATAGTGGGGCGTTAGAACGGTCTCCCACTCGTATTTGAACAGCTCGTGCTCCTGAACGGGCTCTTTCTCGAAGACATCTGTGGCGTAGCCTTTCAGCCTGCCATCTTCGAGGGCCTTGGCGACGGCGTTCTCATCGACGAGGCTTCCCCTGCCTATGTTCACGAGGTATTTCCCCTCGAGGAGCTTCAGCCTTTCCTCGTTGATTATGTGGTAAGTTTCAGGTGTGGCCGGCAGTGCCAAGATAACGATATCGCTCTCCCTTAAGACGTCATCCAGGGGCATGTAAACGGCCCCAACTTCCCTCTCAATATCCTCCTTCCTCGAACGCGACCAGTAGAGTACCTCCGTCCCCATAGCCTTCATTCTCCTCGCTATGGCCTTTCCTATCGCACCCATGCCGAGGATTCCGACCCTTTTGCCGTAAACGGTCTCTATCTCCTTGAAACCGCTCCAGACGGTTTTATGGGAGTCCCACTTTCCGGAGCGAATGAACTTATCTGCGTAGGCTATCTTCCTGAGGAGAGCTATCGTTAAGCCGACCGCGAACTCAGCTACCGCTTCACTGAGCCATCCTGAAACCTTGGTAACGTAAATTCCCCTTTCCGTTGCTTTCTTCACGTCAACGTGGTCGTAGCCGGCTGAGTGACAGCTTATGACCTTGAGCCTCTCGGCTTTTTCTATGACCTCCCCGGGAACGGGGTTCAGTGGGGAAACGATTAGCCCGTCGTATTTCCCTATTATCTTCTTGAGTTCATCAACGCTCGGATAAAGGACAACGTCAACGTCAGCGTATTTTTTGAGCTCCTCCAGCGGTTTGCTCTTCATCTTGAAAAGAACGGCAACCCTGGGTCTCATAACACCACCTTGAGACCTTTATCGAAACGACCCTAATAAGATTTCCGGAGTATTAAGATGCGAAAACAGTCCGGGAAAGCTTAAAAACTCCTCCCTGTTCTCTCTTTAGGTGGTGCTCATGGGGAAGGTAAAGCGCGAAAAGTGGAGCAACGAGTTCAGCGAGTGGTATAACGAGCTCCTCGAAACCGCTGGAATAATCGATAAGCGTTATCCTGTCAAGGGTATGAACGTCTGGCTTCCCTACGGTCTCAGGATTATGCGCAATATAGAGGCCTTCATAAGGGCCGAAATGGAGAGAACAGGCCACGATGAGGTTCTCTTCCCTGCTCTTATTCCCGAAACGGAGTTCCAGAAGGAAGCAGAGCACATAAAGGGGTTTGAGGATGAGGTTTACTGGGTCACACATGCAGGTCTGGACCCGCTCGACGTAAGGCTCATCCTTCGTCCCACCAGTGAAACCGCTATGTACTCAATGTTCTCCCTCTGGATTCGCTCCCACGCCGATTTGCCTTTCAAGGTCTATCAGATAGTGAACGTTTACCGCTACGAGACCAAGCACACCAGGCCCCTCATCAGAGTCAGGGAAATCAGCCGCTTTTTCGAGGCCCACACCGCTCACGCTGACTTTGAAGACGCGGAGAGGCAGATTAAGGAGGACCTTGAGATATTTGATAGACTCGCCAGGTTCCTTGCTCTCCCCTACATAATCTCCAAACGCCCGGAGTGGGACAAGTTCCCCGGTGCCTACTACTCCCTCGGGGCGGAGATAATGATGCCCGACGGCAGGACCCTTCAGATAGGCACGATGCACAATTACAAGCAGAACTTCGCCAAGGCCTACGACATAAAATACGAGACGGAAAGCGGTGACCACGAATACGTTCACCAGACTACCTTTGGAATGAGCGAGAGGCTTTTGGCGGCGGTTATAGCGGTTCACGGAGACGACAACGGAATGGTCCTCCCACCAACTATTGCCCCGATTCAGGTTGTAATCGTGCCCATACCGAAGAAAGAGGCCAGCGTTGACGTCTTCGCATACGCGAGGGAAATTGCCGAGGAGCTTAGAAAAGCCGGCTTTAGGGTTCACGTTGATGAACGCGACATAAGGCCGGGCAGGAAGTACTACGACTGGGAACTCAAGGGAGTTCCCCTTAGAATCGAGGTCGGCCCGAGGGATGTTGAAGGGAGGAAGGCTGTTATAGCGAGGCGCGACACGATGGAGAAGTTCACAGTCGAGCGCGACAATATCGTTGAAGAGGTCAGAAAGACCCTGGATGAGATTCATGAAAACCTCTACAGCCGTGCTAAGGAGTTCCTTGAAGGCCACATCAAGCGCGTTGATACGATAGAAGAAGCCAAAGAGGTCTTCGAGGACAGGCGCGGGGTAGTTGAGATTCCCTGGTGCGGAAGCGAGGAGTGTGGCCTTAAAATGGAGGAAGAGCTCGACGCCAAGATGCTCGGTGTTCCCTACCCTGAGGAGAAGGCTAAAGCTCCAGAGGGCAAGAAGTGCCCGGTCTGCGGTAGGGAGGCAAAGTTCATAGCGAGGTTCGCGAGGACCTATTGATTTCCTTTCCCACCAATATACTTTTAAGTAATTTACTTCTGAGTAAATTACTGGTGAGTAAATTGTCTTGGAAGTTCGTGGACAGGAAGTGTGAGCTAAGCCTCTTGGAAAACCGATTGGGGAGTGGAAAGGGGGAGTTCATCGTAATCTACGGGCGTAGAAGGGTGGGAAAAACTGCTCTTATAACGGAGTTTCTAAAAAGACACGGTGGAATATACCTCCTCGCCAGAGAGACCAGCGACCTGGAAAACCTGAAGCGTTTTTCTGAGAGGATAGCGCTTTACTTTAACGACGAAGTCCTTCTAAAAAACCCCTTCCAGAGCTGGGACGCACTCTTTGAGTACCTTCATCAAAAAAGTCTTGAGGAGAAGCTAATCGTGGCCATAGACGAGTTTCCTTACCTTGTGCTCTCAAACAGGGCTTTACCCTCAATTCTGCAGGAGTACTGGGACACCAAGTTCTATAAGGGAAAGCTATACCTCATAATAAGTGGCTCAAGCGTTTCGATGATGGAAAGGCTCCTCGGCTACAAAAGTCCCCTCTACGGGAGGAGAACGGGTCAGCTGAAGATGGAACCCTTAGATTTTTTCAGCGCCAGGGAATTTCTCCCGGGGTTTACGCTTGAGGACTTTGTGAGGGCCTATTCGATTCTTGGTGGAACGCCGGCTTACCTGCTCGAATTTGAGGATAACCTAACCCTCGCGGAGAACCTTCTGGAGAGATACTTCAGACAGGACAGCCTTCTCTACAGCGATGCCCAGTTCGTTTTGAGAGAAGAACTCGACAGGCCGAGGCTTTATTTTGCAATTCTCGAGGCTATAGCCAGGGGCAGAACCACAGTGGGTGAGATAATGAACGAGACTGGTCTCGAGAGGGCAACCGTTGGAAAGTACGTCTCAGTTTTGATTGACTTGGGCATTGTCCGTCGTGATGTTCCCGTGACTGAGAGCAGGAAGAGCAAAAAGGGAAGGTACTACATAAATGACCCCTACTTCGCCTTCTGGTTCAGGTACGTTTATCCAAACGCAGATTTAATCGAAACAGGTAACGGTGACATGCTTTTGAGAATCGTCATGAACGACCTCGATGAGTATGTGGGGAGAATCTTCGAGGATATCGCGAGGCAGTTCCTGCTGAAGAAATCCCGCGAACTTCCGTTGAGACCAACAAAAATCGGGAGATGGTGGAGCAAAGGTGAGGAAGTTGACCTCGTCCTCCTCGACGAAATCGAAAAAAAGGCCCTTCTCGTTGAGGTGAAGTGGAAGGAGTTAAGAAAGCGCGACGCGTTCAGGGTATTTGAGAAGCTCGCTGGAAAATCTCAACTCATGGGACTTAAGGATTGGAAGTTTGAGTTTGGAATAATCGCAAAAAGAGTTGAGCCCAAGGAAGAACTAAGGGAACTCGGCTATGTTTGGGACCTCGATGACATGGGTGAGGTAGCATGATACTCGGAGTCCACGACGGCCACGACGCCGGAGCCGTTCTGATAGACGGAGACAGGATTTTTGCCGTCAATGAGGAGCGCTTGAACAGAATCAAGAAATACCGCGGTTTTCCTGAGCTTAGCGTGAGGAAAGTCCTTGAAATGGCCAGTGCCACTCCTGAGGACGTTGATGTTATAGCCGTTGCGGGAATTTTCAGGAGACAGAAGCGCCTCCTTGAGCTTGAGGAAAACCTGAGGGCAATCTTTGGTAGGGACTTCAAGAGGAAGGTCATATTCGTCGAGCACCACCTCGCTCATTCCGCGTCAGCTTACTATACATCAGGCTGGCGTGGGGCACTCGCGGTTAGCATAGATGCTGCAGGAGATGGACTGAGTTCCTCGATTTATATAGCGAGAGACGGCGAGATGGTTAGGATTGCCCAGAGCACTTACCTTGATTCTCTCGGCGATTTTTATGCCTCTGTCACAGAACTGCTCGGCTTCAGGCCGATGAGACACGAGGGCAAGGTCATGAGTTTGGCCGCCTACGGAATGCCGACATACGACCTAAGCGCGATAATCGAGCTTAACGGGCTGAGCTTTGACAACCACCTTAAGGTCATCGGCGTTGAAGCCACCAAGAAACTTGCCGAGTTCTTTGGCTATCCCCTTGAGAGCGCAAAGAGAATAGCAGATGAGATGAAACGCGGAAACCTTGATGGGAAGCTCCAGAGGAAGGCGATAGAAATAGCGGCCAGTGCTCAGGCTCACCTCGAAAAGCTCATCGAGGAACTCGGTGTAAAACTTAGAGACAAAGGGCTTCCGGTAGCATACTCGGGAGGAGTCGCCCAGAATGTCAAGGCAAACGCAGTTCTTAGAAAAATCGTCGGCGACGACAACCTCTGGGTCTTTCCGGCTATGGACGACGCTGGCTTGGCTTTTGGGGCGGCGGTTTTTGTGAAGGCCCAGTTGGAGAGGCTTGACGGCAGGTGGAGGTCCTTCAAGCTTGAGCACGTCTACCTCGGGCCGGCCTACAGCAGGGAGGAAGTGGAGGGCTTTCTCAAGGGGAAGGGTCTCGAATACGAGGAGGTAAGCGACGTTCCGTCATTTGTCGCCGACGCCTTGATGGAAGGAAAGCTCGTGGGCTTCTTCCAGGGCCCTATGGAGTTCGGGCCCAGGGCCTTGGGGAACCGCTCGATTTTAGCGGACCCGGGCGATGAAAGTGTCAAGGAAAGGCTCAACGTCGCGCTGAAGAGGGACGTCTTCCAGCCCTTCGCGCCCTCGCTCCTATGGGAGAAAGCCGGAGAATACCTCGAAGACTTAAACGGAACTCCCAACGAGTTCATGACGATGAGCTATAAGGCAAGCGAGGACTTTAGGAGGGAAGCGCCGGCGGTTGTGCACGTTGACGGCACGACCAGACCGCAGGCGGTAAGGGAGGACGTCAACCCGGTGTATTATCGCATAATTGAGGAGTTCCATAAAAAGACAGGGATTGGAGCGGTGCTGAACACGAGCTTCAACATACACGGTGAACCAATAGTCTGCTCGCCGGAAGATGCATTAAGGACGTTCAGGAAAGCCGGACTGGACGTTCTGGTACTCGAGGGCTTTGCGGTGTGGAAAGAGGAATGAATATCAAAGTGGATCAAATCTAAAAAGCTATCCTCTCTATTTCGTCCCAGAGCCTTTCGGCCAGCTCTCTCTTGTTCATCTTTGGCAGTCTCTTAACGCTCTCCCTGGACACGAGCAGAACCTCGTTCTCGTCGCTCCCGAAGGCCTTCAGAGTGTTGGCAACGACTAAGTCGCTTCCGGCGCGGGCAATCTGTTTCCTAGCCTCTTCAACGAGCTTTTCCTCGCTCGTCTCTGCCTTGAAGCCAACGAGAAACACATCGGGCTGGAGGGCTTTCACGATGTCTATTATCTTCGGCGTCGGCTCAAGCTCAAGCGTTAGAGCTTTCCCGCTCTTTATCTTTACCCCAGCCCTGTTCCTGACCCTGAAGTCGCTGACGGCCGCGGCCAGGACGACGACGTCGTATCTTTTGGCCTTCAGTTCGCTCTCTATCGCCTCCAGCATCTCCTCCACCGTCTCAACCTCAATCTGGTTCTCGACGAAGCTCGGAACGCTTCCCTTCGTTCTGATTAGCGTCACCTCAGCACCGCGGAAGTCAGCTTCCTCCGCTATGGCAACTCCCATCTTTCCACTGCTCGCGTTGGTTATGTAGCGAATGGGGTCTATGTACTCCCTCGTCGCGCCTGCTGTGACCAAAACGCGCTTGCCCTCGAGAGTCTTGGGGTGGAGCTTTTTGATGACGCGGTAGACTATCTCTTCCATCGAGGCTACCTTTGCCTTGCCCTCCTCAAAGCGGGGCCCTATGAACTCAACGCCGAGCTTTTTGAGCTTCTCAATGTTTTCCCTTACGATTGGGTGCTCATACATGCTGGAGTGCATGGCTGGGGCTATCATTATCGGTGTGTGGGAAAAGGCGGTGGTCACAACGGTAGTAACTGGAGTATCGTCAATCCCGCAGGCGATTTTTGAGATGGTGTTGGCCGTCGCAGGACAGACGAGGATTAAGTCTGCCTTGTTTTCGTGCTCTCCGGCAAGTTCAACGTGCTCAATGAAGCCCGTTATTTCAGTCACGACGGGATTACCTGTGGCGAACTCCATAGCGTAGGGGTGGATTATTTTTTGAGCGTTCTCGCTCATGACCGCGTGAACTTCCGCTCCGTGTCTTATGAGCTCCCTCGCGAGCTTGACACACTCGACTGCCGCTATGCTCCCGGGAATTGCCAGAACGATTTTCTTGCCGACGAGCTTTCTGCTCTTAGTGGCGTAAATTAGCTTGACGTGATGGAGCATGGGAACCACCGAAAATAGTTTAGAAGAGAGGTTAAGAAACTTCTGACATAGTTCAGATGTTCAGATCAAAACTATCTCAGTGTCTGATGCGCGAGGAATATTTGCCCTGAGTTGTATAAAAAGGCCATCATCTATAATTGAGCTTCTAACTCTTTCTGTTTCAAACAAATTGACTTTTCCGATTGTTAGGTTGAGAACTGTATCAACAAGCTCCTCTGGTGCATTGGCTGATGTTCCTACTATAATTGTATCCGGATAAAACTTGCTGACGTTATAAAGGAGCAGTATGACTACGGGGTATGATCCTGTTGAAACGTCAACTCTAAGGAGAAAAGCTTCATGAATAGCTTTACCTGTTTCCTTTTCCTCAATTATTGTAACCTCCACTGGTACTTCCACAACGGAGGCCAGTCTGAGTAAAAACTTCTGAAGAGCGTTTTTCGAAACAGTTGTCCGTACAACAACGCTCTGGGTATCCTCTCGGTAATAAACCCACTGGAGCTTGGAGTCTTCCCTGAGTATAACGTCCATAACACTGTTGAGCCCCTTGACTGGAATCTCGAATTCCAATGACATCATGGTAACTCCCCTCGTTGACAACAATTGTAACTTCAGTTTATAATTAGTTAGTTTTAATCCCTTATTAAGTTATTGGGGGGACCTGTTAATTATTCCTCATGGATGGCATCTTCTTCAAATTTTTTTATTTCTTCCTCTGTCCCGAACCACACAACTATTGTTGGTTCCACTGTTATCATACCATCTTTTATCATCGGTTTTATTTCACAGATTGCCTTTTCTATTTTAAATCCTCTGTCTACAACCTCAATCACTATGGGCAAGTCTGTTGACAGTCTCATAACGTCCGCGGAATGTACCCTGCTTTTTTTTCCAAATCCATAGATCCCCCTGTAGACGGTTGCCCCAGCGATGCCCATCTTTCGGAGTTTTTCAACGATGGCTTTGTAGAGAGGCCTTCCATCCCAGCGGTCGTTTTCACCTATATAAATCTTAAGCCTTAGGGTATTCCAGTGCTCGACCTCGACCATGGTTTTTACCTCCGGGCAATTATGAATCCAAAGAACACTAGGCTGAGGGTTACAAAAACGTTTGCCAAAACATTAAGTCCCGCGATGAAGTATTCACCATCTCGAAGGAGTGAAAATGTCTCGTATGAAAACGTTGAGAACGTGCTTAGAGCGCCACAGAAACCAGTCCCTAAGAAAAGTCTCCACTCCGGGGTAACGTCAATCCCCCAGAAAAGGAGACCGTAGAGGTAGCCAAGGATAAAGCTCGCTATGGAGTTCACAATTAGAGTTCCCACCGGGAAATCTTTGTATGTTGGCAGTAGACCTGAGATATAAAATCTTGCTAGAGCCCCAACTGCTCCTCCGAGCGCTATTAGGATCATTGGTCTTACGTTCATCTAATCCCCCCTGTTCCACTGGTTTGGATTTATGGATAGAACTGTATCTGGCATCTGAGGTGGCTAATTGATTAGGTCTATTTAAAATTTTTTGGTTTTGTCTCCGAAAGCATAGGACATGTAGTAGTGGATTAACTCTTCTACCTTTGAGAAGTCCCTCTCTTTCAGGCCCAGCATTTTTCTTAACCTTTTGTTCTCGGCAATTAAGCCCGAGAGAGTTATTGCGAGGTTTTGATTGTCTAAGGCGGAATAATAGGCCTTAAACTTTAGGGGCGACCACTTCCCTTCGAGCTCGTAGAGTTGCTCTTCAAGTTTTTCAATGTCTTTTTCAAGCTGAAGTATCTCCTCTTCACTGACGGACTTATCCAAATATCCATTGAGAAGTATTATTCTAAGGGCTTCATCAACTCGGAAACCGTTTCGTCTACATGCTTCCTCTATTTTTCTCCACAATTCATCTGGAACGTTAAATGTTACTTTTCTCCACTTTCCCCTTCCACGTACGACTATTTTCATTTTTCCCACCTATCTGCTTTCTCAGTATTTCGTTTTCCCTGCTCAGCTCACTCCTTAGTTTAATCATATACTCCCTGTCTCGCTTTGCCCTTTTCTCGAACTCAAGGAGTTCCCTGTAATGAGCTTCCATCTCTTGGAGTTTTTTCGAGAGTTTTTCCTTTTGCTCAAGGAGAATCTCATATTTGAGGACTTTTAGAGTTCTTTCAAGTCCTTCAACGTCTTTCAGTCTTTCTTCTATCTCCCTTCTCCTTTTTCTGATTTTGTCAAGTTCCTCTCCACTTACCTCAATTTCAATGGCCATTTCTTTTCCCTCCTTCTTTCCCTGCATTCTGGCCCGACTTCTCTCCCTGAAAAGAACTCGATTGTCTCGGCGAGAGCCCGTCTTTCCTTCTCACTAGGTCTTCTCTCTACCCTGTAATCAAAAGTATCAACAAAGCTTTCAAGCCTCTTAAGGAGTCTTTCCAGTTTTCTCCTCTGGATTTGTGATAGTTTTTCCTTAAGCTTTTCATCACTAATCCTATTTAATATTTCTTCGTAATGTCTTCTGCATAATATAGAGGGGGACTTTTCGTAGGACTCAATAAGAGATGGAAGTCTCTCAGAGAAGGATTCAAGAAGAGTTTCTTCTTTTTCTGAGGAAAGCTTGCACAGAAAACATTCTTCTGTGCTCTGACCCCCCTTGAGGTACCATTTAAGAACGTCTTCGTAGATTACTGAAATACCGTGGGGACCGAGGAGAGGATTTGAAAGGGCGAGTTTTAGCGTCTTCCATGCATGCCTTGGGCATAGTCCTAGGCTCTTTTGAAAGGCTTTTCTGACCTCTGGATCATTGGGGTGTTCGTAGAGTATCGTTTCTATCTCTTCCTTTTCGAACTTTTCAACTAACCTGCATATTGGACAGCCTTCTTCCTCCATTGATTTTTTAAGTTCAATCTCAATGATGTCCATGCTCCTCACGGAATGTACTTTATCATCGAGTCAACAACTGCTAGAGCCCGATATGTGTTCTGGAAGTTTGAAATACCCAGCTCGAGGCTCCTTCTAAAGCCTCCGTTTGGGTTTTGAAGCTGATGAATGAACCATATGTGCCTCTTGGGGCATGTTGGTGTCTCTTTTTGAAGTTCAAGGCCTCTAGTTGCGTAAAACGTTGGCTCAAGGTAGGGTGGAAGGCTGTAAGGCACCTCGGTAAAGCCACCCCAGTCACCACAGAGCTCGCAGTTCCTGAAGTGTGGGCTCTTTGGAGGTTTGTATCCGAGGGTGTAGAGGGTAAACAGCGCCTGGTATGTCATCGTGGTCGTTGGTTGTTTGACTCCATAGCCGTTGCCGTTGCGGAACTTCATGACAAAGGTCCTGATGGCGTCCCTTTCCTCGGAATCAAATTTCACGCCTATCTTGTCAAAAGCCTTTGTGACCCAGTATGTGGCCTCGAGTGGTGTCGCCGTTCCGAACTCCTCGCTTCCACCGAGACCGACGGCAAACTTTCCTTCGGCGGGGTTATATTTGGTGAATACTATCTCACTCTTCTCCCTTGCGAGGTCTTTGGCGCCAAGAAGGGCAAGGCCTTCGAGGGCCATTGCTATGGCCACTACAGCAGTCTGGGGCTGTATTGACCTGGACAGAAATTCTATTGTTTTCTCCGGTTCTGGAAACTCGAGTTCAAGAAGGTTATAGATTTTGATAGCGTAGTAGGTATCGTTCACGTTTGTATCGTCGAGAACACTGACGAAGCAGTAACCACCATCTTCATGACGTCTTTTCTCAACATAGCGAAGAGCATTATTAACGTCAACGTATCTACCAATTTCATACAGCTTCGAGCCCATTCTCTCACCTCCTGTGGAGAACAGGCGTCATCAGCCCTTTCGGGCGGTTCGGGCTCGAAGCCCACGGCGGACGCCATCGCCCTTATTCACTTAAAGTGGTGCTTTAAAAGTTTCATGGTTCAATGCTCTTAAGAACCCTTATAAATACAACTCCCGCTACTGTTTCGAGAGGGGGATAATGGAGTTCATAGGTTTCACATACGCCACTAACTTCCTCGAAAATATACTGAAAGATGCAATGTTTGATATTATTGATAAGGCCAACAGGCTCTTTACAGACTGGGGATTGTCACTCAAGTTTCTTTACCTTGACAGTCTCACTTTAGAGCCCGGTTACCTAATCAGCGTTAAAACAAAGGAAGGCAGTGTTAAACTTTATCCCTTGGAAGTTGTTATTGATTTTCTTGATTACCGTCTCAAGGTCGAGATGGAAAAGGAAGACGGTCTGGCAATGAATAAAATTCTCGGTCTGGTCAGCTTTCCGCTTGCTTCCAGAAACCGATACTTCGACATATACGAGAGTTTCCTTGGCTTTCAAACAGAAAGGGTTGGCAGAAGGATAATGGTGCTCTCCATGAGGCCCTTTGAATCCGACGTCCTGAGAATGACGCTAAGGGCCCTTGAGAGCCCCAGCGTTGAGGATGAAGTTAAAAGCCTTGCCACCAAAATCCTCCAGAGAGAGCTTGAGACCTTTAAAGCTCGCCTTCTAAAGGGTATACTCCACGAAGTTGGCCATGCATTTGGCCTTGAACACTGCTCAAACGCCTGCGTCATGAATCCACCGGCAACTATTGAAGAGTGGGATTTGAGACCGGTGGGTTTCTGCAGGCCATGTATGGAGAAACTGAAAGAAAACCTCAGGACTTCCCGTTTTGTGCCCCGATGAGCTCTCTGACAATTTTGAGAACCCTTTCAGCGTGTCCCTTTGCCCTGACGTTGCGCTTTTCCCATACGATTTCACCATCAGGGTTTACGATGAAGGTGCTCCTAATTACGCCCTCGTACTCCTTTCCATAGCGCTTCTTCTTACCCCAGGCACCGAGGGCCTTTATGAGTTCGGTTTTCGGGTCGCTTAGAAGTTTGACCTTAAGGCCGTGCTTCTCCTTGAAACGCCTGTGACTTTCGACGGAGTCCTTGGAAACTCCGATTACCTGAAAGCCGAGTTTTTCAAACTCTGGCAAGAGCTCTGTGAACTCCTTTGCCTCTGTCGTACAGCCGGGGGTGTTGTCCTTTGGATAAACATAAAGAACCGTCCACCGCCCCTTTAGTATGTCCCCAACCCGAACTTTCTCGCCGTTTTCATCGAAGACCTCAATGTCCAAGTACGTCATAAAAATCACCCGGAGCGTTTAGGAAGCCCTAATTAATAAACCTTCCGCGGGAAACGTTTTTTAGAGACATGACATAGTTTTTTCTTAGGTGGTACCATGAGACTTCCGGGGCAGAAAACTAAGATTATAGCGACGCTCGGCCCTGCCTCTTTAAACGAAAAAACTGTTTCAGCGATGGTTCGTTCTGGAATGAGTGTTGCTAGGCTGAATTTTGCGCACGGTGACCTCAAACAGCACGAGAGGGCAGTAAAGCTCGTTAGAAAAGTCTCTGAAAAGCTCGACAGACCCGTTGCGATACTTGGCGATTTGCCCGGTGTCAAGATTCGCGTTGGGGAAATCGAGGGTGGCTCTGTAAACCTGAGGCGCTGGCAGACGATAACGCTGACTACGAGGGACGTTGTTGGAAACGAGGCGGTAATTCCGGTCGAGTTCAAGGACTTCCCGAAGCTGGTCTCAAAAGGCGACGTAATTTACCTCAGCGACGGCTTCATAGCGCTTCGCGTTGAAGAAGTCCGCGGTCAGGACGTTATATGTAAGGTTCTCGTTGGTGGAACTCTCTTCTCCCACAAGGGGATAAACGTTCCAAAGGCAAGACTTGCAATCGAGGCCGTGACTGAGAAGGACTTGGAGTTCGTGAAGTTTGCCCTCGAGGTCGGTATTGACGCAGTTGGCATAAGCTTCGTTGGTTCGGCCTACGATGTCCTCAAAGTGAGGCGCTTCGTTGATTCTCATCGTGGACATCTTTTCTTGATTGCAAAAATAGAGCGTCCCGATGCGGTTAGGAACTTCGATGAAATCTTGAATGCTTCCGATGGAGTAATGATTGCAAGGGGAGACCTCGGTGTTGAGATGCCGATAGAAAAGCTCCCCATTCTCCAGAAGAAGCTTATACGAAGGGCAAACTGCGCCGGAAAGCCCGTAATCACTGCCACTCAGATGCTCGAAAGCATGACCCACGAGAAGCTTCCCACCAGGGCCGAGGTTACCGACGTGGCAAACGCAATCCTCGACGGAACAGATGCAGTCATGCTCTCGGAAGAAACTGCCGTTGGGAAGTATCCCGTTGATGCCGTTAAGATGATGGCCAAAATAGCGAAAACCACCGAGGCTTACAGGGACAGCCTGTGGGCTAGCAGGACGGTTGAGTGGAAGATGAACGAGTGGAAGGGACGCAGATCAACGAAGGGGACCATCAAAGACGCAATAGCGAGGAGCATTATTGAGGCACTTAACTCCATCGACATTAAGTACATTCTGACTCCCACGAGAACAGGCCAGACTGCTAGGTTAATAGCCAGGTTCAAGCCAAGACAGTGGGTTCTAGCTTTTGTGACTCACGAGTGGGTTGCTCATACTCTAATGTTCTCCTATGGTGTTTATCCATTCGTAGTTGAAGAGACTAGCGAGAAAGAAATAATACGGGTTATCACTGGGTTGGGACTGGTAAACGAAGGAGACACAGTTCTCCTCACTAAGGGAACGCCCATTGGAAGAACGGCTGGGACTAATACAATTAGAATTTTCAACGTTTGAGCTTTGTCCTTTCTTTTTAATAGTTCAACCTTGGGTTGTACTCAAGAAGCATTAGCCCGTTCTTAAAAATTCTAATAGTCCCGCTCTCGGAAAGACTTATAGACATCGCCTTTGTCAGCTTGGTTATCCCGGCGGCCGCTATGTGCCTGCTCCCCAGACCTGGGGGGAGCATTAGGTCTATGACCTTTGGTTCGACCTCAAGGTACCTACCTGCGGAAACTATCCTCCCGTCCTCCCTTATAAGGAAAGCCCCGTCCAGCTGGGCAAACTCCTTGATTATCTCTTTGCTCTCCTTGTCGAGAACGTTAATCTTGTGGCCTTTGAAGGGATTTGGAATCAGCTGGTGAGAATGCTTTAGAACCCTCCTCGTATCGCCGATAACAAATATTGTTCCAACGGGTGTTCCCTCCCTGCCTTCAACGCTGAGCTCGATGGCTATCTCAAGCATTCTTTGAAGAACGTTCTGATTCTGGGCAAAGAAGCTCTTCATGGCCGAGATACCTTTTTTGACGGTTCTAATCCCAATAGATTCCTCTGTAACGTAAACGAACGAATCGCCTTCTTTTAGAATCTCGTGTTCGAGGAGAAACGCTGAAAGTAAGTTCAGAATGTTGTTGAGGTCAAGGTTCTGAGGAATCGAGACTTTCTTAATTTTCTCGTCATCAACATCAAATGAGGAGCCAACTAGGACAACTGGCAGTTCCGTCTTTGGAATTTCTTCCTCTTTTATCTCCTCCATTATTACAAGGGCTTTGGCGTTTAGTTTCTCGGCAATGTCTATGGCACTTTCAATGAGAACGGGATTTATCTTCATGGTTCTTCAAAGTTTTTCGGCCAAAAAGGTATAAAAAGATAGCGGATTAGGGGTGATGGTGATGGTATGAGGATAGTTGTTGCGATAACCGGTGCAAGTGGAGCGGTTTATGGTGTAAGACTTACAGAAGTTCTTCGTAAGTTTGGGCACGATGTGATTCTTCTCGCTACTGAGACGGGGATAAAAGTCACCCGTCACGAACTCGGCATCGAGCTCAAGCCGGATTACTCGGAGGACAACCTCTTTGCCCCAACAGCTTCCGGCTCGTATCCTTTTGATGCAATGGTAATTGCCCCTTGCTCGATGAAGACGCTCTCTGCAATAGCGAACGGCTACGCAGACAACCTAATTACCAGAACGGCAGATGTGGCGTTGAAGGAGAGGAGAAAGCTTGTGCTTTTGATTAGGGAGACTCCATTAAACTTAATCCATATTGAAAACATGTTGCGCGTTACTAAGGCCGGAGCGATAGTAATGCCGGCCTCCCCTGGATTTTACACAAAACCAAAGACTGTGGATGATATAATAAACTTTATAATCGGCAAAATCTTAGATATTCTGGAAATTGATAACGATATTTACCAACGTTGGGGGATTCCCCATGGTACAGCTGGACGATCTCGATAGAGCCATACTCAGACTCCTCAAGGAGGATGCTCGATTAACTATCTCAGAAATAGCTGAAAAATTAAACCGGCCGGAATCTACGATACACTTTAGAATAAAGAAACTGCTCGAGAAGGGTGTAATCGATAGATACACCATCATCCTTGGAGATTCTCTCCGTCCAAAGGCGATAGCTCTGATATACATCCAGGCAGAAACTCCGATCATCGAAGATTTCCTTGAGAAATACATCAGCTACATAACCAAAACGCTCTCGATTCTCCCTAACGTTCTTGCAGTTGCCAGGAGTGGTAAGGACAGTGTTATAGCCCTTGTGGGGGAGGAAAACGAGGACAAGCTCAACAAGTTCATTGATGAGACGATAAGAGTTCTCCCAACTCTGAAGCGCGTGGAAGTTATCCCAATAAAGAGCTTTGTTAAGGGCAAAGATCTCGTTGGTTTCCTCGTGGGGGTGTGAGATGGAAGTTGAGGTGAAGTTCAGGGTTGACTTCGAGAAAATTAAACTGAAAATCGAGTCCCTTGGGGCTTCTTTCGTTGGAGAAGAGCTCCAAGAGGACGTTTACTTCTCCCTTCCCTTTCCAAAGCTTCTTCGCGTTAGGAAAATCGAAAACCTCGGGAAGTCTTTTCTGACATACAAAGAAATCAAGGATCCAGGCAGGAACGAGGAGTTCGACGAGCTTGAGGTCGAAGTTTCCGACTTCCACACAACCGTTGAAATCCTTAGAAGGCTTGGCTATAGGGAGGATGTCACCGTTAGGAAACGTCGCCTGGTCTATAGGCTTGACGGCATTACCTTTGAGCTCAACGACGTTGAAGGCCTCGGCGGTTTTCTGGACATAGAGGTCATTTCCGAGGATGTTGAAGGGGCAAAGCGGAAAATCTGGGAAGTTGCGAAAAGGCTCGGACTGAGCGAGAAAGACGTTGAGCCGAGGCTCTACCAGGAGTTAATCCGGGAAAAAGAAGGGAGATGAACAACGTCACTTGGCCGTTGCAACTATCTTGATTATGTCGTTGAATTGGAGTTCGTAATCCTCCCCAACGCGCCTCTTCGTTCTGGCGTTCACCGCGTAGAGGAACGTCTTTCCAAGGTCGGTATGGACTTTGTAGGCCAAGTCCCTCGGCGTTGAGCCCTTCGGGAGGAGGTAGACATGGGGCAGAACGTTGCCGAACTGGTCGGTCAGCTTGTTCTCGTCCTGGACAGGATAAACTGGAATCAGGTTAAGCAACTCAAACACGGCCCTGTTTATGACCTCCTGAACGCCCGTTGAACCGAACCTGTTGAGAACCTTCTCCCTGATAAGCTCCAAGGCCTTTTCCTGCTTGGGGTTCATCTTTTTGAGGACTTTAAAGTCGGAACTTCCGGGTATGTAGTCTATGAATCCAGCTTTTGCGGCCTTTCTAAGGGTAAGCTCCGCGGCGGCACTCGTCGGGACGACTATATAGCCTCGCTTTTCTCCTTCTCTGATGAGCCTCTTGATTTCTTCATCGCTCGCCGCATCGGCCTTGTTTGCGGCGATTATTATGGGCTTGTTAATTTTGCGCAACTCGCGAACGAATGCCATCAAATCCTCGTCGCTCCACTTGGTGGGGTCACTTGAAAGCCCAACCCTGTGTATGGCCTCCCAGACGTCTTCCTCGCCCACGCCTATTCCCGATAGGTGGTCCGCTATTGCCTGCTCCAGCTTCATGTGCTGGAGTTTAATTCTC
>Ga0256831_1000040_pt1 | contig 61082 bp, 61 predicted proteins | sample 132544metaG_FD_189087 | JGI IMG/M metagenome (GOLD analysis project Ga0256831, IMG submission 189087) | Hydrothermal vent microbial communities from Lau Basin, Pacific Ocean - 132-544 | ecosystem: Environmental > Aquatic > Marine > Hydrothermal vents | place: Pacific Ocean: Lau Basin | collected...
ATTTCCCTTCTCCCGAAGGGTAATATACTGGGCGAAGGCGTTAAATATCCTGACACCAATCGCTAACCCGGTGGGAAGATGGGAAAGAAAATAGTTGTTGAGCTACCCGGAATGGTAAAGATACCTGATGAGGAAGTTGAGGAGAGAATCAGGATAGAGCTTGCGCTCAGGCTGTACGAGAAGGGCATACTCTCCTTCGGGCAGGCGAGAAGATTGGCAGGTCTAAGCAAGTGGGAGTTCATTGAACTCCTCGCGAGGGAAGGGAGTGGCATACCCTATGACGAGGAAGAGCTTGAGAGCGACCTTAAGGTTCTGGAGGAGCTCTCATGAGGGCAGTTGTGAACTCGTCCCCGCTCATATTCCTTGCCAAGCTCGGGCTTCTTGACCTTCTAGAGAAGCTCTTTGATGATGTTTATATCACAGAGGCCGTTTATCATGAGACTGTTGTTGAGGGTGCGGGGCATGAAGAGGCCGTCTTAATAGCAAACGCGGATTTTCTGAAAAGGGTCTCGGTGAAGAACCAGAGGCTCGTGAAGTTTCTGCTTGAGATGATAGACCACGGAGAGGCCGAGACGATAGCGTTTGCCCTCGAAAATGAGGTTGATTTGATCGTTCTCGATGACAAGGACGCGAGAAAAGTTGCGAGGGGCTTTGGGGTGAAGGTAGCGGGAACGCTTGGCTTACTCCTCCTCGCGAAGAGAAGAGGTGTTATATCTCAGATTGCTCCCTACGTGGAAGAGCTGAGAAGAAACGGCTTCAGGATCTCGGATGAGGTTGTAAAAAGAATTCTAAGAGAAGCAGGCGAGCTTTAGGCTTCTTTCGCCTTTTTCATGCCGATTTCGACGCCCTTAGCGACGGCCTCTTGGAAGAGGAGCTCCTTTGTATCTTTCCTTGTACTTGTGCCATGTATAAAGACCGTAAATAAACGTCCCGGCAAACATAATGATCAGTAGCCATAGAGGCCAAAAGGCGTAAACTTCTGCCCCCGGTGATTTCATCAATGCGCCTAGTTGTAATAAAAACGACCCAAGAACTGAGAGAACTGATAATATTAACCCACCTTTCATTCCATTTTTTGCACAGCCCTTGCTACTGCATTCTAAAGGATCCGAGCCCCACATATCTTCCAGAAGGTACCAGACTCCAAACATACTTCCAAACGCAAAAAGAAGCACCAAATCAGCTATGTCCATTTCCCTCCTCCCGGAGGGTATAATACTGGGAGTTGAGAAGGGCATTGACCACCTGAGTAGGGATAAAAATGGAAAAGGGTGCATACACCCATGACAGGCACGGCAGGATGTGGTAGACCCAAGCGTTCTCCTTTTTCGCGTAGAGAACCAGAAAACGATGGGGAACTCAAAGCCACTCTATTTTCACCTTGTCCTCAACGCTTTTGAACTTCTCATCTCCGGTTAGGAGAGTGGCGTTCAAATCCATTGCCGTTGCGGCGGCGAAGGCCTCTGCATAGCTGAGCCTGTGGAAGGCTTTTATTCTCCCGGCTATGAGAGCGAGTCTCTCATCGGCAACCACGAGTTTGATCGGTTCCCTCCTGATAAGGGCAACCGCGAGATTTGCTATATCCGTTCCCCGCTTTCTCGAAATGATGTAGTAAACCTCGCCGAGGTTCACCACGTTCATGTAAAGTTCGGCCTTCCCACTTCTCCCGAGGTTGAGATACTCCTCAACCCTCTCCGCCGCTGGTTCATCGTTCATGTAAGCCAAAACTGCATAGCTATCCAAGACGACCCTCATTCTCTGACCTCCAGCTCCTCTTCCTCTTTCCGGATTTCTTGGAGTATCTCTCTGACGGGTTTCTCGAACTTTACAAGCCCCCTGAGCTTCAGGTCTTTCTTTACCGGAACTATCACAATCTCGTCTCCAAAGTCAAGAACCTCAAGCTCGTCGCCCTCTTTGATGCCAAACTTCTCGCGAATTGCCTTGGGTAAGACTATCTGGCCCTTTGAGGAAACTTTGACCGTTACCATCTTACATTCACCAAAATTGTCTTACTCAACGAGCATAAAAACGTTTTGGGACAGAAATCTGGAAACGTACAAATGGAGAAATGAGTGGGAAAACTTCCAGCCCTCAGCGTGAGGACTGGGCGATCCTCTCGATTTCTTCCTTCTTGCTGTAGGCGAAGCTCTTCGGATCCTTGTTGGCAGCAGCTATGATCTCCTCAGCCAGAGCCTGGGCGTAGCTGGTCTTGTTCCTGTAGCACTTTGCTGAGGCTCCAAGGGCGATGTTTTTAAGAGCGATATCTAGCCTCCTGAGTGGAGAGACATCAACGGCCATGTGGTAGCGGATTCCACCGAAGGCAATGGTGGTGGTGTCCTCCCTCGGGGCGGAGTTCTCGATGGCCCTCACGAGAACCTGAATCGGGTTCTGCTTCGTCCTGCGCTCGATGATCATGAAGGCCTCCTTGACCACTTCGTAGGCCTTCATCTTCTTGCTCATGAGGGAGCGGTGTTCCCTTCTCATGAAGTGGCCGCCAACCTTGTGGCTGCTTGAACCGCTGCGCATGACCTTGTTTATGAGCCTCTCGACGATATGAACGTTGGCCTTGCCAAAGGCCTTCTTTGCGTGCCTTCCGTGGCTGTGTGGGAGTATTCTTGCGTCGAGGTTTATGTAGGGCCTGAGCGACGGGTCGTTGACAACGACGTCCTCAACGCTCCACCTGCCCATGACCTTGGTTTCCTCGGGCCGGTAAAAGCGCTCGGTGAGTTCCCTGGCCATTGTCTTCACCTCCTCGGCTTCTCCTTCCTGCCCTTGACAAGCTCCTTGAGGCTAACGCGGTTCACCTTGACGACCTTGTATCTGATACCTGGGATATCACCCATCGAACCGCCCTTAGGACCGCCGATTCCCTCGATGATGACCTCGTCGTGCTCGTCGATGTGGTTGATGGCACCGTCACCTGGCGTAAAAGCGGTAACGACCTTACCGTTCTTGATGAGCTGAACACGAACGGCCTTACGCATGGCCGAGTTCGGCTGCTTTGCCTCGACGGCGATCTTCTCCAGGACGATTCCCCTGGCCTGTGGAGCGCCTTCAAGTGGGTCGCTCTTCTCCTTGAGTCTGAGAACCCTTCTCTTGTAGCGGATGTCACTCCAGCGGAACTTCTTCCTCTTGAGCTTGAGCTTTCTTCCCGCGAATTCTCCATAGGGGGCTTTCTTTCCAGCCATGATAATCACCTCAGATTATTACCACATCATGAATGCTGTGGTGTCTCTCCATCAACTCTTTCACGAGGTTGATGTTCTGGCCGCCCTTACCTATTGCCCGGGGTTTGTCGCGCGGGCCTATGTCGAGGAGGGCGACCTTTTTACCGTCCCTCTTCTCGGTGATGTGGACCTTTTTAACCTTAACCCCGAGGCTCTTATAAATGTTCCTCAGGAACTCCTCCGGGTTGTCGGAGTGCTCGATGAGTTCAATGTCCTTCCCGAGCATTCCCTGGACGCGCTTGACGTTCGCACCTTTCTTTCCGAGGGCCAGCCCCATCTCACCCTTCTTGATGACGTAGATGAGCCTGTTCCTGTTGGTGTCTATGAGACAGTCGAGGACGGTCGCCCCGGTCATGCTCTCGAAGAGCGCTATGAACTTGATCTGGTCTGTGTTGAGTTTCAGCGGCATTACTCCTTACCCCCAGCCAAGGCCAGTATCCTGCTCTCACCCGGGTCGAGTATCGCAAGAGCAGAGACCGTGTGCGGCCTTCCCAGGAGGGTTCCGAGCTCAACGCTGGTTCCCTCGAACTCGTAAACGGGGACACCGCTGAGCCTGGCGTAGTAGAGTATATCCTCCTTTATGTCAGGTCTGGCGTTCTTCGCAACGATAATCAGCTTAGCGCCTCCCATCTTTGCGTACTGGATGGCCTTCTTGGCGCCCATGACTATCTTTCCTGTATCCTCAGCCTTCCTAAGCTCAAAGGCGAAATCAACCATTACTCACACCTCCCTACTCCCTTTTCGGTCTCAGGGGGAGATTCATTGCCAGTCTGACCATTCCCGTACCCACGGGCACGGGCTGGCCTATGAGCACGTTCTCAACGACGCCGTTGAGCGGGTCAACTTCCCCCCTCTCAGCGGCCTCGAAGAGGTGCTGTGTGGTTATCTCGAAGGCGGCCCTGGCAAGCACGCTGGCCTTCTCCCCAACTATACCGTGCCTGCCTATGGGCAGTATGACTCCATCGAGCGTCATCATGTCGGCGACGAGCATGATGTGCCTGACGTCGACCTCGAGACCCTGCTCGCGCATCGTGTTGACGATTTCCTCGATGATAGCGTTTCTCGCCGCTTCAATGCCGAGAACCTCGGCGATTTCCCAGATGTTGTTCGTCCTGGTCCTCGTCGGATCAACTCCCGGAACCTTGAGCACCTGCTTGAAGTTCGAGCCCTCGGTGTAGATGACGTACTCGTCTCCTTCCTTCCTTATGATCGTCTTTCCGACGCCGGAGAGGCCCTTAAGGCGGTGCTTTTTAACCTTTTCGGCGAGTCTTCTCAACTCTGAGAGCTTCGTTGCCTTCTTGGGCCGCACGATGAGGGTGTAGCCATCCACCTCGAACTCCGCGCTCTTGAAGGATCCCTCAAGCTTTCTCAGGATCTTCTCCATGTCAAGGCCGGCCTTTTCGAGCCTCTCCGGGTCGATCTCGACGATGAACTCGAAGTTAAGGATGTCTATGCTCATCTCCCTTGCGAGGTTCTCCAGGGTGGTGCCCTCTATCCTCCTCGCGACTTCAAGGGCCTTCTCCCTGTCGTAGCGGTGCTTCTCGTCGAGGTAGACGGTCATTATTGGCGTTGAGGGGTTCTTCCTGGCATCGACAATCTCGATGATCCTCGGCAGACCGAGGGTGACGTTTATCTCGGCGACACCCGCGTAGTGGAAGGTGTTGAGGGTCATCTGGGTTGAGGGTTCGCCGATTGATTGAGCGGCGACGGTTCCTATGGCTTCTCCGGGCTCGATGAGGGCCCTTTTATACTCCTTCACCGTCTCCTCGATGATGGTCTCGATTTCCGCCTTCTTGAGCTTGTACTTCCTGTTGTACTCGACGAGCTTGCTGTAGAGCTCCTCCCTGACGTTCTCGGGGAGGTCGGCCTTGTTGACTAGACTCCTGATGGTCTTAGCTGCGACCATTTCACTCACCTCCCCTCATCTTTACGAGGGTTCTGAGGATAACCCTGTCAACGTCAACGGTCTTGCCCTGCCAGCTCTTCATCGGGTCTATTCCGTCCTCACCATACCGGAACTGGACGATTATGCCCGTCGGATCCCTGACGGTCCTGTCGTAGTCAACCTTAAGATCCTGGAGGGCGTTTATCAAACGACGCTGCATGTAACCGCTCTGCGCAGTTCTGACCGCGGTGTCAACGAGACCTTCCCTTCCACCCATCGCGTGGAAGAAGTACTCCTGTGGCGTGAGACCGCTCTTGTAGGAGTTGACGATGAAGCCCCTTGCCCTTGCCCCAAGGTCGCCGGGCTTGAAGTGGGTGAGAACCCTTCCGCGGTAGCCGCGGTAGAGACGCTTTCCTCTAATTGACTGCTGGCCGAGTAGTGCTGCCATCTGGGTGATGTTGAGCATCTTACCCCTGGCTCCGGTCTTGGCCATTATGACCGCGTGGTTGTTCATACCGAGATACTTCTCGGCGATCTTACCGGCGTTGTCACGTGCTTCAGCTAAAACCGCCATGATCTTGCTCTCCAGGGTTTCCTCAAGGGTCTTACCCGGGAGGGGTTCGAGTTCACCGCGCTTGTATGCCTCAATGAGCCTGTTCACCTTCTCCTCGGCCTCGCGGATTATCTCCCTTATCCTCTCAATGGCCTCCTCGGGGAGGTCCTCGTCGTCTATCGCAGTGGTAAAGCCCTTGTGGGTTATCACCCAGATGGCAAGCTTCGTCACCTGGTCGAGGAACTGCCTGGCTCTCTCGACACCGTATTCTCTCACTATGATGTCGAGGAGCTTTCCGTCCTCCCTACCGTAGGCCTTCTTGTCCACCGCGCCGCTGAGGAGCTTTCCGTTCTGGATGTAGACGAAGCCGTCGTAGGCTATCTTCCTGACCTCCTCGGGTTCGGGTATAAGCTTCTCCTCGATGAGCTTTTCGAGGGCCTCGCAGCGCTCGGGTTCATCGCAGAGCTTGTTGCGGTACCAGATGGTCAGATCCTCTGGGAGAACGAGGGAGAAAATCCTTTTGCCACTCCAGAGCTCGAGGCCGTCCTCAACCCTGTCCGGAGCGGGGAGCTTCTCCACGTCTATGCCCGCGAACATGAGCATCTGCTCGACCTCACTCCTCGTGAAGTAGGCCCCCTCGCGCGTGAGGAGATAACCGCCGGAGATGTGGTCCTGAATTCCAGCGATGAGCGGGCCTCCATACCTCGGTGAGATTATGTGGTTCTGAACCTCCATGAGTATCTTCGCTTCCGCCTGAGCCTCCTCGGTCTGGGGCACGTGGAGGTTCATCTCGTCACCGTCGAAGTCCGCGTTATAGGGCGGGCAGACCGCTAAGTTGAGGCGGAAGGTCCTGTAGGGCATTACCCTAACGCGGTGGGCCATTATGCTCATCCTGTGGAGACTCGGCTGCCTGTTGAAGAGGACGACGTCCCCATCCTGGAGGTGTCTCTCAACGGTCCAGCCGATGTCCAGCTTCTCGGCTATCGTTTCGAGGTTGTTCTCCATCAGGCGTATCCTTCTCCCGTCGGGGTCAATGACGTAGTTTGCCCCGGGATACTTCTCGGGCCCGTTGAGGACCATCTTTTTGAGCTTTTCGAAGTTGAACTCCGTGACCTTCTCAGGAACGGTGAGCTCCATTGCTATCGCGAGGGGAACGCCGACCTCGTTGATGCTTATCATTGGGTCGGGACTGATGACGGTTCTCGCCGAGAAGTTGACGCGCTTACCGCTGAGGTTTCCACGGAAACGACCCTCTTTGCCCTTCAATCGCTGGGAGAGGGTCTTGAGCGGCCTTCCGCTCTTGTGCTTGGCCGGAGGAATTCCAGAGGTCTCGTTGTTGATGTAAGTTGTCACGTGGTACTGGAGGAGGTCCCAGAGGTCCTCTATGATGAGCTGCGGCGCTCCGGCCTCGATGTTGCTCCTGAGGCGGTTGTTTATCCTGATGATGTCGACGAGCTTGTGGGTGAGGTCGTCCTCCGCTCTTATGCCGCTCTCGAGGGTGATGGAGGGCCTCATGGTAACCGGCGGAACCGGCAAAACTGTGAGGACCATCCACTCCGGGCGGGCCTTCTCGGGGTGGAGTCCGAGGAGCGGTAAGTCCCTGTCGGGCACCTTCTCGAGCCTGTCCCTGACTTCGCTCGGCATCATCCTGTGCTTGTACTCGTTGCCCTCCTCGTCCCTCCTGAGCTCGTAGTAGATCGTCGGTCTCTCGAACTTGATGGGGAACTGTGGGGCACCACAGTGCGGGCAGACCATTCTCTCCTTGGCCTTCTTGTGTATCTCCTTGATGAGTCTGTCCTTGGCCTTCTTCCTGTCGCCGACGACCTCGAATTTCTGCATGTACTCCTCTATCTCTTCATCAGTGAGCTTGATCCTTCCGCACTCTCTGCAGGTGCTCTCCAGGACGCGGTGAATTGTCTTCGCAAAGCCCACGTGAATTACTGGACGGGCGAGCTCGACGTGGCCGAAGTGTCCGGGGCACTCCCCGGCTCTTGCACCGCAGGTTTCACAGCGAAGTCCGGGATCAACGACGCCGAGGCGCTTGTCCATGAGGCCGCCCTCGATGGGGTAGCCATCGTCGTCGTAGGTGTCTGGAACGGTTATCTCGGCTGCGCTCATCTTCCTGATCTCCTGGGGTGAGAGGATTCCAAACTCAATACTCCCGATGACCTTCTTAATGGACTGCATACCCATCACACCCTGTCGGTTACCTTGAGGGATGGCCTTATCACCATTGCCTTCAGCTCGTCGAGGAGGAGCTTGAAGGCGTAGCTCATCTCCACCTTGCTTATCCTCTCCTCCTCACCACAGACCGGGCAGTAGACCTTACCGCGACGCTTGTCCTCTAAAGCTAAGTGTCCACAGTTCTCGCAGACCCATACCTCGGTCTTGTCGCTCTCCTCCAGGAGACGCTCTATGAGCAGCATTGCCGCGCCGTGGCCGACGAGAACATCGCGCTCCATCTCACCAAAGCGAAGGCCTCCTTCCCTGGCCCTTCCCTCGGTGGGCTGCTTGGTTAGCACCTGAACTGGACCTCTGCTTCTCGCGTGCATCTTGTCCGCGACCATGTGGTGGAGTCTCTGGTAGTAGATGACGCCCACGAATATGTCCGCCTCAAGCCTTCTGCCGGTTATGCCGTCGTACATGACCTCCCTTCCGCTGTGCTTGAAGCCAAGCTCCTCCAGTTCCTTCCTGAGCTTCTCCTCCTGCTCCCCTATGAAGGCCGTTCCATCAACGCGCCTGCCCTTGAGTGAAGCCACCTTCCCACCTATGGCCTCTATGAGCTGTCCGACGGTCATACGGCTCGGGATACCGTGGGGGTTAACGATCAAATCCGGAACGATTCCACTCTCGCTCCAGGGCATGTCCTCCTGGGGAACGATTAGACCGATAACACCCTTCTGGCCGTGCCTCGAGGCGAACTTGTCGCCCAGCTCGGGAATGCGGAGGTCTCTCACGGTTACCTTGACGAGCTTGGTCCCATCGCCGGTCTCGGTGATTATGACCTTGTCCACGACACCCTTTTCGCTGGGTCTGACGGCAACGCTCGTCTCGCGCCTCTCCTGGAGGATTATACCGCCGAGGCCGCTCTGCTCCTCAAGGAACCTCGGCGGTGAGGTTCTTCCAACGAGAACGTCCTTTCCTTCCACCTTTGATTCGGGGAAGATTATGCCGTCCTCGTCCAGGTGCCTGTAGTATTTTTCGCCGAGGTATCCCTGTATTGTCGGATCGGGGATTTCGAAGCGGTCTGTCTGTCCACCGAGGTAGCGCTTCTCCTCAGCCTCATAGGTTCTGAAGAAGCTGCTCCTTCCGAGGCCGCGCTCGATGGAGGCCTTGTTCATTATGATGGCATCCTCCATGTTGTAACCGCCGTAGCTGAGGACTGCAACCACGAAGTTCTGACCTGCGGGCCTCTCCTCGAAACCAACCGCCTTCATGATGCGCGAGTTAACGAGCGGAACCTGTGGATAGTGCATCAGATGACCGCGCGTGTCAACCCTGAGCCTGAAGTTCGCGCTCCCGAGACCGAGGCTCTGCTTGGCCATGCCCGCTCCATAGGTGTTACGCGGGGCCGCGTTGTGCTCAGGATAGGGAACGAGTGAAGCCGGTATACCGAGTATGGCAGCGGGCATAAGCTCGAGGTGGGTGTGCTCCTCCGTTACCTCCCAGGGCCATGTTGCAACGTAGGCGTTCTCCTCCTCCTCGGCGTCGAGGTACTCAATAACGCCCATCTTGATGAGATCGCTCCAGGTGAGCGTCCCGTTCTTTATCCCCTCAACGTGCTCCCTCGTGAGCTTGGGCTGGCCGTTTTCGACTATGATCAGCGGCCTCCTAACGCGACCATCGTCGCTGTTGACGTATATCTCCCTGACCTCCTCGTCCTCGTAGATGGCAACGTTGATTACGTCGCTTATCTTGTCGTTTCTCCTATCGTTCCTTATCCTCTGAACGAGACCCCTACCGTCCTCGATGGTTCCGATGAGAACACCGTTGAGGTAGACACGGTAAAGACCCGGGGCCGGTCTTCTATCCTCTATGGAAACGACGCCCAGCTTCCTGAGGTATTCCCTGACCTCCTCCTCGGGAATGCCCGTGGTTATCTGAGACATCAAAGCTAAGTTCTTGACCAGACCACAGTTCGGACCCTCTGGAGTCTCGGTCGGACATATTCTTCCCCAGTGGGTTCCGTGCAAATCACGCGCCTCGAAGTGGGGCTGGTCCCTGCTGAGCGGCGAAGTCACGCGCCTGAGGTGGGAGAGGGTTGACATATAGTTCGTCCTGTCGAGGAGCTGGCTGACACCGGTCCTCCCGCCGGGCCAGGCACCGGTCGCTAAGGCATGCTCAATCCTCTCGCTCAGGACATCGGGCCTTATCGAGTTTCTTACAAACCTCTGGATGTTCTCGAAGGTGTACCTCTCTCCCTTCCTCTGGTAGGTCTTGGTCATCTGGTACTGCATGTCCTTGACGAGCTGGCCGAATGCCACCCTGAAGAGATCCCTCAGGAGGTCTCCCGCTAACTTGAGCCTCTTGTTTGCATAGTGGTCCTTGTCGTCCTCTCCGCGGAGGCCGAGGGAAAGCTCGAGGACCTTCAGGGCCATCATGCCGAGGTAGTAGGCCTTGGCCTTCCTGTCCTCGGGATTAACGCCCATGTGGGGCAGGAGGTTGTTGTCTATGATGTGCTCCGCCCTCCTAAGCCGGTACTCCCTCGGCTGGCCCGGAAGGGAGAGCTTTCCTATATAGTCGAGCGCCTCTTCCTGCGTCGTTATGTCGCTCGCGTCCTCCAGGTTGTCGAAGAGAACCTGCTGTATCCTCGGGTCATCGCTGACCGCCTCAACTATCTCCTTATCGCTGAGCAATCCGAGGGCGCGCATGACGTAGACGAACTTGACCGGCTTTGGAACGTTCGGGATGTTGACGTAGAGAATGCCGTCCTTCCTTCTCTCGACGGTGATGAGGGCTCTATAACCGTGCCTGTAGGAGAAAACCTTGGCTATTATCCTGTTCTGCCTCTCGTCCTTCTCGACGAGCGTTTTGTTCGGGGCGAGATCCTCGATAGAGACTATAACCCTCTCGGAGCCGTTTATGATGAAGTATCCTCCCGGATCCTTCGGGTCCTCGCCGAGTTTTATGAGCTCCTCATCGCTGAGGCCGTAGAGGCGGCACGCCTTGGATTTGAGCATTATCGGGAGCTCGCCAATCCTGACCTCGACGGGCTCCTGCTCGATGCCCTTGATGACCGGGATGAGTTCCAGGTAGAGCGGTGCGGAGTAGGTTAGGTTCCTTATTCTCGCGTCCATCGGGTAGAGCGGCTTCCTCTGTCCCTGTGCCTCCTGAAACTCGGGCTCGCCTATACGGATCCTGCCGAACTTGACCTCGAAGTCCGGTATGTCGGGCTTGAGGCCACCGAACTCGTCTATAACCTGCTGCATGCCGTAGTCGATGAAGGCGTTGTAAGAATCAAGGTGCTGCCTGACGAGACCCTTCTCACGCCAGTAGTCCTCCATAACAAGCCAGAGGTCGTCGGGATTGACCTCAACAACGGTGGATCCCCTGGATGCCATAACAATCACCCCTCAGAATCAGTCCTCCACCACAAGGCGGTAGTAATAGTAATAGCCCGCCGTCGGGCTCTTCCTCTTTATCTCGAGAACGTCGCCTGGCTTCGCGCCGAGCGCTACAACTGCAGGATCCGAGGCTTTGATCTGCGGAAGTTGGGATATTCTAATCCTGTACTTTCTGAGAAGCTCCTCCTTCTCCTCCTCGCTGAGAATTCTGTGCTCGGGAACCAGCTCATGGGTGAATATGTCAAACTCCTTTTTCGTCGCCACCGAGAATTGCCCCCTTAACATTTTTTGAGAACGATACCACTATCCCCCTGTGGGTTTCGGTATATAAGCTTTTCGAGTGTTATCCGGGCAAAACGGGTTTATATCGCTTGCGTAAAGTTTAAGAGCCGTTCTCCACGCCGGAAATAGGACGTTAATGTACTTCTCTGGGGAGAAGTAAAGGAAAGATTTATAACGACTCTTCTGAAAGGGAGGCTTCTCCCAACGGAGAATTTAGCCCGAATACTGGAAAAGTTTGTCATTAGGTCAGTTTTTTAGCTACAATCCCGACAGATCTAACCCAGCTCTAAACCTTCCCGACGAAAATTCCAGAACAGCGTATGAATTTTATCGCCCGTACGGGTACCTATCTCCCGGGTCCCGTTTCATTTCATAGAACGTTCTTGGAGTGGGAGATGCCGGTTACGTGAACGGAGAGAATAGCGGCCATTCCGACAATGGTTTTGCTGGAAATGGCCCCTCTGGAAATGTGGAGCCCCGGGCGGGATTTGAACCCGCGACCGGCGGATTACAAGTCCGCCGCCCCACCAGGCTAGGCTACCGGGGCAAGGGACACGGTTTAAACACACCCCGGATCGGATATAAAGTTTTCGCAGCTCACCGCAAGATTTATAAATCACCCCCGTGTTCCCTACATTGGGTCGAGCCGCCGTAGCTTAGTTGGTAGAGCGCCGGACTGTTAATCCGGCGGTCCCCGGTTCGAATCCGGGCGGCGGCGCCAGTAGTGGGCCCGTAGCTCAGCCTGGTCAGAGCGCGCGGCTCATAACCGCGTGGTCGGGGGTTCAAAGCCCCCCGGGCCCACCATAGCAAACTTTTCTGGCGAAAAGTTTGACCAAAAGATTGTGATTCATCACGAACTTTGATGAAACTTTGCTTGGCAAAGTTTCTTTGGTGAAGCTTTTTCCAAAAGCTTCAGCGCCGCTTTCACCCTCGTTCAAGCGTCCTTGACGGATGGCAGAAAAGTAGGTGCTTTTTTACAAATTGCATTTCTGAAGGGGTTTTTACTCACTTACCCCTTGGTGGGTGTTTCTCTCTGGAGAAGCCCCCGAAGGGCGCTGATTAAAGAAGGACATAAAAGGGAAAGGGCTCAGTAATCAACTTCGCCCTTCTCCTTCAGCTCAAGGTACATCCTCCAGCTGAGGACGGGTTTCTTAGCCGCCAAAACGTCGTCAACTCTCCTGACAGCGGTGTTGTGGGGGGCGCTTTTCACAACCTCGGGACTGCTGTAGGCTTCCTCGCTTATCTTCTTCAGAGCTTCCACGTAGGCGTCGAGCTCCTCCTTGCTGACAGTCTCGGTCGGTTCTATCATCAGAGCTTCATGAACAATCAGCGGGAAGTAAACGGTCGGAGAATGCATTCCGAAGTCGAGCAATCTCTTCGCCACGTCCATTGCAGTAACCCCTGTTTCCCTCTTCATTGGCTCGGCTGAAAAGACAGTTTCGTGCTTCCTGAGTTCCTTGCCGGGGAGTTCATAACCACGGGTTCCCAGCAGTTTTCTCGTCAGGTAGTTGGCGTTGAGAACCGCCACTTCACTGACCTCCCTGAGGCCTTCCCGTCCCATTATTTTGAGATAAGTTAAGGCCCTGACCATGACCGCGAAGTTGCCGTAGAGTTCCTTCACCTTTCCTATGCTCTTGGGCACGTTGTAATCCAGGTAATAGCGCTCGCCATCGTAGCTCACGAGTGGAACCGGCAGGTAGTCCTTCAGGAAGTTCTTTACTCCTACCGGCCCGCTTCCGGGCCCGCCGCCACCGTGTGGAGTCGAGAAGGTCTTGTGGAGGTTGAGATGCACTATGTCGAAGCCCATATCCCCGGGCCTGACCTTGCCGAGAACGGCGTTGAGGTTCGCGCCGTCGTAGTAGAGCAGTCCTCCAGCCTTGTGGACTATCCTCGCTATCTCCACTATCTCGTCCTCGAAAATGCCGAGCGTGTTGGGGTTGGTGAGCATTAAGCCAGCTGTCCTCTCGCCCACCGCATTTTCGAGGGCCTCCAGGTCCATCGTTCCTTCTTCCGTTGAGGGAATCTCTATGACCTTAAAGCCCGCCATCGCTGCACTTGCCGGGTTCGTTCCGTGGGCTGAATCGGCCACGAGCATCTCATCTCTCTGCGGTTCACCGTTATCGAGGTGGTAGGCGCGGATTATCGAAACGCCGGTAAATTCTCCGTTCGCTCCGGCTGCCGGTTGAAGGGTGAAGCGGTCCATGCCTGTTATCTCCTTCAGCCACTGTTCCAGCTCCCACATGATTTTGAGCGCTCCCTGAACGGTTCTTTCATCCTGATACGGGTGGATGTGGGCAACTCCGGGATGTGAGGCTATCTCCTCGTTTATCTTGGGGTTGTACTTCATCGTACATGATCCGAGCGGATAAATGCCAGAATCAACGCCGTAGTTCATCTCGCTCAGGCGGGTGTAGTGCTTGACTATCTCCGGCTCGCTTATCTCGGGAAGGTTGAGTCTGCTCTTTCTCCGCAGTTTCTCGGGGATTTTCACATCAACGTCTTCAATCGGCTTAGGCAGGGTGTAGCCAATTCTCCCCTCGCGGGAGAGCTCGAAGATGAGCGGTTCGTCCCATTTAGCCTGGCGGAACATTCAGGCCACCTCCTTAAGGGCTTCAATCAGCTTATCAACCCATTCTTTCCTCGTCGTTTCGGTGGCAGAGAATAGTGCCGTCTCGCCGAGCTCCGGGAAGTGATTTCCTATATAGTAGCCACCGTGGATTCCCCTCGCGAGAAGGGCCTCGTGTATCTCCCTGTAGGGCCTTTCGAAGCGAACAGGAACATCCTTGAAATAGAGCCCCTCGAATGGAATCTCGGCAACTTCGGAAAGGCGTTTCCTGAGGTAGGCCGTGTTCTTGAGGATTGTTTCACCGAGCTCCTTCAAACCTTTTGGCCCGAGGCTCGCGAGATGTACCGCCGAAGCGACAGCCACTAGGGCCTCGTTGGAGCAGATGTTGGAGGTGGCCTTGGCCCTTCTTATGTGCTGTTCCCTAGTCTGGAGCGTCATCACAAAGGCCCTTCTTCCCTCGGCATCTTTCGTCATTCCGATTATCCTTCCGGGCATCTGACGGATGAGCTTTTTGTCGTTCCTGACGGCAAAAACGCCGGCCCTCGGTCCGCCGAAGTTCATGGGGTTACCGAGGTAAGCGGCCTCGCCAACGGCTATGTCCGCTCCGAGTTCTCCGGGAGCTTCAAAAACTCCGAGCATTGTGGGGTCTGCTCCGATCACGAAGTACGCTCCGGCCTCGTGGGCAATCTCCCCTATCTCCCTTACGTTCTCCTCGACCAGTCCAAAGAAGTTGGCCATTTCAACGTAAACGCCGGCCGAGTTCCCCACAGCCTCCTTGAGCTTTTCCATGTCAAGCTTGCCTTCATCGTCCCAGGGGATCTCGACGATCTCAAGGTTCGCCCCACGAGTGTAGGTCTCTATAACGGTTCTCTTCTCAGGGCTGAGTGCCTTTGGAATTACGAAGCGCTTCCTCTTACCCCTATGGAGTCTCACGGCCATCAGGGCCGCTTCGGCTATGGCAGTCCCCCAGTCGTACATCGAGGAGTTGACAACCGGCAGACCGTAGAGCTCGGCCATAATGCTCTGGTACTCGAAGAGGGCCTGGAGCATGCCCTGACTTATCTCCGGCTGGTAGGGGGTGTAAGCTGTGAGAAACTCGCTCCTCTCGATTAGATACTTCACGTGGGCGGGAATGTAATGGAAGTAGGTTCCAGCGCCGAGGAAGCTCGGCATCTCGAGAACTGTTCTGTTCTTTGAGAGGACTTCGTTGAGCTCGGTGAAGACCTCGTACTCGCTCTTTCCCTCGGGGAGGTCGAACTCCTTGACCATACCCTCCGGAACGTCGGAGAAGAGCTCGTCAATCGAACCAAAGCCGATTTCCCTCAGCATCTCGTCCCTCTGGGCGAGGTTTGGAAGGTAATGCTTCCCCATGGCAATCACCTTCTTAACTTTAAGACGGTCGTTGAAAGTTGATCGGGACGAATATATGCTTTGTGCTCGGAAGCGCTCATGTGGAATGCTTCCATTGAAGAACAGAGTGTGGGCTTCCGAGAGAGCCGCTTTAAAAAAAGAGAGGAGTCATCCAGTAACGCCGACGTCCTCGAAGAACTTCTCCATCAGGCCTGCAGCGCTCCTTGTGGTGTAGACCATGCTCTCGTAGACCGCCCACTGCACCTTGCTGTACTCCCTTCCGTCGAGGGTCCTGAAGCCGCTCGGCGCGTTGACGTCGAAGTTAGCGTGGAGCTCAATATTCCTGATGGCCCACCCATCAACGTCATCATCGAGCCAGTTGTCCTTGTCAACGTGGGTGTAGATGTAAACGGTGTCCCCCGGAACGGTGACGCTGGTGTCAACGAGCGGGTTGGGATCCTGGCTGTACCTCGCTATGAGGTTCCAGTTCTTGTCGTATATCTCGACGTAGCCGAGGGTCTTGAAGTAGGCATTCTGCATGTCTATGTCCTTGAAGATGATGGTTATCGAGCTCGCGCCGAGGAACTGAAGCTTGAGGACGCTCCAGTCACCCTTCTTAAGCGTCTTCGTCCAGAAGTAGCTGCCGAGATGACCGCGCTCGCTCCAGAGGTTGATGTCCTTTCCGGTCGAATAGAGCATGTACCTCCAGGAGTTGTGGGCTATTAGGTCAGCGTAGGCCCAGGCAACGCCGTTGGATAGATCCATGTGCCCGTTCTCGTTGTCAGCTATGTAGATGTCCTCACCGATTATGAACCTCTTCTTCTCCTCCGGGATCTGCCACCACTTTATCGGAGTGAGGTCGAGGGGGACGCGGTCGTTGAGGATGTCGTCGGCGACGGTCGGTGAAATCTCGTTCTCGACGAAGTCGTGGGCGTCCTCGATGTAGCTGAACTGCTCGAGATCCTCGAAGAGAGCCGGAGTGGTGTGCGCCACAAGCATGCCCATGTCCTCGAGGATGTGGACGGCCCTGCCGAGGTAGAGCATGGCCCCCTCCCTGTCACCCTGCTTCCAGAGCTGGACTGCTTTCTCGTAGAGCTGCTGGGCCATGTCCGCACCGGAGGAATCCCTATCGCCGAAGATGTCCACTGTTATCAGCTCGGAGTGGTCCATCGGATCGTGGAAGTGGTACTGGCTCTGGAGGGTGTATGTCTTGCCTTTGAATTCTATGCTCCCCCCGCGCCAGTCCTCATCGTACGCTCCGTAGAGGAGTCTGTCCTGATACTGCATGAGGATCGCACCGAGCCGCGGGTTGTCCTGGTAAACTGCCTCGATGGCCTTGTAGGTCAGTCTCTGGTGGACGTTCATGGGGTTCTGGAGATCCGGCCCGTCGGTGGGCCAGGCACTTGCGAAGCCCAGACCACCGAGGACCAGAACCAAAAGCGCCAGCGCCCTGACTTTCATTTCATCACCACCTGGATGGATTTAGCGGTTATTCCATCTAAAAAGGGTTTAAAAATCTGGCTACCGGAATCGCGACAAAGCTTTAAAGCGCCCGGCTCCATGTTACTGGTATGATGGGGCGAAGGGTTCTGGCGGCACTCCTTACGGGTTTCCTGATGGTCACCGCAGGCTGCATTGGGGGAGGTGTTAGTTTAGAAAAAACTGGCACGAGCAAACCGTGGAAACCCGACGGTGTCATAGAGCCGGGAGAGTACTCCAGTAACTTTACGGTCGGGGGAGATTTCTCGGCCTTCCTCCGGGTTGATAACGGAAGCCTCTTCGTCGGCATGAAAGCCAAAACGCGCGGCTGGGTCGCCGTGGGCTTCGGCGGCGGGCCGGGAATGAGGAAGACCGATATCATCATAGCATACGTTCTCCCCAACGGCACCGTTGAGATAAGCGACTCCTACTCCCCAGGTTTTGCCGGCCCCCACAATCCGGATACGACCTACGGTGGCGTGGACAACATCATCTCCCACGGTGGAGGGGAAGAGGGCGATTTTACCGTGGTCGAGTTCTCCCGAAAGCTTGATACGGGAGATAGATACGACTTCAAAATCCCCACAAGCGGTACCTTCCGCGTCATCTGGGCCTATGGGACTGAGGACGACTTCGTTTCGGAGCACGTAAAAGCGGGCCACTTCTATGTCTCTCTGGGAGGTGGTTGAATGATCATAGCCTTCGACTTCGACGGGACCTTGGCGGACACTTACTCGTGCATCGAGGAGGCCTTCAAGCGCGCCCTTCAAAAGCGCTATCCCTGGCTCCCCGGAAAGGGACTGTGGGCAAAGCTTCTCACCAAGATAGAGCTGCAGTTCGAGAGACCGGCCTTCGGGAAGCACAAGAAGAAGTCAAAGCCGCCCTTCTTCCTGCGGACGAAGTTCTTTGAAACCTGGTTCGAGGAGAGGGCGAAGCTGACGAAACCGATAGATGATTCTCCGGAACTGTTGAGGAAACTCAAGGAAGAGGGCCACACCGTTATCTCGTTCTCCGCCGAGGACTTCATTGACGGCATGAAGGTCAGAAGGCTGAAGGCGATGGGAATCTACGACCTCTTCGATGATGTGATAGTCTTCGGCAGGGATCTCACGATAGATGAGGCATTTAAGCTCGTCCGCGAGAAGTACGGGGATGAAACCTTCATCTGGGTGGACGACAAGCCCTGGCGCTTCATCGGACACGGGGATGAGAACACCGAATACGTCTGGTACTACTTCCCGTTCACGGCAAAGTTCATCGAGAAAAACAGGGAACGGCTGGCTCTGATTCCCCGCCTCCACGTCATAAGGGACCTCTGGAGCATTTTCGACGTGATAGAGAGGATTAAGGGGGAGCGGTCATCCTGAATCAGCGTTGGTGTACTCTATCGTGTCCTCGACGAACTCGTCGTAGGTTTCTCTATCTACCTCTTCCAGCCGCATTGAGAACTCTTTTCCGAGGGACCATCTTACCGCAACCGGTCCCCTGTCCGTCTCCGCCATTACCAGTCCAAAAGGCAAATCGCCCGCCCAGTGATGCTTTGAGAATCCTATCGTGAAGCCTCTCCTCCTGAGCTCCTCGATGATGGCATCGAAGGTTTTGCTTGGGCCGTAGGGACTCTTGGCGAAACCAATATAGGCCATTTTTACTCACCATTGTCCCTTCAATGGGCAGATTTAAAACCTTTTCGGTTTCCCTAACAAAGTTTAAAAGTCAAAGAGCCAACCCTGAAATATGAAGCCTCAACCCCTGCCGGAAAAGGCCCTAAAACTCGGAAGAACGCTCGTCATAGCAGATCTTCACCTCGGCTACGAGGTCAGCATGGCGAGGGAGGGTTTTTACCTTCCGAGGGTGTTCCATGAAGTCGTTGGAAAGCTGAGGGAACTCCTCAAAAGGGAAAAACCGAAGCGCATCATCATAGACGGCGATTTAAAGCATTCCTTCGTCCCGGAGTGGCGCGAGAGGGAAGAACTCAGGGCCTTTGTGGAGGAGGTTTTCCCGCTCGTTGACGAGCTTGTACTCGTTAGAGGCAACCACGACGTCGGAACGCTCTGGTTGAGGGAGCTTGGCGTTCAAGTGGTCGATGAACTCGAACTCGGTGGATGGAAACTCGTCCACGGACACAAGTTGGCCGAGGGCGAGCGCTTCATAATCGGTCACGAGCATCCGGCCATAAGGCTCCGCGACGAGGTTGGGGCTCTGGTTAAGGTGCCGGCCTTTTTGATGAGCGATGCGCTCATAGTTCTCCCAGCCTTCAGCCCCTGGGCCTACGGGAACGACGTGCTGAGGGAGATAGTCTCGCCCTTCCTGAGAACTCACGATGTTTCGAGGGCCCGGGTGCTTGTTCCTTTGGATGAGGAGCTTCTCGACTTCGGCGAGCTTGAAAAACTCTCCCGGGTCCTCGGCTCGCTTGGGGGCTAACCTTTTAATACCCGCCGGGGAGTTAGCTGGGGTGATAGAATGAGGAGAGCTTTTACCGGATTGCTCCTCGCCTTCATCGTTCTCGCCGCGGGCTGCATCGGTGGAAGTTCAAAAACTTCACCGACAGCGACCGGAGCACTTCCATTCACATCGGTGGAGCTTAAGGCAGCGATAGAGGGTTTGAGGAGCTACGAATACGCAATGAAGGTTGACAGCTATCGCGGGACCGAACTCGTTGCCCAGCTCTTCACAAATGGAAGTGTGGACTTCGAGAAAAGGACCAAGTCTGTTTCAACGTTCTCCAACACCACCGCCCACGGGGGAGGGTATTACCGGGCCTACTACTACACCGACACCAGGGGCTACGCCGCCTACTACGACCGGAACGGAACTGTGAGCTGGGAGGTGTCCTGTTACGGCCCGGGGGAGGGACCCAACTTCAACAGCACGATTCTGGACGGTCTCTGGACGGTGCTTGACTCCGAGGGGGTCCGGGTAGTTGAGAAAGACAACTACTACCTCGTGTACGCCAACGGGACCGGTGGTACCGCCGGGAGTGACGGGATAACCTCCTACCGGACGCGGATCACGATAAAGCTCACGAAGGACCTCATCCCCGTGGAGGTGAACCGGACCGTCCACTACCGGAAGAACGGCTCCGAGTGGGTGGACGTGACGAGGATAGTTATCACCCAACCCAACGCCGCGAAGGTTGAACCTCCAATCGAACTCGTGGAATACCTTGAGAAGCAGGGGATAGATTTAGAAGAGTTCCTCGGAAAATGCTAAACCTTTAAATCCCCTTCTCCCTATTTCCTGCGGTGAACGCCTATGGACGTGCTTAGCGCTCTGATCTTCTTCGCCTACGCGCCGGCACTGGCGATACTGTGGTACTTCTACCACGCGGACAGATACGAGCCAGAACCGAGGCGCTACGTCATAGGAACCTTCATCCTCGGAGGAACGCTCTCCGTGAGCGTTGCCTTCATCCTCGAGAGCATCCTAACCCTCGGCGGACTTATACAGCCACTCCTTCCAACAACGGCATTCTACGTGGCCCTGGTTGCGGGGATCGTCGAGGAGCCGGCAAAGGCCCTTGCCATCCTGTGGCCCTACAACGCGGGCCAGATGGACGGTGTTATGGACGGTCTGGTCTATGGGGCAGCTGCTGGACTCGGCTTTGCCGCAACCGAGAACTTCATGTACGGCCTCGGCTGGGGACTGGGCGTTACCCTTATGCGGGCATTCCTGACGCCAATTGCCCACGCCACCTGGAGCGCCATAATTGGAGTTGGCTATGGCCTGAAGGCCGAAGGAAAGGTGGACTCCCTGGCGACATACTTCTTTCTCGCAATGTTCCTCCACTTCATCTGGGACTACTACGCCTTTATGAGTGCAACAGTGCCGGCCTACAACATAATACTGATAATCCTCCTGGGCATCAACATCGCCATACTCCGCTACTTTATGCTTCTGGGTCTGGAGGAGGATCGTAAGAGAGTTCTTCACTACTGGTTCAAGAGGAGGGATCGAAGTTGAAGAGAGACAAACTTGAGGAGGTTCTCTTCGAGGTCAGACCCTACGTCGAGTACTGGGACAGGCTGAAGGAACTCGTAGAGAGGCTCTGGGCGGAATCGAAAAACGAGGAGGAGTTTCTCAGGCGTCTCAGAGAAGAAATGGAACGGGCGGAAGAGCCCTTCAGAACCGACCTCCGGATATTTATCCAGAAGTTCGAGGCCCTCTGATTTTTCTTATTGCGAGGGTAAATTTTATAACCCAGAATGTCCAAATTGCTATGGGTGATTCTTACGAGAAGGCTCCTCCTTGCGATGGCGGTTATCCTGGTCACAGGAGTGGCGTATTACCTTATCTCTGGCCATTCGCTGAGTAAGGCCAGTCCTCCCTCGACGGCGGATGTTCTCGATGCCATCAACGGCCAGACCTCCTTCTGCTGGGAGGCGGAAGTTAAGGCCTTTTCCAACGGGAGCTTGAAGGAAAGGGCGGGTGTAAAGGGCTGCATAAACTACGAAAACGGGAGTGCAATTTGGGTGAGGGATATTGACGGAAGGAAGAGGGTAATACATGCCAGCAGGAACGATTCCGACGACCCCTACTGGCGGATGGCACTCGAGGGCTGGGGCGCGGAGTGGAACGTCATGAACTTCCTGCGGAAGGTTCTGAAAGAAGGAAAGCTGGAAAGCGTTCGGGAGACCGGAGAAGGCTACGAGATGGAGCTGACGTTCAACTGGGGAGAGAGCTACTCCGCTGGAACCATCGAGAACGGCACCAGAGTCACGGCGAGCCACGTCCTAAAGCTGTCCCTCCTCGTGGATGGGGACGGAAGACCCCTGGGGGGAAACTTCACGGAGGACGTTGAGAGAAACTACCTCGACTGGAACCGGGTTGAGGGGGAAAGAACTGAGGGGAGCTTTGAGCTGCTCGGCCCGTGGGAAAGCTGACTGGTGATACCCATGTCGCGGCGGAGGAAGGCGCTTGCTGTTGTTCTCCTCATGGTTTCAGTCTTGCTCCTCGTTCCGATGTCCCTGGAGGGTTATACCTACCGTTACGAGCTTAAGAGCCGGGGTTTCATGTCCTTCTCAAAGATGGGCTACGGGGTGGCGTGCCCCGGTGTTTTCAGGGCCTACTACGAAGTGGACGACGATTGGGATGTTGAGTTCGTTAGCTCCTATTTTCCTTCAAGAGAAGGCGCCAAAAGGTTCAACGATCCCCACGTGATAATAGACGAGTTCGAGAAAACGGCTCGGTCAAAGCGGATCATCAGCAAAGACGGATACTTGATCCTCGTACTCTCAAAGGACGCGAAGGGACGACCGCTGAACACCCATCACAGGCTCAAGGCAGTGTATAAAGATAACGTCCTTAAGTGGGTCTCCTTCAACACCACCCATTCCCTCAACTACGACCCGCGGAACAGCTCCGTTCTCGTGGACTACGTCAATACTTATGCGAGCTATGAGCTTGATGAGACCCACTGCTGGCAGGTTCTGATGGGCTGGTTGAGGCCCCTTCTGGAGAGGTACCTTCGTCACAGGCTCGGGGAGATACCCTACCCCAAGCCCTGGGAAGGGGAACCCTGGTGATCCTTTCCACTTTTTGCAGACTTCTAACAGTAGTGTGCAAAATCTGAATAGAAAAAGTATTTAAAATGCAGCCACATACCAGCTACGAGCCCAACAGGAGGTAGTACGATGAAAAGGGTGATAGCACTTTTCCTGATAGGTTTTGTAGTGCTGGCGAGCGGCTGCATAGGACAGAGCGTTGGTCTCACCGAGGAGCAGGTTCTCGAAGCCATCCAGAACTTAGATACTGCCAGCTACGACCAGAACTTCTCGATGAGCATGCACTTCACCGACCCGGACACCAACAAGACCGTAAACATCACAATGTCCGGCCATGTCATCGGGGTTTTCAACAAGACCGCGGGACTGGAGAAGGGCAACATGAGCATGAGGGTGCACATGATGGGTATGGATGTCAACATGGACTGGCCCTACTTCGTCAACAACACCAGCGTCTACTTCAACATTGATGGCAGGTGGTATCGCGTTCCGCCCGACGATGACCTCTACTCCCATGCTAAGGGCTCCCTTAACGTGGACTACATCAGGAACCTCCTCAACGAGAAGAACGTTACCATAGAAAAACTCGCCGACGGCTACGCCTTCAGGGTGAACGTTACCTTCTGGGAGTTCGTGAACGCCACCAACCAGACCGGTTACCTCAACGAGCTCTGGGGTGCTGGGAGCGAGAGGATGGTGAACGTCACGACCAAATCCGGGTGGGTGGAGGTTCACCTCAGAAAGGACGGAACGCCGGTCTTCATCGAGACGTACATGGATCTCGTCCTGACGATAAACGTCTTCGATGACAAGAAGATGGAGGCCTACTTAACCGTCCACGACAGGGTTAGCCTCTCCAACATCAACGAGCCCGTTGAAATCGAAGTACCCCAGGGACTCGAGAACGCCCGCTACATCCACGAGATCTTTGAATGATTCCCGGGGGGCTCTTAACCCCCCATCATTATTCTAACTTTCATTCCTGGCTTCAAGTCCACTCCACGCAACTTCACCCGAAGTATCCGGGAGGGGATGACATCTCCAACACGGGTTTCTATCCCCAGCTCCGGGATCTCCAGCCTGCCGTTCTTAAGGGGCCCCTCCGGACGAACGTAGAGGGTGACATCCCCACCACCCAGGAGCTGGGGAAAGACAAACTTCACTCCTTCCCCTCCAAAGACCCGCGCCCATCCTCCGTTTCTTATCCCCCCCATCTCGATGAACTCAAGCACTCCCCTCGCGGCGATTGTCCCCTGCTCGACGGCAATCCCCGGGTCATAGCCCGTTCCCAGGGAGTTCCCGGCGGCGAAGATGCCCGGAACGCTAGTTTCAAGCCACTCACTGACCAGGGGCCCACCGGTTGCAGGATCAACCAGCGCTCCGGTCCGAACCAGCTTCCCCATGGCCGGTACAGGTTCGGCGCCAACGATGAGGGTATCCGCGTCAAGCCACTCCATACGATCCCCAAGGTCAACGCCAACGCGCTCCACTCTCCTCCTCCCCCTAACCTCAACAACACTGGCCCCCGTCATCAGCCCGGCCCTCCCGAGACACTGTGGAGGGCCTTCGATCCTGCGATCAACGATGGTCACCGTACCCTCTTCCGCCAGACGAGAGGCAAGGTGGAGGGCGGAGTCGTGGGAACCGCCGATCACCACGTTCCTCCCGGGAAGAACGCCCAGGGAGATGAGCTCCATTGCCTCCCCCACGGTGTAGACTCCCGCCCCGCGATCGCCAACGATGCCAACCTCGAATGCGTGCCGCTCCCTCGAACCCGCGGCGTAGATCACGGCCCCTGTTCTCACCCCACGTAGCCCCATCGGGGAGGAGAAGAGGACGTATTTCTCGAGGTCCGAGCGATTGCCGATCTCGAGGGCCCGCGCGGAAGTGATAACATCAACTCCCGCATCCTCAAGGCCGGCGGCGAGCTTTTCCCTGAGCTCGTTCCCTCCAAAGAGTCCGAGGTTCGTGCCCGGTGCCGGCTTCTCGTTGAGCAGGAGAACCTTCAGTCCGAGTTTCCCGGCCTCGATAGAGGCGGACATCCCCGCTGGTCCCCCGCCGATGACGACAACATCATAGTTGAGCACCGGAGCGTTGGGCATCTCCATCATGCATCATCCCTCCCGAAGGCCGTAACATCGCCCATCCCAATCTCGCTTCCCCTGCCCTTCAGCGTGACCTTCCAGGGCTCGACGCCGTACTCTTTGGCTAAAAGCTGGACTATTTTCGGCCTGCAGAAGCTTCCCTGACAGGTTCCGGTTGTAGCTTTCGTTCTGAACTTGACGGAATCAACGCTCGGAGTTTTGACGCCTATGAACTTCATCCTCTCGATTGCCTCCAGAATGTCCCCCTCGCTGACGTTGTTGCAACGGCAGACTATCTTTCCATAGGCCGGGTTTCTCTTAACCGCTTCGTTTACCTGTTCGGGTGTCATCATGAAGAAGTGGCTTATCTCCTTCCTGTAGGGGTTCCACTTGGCTTTTTCCTTCAGCTCAATTCCGAGGTCGCGCCGGATTATCTGGGCAACCTCATAAGCTATCGCGGGGGCGCTCGTTAGACCGGGCGAGCGAATGCCTGCAACGTTGATGAAACCCCAGACCTCTTCCTCCGCTTTGATTATGAAGTCTCCCCCGGTTGGCTCAGGTCTCAGTCCTGCGAAGGTTCTGATGACCTTGCTCCTTGGGGGTAGCTGGGGCCAGAGCTTTTTGGCACCTTCCCACACCTGCTCAAGTCCTTCCCTTGTGGTTGCAAGGTTGTCCTTTTCCTCCGGTGGCAAATCCTGGGCATTCGGCCCTATCATCAAGTGTCCGGAGACCTCCGTCGTAACAACGATTCCCTTGCTTATCGGCGTCGGCGTCGGGAAAAGAACCCTTCTCGGCCCGGGAACGTCGTCATCAAAAATCCAGTATTCTCCTTTCCTCGGGTGAATCTCGAAGTAGTCTATTCCCGCCATTCTCGCTATCTCATCGGCATAAAGACCCGCCGCGTTTATGACGATGTCGGCCTCGATGAAGCCGTTGTTTGTTTCAACGCCCTTAACCTCCCCGTTCTTGACCTTTATGCCCCTCACTTCCGTTTCGAGGTGGGTCTTTACTCCGTTGGCAACGGCGTTCTCAACGAGCGCTATAACCGCTGGAATCGGCGCTATCTGGCCGACTATAGGAACCCACAGGGCTCCAATAGCCTCCCTCGTGAGGCCCGGCTCGAGTTGAAAGAGCTCGTTCCTATCAACTATCCTCATCTCGGGGACGCCGTTTTTCCTTCCGCGCTCCAAAAGCCTCTCAAGTTCGTCGAAGTCCTCCTCCTTGGTTGCAACTATCAAAGCCCCGTTCCATACGTGAGCTATCTGGAGTTCCTTAACCCACTGGTGCCAGAGCCTGTTTCCCCTTATGCAGAGCCTTGCCCTCGTCGGATACTTCTCCGAGTCGTCGTCGTAACCGCCGTGAATTAAGGCGGTGTTTGCCTTGCTCACGCCCCAGCCAACGTCTGGTGCCTTCTCGATTAGGTGAACCTCAAGGTTCTCGTATTTGCTCAGGACTCGCGCTATGCTCGCACCGCTTATTCCAGCGCCTAGGATCGCCACTCTGATCTTCATGTTCTCCCCTCCGATTTGAGCCTGGAAACGCTTTTCTCAGTTTTAAAGCTTTCTTTAACCTTTGGTTCCGCCGAAGAGACACGGGAGAACAGTTCTGGGCATAAAAAGGGAGGACGTGAGTGACCATTGGCTGAAAGGTCATCCCTGTACATTCTCGTTTGGATCATTGATCAATGATCTTGGCCCAGCCCATTGCCCGCTTCACGGCCTCCTTCCAGCCGCGGTAGAGCTTTTCCCGGGTTTCCTCGTCCATCTTTGGCTCGAAAATCTTCTCGACCTTCCAGAGGCGCTCTATCTCCTCAAGGCTCTCCCAGTAGTCCACGGCCAGTCCTGCTAGGTAAGCCGCTCCAAGGGCGGTGGTCTCTTTAACCACCGGCCTCACGACACGCCTGTTGAGTATGTCCGCCTGAAAAGCCATCAGGAAGTCGTTGGCCGTTGCTCCACCGTCAACGCGGAGCTCCTTTATTCCGACCAGCTTTTCCATTTCCTCAATGACGTCCCTTGTGAGGTAGGCTATCGCCTCCAGCGTTGCCCTCGCCAAATGCTCCCTGCCGGTTCCGCGCGTTATGCCTATTATAAGGCCCCTTGCAAACTGGTCCCAGTAAGGAGCACCGAGGCCAACGAAGGCCGGGACGAAGTAAACTCCCTCGTTGCTCTCCAGCTTTTCCGCGAGTTCCTCTGTTTCAGAGGCGTGCCTGATAATCTTTATTCCGTCGCGGAGCCACTGGACGGCGGCACCAGTTACGAATATGCTCCCTTCCAGCGCGTAGGTTACCTTTCCCTTCAGCCCCCAAGCTATCGTCGTGAGTAGGTTGTTTGAATAGCGGACGGTCTTTCCAGTGTTTGCCAGTATGAAGCTCCCGGTTCCGTAGGTGGCCTTCACCATTCCCGTTTCAAAGCCAGCCTGACCGAATAAAGCGGCCTGCTGGTCGCCGGCGTCTCCACTCACCGGAATCTCCGCACCGAGGAGGTCTTTCCTCGTATAGCCGTAGACCTCGCTCGACTCCCTTACCTCTGGCAGAATGTCCCTGGGAATCCCGAATATCTCGAGGAGCTCGTCGTCCCAGTCGAGCCTCTTGATGTTGAAGAGCATCGTTCTGGATGCGTTCGAGTAGTCCGTCACGTGCTCCCCGGTCAGGCGGTAGATGAGGAAGGTATCCACCGTTCCGAAGAGGACCTCGCCTTTCTCGGCCTTCTCCCTCAGCCCGGGCACGTTGTCGAGGAGCCACTTGAGCTTGCTCGCGGAGAAGTAGGCATCGGGCACGAGACCGGTCTTCTGCCTTATCATATCGCCGTATTCCCTCTTTATTTCCTCGACCATCTCCGCCGTTCTCCTGCACTGCCACACTATCGCGTTGTAAAGCGGTTTCCCTTTTCTGTCCCAGACTATTGTCGTCTCGCGCTGGTTGGTAACTCCGATGGCGGCTATCTGGTTCGGTTCTATTTTGGCCCTCTCAAGGGCGGTCTTTATCGCCCTGAACTGCGCCTCCCAGATTTCCTCGGGATTATGCTCCACCCAGCCGGGCTTGGGATAATGCTGGGGGAACTCGTACTGGCCGATTCCAAGGATGTTGCTTTCCCTGTCGAATATTATCGCCCTGGCAGATGTCGTCCCTTCGTCGAGTGAGAGTATGAACTTCTTCATATTGATCACCAGGGAGAAGAAAAAGCGAAAAAGTATATTAGGGGTTCGGTCACCTGAGCCCAAGTTCCCCGAGGTAACTAATCATCCTCTCCACATCGTTCGCAATGACCACCTCGAAGAGGCCCTTCAGCTTTGCAAGGTTGTCGTTGAGATAGAAGAGTTCGTCGTTTTCCGTCCACAGGACGACTTTTAGTCCGAGGGTGCGGGCCCACTTTATGGCCTGGAGGGTCTTTTCAAGGCCGAGAAGCGGTATCGCTTCCATTGGAATGTTTATGGACCAGAGGTTGAGCTCCTCCTTAAGCTTTGGAATGAGCGGAACTACCTCTTCCCTGTCAATCAGGAGGCCCATCGTTGTATCCCTGTCGTGCTTCCTGTACTCGTGGAGGGCCTCGATCTCGAAGGACGATATCATGACCCTCTCGGGGTTGTTCTCCCTAACTATTCTGGCCACTTCCTTTGCTGCATCGACGTCCTTGAGCTCGATGTTGGTTAGGGCTTTCTCTGGAAGGGCTTCAAAGACCTCATCAAGCGTCGGAATCCGCTCACCCATGCCTATATCCGCCTTCTTGAGATCCTCAAGCGTCATGTCCTTCTGCCTTCCACTCATGTCGCTCGTTCTGTCTATGGTCTCGTCATGCATTACTACGACCTTTCCATCCTTTGTCAGCCAAACGTCGAGCTCAACGCCATCCGCACCGACTTCAACGGCCTTCTTGAAGGCCAGAAGGCTGTTTTCTGGATATCTGGAGGAGTAACCCCTATGTCCCAGAACGAGAACCCTCTCTGATTTCCATCCTCCCATGGGTATCGCCCCGATGGAGTATGCGCTACCCGTAAAAACTTTTCTTCAACCTCGCGGGATCGTCCGAGATAACGGCATCGGCAAAGCGCCAGAGCCTTGGAACCCACTCAAGCTCATTCATCCGGTAGTTCCAGAGGTATACCCTCAGGCCCCTCTTTCGCAGAGCCCTGAGGAGCGTAAGGAGGGCACGGTAACCGACGTAGGAAACAGCATCCAGCGGAACATGGACGGAGTAAAGGTTCCTGAATTTTGGTATCCGGAAAACGGCTTTGTAGCCTGTGATGGAGAAACCCACCCGGCAATCCGGGCACTCCCGAAGGAGGGCCTCGACAATTTGGGGGTTTTCGGAGGAAAACACCGTTCTCTCCAGGAGGTCCGACGACTCAACGGCCCCCAGGAGGGGTTTCAAAGCCAGTTCTTCCTTCACATCGGCGTTGAAGATCGCCCCTTTAAACTCATCGAGCACTCCCTTCACAGTGGGGATCAACCTTCCCAGGGGGTGCAGCCTTCTGAGTTCCCTGAGGCTGAGCTCTCCGACGAGGTGGAAGGAGCCGCCGGCGTAGAATCCTGGATCATGATGGGTTATGAGCTTTCCATCCCCTGTCATACGGACGTCGAACTCCATCCCCTCCGCATAACGAAGTGTCCTCCTGAAAGCGGGAAGGGTGTTTTCGAGAGGTCCCTTAAAACCTCTGTGCCCCAATATGAGAATTTTCTCACTGTACATTACTGTCACCCCACCGGCAGTCCAGAGATGGGCTCACAACCCTTAAAAGTTTCATCCACGAAACCACCTCACCCCTAAAGCCACGCGGTACAATCGGAGGGATGAACATGGGATTCAGGTACAGCAGGATTTTCATCCTCGGTCTCGGTTTCTTTGGGATAAGCATCATCTGGGCGCTATACAACGCTTACGTTCCGATTTTTCTGCAGGACACCTTCCACCTGAGCAAGACCATAACCGGCTTTATCATGACCATCGACAACCTCTTCGCGGTTCTTTTGCTCCCTTTCCTAGGTGCTCTAAGCGATATGACGCGGACGAGACTTGGGAGAAGGAAACCCTACATTCTGCTCGGTGCACCTTCCGCGGCCATAATGTTCGCGCTCATTCCGATAGCGAGGGAACACGGCAATCTGGCCCTCTTCATGGGTACGATAGTCCTGATGAACTTCTTTATGGCTCTCTTCCGCTCCCCTGTTGTTGCCTTCATGCCGGACATCACTCCCAGCGAAAAGAGAAGCCAGGCCAACGGCATAATCAACTTCATGGGCGGCCTTGGGGCGCTTTTGGCCTACTTCGGAGGTAAGGTTCTCTACGACATGAACTATGCCTATCCCTTCTACTTCGGCGCCGCCATAATGCTCATCGCCAACCTGCTCGTGGTTCTCCTCGTCCCCGAGCCGCAGGAGTACCGTACCCCCGGCGAGGGGATAAGTCTGAGAAAGCTCCTCGCTGAAACATCGCACAAGAGCTTCGGCGAGCTGAAGGAGAACCTCAGGGACGTCTTCGCCAGCCACGAGAAGAGTCTTCTCGCGATACTCCTGGCGGTTTTCTTCTGGTTCATCGCCTTCAACTCCCTTGAGACCTTCTTCACGAGCTACGCCAAGTACCACCTCGGAATAGAGGAGAGCACCGGTGCGTTCCTCCTGGGTGTCTTCAGCCTGAGCTTCATGCTCTTCGCAATTCCAGCAGGTTTTATCGGCGGCCGCTTCGGAAGGCGGAAGACGATAACGCTCGGACTCCTGATAGTGATAGCCGTAATGCTCGGTGCTTACCTCGTCGGAGAAGGCTCAAAGCCATCCTCGAGCTCCCTCTCCGACCCGGTGGTGAGGACGTTCATGGGGCTCTTCTTCATCGGGGGGATGGGATGGGCGATGGTTAACGTCAACTCTCTGCCGATGGTCGTTGATATGACGACGGAGGAAAAGCTTGGAGGCTACACGGGGCTCTACTACTTCTTCAGTCAGGCGGCGAACCTCGTTGCGCCTCCTCTCGCTGGAGCCTTCCTGGACCTCATAGGTTACAGAACGCTCCTGCCCTTCGCAACGGCCTTCTTCGTACTGGCTGCGATAGCGATGCAGTTCGTCAGACGCGGGGACATCGTAGGAAGAAGGGGAACCGCCCTCGACTACGTTCCCGATATGGACTGACCTCTCCTTTCTTTCACCTTTGAACCGAAAACGTAAAAACGTCTTTAACAATTTCCTGGCAAATAGGGGGTGAAAGCGTGGAAAAGAGGGGATTCAGCTGGGGCGTGGTGCTCGGCCTTGCTTTGCTCGGCTTCAGCAGGAGCGTCGGCTGGGCGCTCAACAAGGGTCTGTCCTTCCCTCTGCTCTCGAGCTACACAGGTTCCGCCTTCGTTAAGGGAACCATCCTCGCCGCCGAGGGTCTCATTGGACTCTTTATCCCGGTTCTCTTCGGCTATTACAGCGATACCCTCCGCTCGAGGCACGGCCGGAGGAGGCCCTTCATCATGGCCGGCGGTCTCATGGCCGGGGTGGCGGCGCTGCTCATCTACACCGCCTACGTGATGAACGTCCCGCTCTGGGGCTTCGCATTGGCTCTGGGCTTCTTCTACTTCGCCATGCACACCTACACGGCCCAGTACCGCGCCCTGATGCCCGACACGATTGAGAGCGGTCACCGTGGAAAGGCCAGCGGAGTGATCACACTCCTCGAATGGGCGGGCAACCTCTTCCTCTTTGGTTTAGCCGGCTTCCTAATAGCCAAGGCCGTTGCCGAGACCGGTGAAAGTGAAGGAATAAAGGCCCTGGCACAGACTCCATACCTAAAGATACCCTTCATAGTAACCGCCGCTTTTCTCATCGGGGCGGCGCTCTTCGTCTACTTCATAATCCGGGAGCCGGAAGCACCGGAAACGGGAGAGGGAGAGGGCCTTTGGGACTACCTTAGAAGCATAGTCGAGAACCGCGACTTCCTCAAGTTCTACTCGGCGCAGACCCTCTGGTGGATGAGCTTCGAGTTCATAGCCATCTTCCTCTACGGAATCCTCGCTTACATCCTCTACGGTTCGGCCGACGAGGAGAGCATAAAGGCTGTCACATCGCTCGGCCTCTACCTCATGGCCCTGTTCAACGTGACGGTGCTTTTGGGGGCACTCCCTGGGGGCATAATCTACGATAGACTGGGGAGGAGACTGAGCATAATCCTCGGCGGACTGATCTTTGCCCTGCCCCAGCTCTGGGGCTGGTTCATCCACAGCCAGACCGAGATAGTGATCGCCCTTGGGATAGCTGGAATCGGCTGGGGAATCCTGATGGCGGCATCGTATCCGGTCATCGGCGACCTGCTCACCAAGTTCGAGAGGGAAGCATTCACCGGCCGCTACTACGGCTTCTTCGAGGCGACCCGCTCGCTGCCGGTCCTCCTGGCGGGGGTTATTGGTGGGGCAATAGTGGACCTCGCGGGCGAGAACTACAGGGTGCTCTTCCCCATTGGTGCAGTAATGGTCCTCCTGGCGATGCCGATGATATGGGCCATGAGGAACCTTGAGGTGAAGACGGAGGGATAACTATGTTATGGCTCGTTTCCCTCCTGGTTTCCATCTTCCTGGCATTCCTCGTCTTCTCGGCCTTCGTGGCCTACAGGATGGTCAGGCCGCCGCGCTTCATCGGTGAGTGGACGCCGGGGGATTTTGGCTTTGACCACGAGGATATAACATTCGAGACCGAAGACGGCCTGAAGCTCAGCGGATGGTGGGTTCCGAACGGGAGCGATAAGACCGTGATCCCGCTCCACGGCTACACGAGGAGTAGGTGGGACGATGTCTACATGAAGCCCACCATCGAGTTCCTCCTGAGGGAGGGCTACAACGTCCTCGCCTTTGACTTCAGGGCGCACGGAAAGAGCGAGGGCAAGTACACGACCGTTGGGGATAAGGAGATAGCGGATGTAGTGGCGGCCGTCAAATGGCTGATCGAGAACCACCCGGAAAGTGCAAAGCGGATCGCTCTTGTCGGCTTCTCCATGGGCGGGATGCTAACGATAAGATCTCTGGCCGAAATCCCTGAGGTCTGCTGCGGCGTGGCCGACAGTCCTCCGATGTACCTTGACAGGACCGGGGCGCGCGGTTTGAAGTACTTCGCCGGCCTTCCGGAGTGGCTCTACTTCATCGTCAAACCCTTCACGAAGCTCCTCAGCGGTGGAAAGGAGGTCCACCCGATAGAGTACGCTGACAGGGTAAGGAAGCCGCTCCTTCTCATAGCCGGCGAAAAAGACCCGCTCGTGAGAGTTGAGGAGGTCAGGGAGTTCTACGAGAGGAACAGGAAGGTGAACCCCGACGTGGAACTCTGGGTGACAGATGCGCCCCACGTGAGGACGCTCAAACTCCATCCCAAAGAGTGGAAGGAGAGGGTTCGTGATTTCCTTAAGAGACACATCTGAGAAAGTTTTTTACGTCCCTTCCCCAATTTTAGGCCGATGAGAAAACTGTCCATTGTCCTTGTGCTGGCGACGATATCTCTTGTCTACGTTTCGACTTCCTCCCTGGGTGAGCCCGCCTACCTTCCGGAATTCGGCCGTTTCGTTATTCTGATCCATGACGTCAGTCCCGGTTATGCGGAGCAGCTCCGGGAGATAACTGCGATAATCAACGGGTACAACCTCCAGAACCGAACGTATCTCTTCGTGATACCCGACCACGGCGGTGGGGAGCGTCTCAGAGATCACCCGGAGTTCGAGGCCCTCCTGGAGAACCTGAGCAGCGAGGGCTACCACATCGGGCTCCATGGCTACGACCACATCGGGAGGGAGTTCGACTGCAGCCGGGGCGAGGCGGAGAGGAGACTTGACATGGGCCTGAGAGAGCTTGGAAATGCCGGCTTCATTCCCGAATACTTCCTTCCCCCAAGATACGCCCTCTCCGGCGAGGCCCTGAGGGTTCTCCTCTCCCGCAACCTGACGGTCATAGGAGAAGACTTCGTTTACTTTCCAAACGGTACCGCCGAACCCATTCTAAATCGCGAGTATACCTGGTATCTCTCCCGTTTTCTGCTCAACTATCGGCTGGAGAGTGCCCAATCGAGTTATGAGAACACCAGGGGTACCTTCTTCCTTTCCGTTCATCCCAAGGCTGTTAACAGCGGGGCAGGTCTGGAGTTCCTGAGGGAGTTTTTGAACTACGTGCGGAAAACCGGCCTCGGCTAACCCTCTTCTCCTCACCGCTCAGCGTGGCTAACGCTCGTCATCGGCCGGCTTTTCTTTTGGGAGAACCTTTTAAAAAGCAACCGCCGAAGGGAGAGGGGGGATGAAGAGCGTTTACCGGTCTGACTTCGAGGATGAGGAGACTGGCACTGGCTGACCCCTTTACTTCCCCAGGAGCTCGTGCTCCACGAGGGCCACTATGTCCCTGTGGATGTCCTCGACGCTCGCGAGGGCGTTGACGATCTTCATCTCCGGGAAGCGCTCCGCCAGCTTGAGGTAGTTCTCGCGCACCCTCTTCTGGAGCTCCACGATCTTGTCGAACTCGCTCTTTATGCTCCTGCTCCTCAGCCTCTTCATGCTCTCTTTGACCGGAAGGTCGAGGAGTATCACCAGGTCCGGTCTGATGGCAAAGCGATTTAAATCTATCAGCCACTCCAGGTCAAGGCCCCTCGCCCACTGGTAGGCGAGCGAGGAATAGAAGTAGCGGTCGGAGATGACCACCTTGCAGGCTTCGAGTGATGGTCTTATGAGTTTTGCAACGTGCTCGGCCCTGTCAGCCGCGAAGAGGAGTGCCTCCGCCTCGTGGCTTATTCTGGCACCGTCTATTATGCCCTCCTTCCCCCCGGTGAGAACGAGCTTTCGGATGAGCTTGCCAAAGGCCGTGTCCGTGGGTTCCTTGGTCAGAACCACCTCATAGCCCCTGTCCTCGAACCATTTTGCGAGAAGCCTCGCCTGGGTTGATTTACCCGCTCCATCAATACCCTCAATGACAATGAACATTCCCACAGGTGCCACCCCCGAAACGAGGAGAGCTCGGGATCCCGGCTTTTAACGGTTTCCACAAAAATTTTGAGGGGAGTTTAAAAGAAGGCCAAAAAAGATCAAAGGTTCCGCTTCATGTGATCGAGCAGTCCCCACATGCTCCCGAACTCGAGTTCCTCTCCATCGCGGTAGAACTCGACCACGCCCTCGGGTCTGAAGCGGAGGCCGAAGTCGTAGTTCCCCTTGTTGAGCTTGTGGAGGAAGACCTCCTTCGGCTTTGGCGGCAGGTAGCTGGTCATCATATCGTTGATGAGCTCTACCTCGAAGCCGAAGTGCTCGCTCATGCGCGGGAAGAATAGCACAGCGGGGGTGTTCATGGCATCCACCAGGGCTTTACCCTCAATTCTGAAGTTGTAGTGTTTGAATAGCTCATGCAGGAAGTCGTCGAGGGCGTTCGGATAGTAGACGGTCGCGCCTATGTCGTTTGGATGCGCCTCGATGAAGCTCCTGCTTTCGAGAATGGTGTTTATCTCGTCTGCGTCCATGCCGTTGACGTAAACGCGGACGCCGTTGTAGTAGTAAACATAGGCGAGCGGAAGACCCTTCCTGTGGGCGAAGTCCTTGAGGGCTATGAGGGGAATCAGGCGAACGTCCATTATCGTCGAACCCGTGCTGACGATTCCAACGACCATAGCGCGCTTTCCGTACCTCGATATTGCCCTTCCGTCCCTTCCGACGATTATGGTACCGTGCGAAATCGTTCCTATGGCCCTTCCGAGAAGGGCAAGCTCCTCGGGGTTGAACCGTGGGGAATAGTAAACCTCCATCTCCATCACCTCAGTCGGGCAGCACTATACTCTCCCGTCCTATCCTGGACTCGACCCATATCTTGACGTTCGAACCGATCTTGCTGAAGTCCTCGATGAGCGTGTTGTCTCCGATAACGCTTCCTGGCTGGATTACAACGCCCTTTCCAATGCGGACGTTCTCCCCGATTATTGCCTCCCTGATCTCGGCACCGTCCCCTATGGTAACACCCGAGAGTATCACCGAACGTTCTATTTTAACGTTTCGGCCTATCTCTACGTCGTCACCGAGAACCGCGAAGCCCCTGATTTCCGGCCTTCTCAGAATGCACCTCCGTCCGGTGAATATCGGCCCCCCGTACTCCAGATTGCCTTTAAGTCCCTCGGTTCTCAGATCCGGGAGAATGAGCCTCCCCTGAAAAACATCCTCCGTTGCCTGCAGGTAGCTCGAGGGTCTTCCCACGTCGTTCCAGTACTCACTAAAGGGGAAGCCGTAGAGCGCTAAATCGTTCTCCAGCATCCTCGGGAAGAGGTCCCTGGAGAAGTCAAACTCCTTTGCCTTCGGAACGAGGTCAAAAGCCTCCGGCTCAAAGACGTAGATGCCTGCGTTGACGAGGTTGCTGAAGACCTCCTCCGGCTTTGGCTTCTCCTTGAACTGCCTGATCCTCCCGTCATCGTTTATGATGGCTATGCCGTACTGGGTCGGGTCCTCAACGCGGGAGAGCGCTATCGTTGCGAGGGCCTTCTTCGAGCGGTGGTACTCGTAGAGCGCCTTCAGATCGAGGTTCGTCAGGACGTCGCTGGAAACTACGAAGAATGTATCGTCCATGTGCTTTACCACCTTCTTGGTGGCCCCAGCCGTCCCGAGCTTTATGTTGTCCTTGTTCGAGTAGTGAATCTCAAGCCCCCACTCGCTTCCGTCCCCAAAGTATTCCATTATACGCTCCTTCAGGTAGCCGACGAGGACGTAGACCTCATCGACGCCCGCGTTAACGAGGTTCAGCAGGGCGTATTCCATCAGGGGTCTGTTGAAGAAGGGGATCATGGGCTTCGGCCGGTATACCGTCAGCGGGAGAAGCCTCGTCCCCCTTCCTCCGGCGAGCACTACAGCCTTCATTACCGGCACCACCACCGTGTACCACTCCCAGCTGATATACCTTCCGATTGGTTCAGCGCTGAACCCATGGGTTCACCAGCGTATGGGGTTACTCGATAAACTATTTTAAGGCATCGCTCAACTCTTCCCGGAGGCGATACAATGGAAGCCCTTGAGAGGCTCGAAAAACTCCTCGAGAAGGATCAGTTTGGGAAGATAAAGGCGATAGACAACCCGGAACTCCACAGTTTTCTGGCGGAGTGGATAGAGTGGCTGGAGCCCGAGAAGGTCTTCGTCTGTACTGACAGCGAGGAGGACGAGATCTCCGTCCGCTGGAAGGCCATTTACTATGGCGAGGAAAAAATGCTCGAAACCCCCAACCACACCGTCCACTACGACAGCTACTACGACCAGGCGAGAGACAAGGCCAACACCGCCATACTGACTCCCGGTGGAAAGAAGCTCCCCTACATCAACACCAAGGATAGAGAAGAGGGCCTGAAGGAGATACGCGAGCTTATGAGGGGCATAATGAGGGGCAAAGAACTCTTCGTCTGCTTCTTCACCCTTGGCCCGAGGAACTCGATATTCACCATCCCAGCGGTTCAGCTCACAGACTCGGCCTACGTTGCCCACTCCGAGTTCATCCTTTATCGAAAGGGCTACGAGGAGTTTAAGAGGTTGGGAAGGAGCGCGAGGTTCTTCCGCTTCGTCCACTCAGCTGGAGAGCTCGACGAGAGGAAGACGAGCAAGAACCTTGAGGAGAGGAGGATCTACATCGACCTCGAGGACGAGACAGTCTACTCCGTCAACACCCAGTACGGCGGGAACACGATAGGCCTCAAGAAGCTTGCCTTCAGGCTCACGATCAAGAGGGCCGTCGAGGAGGGCTGGCTCAGTGAACATATGTTCCTAATGCGCGTGAACGGCCCGCACGGCAGGAAGACCTACTTTACAGGAGCGTATCCGAGCATGTGCGGAAAGACCTCAACGGCCATGATACCCTGGGAGAACATAGTCGGCGACGATTTGAGCTTCATCCTCCCCGTCAACGGTGTGGCGAGGGGGGCGAACGTTGAGAAGGGTGTCTTCGGAATAATCCAGGGGGTGAACCCGCGGGACGACCCCATACTCTGGAAGGTTCTCCACTCACCGGTTGAGATAATCTTCTCGAACGTTCTGGTGAAGGATGGAAAGCCCTACTGGAACGACATGGGCATTGAGATTCCTGAGGATGGGGAGAACCACAGCGGAAAATGGTGGAAGGGCAAGAAGGACGAGGAGGGCAACGAGATACCCCCGAGCCACAAGAACGCTCGCTTTACCGTCTCTCTAGAGCACTTCCCGAACGTTGATCTGGAAGCACTTGAGAACCCGTGCGGCGTTGAGGTTGGAGGCATGATATTCGGCGGCCGCGATAAGGACACCTGGCCACCGGTTAGGGAAGCATTCGACTGGAAGCATGGCGTTATAACGATGGGTGCTTCACTTGAGAGCGAGACTACAGCCGCAACTCTCGGCAAGGAAGGTGTTAGAGCATTCAACCCGATGGCCATTCTCGACTTCATGAGCGTCCACCTTGGAGATTACATAAGGAACTACCTCGAGTTCGGGAAAAAGATCAGGAAAACGCCGAAGATATTCGCCGTCAACTACTTTCTCCGCGATGAAAACGGCAACTGGCTCAACGGCAAGCTCGACAAAGCCGTATGGCTCAAGTGGATGGAGCTTCGCGTGCATGGTGACGTTGATGCCATAGAGACGCCCATAGGTTATATCCCGCGATACAGGGACCTTGCAAGGCTCTTCAGGGACGTTCTCGGCGCGGACTACACCAGGGAAGACTATGAGAAGCAGTTCACGATAAGGGTTCCAGAACTCCTTGCAAAGATCGAGCGCATCGAGGAGACATACGGAAAGCTCGAGGACGTGCCAGATGAGCTGTTCCAGGTTCTCGAGGAAGAGCGGAAGAGATTGCTTGAGGCAGGGGAGAAGTACGGCGACTACATCAGCCCCTTCGCCCTTGAGAGGGGGCTGTAATCCCTCTTTCTTCGGCATCTGACGAGCGGCAAGACTTTTTAATGCCATGGATAATTAGGTATCACTGCGGATGATACAGGGTGATCTCCATGGTTAACACCGAGATGATGTTGAGGAAGAAGCTCCCCCATCCCCTTAAGGGGCTGGCGGACCTGGCTTACAACTACTGGTGGAGCTGGAACAGACGGGCAACAAAACTCTGGGAGAGGATCGACCCGGAGCTATGGAGGGAGCACAAGAACCCGGTTAAGCTCCTCCTCGACACCCCTGAAAGCCGCTTCAAAGAACTCCTCAGGGACGACGACTTCATGAACCTCTACGATCTGGTGATGGACCAGTTCGAGGCCTACATGAACCCAGATTCAACCTGGTTCTCGACCAACTACCCCAAGTGGGACAGGCCCATAGTCTATCTGTGTATGGAGTACGGCATAAGCAGGAGTCTGCCAATCTACTCCGGCGGACTGGGAATCCTCGCCGGGGACCACGTTAAGACCGCCAGCGACCTCGGGTTACCTTTCATAGCGGTCGGCCTTCTCTACAAGCACGGCTACTTCAGGCAGGAGATAGACCGGGATGGAAGGCAGAGGGAGATATTTCCGGAATACAGGCCCGAGGAGATGCCCATCGAACCCATCCTCGGGAAGGACGGAAAGCCGCTCCTCATCGAGGTTCCTATAGAAGATAGAACCGTCTACGCGAGGGCCTTTGAGGTCCGGGTCGGGAGGGTGAGGATATACCTCCTCGACACCGACGTGCCCGAGAACAGTCCTGAGGACAGAACCATATGCGACTACCTCTACAACGCCGAGATGGACAAGCGCATAAAGCAGGAGATACTCCTCGGAATCGGTGGAATGCGCCTTTTGAAGGCCCTCGGCATAGAACCCGGCGTCGTCCACCTCAACGAGGGACACCCGGCCTTCGTGAACCTCCAGAGGATTGCCTGGTACATGGGGGAGGGGCTGACCTTCACCGAGGCTCTGAGCGTTGTTAGAGGAACGACGGTTTTCACCACCCACACGCCCGTTCCAGCCGGCCACGACAGGTTCCCGATTGGGGAGGTCAGGAAGAGGCTCTCCGGGTTCCTGGAGGGGAAGGAAAACATTCTCGAACTCGGCCGCGAGGGCGACCAGCTCAACATGACTCTCTTGGCCATAAGGACGTCGAGCTACGTCAACGGCGTGAGCCAGCTCCATGCCGAGGTAAGCAAGCGCATGTGGAAGGACCTCTGGCCGGACGTTCCCATAGATGAGATCCCCATAGAGGGCATAACCAACGGCGTCCACACCATGACCTGGGTTCACAACGAGATGAGGAAGCTCTTCGACCGCTACATCGGAAAGGTCTGGCGCGAGCACACGAACCTGGAGGGCATCTGGTTCGCCGTCGAGAGAATCCCGGACGAGGAGCTGTGGGAGGCCCACCTTGAGGCCAAGAGGCAGTTCCTCGAACTCCTCAGGAGGAAGGTTCTCCTCAGAAACCAGCGCCTCGGAACAGATGATCCGCTGCCCAACATCGACGAGAATGCCCTCATTATAGGCTTTGCCAGACGCTTCGCCACATACAAGCGCGCCACCCTCATCCTGAGCGACCTTGAGAGGCTCAAAAAGATACTCAACGACCCCGAGAGGCCGGTTTACGTAGTCTTCGGTGGAAAGGCCCACCCGCGCGATGAAGCAGGAAAGGAGTTCCTGAGGCGCGTCTACGAGGTCAGCCAGATGCCCGAGTTCAGGGGCAAGATATTCGTCATGGAGAACTACGACATGGGCAGCGCGAGGCTGATGGTTGCTGGCGTTGACGTCTGGCTCAACACACCACGGAGACCGTTAGAAGCGAGCGGGACGAGCGGCATGAAGGCAGGCCTTAATGGAGTTCTCAACGCGAGCATCTTTGACGGCTGGTGGGTCGAGGGCTACAACGGCAAGAACGGCTGGGTCATCGGCGAGGAGAGCACCGAGCCTGAAAGCGAGGCCGACGACGCGAAGGACGCCCAGTCCCTCTACGAACTCCTAGAGAGGGAGATAGTACCGACATACTACGACAACCGCGAGCGCTGGATATACATGATGAAGGAGAGCATAAAGAGCATCGCGCCTCGCTTCAGCACCCACAGAATGGTCAAGGAGTACATGGATCGCTTCTACTCCAAGGCCATGAGCAACCACATCTGGCTGACGAGGGAGAACTACCGTGGAGCCAAAGAGATAGCGGCGTGGAAGGACAGGGTAACCGCATCATGGGACGCGGTCAGGTTCGAGGACGTTAAGATTGGCGAGGACGGCAGGAGGATCGAAGCTATAGTTTACCTCGACGGTCTTGAACCTGAGGACGTGAAGGTGGAGCTTTACTACGGGGTGAGGGCGGAGGGCTACAACGTCGAGAGGCCCCACATCATAGAGATAAGGCACCCCGAAGAACTGGGAGATGGAAGGTGGCTCTACACCTACGAGGGCAACGCACTCAAACACCTCGGCGACCCGTGCTGGCATCACGCCATCAGGGTTTACCCACACCATGAGAAATTGCCCCACAGGTTCCTTCTCGGACTCGTTAAGTGGTGGGGCCTTGACTGATGTTTCGTATTTTTCCCAGTTTTCAAATTTGTATTGAAGTCTCTGAAAAAGCTCCAAACGGAACTTTTTTAGGCGTTCACTCCCAGCAGGGAGCGTAAAATCCAGGGGGTGGAAATATGGATGAGATAAAGAAGTGGACCCTCTACCTGATCTTTCTCGTTGCAGGTTTTGCGACCGGAATCGGGAGCATCGGCCTGTTCCCCCAGTTCTGGCTCCAGTACGGCATGACGGGAATGGCCGTGCACCTCGTGTTCCTGGCAGTGTTCACCTACGTGGCCATACTCGAGGCCGAGACCGTCATGAAATCGGGCTATTACTTCGTCGAGCTCTACACCAAGGTGGCCAGAAAACCTGGAATGATACTGTCCATACTCACTGTCGTTGCGATGTTCCTCTCCTACTACGCCGCCAACACGATGCTCTCGATCCTCTCGCCCGTTTTGGGAACAGGAACGGTCGCCAGACTAATCGCCAAGGTGATAATGTTCGCCCTGGCGTTCCTTATACTCACGCGAGCCAGGGAAAAGACCTTCACAATAATGGCCGTAGGCTCTGTTTTCTTCGTCCTGGCGGTCCTCGTGACTACGATAGCCTTCAAGACCCAGATACCCGAGAACGCGGCCTTCCTTGGAATGGCCAAACACATGCTCGTGGCCACGCACGGGATAACGCTGGAGATGATAAAAGCGGCCGCGGAGAGGGCCCTCTACGGGATTGGCCTTGGGTTCGGATTCTACCTGATGCTGGGCAGCTTTCTCAACGAGCGCTTTAATGCCAAGCTGATCATAGGGACGGGAATCTTCATCCAGCTTCTCATAGGGGTGCTCTCGACCATAACCATTGTCTACGCGATAGCCCCTACAACCCCCGAAAGGCTCCTGACCTACGTCTACGGGGGTTCTGAGGGTGCGATAGCCCTCCTCGGCGAACTGCCCGAGATACTCTCCAACTACCAGATCCTGCTGGTTCTGATAGGGCTCTCGACTTTCTTCGCGGGCATAACCAGTCTCCTGCCTACGGCGGAGGTCGGCCTCCAGATAATCGAGTCCATGCTCGGGGTGGGCAGAACCAGGGCCGCCACATACCTCATCGGGATCTCCCTTCTCATAGGGATCCTGGATTCCCCTCCGAGCGTGGCGGACATGATAGTCCGGGCGGTAGTCATCGCAACCTTCTTCACGGCGATCTTTGAGCTCTACCCTGTGGCGACCTCAAAGAATCGGCTCTCCACCCCATCAATGGTGATCGTTGGAATCGCCGTACTGCTGTTCCTCGTGGGGGGACTCTACGCCTTCTTCGGCGTGTTCAGGGCCGGGGGAATATACGTGGTATCTGGCATACTGGCTGCTGCCATAGTCCTCTTCGGCCTCCTGGGAGACAGCCTGGTATCGCAGGAGACCCCTTGAAGTCTTTCCTTTTTCGGTTTTGAATAGGGAATAGAAAAGTGGGGTGGGAAAAAGCTCACTTGTGGGCGAAAATCGCCCTGACCTTTCCATCTTTTACCTCGTCGATTCTGACGAAGCCGAAGCGCTCGAACTGGACGATGTCGTCGACTTTGACGTCGGCATCGGCCTCAAGCAGGCCGTTCCTCACGAGAAGCTCGTCCCCCTCGGGAACGAGAACCTCGCAGGGCTTTCCTTCGGTAACCCAGTGCACCATCCTCCAGCGGTTCTCCCTCGCTATTTCGTAGTCAACGCTGTGGAATCTGGCCTTGATACTGTCCTCGCTGACCTCGAGTATCTCGACGTTGAAGAGGTCCTTCAGGCGGACGAAGTTGCCCGGTTTAAAGAGCTCCATATCGTCTCTAGAGACGTACACCGGTTTGCCCGGCTCGAACTTAAGCTTTCTAACTCCCCTCTCCGGATAGTCGGGATGGAGCGGTATCTCGGCGGTGAACTCCTTGGCCCCTTCGATGTACATAGGAACCGGGTCTGCAACGAAGAAGTAGCGGTTGGCTATTGGCTCGACTATGCGCCTGTTTATCGCGGCAAGGTTGTCCCAGCTGACGGTTGTGTCGCTCCTCTTTAGGCCGACCTCGATGATAAGCTCCCTAATTGCCTCGGGCCTTATGCCCCTTCTCCTGAGGGCGCGAATCGTTCCCAGCCGGGGATCGTCCCAGCCGAGGTATTTGCCCTCCTCAATGCCCTTCCTCGTCTTTGACTTGCTGAGGATAACTCCCTCAATGCTCAGCCTGCCGTGGTGGACTGTAACAGGGTATTCCCAGCCGAAGTAGTCGTAGACGTATCTCTGCCTCGTCTCGTTCTCGGCGTGCTCCTGTCCGCGGAAGATGTGGGTAACTCCTAACTCGTGGTCGTCTATCGCTGACGCGAAGTTGTATAGGGGCCAGACGCGGTACTTATTGCCGGTTCTCGGGTGGTTCGGGTTGTCAATTATCCTCAGGGCAGGCCAGTCCCTCACCGCTGGATTTGGATGGCTGAGGTCGGTCTTTATCCTGACCACCGCTTCACCCTCTTTATACTCGCCGTTGAGCATCTTCCTCCAGCGCTCGAGCTGAACCTCCACCGGCTCGTCCCTGTGCGGGCAGGCTATTCCCTTGTCGCGAAGCTCGCGGAACTTCTCCGGTTTGCACGTGCAGACGTAGGCCTTACCCATCTTAATCAGCTTCTCGGCGTAGTTGTAGTATATCTCCAGCCTGTCGCTTGCTATGTGGATTTCGTCAATCTTAAAGCCGAGCCACTCCAAATCCTCCTTAATCCACTCGTAGAAGATCGGCTCAGGTCTCTTGACCTTTGGGTCGGTGTCGTCGAAGCGGAGGATGAACTTGCCGTCGTAGAGTCTAGCGTACTCGTGGCTCAGGATTGCCGCGCGGGCGTTCCCGAGGTGGAAAGCTCCATCCGGATTCGGGGCGAAGCGGGTAACCACTTTCCCCTTCTCCGCTTTGGGAAGAGGGGGCAAACCTTTCCTCTCCTCCCTCTTGGTCTTCTTCTCCTCGAAGAACTCCGGATAAATCTCGTGGAGCCTCTTTTCCTGCTCCTCAATGCTTAGAGCGTTAACCTTCTCAACTATCTCGTTAACGAGCGGGATTATCTCCTTCGCCCTCGGCCTCAGCTCGGGGTTCTCGCCGAGAACCTTCCCTATGACAGCCTTTGGGTTCGCCTTACCTTTGTGGGTGTAAGCGTTAACCAGCGCGTACTTCCAGATAAGGGTCTCGACTTCCATCTTTCACCACCGGGGAGAGAAGAGAGGGGGAAGTTATAAAGGTTAGTCCTTCAACGTGCACTTCAGAAAGGAAAAGCGGAGAAGAGGGGTTTACTCCGCGAAGGTGACTATCTTGAGGTTGACCGGCCTTCTGACGACGTTGTACTTCCTCGCGCCGATCAGATAGCGGACGCCGGTCTCGCTGACGGTGTCGATAAGCCTCTGGGTTATAACGCCGTTGAATACCACCGCGTAGACGTCCTTGCGCTCCTTCAGCTGGTTGGTGAGTTCCCTGACTGGAATCTCTGCTATGACGTTCCTGCTCTCGTCCAGGAGTATCGCTGTGGATTCCTTGCCGCTTTTTACCCGCTCTATGAACTCCTTGAACTCGTCAAGCTCACTCGATGTCGGTTTCTGTATCGGGCGGATTATGCGCTCCTCTTTCTTCGGCTCCACCTTCTCAACCCTCTCAGCTCTGCGCTCCTCCACCTTCTGAACCTGGGGTGCCTGCTGGGACTGGGTCTGAGGAGTGGTGGCCTTCTCCTTCTCGCGCTCCTTCTCCCTGATTACGTCGTAGAAGTTCCTGCCCTTGTAGAATATCTCCGTTATCACCTGCTCCGCCGGAACCTTGCTCCTGAGGGACTTGACTATCTCCTTTTTGGTGAGTTCCTCGACCTCCTTGCCCTCGGGAGCCCTTGCAACGTAGTCCACATCCGCGACCTGGAGGAGCTCCTTGAGGATGAGCTCACCGCCGCGATCTCCGTCTGTGAAGGTCGTCACTATGCGCTCCTTGCTGAGCTTGATTATGGTCTCGGGAATCGAGGTTCCCTCGACCGCTATCGCGTTCTTTATGCCGTGCTTGAGCAGGTTGAGAACGTCCGCTCTACCCTCGACGACTATGATCGAGTCGGAGAACGGCACGTGAGGACCGGCCGGGAGCTTCTCCGGGCCGTATTCTATGAGCTCCTTAGCCCTTACCGCCTTCTTGACCTCCTCTGTCAGCTCCTGGGTTTCAGGTATCTCCTGGTCCATCAGCTTCTCGAGGATTTCCTTGGCCCTCTCTATGATGTACTTCCTCTTGGTTGCCCTGACGTCCTCAATGCGGAGAACCCTTATCTTGGCCTCGGCGGGGCCAACGCGGTCTATTGTCTCGAGCGCGGCCGCCAGAATGGCCGTTTCGACCCTGTCGAGGCTTGAGGGAACGGTTATCGTTCCGTAGGTCTTTCCAGCTTTGGTGTGAACCTCGACCCTTATTCTGCCTATCCTACCCGTCTTCTGGAGCTCCCTGAGGTCCAGATCGTCACCGAGAAGACCCTCCGTCTGGCCAAAGATTGCACCGACAACGTCGGGCCGTTCGACGATTCCGTTGGCCTCGAACTCCGCGTAGATCACGTACTTGGTCGTTCCAAACTCATCCTTGGCAGACATGCCACCACCCTCTTTCCTTTTTTCAAACTTCTGCTTTTCAGCCAAAATGTGGTGCAGTACTGTTTTCTTCCTCTTCATCGAATCCCCTCCGGAGCGGGGTCAGAAACGGAGATTTTGAGGTAGAGGCCGTAGAGATCTTCCACCCCTTTGATGTCCTTTTTGACCAGCTTCCTCAGTTCCCTGCGTGTCTCTGAATCAACCCGAGAGGGATAGCCCTCCAGATACTGGAGGAGCTTCCCCGCGAGTTCTTCACCCTTTCTGTCGAAGTCCGTGAGTATGATGACCTCTTTATAGGATGACGCGATGAGTGCGACCTCACTCAAAGGCAGGCGTGAGAGCCTTATTATCTCCGCCCTGACCCCCAGATTCCTCAGAGCCACCTCGTCTCGCATGCCCTCCACTATGAGGGCACCCTCAAACTCTCGCAGTCTGTCTATAAGCTCCAGGAATCTTTTATAGTTTTCGGCGTACATTTCGCCGTCGGTTGGATAACCATTGGATGCAGTTATAAGCTTATTGGCATGCCTTCAGAGTTTGTACCTAAAGCCGAAGAGGGGCCAGCTGAGATAGTCCTTCTTCCTCCCGTAGAGCAGCGCTGTTAACGCCCCGAGAAACGGCAGGGAAATCAGGACGGCAGATTTCCATCCGGTTGCGTTCGTCTTAACGCCTATCACTATGGCCACGGCGAAGCCCGCGAGGAAGCCGATGAAGAAGTAGAAGAGCATCCCAGCCCTCTTCGGGCTTGATACTGAGAGCAGGATTATCACGGATAGCATGGCCGAGGAGATGAGACCTGAGATTCCCCACGCGAGGTATGAGAAGGCGAGGAAAAACCCAACCGAAACCGCCGGCAGGAGCCACTTAGACATCTTCCCACCCGGTTGGGTATTGGAAGAAAGACGTAAAAGCCTAACGCCGGCAGACGTCTCTCACCGGAACTGTGTGGCTCATAGGCTCCTCGTAGAACTCGTCCATCAGCCTCTGCAGCTTCCTCGAAAGCTCCATCTGGTTGCCCCACGAACCCTCGATTTTGCCCTTCGCCGCCATCCGTCCTAAAAAGCGCTTCATCTCCTCGCTCAGGGGAGAAGGTTTGCAGCGGGACCACGGCGTCCCGGGCAGTGGCATGAAGTAGTGGGCCCTCACCTTTCCCCCCTTGTCCATAACCCACTTCATCAGCTCGATGCTCTTCCTCTGGCTTTCCTCACTTTCATTTGGCAGTCCCACGATGAAATCCACAACAGGCTCAAAGCCGTAGTCAAGCATGTACTCCACCGCCCTTTTAACGTGCTCGATTCTGTGAAGCCGGTGCATCGCCTTCAGCATTGCATCGTCGCCGCTCTGCGCTCCTATTGCCAGGCGCCTGTTGTCCGCATAGTCGATGAGGAGTTCCAGCGTCTCCGGCAGGACGAACTCCGGCCTTACCTCGCTCGGAAAGGTGCCGTAGAAGAGCCTCCTGCCTTCTTTCCTCAGAGGCTGGAGCGCTTTGAGGAGGGCTTCGAGCTTGTTTAGTTTGAGTATCGCGCCAGGGGAGCCGTAGGCGAAGGCGTTGGGCGTTATGTAGCGCATGTCCTTCATCCTGCGCGAGTACTTCACTATCTGGTCAATCGGCCTGTGCCTCATCCTGAACCCCTTGATGTATGGCGTTTGACAGTAGTAGCAGCCGAAGGGACAGCCCCTGCTGATTTCTATCGGTGAAATCAGCCTTATCGATTCCGGGTATGGCGGAAAGCGCCAGAAGTCTTCCACTTTAGCGAAGCCGGTGAAGGTAAATTCGCCGTTGATGTAGGAGGCAAGTCCCCTGATGTTGAGGAGATCCCCGGTTATTTTATAGTCGGTTTTTTTGAGCGTTGTTAAAAGCTGATAGAGAACCTCCTCCCCCTCGCCGATAACGGCAATATCAAAGCCGAGCTTTAGAGTGTGTTTAGGCATCGCTATCGCGTGATAGCCGCCCGCTATCAAGAGCGCCCCCCTCTCTTTGAGCAGTCTAACTTCTTCCGGCAGGGAACCCCATATCTCCTCGGTGAAAAAGGAGTAGAGAACCACCCTCGGCTTTGCCCTGAGGATCTCGCCGAAGTCCTTCGTTATGAGCAGTTCGCTTAGGTCGAAGCCCTGACTCTCTAAGGCACCGAGGAGGTGGACGAAGGCATTGTGGTTGCGCTTGGTCATCCTGACGGCTATCTCTGGCATGATGGAAGCCGCGAGAAGCGATTTAAAACGGTAACGGTTCAGAAATGGGTAGAAAAGAGATCATCAGCTCTTGATGGCGAGCTTGATGTCCTCGGCCTTAACGGTCTTCCTGCCAGCGTGCCTGGCGAACTCGTTGGCCTTCCTGGCAACTTCAATAGCGTACTCCTCGAGGTACTCGGCGAGGACCCTGGCGGCGTCCTCACTGACCCTCTCGGCGCCAGCCTTCCTTATAAGCCTGTCAATCGGGGCAATCGGCAACTCGGCCATTCACAACACCTCCTTAAAGATATTCTCGGTTTTCTTTTAGGGATTGGAGGTATATAAACCTTTCGGTAAATAGAGGGATTTCCACCCTCCAAAAGCAGCATCAACCTGGAAGGGGAGGTAACTACCTCGAAGGAGGGTCCTGGGGAGACTTTCCAGCTCCAACCCCCCTCTCCTGGTTCCCCGGGATTACCCATCGGCTCTCCTCTTTGAGAGGACTATGCGCTGACTCCCCTGGTAGCTGCCGCGATAGGGGTTTTTTGCTGGACCCTCAAGACGTATAAACGCTATCTGGACAAAGCGCTCTCCGTAATCCAGCTCAACGGGTTCCTTCGAAGCGTTGACGATCATCAGGGTGAGGTTGCCGTCCCATCCCGGGTCAACCCATGCGAAGGAACCGAGGAGGCCTTCCCTCGCGAGACTGCTTCTGAGCCTCATATCCCCCATAACATCGTCTGGAAGTTTAACGCGCTCGAGGGTTAGAATTAGGGCATGGGTCCTGGGGGGAATTACGACACCTCCATTTTTCTCCACGTTGATGAGCTCGCCGTCTATATAAGCCTCTTTCCCAACGCGCAGATCGTAACCTGCCGGTTGAAGGGACTTTTCGTTGAAGGGTTCAATGAGAATCTCCTTCCTGATTTTCCAGTCCGGGAGTATCATCCCACCACCGCAAGCTTTATTTTGTCAGCCCTTAAAACACTTCCGAGGGCCCGTGGCCTAGAGGATATGGCGCCGGCCTTCGGAGCCGGTAGTCGCGGGTTCGAATCCCGCCGGGCCCGCCATAGCAAACTTTTCTGGGGAAAAGTTTGATCAAATGCTTTTAACTTCTGGAGATTGTGGAGGGAGTTTGTGTGCACTCTTACTTGCCAATCCTGATTGCGGGTTTGAGCCCTCACGCAAGCCCTCCAACCAGTTTCACCCTTATTGTTGGCGTCCGAAGGACGCCGTTTCAGGAGTGAAACGCTTACAAGGGAGCAGTTATGGATACAACCTCTTTCCGAACGTGACTATTTTAACGTGCACGAGGCATTGCTGGATCCCTTTTGCAGTGAAAGATTTTTGGTCAAGCTTTTCGCCAGAAAAGGTTGTTTGGGGGCTAACGCCCCCACACCCCCTTATCGCCCTTGCTTCGCAAAGCGCTGGCGGAAAATTGTCGACTGTTTTGAAATGTTAAAATGTAGGGGGATTCCTCGCATCTCCCTAGCAATTCTATGGTTGAATTCTCTCATTAATGCTCTTCTCCAGAGAGTTCCCATCCTTTGACGCCCTTCGGGCGTCTGTTAAAGTTGAACTCCTGCCAAAACGCGAGTTAACAATGATAGAATTCAAGATTTATCCCAGTGTTTTTCAGTGGAATCCACTCAAACTGACGATTTAGGGGGAACCACAAACTTTGATCAAACTTTGCGAAGGCAAAGTTTGAAAGAAAAGGGAAGAGGGTTCAGCCGAAGAGGGCGCCAAGACCGGCGAGGGCCTCCTCCTCGCTGGCCTCCTCTTCCTCTTCTTCCTCTTCCTCCTCCTGAGCGGCCTCGGCCGGAGCCTCTGCCGGGACAGCGGCGACTGCAACCGGGGCGGCAACCGGCATGGCGGCCTTCTCTATGACCTCGTCGATGTTGACGCCCTCGAGCGCTGCAACGAGGGCCTTTATCCTGGCCTCATCGGGGGTAATCCCGGCGGCCTCAAGGACCTTCTTAAGGTTCTCCTCGTTTATCTCCTTGCCAGCGGCGTGGAGCAGCAGAGCGGCATATACGTACTCCATCTTTCACACCTCCGATCATCCTCATTTTCAATCCATTTAACATCTGTATGGGATACGGGAAACTGGAAATCAGCCGAAGAGCGCGCCCAGTCCCGCGAGCGCGTCCTCTTCGCTGGCCTCTTCCTCTTCCTCCTCTTCCTCGGCCTCCTCAACCTTCTCCTCAGCCGGCTGAGGGGCCGCGACTGTCACTTGTGCCTGGGCGTTTAAAAGCTCTTTGGTCTTCTCGTCAAGTAACTCTTCAGGCAGGTTCTGGGCTATGAGCAGGACTGCACGAAGGGCCCTGCCAAAGATCTCCTCGATTGTTTCGGGCGTGACGTAGCCAGCCTCGACTGCAACGTTCTTGGCCCCGAGGAAGGCCTTCTGGATGATCGCCTCGATGGTCTGCTTGGTCGGATAGGCGGTGTTGACCGACAGGTTGAAGGCGTGCATGTAAGCCTTCTGGAGCATGTTGATGTACTCGTTCTCGTCGATGGCAAGAACCTCTGGAGTGTAGACTATGCCGTCCTCGTAGGCCGCGAGGAGGTTGAGACCGACCTCGAGCGGCTCGATGCCGAGCGCGTTCAGGATCCTGGCGAGCTGGTCGGTTATTACCTCACCTGCCTTGAGGACGGTGTAGTCCTTCTGTATGCTGACCTTGCCCTTCTCGATCCTCGCCGGAATACCAAGGGCCTGCATCTCACCGACGAGCGGACCCGGCGCGAGTGAGGTCGGTCCGGCCGGGATGACGACGTCGTGCGGAACGACCGCACCGGCCTTGGCCGGGGCCGGGGTCTTGCTCTCCTCGAGGAGCTTGTAGAGCTTGAAGGGGTTCATCTCGGTGGCGAGTATTCCGGCCCCACCCTGGATGTGGTCAACGAGCTTCTCGAGCTCGGGTTTGTTGAGCTCCTTCGCTGCCCTCTTAATGGCGAGTTCGATGAGAGTATTCCTGCTGACCCTGAGGAGCGCTTTGCCGCGGAGTTTGTCACGCATCTTGCTAAGCGGATAAGCGGGGACGCCGGCCACGTCAACGAGCGCTATCACTGGGTGGCTCTTGATGATCTTGGTGAGCTCTTCAACTTCCTTCTTTTTCCACTCGGCTACGTGGGCCATTTCCCTCACCTCTCCACCTTGATGGCCGGTCCCATGGTGGTCTTGATGTACACTGACTTCACCTGGTTCTCGCCGCGCTCAAGCTTGTTGAGTATCGCGTTGAGAACCGCCTCGGCGTTCTCGGCGAGCTTCTCGTCGTCCATGTCCTCGGTGCCTATAGGAGCGTGTATGACGGGGTTGTTCTTGAGCTGTATCCTGACGGTCTTCCTAAGCTTGTTCACTATGGGCTCAAGGTTGGTCATCGTCGGCGGAACGACAACTGGCATCTTGTTCCTCGGACCGAGGTACCTACCGAGGTACCTACCGATCTTCGGCATCAGCGGAGCCGCGGCAATGAAGAAGTCGTAGTTCTTCGCCAGCTTCCGTGCCTGTCTCGGGTTCTTTGCGAGCTCCTCAAGCTGCTCTCCACTAATCACATCAAGCCCGAGCTTTTTAGCCGCCTCGGCAACGGCACCATCAGCGATGACCGCGATCTTCGGTTCTTTCCCACGACCGTGGGGCAGCACAACCTCAAGCTTGAACCTGTTCTCCGGCTTGCGGAGGTCAATGTCCTTGAGGTTGACTGCCATCTCGACGGTCTGTGTGAAGTTGCGCGGCTTAGCCCGGGCCTTCGCCTCCTTCACCGCTTCCAGGAGTTTCTGCCTGTCATAGGCCATTTACAGCCCTCCTTTCGGTTTTGATTTAAGCCGAAAAAGTCAAAGATGCGTAAAAGGAGGGATTTTTAAACTTTTCCCTCACTCCTCGGCTTTCTCAAAAATCTCGTCGTAGAGCCCCTCGTCAATCTCCCTCTGGACTTCCCTGGGGTCCTTGCCCTCGACTGTGACGCCCATGCTGAGGGCGGTGCCTATGACCTCTTTGGATGCCTCCTTGAGGGTCGGCGAGAGCATCTGATCAATCTTCATCTTGGCTATCCTGACGACCTGCTCCATGGTCAGGTCCCCGACGGGACTGTGTCCGGCCTCACTTGAACCCTTGGGAATGCCGAGTTCCTTCTTTATGAGCTGGCTTGTCGGGGGAATGCCGACCTCGATCACGAAGGTCTTCTTTTTGGGGTCGGTGACTATGATCCTCACGGGGACCTGCATACCCTCGAAGTCCTTGGTGGCTTTGTTTATCTCGTCGACTACCTGTTTGACGTTGAGTCCGAGAGGACCGATAGCTGGACCGAGCGGCGGTCCGGGTGAGGCCCTTCCTCCCTCAACGAGCACCTCAACAACCTGTGCCATCTTTCTCACCTCTGGATGATTCCTTCACTCCTTCTGGCGTTTGCTTATAAGTCTAACGTATTCGCCCCTCACCGTGACCGGAATGGGGACGATGGAGCCTATGAGCTCCACTACTATTTCGTCCTTGCTCTCATCAACCCTGACGACCTTCGCCTTCTCGCCCTTGAACGGGCCGGCGATGAGCTCAACGATGTCCCCTGGCTCGAAGCCACTCACAGCGGGCTTCTCCTCGAGGAAGTGCTCTATCTCCTCGAATTTGACCTCTCCCGGAAGCGTTCCCTTGGCGTGGCGTATGCCTTTGATGGCCTCGTCGACGGCGCTCTTACTTGGTGCCTCAACGAAGATGTATCCCTTAACCCTGGAGGGGGCAAGGATTGCGTATACCGGAAGGTTGTAGGTTTTAACCTTGCTGTATATCAGCTTTGATGTGGTCTCCTCCTGGCCAACGGTGACGCGCACTGTGAATATCCTGCCGTCGCTCATCCCCATCACCATTTCTATCACTGCCCGGTGATGAGATAACCCACCAGGCGGATTATGAGGCCGATGGACCCTATGAGGAGCATTCCCAGGCCGGTTACCTTAACGGCCAGCTTGAACTCCTTGGGCCCCGGCTTCTTCGTGACCATCAGAACCCTCCGCGACTCCGCGAAGAAATTTTTAAGCTTTTCTATAACGTTCGCCACGACTCTCACCCCTGCTTTTGAAATAGAAATGATCAGAGCTCGTCCAGGTCGAGCCTGATAACCTTCCTCTCCTCCTCACCGAAGTAAGGCCTTTCCTCCTCCTCCGCAACCGCGTAGGGCGAGCTGACGCCCGTGACAACGAGGAGGATTCTTATGGTTTTACCAAGCTCCTCGTCGAGCTGGATTCCCCAGATGACCTGGGCCTCGGGATCGAGCTTGCTCGTGACGAGTTCGATTATCTGCTGGGCCTCCTCGAGCTTGACGTCGCTTCCGCTTATGCTTATCAGAGCACCCTTGGCGCCGCTTATGTCGACGTCGAGGAGCGGGCTGTTCAAAGCCTGCTGAGCAGCCTCAAGGGCGCGCTTCTCGCTGTCGCTCTCGCCGATGCCTATCATCGCAACGCCGCCGTCCTTCATAACTGCCCTAACATCGTTGAAGTCGAGGTTAACCAGTCCAGGCTTGGTGATGAGCTCGGTTATGCCTTTAACCGCCTGGACGAGTATCTCATCCGCAACTTTAAATGCCATGTGGATCGGGAGGTTCGGGGCCACCTCCATGAGCTTGTCGTTCGGGATGACTATGACCGTGTCGCTGTTCTTCCTGAGCTTTTCAAGGCCGTACTCGGCGTTCTTGATGCGCCTTATTCCCTCAACCGTGAAGGGGAGGGTGACCACTGAAACGGTCAGGGCGCCCATCTTCTTGGCTATCTCTGCAACCACCGGGGCGGCGCCGGTTCCGGTTCCACCTCCGAGACCGCAGGTGATGAAGACCATGTCTGCCCCCTCAAGGGCCTCCCTGATTTCCCTCTCGCTTTCCCTCGCGGCCTCTTCACCCATCTTGGGGTTGTTCCCGGCACCGAGACCGCGGGTAAGTTCCTTACCTATGAGTATCTTCTTGTGAGCGCGAACCTTAAGGAGATCCTGGGCATCGGTGTTGATGGCTATGACCTTCGCACCCTCAATACCGACCTGCATCATTCTGTTAATGGTGTTGCAACCGGCTCCACCCACACCGACGACGTATATCTTGGCCTGGATCTGCTCGAGGATCTTCTTAAGTTCCTCATCAATGTCCGTCTGGGCCACAGGGGTTTCGGAGACACCCTTCGAGCCAGCGGAGGTCCTCTCAATGGCGTCTTCAATCAGCTTCAGCATGCTTTCACCCTCCGGTAAATTGACACCGCCCCAGTTTTGGGCAGGGAGTATATAAACCTAGCTGGACGAAGGCTGATTTTTAAATCCCGCTTAACATCTTTAAAGATTTCGCTTTTCAATCCCGTATGAACTCCAGTCCGAGCTCTTCGGCCAGGTTCCTTGCCAGCTGCCTCGTCTCACCTTTGCTACCCTTCCAGTCAACGTAGATGGTATCCACCCCGCGAGAGGTTCGTTCTATGGCCTTCAGCAGCATCTCCCTGCCCAGCGGATGGGCGTACTTCGGGACTATGTGACCGAAGGCAATCTCTGTCTCGAGTGCCCTCTTCGTCTGTTTCGGCGCGTAGTGACCGCCGCCAATTCCAACCGCCACCGGAAAGTCTGCCCTTTCGTAGTTTTTGAGGACATAAACTATGGTCTCGGCTATGATCTCACCGGCCCTCTCGTTGATCCACTCCTCTTCGCTTGAGCCTATCTCAATGAAGAAGCCCGGGACGTCCACCTCCGTGGGGCCATGGTGGGTCGCCTCATAACAGACCGTCCAGCCGAGATCGTTCAGCTCGTTCATCTTCAGTAATGCGAGCTTCATAGCCACCGGTTCCGCAATGGCGAGGCTTTCGTCCCTTCCACCGTACATCGCCTTTCCCCAGTTGCCGGTCACGTGGGTGGTTAAAGCCGGGAGCTTCTGCCTGCTCGAGTGCCTCGAGGCGAAGGCTATAATCTCCGGCCTGAAGCCGAGCTGTTTCTCTATCTCCTCGTCGAGGCTGTCGTAGTATATCATCTCGTTGTTGGTCGTCAGTATGACGGTATCCCCCCTGCTGTAAACCGGGTTGCCATCGAAGACCCCTCCGGTTTCAACAAAACCGAAGTTCTCAACTAGCTTACCCATTATGTTCATCGAGGCTGGGTCAACCCGGGTTGTCATTATCACCTTCATCCGCAACCCCTCCGATTGATACCCGAGAACGTTAAAAGGCTTTGCACCGCATAGGTTTCACAATCGCACCGCTTCCACGGAGAATTCGCCAGTTGATACCGGCGTTTTTATGAAAGATTTACGAAAATGTAACGCAAACTATATAACAGCGGGCGTGCTTCAATATCCTAATATGGCCACATGGCCATAGATGTACAACACAACCGGAGGGTGGACTGCAATGAGAAGGGTTGTATCAATAGGGCTGGTGGCGGTTTTGGTCTTTGCCGTGATAATGGCCGGCTGTATCGGTGGCGGCAACGAGACCAGCTCCCCGACCAGCGGTCCGACTGAGAGCTACTCGATAGAGATATACACTGGAGGTACGAGCGGAGTTTACTACCCGCTCGGCTCCGCCTATGCGAACATACTTAACAAGTACAGCAAAAAGGAGACGGGCATAAAAATCGAGGCCAGGGCCGTCACCAGCGGTGCCAGTGTTGCCAACGCCCAGGCCATAGGTGACGGAAGGGCCCAGGCGGCGATAATGCAGAACGACGTCGCCTACTACGCCTACCACGGAACGATCCTAAAGGCGTTCAAGGGCAAGCCTGTTAAAAAGCTCCGCGGCATAGCGGCCCTCTACCCGGAGACCATACAGTTCGTCGTCAGGGCCAACAGCCCAATCCACAGCCTCCAGGACCTGAAGGGAAGAAAGGTCGCGGTTGGAGCGGCCGGGAGCGGTACCGCCGTTGCCGCCCAGCAGATACTCGAGGCCGCTGGAGTGTGGGACGACGTTGACAAGGTCTACCTCAAGTTCAGTGAAGCGGCCCAGCAGCTCAAGCTCGGCCAGATTGATGCGGCGGTTATAGTTTCCGGTGCCCCCACTCCGGCAATCGAACAGATAGCAGTCCAGACCCCGGTAAGGGTTCTTCCAATCGGGGAGGACATACTCAAGAAGCTCAAGGAGAAGGGATACATCTTCTACGTCGCCCAGACCCTTCCGAAGGACACCTACAAGGGCATGACCGAGGACACCCCCACACTCGCGGTCAAGGCGATCCTCGTCGTCAGCGCAGACGTTCCGGACGACGTTGTTTACGCCATGACCAAGCTCCTCTTCAACCACGTTGACGAGCTCAGGCAGGTCCACGCCAAGGCCAAGTACATAAGCTTCGACACCGCCCTCGACGGTATGAGCATTCCACTCCACCCGGGAGCGATCAAGTACTACGAGGAGAAGGGCAAGGAAGTGCCCAGTGACTTAAAGCCATGAGGAGGGTCTCTTTGAGCAAGAAAGCCCTTTCTTTTTTTATTATCATCGCGGTTTTAATCCTGCTTTTCCCGGTGAAGGCAATTGAGGTAGACCTCGATGGCAGGTCCTACGTATATCCCATCGGTTCGAGGATAGAGATCGACTACATCCACAGCGTTGAGAGAAGCCCGGTAGTTGAGATTCTCGTCGCCAACGAAAGCGGCTTCTACGCCGTTGAGATGAGGTGGATGGACTTCGGCGCGGGCCTGCCGGAGGATGTGCAGAACCTAACCGATGGGTTCTATGTGAAGAGGACCCGCGATTACCTGGGCAGGGAATTTTCCTACTGGTTCATCCCGATAAACCACGCCAACGTTACCGTTGATGGCAAACCCGTCCTCCTCGATTCCAATGGGGGCAGGAAGGTTGTCGTCAGGTTCCGTGTAAGGCGCGTTCCATTGGCGAGTTTGATGATAGGGAGGTGGTGAAAGTGGCTGAGGAGCCAAGCATAGACGTTGTCGCCGCGGAGGAGGTCGTCATAGAGAGAACCCGGACGTTGCCCCCCAGACTGGAGCTGGTCGTTAAGGTGGCGGCCGTACTGATAGGCCTTTACGAAATACTGTTCATATTCAACTTCAACTACACCCTCTACGACCTCTTCCAGCGCCTTGGGATTGAGCTGGAATTCCTCAGAGTAACCTTCCAGCCCAAGCAGGGCGAGGCCTTCGTCATGGCAATGCTGATGATAATAACGTTCCTGCTCTACCCGATAAGGAAGAAGGAGGAGTATTTCAGGAAAGTCTTTGCCTACGACTATCTTATGGGATTCCTTGGTGCCATCTCGATGCTCTACCTTTTCGTCGTTTACGAGAGGTACATCCTCACCTCCACCCTCAACACCACCGATGTCCTCTTCGGCCTGCTGGCGATAATTATGGTGATAGAAGCGACAAGGCGCGTTCTTGGATGGGTTCTCCCTGCGATCGTGGGAGTTTTCCTCCTCTACGGCATCTATGCAATCAACTACGACTGGACCCGCTTCGTCCAGCAGCTCTACTTTGATGAGGGCATCTTCGGAATCCCGTTCTTTGTCATGACGATCTACGTTTTTGCCTTCATTTTCTTCGGTGCCTTCCTGCTTAAGATAGGAGTCAGCGACTACATAACGGAGTTTATGATAAGCCTCTTCGGAAAGAGGCCGGGGGGTCCGGCAAAGGCCGCGGTCATATCGAGCGCCCTCATGGGTACGGTAAGCGGTTCGAGTGTCGCCAACGTCCTGACGACGGGGACCTTCACCATACCCCTGATGAAGAAGGCCGGCTACCCGCCGGAGATAGCGGGGGCGGTTGAGCCGGTGGCCTCAACGGGAGGTCAGCTGATGCCCCCGATTATGGGCGCCGCGGCGTTCATAATGGCGGAGTTCCTGAACCTTCCCTACAACAGGATCATAATCGCGGCGGTCATTCCGGCCATAGTCTATTACGCGGCCGTTTACCTATTCATTGACCTCGAGACCAGGAGGCTGGGTCTGAAGGGCATAGCGGCCGAGACCTTCAAACCCATGGCATACTTCCTGAGGAAACTCTACATCCTCCTGCCCATCGTCGTTATCACCGTCGCCCTCGTCTGGGGAATAGCGCCTCAGATAGCTGCCATCTCGTCCCTCGGCGTCGCCATCTGGGTGGCCTGGATCTCCCGCGACGAGATCTATGGAAACGAGAAGCTCTACGTCGCGATCGTCCTGCTGGCAACACTGCTGATGTTCACCGGGAGTACGCTCAACAAACCGGCCGCGCTTATCCTGGTAGCTATGTTCCTCCTCCTGACTGCCCTGGGACTCGTCGGGAAGGGCGTCACCTTCAACGAGAAGTTCCAGATAACAGCCCTGTTCCTGCTTTTCATAGCCCTCACAAAGTATCTCGGCATGACGAAGGAGCAGATCGTCCTGATGACCGGGGTCTTCGGGATACTCTTCTCCATCCTCGTCGGCTACCGCTCAGCGGTGGACAGTGGCAGGATGATGTACAGGGCTACCTACGAGGCGATGATAGACGCAGGAAAGACCAGCGTCAGCGTCATGCTGGCGGCCGCCTCGGCAGGCCTCATACAGGGCGTCCTCACTATGACCGGCGAGCTCACCAACATCGGCTACCGCCTGATAAACCTCACCGGTGGGAACCTCTGGCTGCTCCTCGTCCTCACGATGGTTTTCAGCCTGATCCTCGGAATGGGTGTGCCGACGACGGCCAACTACATCATAACCTCCCTTGTCGCAGCCCCGGCGATATACATGCTAGTCAGGGACGTCTTCCCGTACAACCAGCCGGTTCCAGGATACACCGTCCTCATAGCCATGCTCGCGGCCCACTTCTTCGTGTTCTACTTCGGGATCCTCGCCGACGTTACCCCGCCGGTTGCCCTCGCGAGCTACGCGGGTTCCGCGATAGCGGGCGGCGACTTCTGGAAGACGGCGATAAACGCGGTGAAGTACGCTCTGGCGGGTTACATCGGCCCCTACATCTACTTCACCCACCCTGAGATGTTCCTCATAACGGTTCCAAACTGGACGCCAGTTGCCGCCCTGAGGGTGCTTTACTACCTCGCGGCAACGCTCTTCGTAATGTACCTGCTGGCGATAGCGCTGACGGGCTTCTACAAAGCTCGCCTGAAGGGATGGGTGCGGGGCCTGGTGGGGGCAATTGGCCTTGCCGGGGTCACCCTGAACCCAGTGGTGATCGGGCTCGGCATCGCGACCTGGCTGGGTCTTAAGTTCTACGGCAGGAGGCTCTCGGTGGAGGGGAAATGAACGCCCCTCCATTCTCCCATTTGAAAATCAATATAGCATTACCTCGAAGCCGAGGTCACTCAAAAGATCCGCCAGTGCATTCTCATCCACGTAAACGAGTAGATGGTGGTTCCCCAGTGTTCCATCCACGAAGTCCACGGCGTTTTCAAGTCTGAGTTTGACCTGCGTCCTGCAGCGCATGTTGCTGTGCTCCTGGCCAACCACTTCCACGCCGGCAACTACCGCTTTTCTCCCGCGTATCTTGAGCAGGCTCGCCCTCCCCTTAGGAAGCTGGACGTCAACACCGACACCGGTTCCGCTCTCGAAGTGGCTTCTCAGAACGTAGCGCCCGATGAGTGGCGCGGTGCAGTGGGCGAGAAGGAGATAATCGTCGCCGTAGTCCGCTATGTTGCCCATGAAAGCCGGCCTGTCAAAGAAGCGCCGCGCTATCATCATGCCGAGAAGGGAGTTAAGCTCCCCCTCGCACGCCGCCGGAATTCCGCGGGCGTTGAACATGGCCAAAGCGAGGCACGGGGTGGAGCCTATCTTCCCTATCAGGTCGAAGCAGCCGATGGTGAAGCCGTCCAAGTTGTAGTCCCTCAGGATTCTCTCTATCGCTACGTAGATCCTCCCGGCCTTGGTCAAAGCTATCCTATCGGGTTCCTTAATCTCAACCGCCTTGGAGACAATTTCCTCGACGGCGCTCCAGCCCTCCTCGTCCGTGACTTTATCATAGTACTCGTAGAACTTCTTGAGGCTTATGCTGGTGTAGGGAAGTTCAAAGCGCTCGTTTATAAGCCAAGGGGAAACCCTTCCAATGAGACCGAGGCGCATCCGAAGGAACTTGTCCAGGGTCTCTTTCATGTCCTCGTAGCCGAGGAGTGCAGCCTTAAGCTCGTTGAAGTCTTTGACGAGGGTCGAGGGGATAAGCCTCTCGCGGAAGTACTCCCTGAGCTCTATCCCGGCCGCGAGGGAGTTGTTAAAGGGGTCACCGTGGATGACTATCGGTCTCCTGTAAACCGCGAACTCCTTCAACGATCCCTCCGTACCACCGGTGAGGGGGTAGAGAACTATTGCATCAACCTCATTGAAGTTGACCTCCTCCTTCGCCTCCTTGAAGTCCTTTTTCGTGGAGACGAAGAAACCTCCAACTACCTCAAAATCCTTCGCGAGGTTCGTTATGAACTCCGAGGTCTTCTTTTCAAAGACCTTCGGGTTCGCGAGCTCGCTGACTCCAAAAACGACTCCCACCTTCATGCTTTCACCCAATCGTTTTAAACTCCCGCGATTAAATAAGCTTGTGGTGATTCGATGAGGTTCGTCCTCGACACGAGCATCTTTGTCAACCCGGAGGTGAGGAAGAAGTTCGGGGACAACCCGACCGAGGCGATGAGAACGTTCCTCGGTTACGCAGGGAAGCTCTTTGGCAGGGTGGAGTTCTACATGCCGCCGGGCATCTACAGGGAGGTCATGCACTTCGTCGATGGGGAGGAGCTCCTGCCGGACATCGAGCTCTACATAATAAAGAAGCCGCCGAACGTCCACGATATCAAGATTCCTGCCTTTGTGGTTTACGAGCTCATTGACGACATAAGACGGAGGATAGACAAGGGGTTAAGAGTTGCCGAGAAGGCCGTCCGCGAGAGCGTCATCGAGACCGAGGATGTTGACAAGATCATCCAGAAGCTCAGGAGAAACTACCGCAAGGCACTCCGGGAGGGAATAGTGGACAGCAGGGAGGACTTTGAGCTCATACTTTTGGCCAAAGAACTTGATGCGACCATAGTTTCCGCAGATGTCGGCATACTCACCTGGGCCCAGAAGATGGGGGTCAGGTGGATTGATGCCGCCAACTTCCGAGAAGTGCTTGAGGGCCTGTCCGAGAGACTCACGGAAGGGAAAAATTTATAAGCCCTCCCGACACCGTATCATCGGCGCCCCGGTGGCTCAGCCTGGTGGAGCGGCCGCTTGGTAAGCGGCAGGTCGCGGGTTCAAACCCCGCCCGGGGCTCCACAAGAACCTTTGCCTGCACAAAGTTTCATGAAAGTTGGTAGCTCCTTCTTATGGTTTCTGTTCGTGAGGGGTTTTTTCTGCTTGAGTTAATTGTTTTGGAGGAGAACCTTTTCTAAGGGCTCTTTTGTAAGGGGTTTGCACTAAAAAGACGCCCTTCGGGCGTCAGAGAAAAATAAACCCCCTACTAAGATGGCATTTAGTCCATTGTTCTCATAAAGAACTGTTTCCTAAGGAGAAAACCCAATTTCTCAAATTCAAAACT
>Ga0256831_1000041_pt1 | contig 59831 bp, 48 predicted proteins | sample 132544metaG_FD_189087 | JGI IMG/M metagenome (GOLD analysis project Ga0256831, IMG submission 189087) | Hydrothermal vent microbial communities from Lau Basin, Pacific Ocean - 132-544 | ecosystem: Environmental > Aquatic > Marine > Hydrothermal vents | place: Pacific Ocean: Lau Basin | collected...
TATATGAGGATAAACACTGCTATTTTCTGACATCATCCAGCTTATACTGGAACCATCCCTATGATACTGGTCATGTTTTAACCACATCATACTGATAGAAACAATGAACAGGGCTATTAATAATAGTATTAATAAATTCATTGCCATATTCTGTTTTTGTTCGGTTTTCATTTTTTAACCTGTATAAATATTGACCTGTTTTGGCTAATTCTTTTCTATAAGTTAATTTTCTCATAGTTTATCTTGCACAAACCTTACCTGAACATTAAATAAAATTCATTTTTAGAAAACTTATAAATCAAAAATTATGTACTTATAAATCAATGAGATATGAAACATTAAATTTATTTAATGTTCATGAAAGATTCATGTTATGTTGAACCTGTAAAATTACAGACTGAATTGTATATCTGTCTGAATTTTTTGAAATTAAAACAATGCAACTGTTTTTTTTAAGTCGTTGCAGCCCTAAATCAGACAAAACTTTAACCTAAATAAATTGGTTGAATCGTAGCGAGAATGATCTGAGTGTTGAAGATACAAGGTTTTACAGGTTATTTTGGCTTTATTCGCACCCCAAGGGCACTTCCTTCGGGGCGTAGTCATACTACGGGTGATGTCAAAATGTTCTGGAAAGTCTTGTAGATTTAGTGCTATGGACTTTCGCAGTAGGTTCAACTGATCTATTTAGGTTTAATATATGGGAGTGAATATGCATTATATGCAGCCAGAATTTCGTTTAAAAAAGCCGTTTTTTTCTGTTTTTTTAAGCCTTCACCTGATAGCAGTTCCTGCTATTACCATGGCCGGTCAGGCAGCACCGAAAAGCTCCGTAAAAACTCAGTCTGTGAGTCTGGCACAGAGCCGGACAGTACTGACCCTCAAAGATGCTGAACGTATTGCGCTGACCGATGAACCGGGCATTATCAGTCAGCAATGGCAGGTTAAATCACTCTCCGAACAGGCTGTGGCCGATGGTCAGTTAATGGATCCCAAATTACAGGTAGCCCTGGCTAATATGCCAACTGACACCTTTGATTTTGATCAGGAAAATATGACCCAGTTTAAAGTAGGTATTCTGCAGCAGTTCCCAGCGGGTGATACTCTGGATATCAAACAACAGAAAACCCTGAAACAATCCGAACTTATCGCCACCAAAATTTCTGAACGCAAAATTAATATTCTTAAAGAAGTGCGTCTTACCTGGCTGGAAATCTATTACTGGGAACAGGCTTATAAAACCATTCGTCAGAATAAACGTTTTTTTTCACAACTGGTTGAAATTGTGCAGTCCATGTTTTCCGTTGGACGTAATAACCAGCAGGACTTAATTCGTGCCCAGCTCGAGCTTAGCCGACTGGATGACCGGTTGACGAAAATAACCCAGAAAATCAATACCCAACGTTCTAAACTGGCCCGCTGGATTGGCAGCCAGAATAGTTATAATGCCCTGTCCAAAGATTTACCTGATATCAGCACACCGGATTTATCTAATTTAAATGATGAAAATTTAACTCAATTATTTATGACCCATCCAAAAATTCAGGAAATAGACAAGCAGATGGAGGTCAGTCGTAAAGATATAGAGCTGGCTAAGGAAAGTTATAAACCCGCCTGGGGACTGAATGTCAGTTATGGTTATCGTGATAACAAGCCAACAGGACCTAATCGCAGCCGTGCCGATTTCCTGTCTGCGGGTGTCACTATTGATTTGCCTGTTTTTACTGCCAACCGGCAGGATAAGAAACTACTGTCTAAGGAACATAAATATCAGTCTTTAAAAGACAAACGTAATGAAATATTAAGACAGATGGTGTCCGGTCTGCAGCAGGAAATGGCTAAAGAAGAACAGCTACAGAAACGTCATCAGCTATATTACAAAATACTATTGCCACAGGCTAAACGTCAGACCAGGGCATCCCTGCTGGCTTACCAGTCGGATCGTGGGGATTTTGCAGATGTTATGCGAGCCTATATTGATGATCTGAATGCTAATCTGGACGAGCGTCGTATAGCGGTGGATCATCTGCAGACCAGGGCCAGAATACTTTACTATGTATCGGATACCTGGCAAAAATAATTTTTCAGGCCCTTTTTACAAATTAAAAAAACAAACAAACCACCATTTGCGGTAATTTAGAGGATATTAATGTGAACAAACTTTTAACGGGTGTCATCCTGATTGGAGTCGGTCTGGTAGGCGGTTATCTGTCTCAGCCATTTATTCAACAGCAGTTACAGTCGGCAGGTATATTATCTTCTTCAGAAGAGGGTGGTGCTTCAGGGCAGGGTTCAGGAGAGAAAAAAATTCTATACTGGGTGGCACCAATGGATGCAAATTATCGCCGTGATAAACCGGGTAAATCCCCAATGGGTATGGATCTGGTTCCCGTTTATGAAGATGGGGGTGGTTCAGACGGTGTGGTTAAAATATCCCCTGTGGTACAGAACAATCTGGGGGTTCGTATTACTAACGTAAAAAAAGGTCAGCTGGACAGAGAGATCAACACGGTCGGATATATTCAGTTTGATGAAGAGAAACTCTATCATCTGCATACTCGTGTCGAGGGATGGGTGGAAAAACTCAATGTTAAGGCAACCGGAGATGTGGTAAAAAAAGGTCAGAAGCTGTTTGAATTATACAGTCCGGCACTGGTTAATGCCCAGGAAGAATATCTGACTGCACTGAAAAGCGGTAACCGGATTTTAATTAATGCTTCAAAAGACCGGCTGTTATCTCTGGGACTGACACCGGGTCAGATCAGGAACCTGACTAAAACCCGTAAAATTGAACAACGCATTGCCTATTATTCCAAACATGATGGTTTTATAGAAAATCTCATGATACGTGAAGGCATGTTTGTTAAACCTTCAATGGATGTACTGACAATCGGCCAGATTGATACTGTCTGGGTTATAGCTGAAGTCTTTGAACGTCAGAGCGGCTGGGTTAAAAAGGGTCAGACCGTGGATATGACCGTTGCGGCATACCCTGGTAAAACCTGGAAGGGTATTGTTGATTATATTTATCCGGTACTGGATAAGAAAACCCGTACTCTCAGAGTACGAATTCGCTTTAATAATCCTGAACAGCTTCTAAAACCCAATATGTTTTCACAACTGGTAATCCACAGCAGCCTTGACAGAGAATCTCTGTATGTAAAACGGGAAGCCATTATTCGTAACGGCACCATGGAACGGGTGGTTAAAGCATTGGGTGATGGTAAGTTCCTTTCTGTTGCGGTTAAAACCGGCACGGAAAGCGGTCCTTATGTAGAAATTCTCAAGGGACTTAAGGAAAATGAGAAAATTGTCAGCTCAGCACAATTCCTGATTGATTCTGAGTCCAGTTTAACTGCCGCTTTTGAGCGTATGGAAGAACCTTCAGAAGTGGAAAAAACTGATGCCCAACAAAAGGCTGACCAGAAAAAGGTCTGGATTGAAGGGGAAATTGTAGATGTTATGCCCGGTCATAATATGCTGACTATTCAACATAAAGCTGTTGAAGAATGGGGCTGGCCTGATATGTTAATGGATTTTCCTGTAAAAAAAGCAATTGATATCAGTACTATAAAAGCTAAGGAATCAATCAGTTTTCTGGTTGAGAAGCATGATGACGGTTCTATAGAAATTATTGAAATCAGTCAGGAAAAAAGTACTAAAACAGATATAATGCCGGATGATCAGGTCTGGATCACCGGTACTATACTTAATGTTATGCCCGATCATAATATGCTCAGTATAAAACATCCTGATGTAGCCAAGTGGGGCTGGCCATCAATGGAGATGGATTTTCAGGTAGCCAAATCACTGGATATCAGCCCTCTTAAAGCCAATGAACAAATTAACTTTCTGGTTAAAAAGCATGACAGCGGTGCGGTTGAAATTATTGAGATTAATAAAGAGGGCCTGAAATGATTGCTTCAATTGTTTACTGGTCAATTAAAAACCGGTTTTTTATTATTCTTTCAACCCTGATCATGCTGGGTTTCGGGATCTACTCGGTAAAAGAAACACCGATTGATGCTATTCCTGACTTATCGGATGTGCAGGTTATTGTTAAAACTTCTTTTCCAGGACAGGCTCCCCAGGTGGTTGAAGACCAGGTCACTTATCCCCTGACTACAGCCATGCTGTCAGTACCTAAGGCTGTTACCGTGCGGGGTTATTCATTCTTCGGGGATTCCTATGTGTATATTATTTTTGAAGAGGGTACAGATCTGTACTGGGCACGTTCCAGGGTTCTGGAATACCTAAGCCAGGTGGCTTCCTCTCTGCCCCCCAGTGCTCAGTCACAACTTGGCCCCGATGCCACCGGTGTGGGCTGGGTGTATGGTTATGCACTGGTTGACAGAACCGGCAAGACTGACATCAGTCAGTTACGCAGCCTGCAGGACTGGTTCCTGCGCTATGAATTACAGACTGTGCCGGGAGTGTCAGAAATCGCAACTATTGGCGGTATGGTTAAGCAGTACCAGGTTATTGTTGATCCGGAGAAACTGCGCGCCTATGACATCCCTTTAAGCCTTATTCGCACTGCGATAAACAAGGGTAACCAGGAGGCCGGGGCTTCGGTGGTTGAAATGGGTGAAGCAGAATACATGGTCACGGCGACCGGTTATCTGACCAGTGTGGATGATCTTAAGAAAATCCCCCTGGGTATGAATACAAACGGCACTCCCTTGCAGCTACAGGACGTGGCAGATATTGTTACCGGCCCCCAAATGCGTCGCGGTATTGCCGAGCTGAATGGTGAAGGCGAAGTGGTGGGTGCCTACGTAGTGATGCGTTTTGGTGAAAATGCTCAGAAAACCATTGATCTGGTTAAAGAAAAACTGGAAACTCTCAAAAAAGGTCTGCCTGACGGGGTTGAAATTGTCACCACTTATGACCGTTCAACGCTGATCAATCATGCAGTGGAAAACCTGTATGAAAAGCTTCTGGAAGAATTTATTGTAGTGGTGCTTATCTGTGCCATTTTCCTGTTTCACTTCCGTTCTTCACTGGTCATTATTATCAGTCTGCCAATCGGCATTCTGGGTGCCTTTATTATTATGCATGCTCAGGGTCTTAATGCCAATATCATGTCACTGGGTGGTATTGCTATTGCCATTGGTGCCATGGTGGATGGGGCCATTGTCATGATTGAGAATGTGCATAAACACATAGAAAAAACCCCGCTGACGGATCAGAATCGATGGCAGATCATTGCTGAATCCTCAGTGGAAGTTGGACCGCCGCTGTTTTTCTCTTTGCTGATTATTACCATGAGCTTTTTACCGGTATTCAGCCTGGAAGCCCAGGAAGGTAAAATGTTTGCACCATTGGCCTTTACCAAAACCTATGCCATGGCAGTAGCAGCAGGTTTATCCATTACTCTTGTTCCGGTATTAATGGGCTACTTTGTACGCGGTAAAATTATGCCTGAACACAAGAATCCCGTTAACCGACTGGTAACCTGGATTTATAATCCCATTATTAAAAATGTTCTCGATGCACCCAAAACTATGGTTGTGCTGGCAATAATAGCTTTAGCTATTGGCTTATGGCCGCTGACCAAGATCGGTAGTGAGTTTATGCCGCCGCTGGATGAAGGTGACTTAATGTATATGCCAACGACTTACCCGGGTATCTCAATTGGCAAAGCCAGAGAACTTCTACAGCAGACGGATAGGCTGATTAAAACGGTACCTGAAGTTAAAACTGTGTTTGGTAAAATCGGGCGTGCTGAAACAGCTACTGATCCGGCACCGTTAACTATGATTGAAACAGTGATCCAGTTGAAACCAAAAAGTGAGTGGCGAGAAGGGGTAACAACAGAATCCCTGCGCCGAGAATTCGATCAGCTGGTTAAGTTTCCAGGTGTTACTAACGCCTGGGTTATGCCTATAAAAACCCGTATTGATATGCTGGCAACCGGTATTAAAACACCTGTTGGTATCAAGGTGGCCGGTCCTGATCTTAAGGTGATTGAGACAGTAGGGAAAGAGCTTGAAAAGGCTTTAAAAGACGTCGAGGGTACTGCATCGGTTTATTCTGAACGGGTGGCCGGTGGCCGCTATATTAAGGCGGATATAGACAGGGATAAGGCCGCACGTTATGGATTGAATATCGCTGATATTCAGCAAGTGATTATGACAGCCATAGGTGGTATGCAGGTATCTCAATCTATTGAAGGTCTTGAGCGTTATCCCATTAATGTACGTTATCCACAGACCTATCGAGATTCGGTACAGAAGATCCGTGAATTGCCGCTGGTCACTAAAAATAACCAACGCATTGCTCTGGCCGATGTGGCAGATATTCGGGTGGAAGATGGTCCTCCTGCCATTAAAAGTGAAAATGCCCGTCTAAACGGCTGGACACTGGTGGATATTGACGGTCGGGATCTGGGCTCTTATGTAGCAGAAGCTCAGCGAGTAGTGGCTGAAAAAGTTGAACTGCCACCAGGATATTCTATTTCCTGGTCAGGACAGTATGAATATATGGTGCGTGCCAAGGAACGTCTGGCTCTGGTTGTACCGTTGACGCTGGGTATTATTATTCTTCTGTTATATATTAATTTCCGTAACTTTATTGAAGTCATGATTATTATGGGCACCCTGCCGTTTGCCTTAATTGGCGGTTTCTGGCTGATGTATCTTCTTGGCTATGATATGTCTGTTGCAGTAGGGGTCGGCTTTATTGCCCTGGCAGGGGTAACTGTTGAAATCGGGGTGCTTATGCTGGTTTATCTGAACCAGTCCTATTGCCGAATGTCTCATGAGTTAATGGAGCAGAACCGCTGCATGAGTCGTGAAGATGTAAAAGCGGCGGTTATGGAAGGTGCCGGTCAGCGTGTTCGTCCTATTGTCATGACGGTTGCGGCTATTGTTGTGGGTCTGATACCTATTATGTACAGCAGCGGCACAGGCTCTGAAGTTATGCAGAGAATTGCCGGCCCCATGATTGGTGGTATGCTTAGTTCTGTTGTGTTAACCCTGCTGGTGATACCAGCGATTTATTTCATGTGGAAATCAGTGACATTATCAAACTGTACCGTAACTGAAAACAAACACTCTAAAGAGGAAGTCTAAATGTTTAACAAGGTAGTTATGATCCTGAATATTTCCGACTTTGGACTGATAGCAGGGGAGGTGAATAGTCTGAATATACCTGGAATTACTGTCAGCAAGGTAGAGGGCTATGGTAGTTATATCAATGAGTTTAATGACTACGGACTGTGTGAAAGCCTGAAGGTTGAAGTGTATACTAATGCTGAAGAGGCACAGAGGATTGCTGATATTTTTTCTGAAATGGCAAAACGTATGACTGAAGGTGGAGGTATTGTAGCTATTGAACCAGTAAGTGCTTTATTGAATAATAAAAAACTTACCTGAGGACTAAATAAATATGCATCACATCGAAAAACCGCCTGTAAACAGACAGTATAAAATTAAAATCAGTGATATGACCTGTGCACATTGTGTGGCGCGGGTTGAAAAAGCAGCTCTGGCTGTTGACGGTGTTGAAGCAATAAATATCGACCTGGAGCAGGGAGAAGCACTGGTGACAGGCGGTTTGCCGCATGAGGTTATTCAGAGCATTACTGAGGCCGGTTATCCTGCCAGTCCTGTGGCCGAGATCCCTGAATCCTGCCCCATTGAGCCGCCTTCAGAACAGGACACAAGCCCGGCAGCACAAACAGAACAGGAAAAAAACACCTCATCCTATATTATTGATATAGAAGACATGACCTGTTCCAGTTGTGTTGCGACAGTGGAAAAAGCCATTCGTTCTGTTGATAAAGTGGCGGAGGCCGGAGTTAATCTGCTCGAAAAACAGGCACTGGTACAGGGCGGCGATCCTCAGGCCGTGGTTAATGCCATTATTGACCAGGGCTATAAGGCCAGCTTAAGAAGTAAACCGAAACCGGTACAAAGCCAGCGGTTTTACTATATTGCCATTGAAGATATGACCTGCTCCAGCTGTGTTGCTACGGTTGAAAAAGCAATATTATCGGTTCCCGGCGTAAAGTCCGGTTCGGTGAATCTACTGGAAAAAACCGCCCAGGTGGAGGGCGGGGATCCGCAGGCTGTTGTTAATGCTATTATTGATCAGGGCTATAATGCCCGGCTTATTGAGCAGCAGAAAGTCAGCAATCAGTATCAACTTATCATTTCTCAATTTGATGGTTCAGATACTGCACTTGAAAAAATTATTAATGAGCAGTTACAGGCTCAGGCGGATAAAGTTGAACATATAGCTTTTGATTTTACTGGCACAGACAGGAAAGTTGAAATTACCACAGCACTGCCTCCTGCACAATTGCTGGTTATCCTGAAAAAAGCGGGAATAGAGGCTCGTATTAATGAACAATACGAAGATCCCTATATTGAGCAGGAGAGGCAGAGCCGTTTAGAAATCCGTCGTTCCTGGCACAGAGCGATTCTGGCCGGCACCGTTGGCACCCTGCTGATGACTTCTGAATATATGGGCTGGGTTCCGGAAGTATCAAAAGATACTTATTTCCACGGTATCAGTTCGCAGATGTTCTGGTTTATCGTTGCACTGATCTGTTTGTTCACCATGTGGTTCAGTGGCCGGAATTACTATATCACTGCGGTTAAACAGGCTCGTCACCTGTCATCTAATATGGACACCCTGGTGGCACTGGGTACTTCTGCAGCCTGGCTGTCATCCATGCTGATTATTATCGATCCTGATTTTATTCCGGGAGGAGGGTATCTGTATCTGGATGCCGGTGTCATTATCCTGGCCTTTCTGCAGTTTGGACATGCACTTGAAATCAGGGCAAAACGTACAACATCCGCCTCTATTGCCAGTATTATTGAGATGGCGCCCAAATCAGCCACAGTGGTTTATGACGGGGTTGAAGTCAGTTTACCGGTTTCACTATTACAGGTCGGTGATATTATTAAGGTGAAACCCGGTGAAAGAATACCTATTGACGGCATTATTACAGAAGGCAGTTCAAGCATTGATGAAGCCATGCTCACCGGTGAACCCCTGCCGGTTAAAAAATCACCCGGCGATACGGTAACGGGCGGTACCATTAATAAATCCGGCAGTTTTCTGTTTAAAGTCAGCAAGCTTGGAGAAGAAACCACGCTGTCGCAGATCATTAATATGGTTAAACAGGCGCAGATGACCAAGCCTGAAATTGGTCGCCTGGTGGATAAAATTGCCTCTGTATTTGTACCCATTGTCATTACCATTGCAATCATTACCTTTTTTACCTGGTACTTTGTGGGTCCTGAACCACGCCTGGCTTATGCCTTAACAGCGGGTATTGCTGTACTCGTCATTGCCTGCCCCTGTGCACTGGGACTGGCCACACCCATCGCCATTATGATGGGTACTTCCAAAGCGGCACAGCTTAATATTCTTATTAAAAACAGTGATGCTCTGCAGACGGCCAGCAAACTGACTCATGTGGTGGTGGATAAAACCGGTACCCTGACTCAGGGCAAACCGTCAGTCACTGATATTATTGTTAATTCAGAATTGGCCTCATCCATTATTAATAAGGATTATCTACTGCAGTACGCAGCCTCACTGGAAACGGGCTCAGAACATCCCCTTGCCGAGGCAATATTAACAGCGGCAAGTGAACATGAGCTTGCTCTTTTGCCCGTGAAGGATTTTACAGCGGTTGAAGGCCGTGGAGTAAAAGCGGAAATAGAAAATAAAAAAATACTGCTGGGCAATCAAGCTTTTATGCTGGAAAATAAGGTTGAACTTGCCCCGGAAATTATTAAACAGGCAGAAACTCTGGCAGAAATGTCTGCAACGCCAATCTGGCTGGCAGAAGACGGACACTTACTGGGACTTATGGCACTGAAAGATCCCATTCGGGAAGATACGCCTGCGGCTGTTAAATTATTACAGAAACAGCATATTGAAGTTGTTATGTGTTCCGGAGACAGTGACAAAACAGCTCAGGCTGTAGCCAGAGAGCTGGGTATCAGGGATGTACATAGTCAGGTTATGCCGGAAGACAAGTTAAATATCATCAGGTCCTTACAGGAACAGGGCTATATTGTTGGCATGGTAGGAGACGGGGTAAACGATGCGCCGGCACTGGCTCAGGCCAATACCGGCTTTGCCATTGGCAGTGGTACTGATGTTGCCATTGAAAATGCAGATATTACCCTGGCAGGCAATTCATTGATGAATGTTGGAACGGCTATTGCCGTTTCCGCAGCAACCATGAAAAATATTAAACAGAATTTATTCGGTGCATTTATATATAATGTTATTGGTATTCCGCTGGCCGCCGGTGTCTTTTATCCGCTGACCGGCTGGTTACTGGCTCCGGCCTTTGCCAGTGCAGCCATGGCTATGTCATCGGTAACGGTAGTGGCCAATGCCAATCGTCTGCGCTTTTTTAAACCTGAAATTTAGTATATAAGAGGAATTTTTATGAGCACTATAACAGAACTTAAAATTACTGGTATGACCTGTAATCATTGTGTTATGCACACCAAAAAAGCCCTGGAAGCGGTAGCGGGCGTAGAGAATGCCGAAGTCAGTCTTGAACCGGGTTCCGCAAAAGTAACGGGTACAGCGGATGTGGATGCTTTAATCGCTGCAGTAAAAGAGGCCGGTTATACAGCCGAAAAGGTTTGATTGAAGCTGTAAGTTGTTGAAAGATAAAATGTTAACGTTCTGCACAGGGCTTTCTGAAAAGCTCTATATCACATAAACCTTAATTAAAACTGAATTTTTTATCAAAACTGTTTTAATTATTGAAAAATCAGCATAAAATATGACTTCAAATAACCCAGTAGTACACACGGTCATATTACCGGATATAAGTAAAGTCATATAAAAGGTCATATAAAAAATACTATGCTTAATGATGCAAACTCTGATGCAGACAGCACCACTGACAAACGCTCTGATAACCATTCAGAGGTTGTTGATATTGCGTATAAACTGAAAGCTCAAGGGGTGTTTCCGACGCAGCAACGTATGATTATAGCTAACGTACTATTTTCTAAAAATCAGCATCTGACGGCTGATCAGGTAGATGATTTAGTCCGTGAGAGTAAACATCAGGTATCCAAAGCGACTATTTACAATACCCTGGGTCTGTTTGTTAAAAAAAATCTATTGAATGAAATTCATATCGATTCATCCCGCACATTTTATGATACCAATACCCAGCCTCACCAGCATTTTTATAATATTGATTCGGGTAAATTAACCGACATTAATTTAAATCAGTTACCGGAAATTATTCAGGAACAATTACCGGAAGCCACTCAGGTGGATTCTGTTGATATTATTGTTCGTATCAGAAACCATTAATATCTTCTTTAATTTAAAGCCACTGTTTTAAAACCACTCTTTTAAAACCAGAGATAACGTCCCATTCTGCGTGGTTTTATCGCATTATCCGCTATCAGGTTATTGTGTGCTGGATGTAAATAGTCAAACGGCTGCCATTGGGATTTCTGGTACAGTTTATTTAACTGTTTTATTCTTTCCTCCGTGGTCGGATGCGTCCTTAAAATGGCATTATCCGTTGATGCTCTGTACAAACGTTCCCAGTAACTGTTCTGTCCATCCAGTTTAATCAGTGCATTTCTTAAAGGCCGGGGATCCCCTAATAACTGGGCCGCTGATAAATCCGCAAGAAACTCACGTTTTCTGGAAACCGCTAATTGTATCAGGGCGCTGGCAACAGGCGCCAGGATTAATATAGCAAAGGCGATAAAGTTAATACTGACCATGCCCATTAGTTGTGCCGGGATCAACATCATTAATAAAATCTGTCCTGTAAAGGATAAGGTTCTGGTTAACATACCCATGGTATCGGCCAGGGACATAATACGCATATCATGATGTTTAATATGACTGATTTCATGAGCCAGAACACCGGCCAGTTCTTCCAGTTCAAGTGTTCGTAATAGTCCGTCGGACAGACCGATCACGGCATTATCCGGACTGCCGGTGGCAAAGGCATTTAAAGTACCGACAGGCAGGTAATACAACTGAGGGATCTGAGTCAGACCGGCACGTTTAGCCAGTTGCTGGTTGATGGAATGCAGTTGAGGTGACTGTTCCACAGTGATAGGGCGGGCATTATAAGCCCGCATAATAAAATAGGGTGAATAAACCGGGTTAAAAATGCCGATTATCAGGATCACAAACAGGGCGGACAGGGCAAAATCCTCTCCCAGAATCCATAAGCCAAGTAAGCCGACAAAGGCGGCCATAACCATTAGCAGCAGTACTGTCTGCAGACGATTTTTAAACTTGATCTGATTAAGTTTGTCCGTATCCAGTGCAATATATGGGCTCATAATATAGAAATATACGGAGTCTGTAGTTGGATATCAAGAGAATATAAGAAAATGTTAAACATTAAATAAATTTAATGTTCGTGAAAGATTATTGTTATATTAAAAAAAGTACAATACTGGATAAATATTATTAATTCAAGGAGATTTCAATGGCTCAAAGCCAGAACCAGTCTAATAAAAAAACTACAGCTAATTCAAAAGGTAAATCAAAAACTCTGTTATTTCTTGCCTTAGCTGGTATTGCCGGTATAGCTATTGCAGCTACAGCATTTAATAGTCAGGATGAAGAACTGGCTTCGGTAACAGACAAAACTAATAGCGAAGTCATTACTGTGTATAAATCGCCCACCTGCGGCTGTTGTAAAAAATGGATCACTCATCTGGAAGATAATGGTTTTAAAGTTAAGGCCATTGACAGTAATGATATGGCATCCATAAAGGATCAGCAGGGTGTTCCTATAGGAGCCCGTTCCTGTCATACCGCAGTTATTAATAACTATATTATTGAAGGTCATGTTCCGGCTCAGGATATAAAGAATTTACTTAAGGAAAAGCGCAGCGTTGCCGGGCTGGCTGTACCGGGTATGCCTATGGGCTCACCTGGCATGGAAGGCGTCCGGGTTGATAAATACATGGTTTATGAATTTGATAAAACCGGACATGCAAAAATTGTTTCTAAATATTAAATAGAATCCATATATCAATTCCCACTTTCTCCTGGATAGGGTCAGGATGTGAATAAACCACAAAAAAAAGGGGCAATATACTGCAAATAAAGGAATGTTACTTCTGTGGGTAAACTTTAATTTGTAACTAATTAACTCCGGCTGGTTTTACTTTTATTTACTGCTGTCTTTCTTCATATGTGCCAGACGGCGATTAAACTCCCTGATATCAATCTTTCCTTCAGCCAGTCTCTTTTCCAGAATCTCTACCGGATTGCCAACCTTGTTATTTGAATTATGTTTGTGATCCTTCTGTTCAGGTGTCCTGTTTTTAGCGGTCAGGACACTATATAGCCAGACAAATAAAATAATCAGTAATACCCAGAAAATTCCATTGGCATTATAGCCCATGGCAGAGTATTCGAATCCATCCCCCATCATGTTGTAAATCCTCGTACTTTTTTAAAACTTTTTTTGAGAACGATTATTATGGCATAGCTAAAATTAACCAGACCTTACATAAACATTAAATATTTGTAATGTTTATGTAAGGTTAGTGACAGGTGGTTTTACATATAATGTTGGTTTTCTGACATCATACGGAGTAATAAATGAAAACCATCGTTGTTGCCGCAATTGCAGGCCTGCTTTTAGGCACCCTATTAATATGGCTGGGTGTATACAATGTAGCCGCAAATGACAAACATCTGTCTATTACCGAAAACCTGCTTGAGGTGGTGCGGGAACGTTCTATTGAAACACGTTCTGCTGACCTGAAAGCGCCTGACCTGAATAATTCTAAACTGATAAAAGAAGGGGCCGAACATTATGCAGAAATGTGTACTGAGTGTCACCTGGCTCCAGGTATAAGTGATACTGAACTGCACACCGGTTTATATCCGCAGCCTCCGGTATTCAGTGATTCAGATTATGATGAAAAGCCTGAAAAACAGTTCTGGGTTATCAAGAACGGATTAAAAATGACCGGCATGCCTGCATGGTATCCAGCTCATACTGATGAACAGATATGGGGAATGGTGGCCTTTCTTCAGGTAGCCAATACTCTGTCTGAAAAAGATTATAATGAATTAAGTAAACCATCAGGTGATGGGCATAATCACAGTCATGAACCAAATAACAGTCATGGCAATAAAACTTATTCTGAGGAAACTGTTTCTGAGCAGCAATCATCTCATAATGATGATAGACATAGTCATGATTCTAATGAGCGGGCAAGTTCACAAGCTGAACTTAAAACTGAATCACAGGCAGAACCTCAGGCACATAATGACGATGGTCACAGCCACTCACATTAATGTCCTGATCAGGATATATCGGCCTGGGTGGTGAAATATAATAACTCTGTGCATAATCTGCATTAATGGATTTAATATAGTTATAAATTTCATCTGAATGAACAAATTCAGCAATAACAGGGATGTTTTTCTGATGCGCGTAATCAATAATGGTTCGGGATATAATTTGTGAGTCTTTTTTCATCACTATATCCTTAATAAAGCTTCCGTCAATTTAATATAAGCTTGTAATCAAGGGATTAAGTGTATTTATTTTAAAAACACTGGAACTACCCAACATTACAAATATTTAATGTTTTTTTTGATCTTTTTTTAAGATATATGATATAGAATAAGAATCTTAATATCTGACTAGCTTACTCAGACATTATCGTTTTTTTAATTTTATGGAGAAAAAAATGCATAGAATCACATCACTGGGATTTTCTGTTTTACTGGCTGCAACATCAACTATGGCTGTTGCTGATACGGATCATATCCATTCAGGGGGAACAAATGGTATGCAAAACGGAATGCCTATGGGTCAGGGTATGAGTGGCATGAAAAATGGTATGTCTATGGGCCAGGGTATGGGCGGTATGAAGCAGGGCGGCTGCGGTGGTATGATGCAGATGCGCCAGAAAATGCAGGCTAAAGTTATGCAGATCCAGCAAGAACCCGATCTGGCCAAACGTCAGGCCATGATGAAGGAACACATGGATAAAATGCAGGCCATGATGATGAAACGTCGCCAGGCAATGCAGGCTGAAATGATGAAAATCACTAATGAAGCTGATGCTGATAAACGTATGGCAATGTTAAAAGCTCATATGGCCAATAAAGGCGGTATGATGAATATGCAGGGCGGTAAAGGCGGCATGCAGGGCATGATGATGAATCAGTCCACTAAGGATGAACATTCTGGTTCTGAACATCAACATTAAATTAAACCGTTTAAAGTATTCCTGTATTTATATTTACAGGAATACTTTATTTATTAACTCTTCCTTATTAAAGGTTTTAAAAACCTGTCCCTTACATTAATCTTGATCTGGATCAATAATCCAGAAGGTTTAATGTTTCTATAGTTTTAATACTCTAATCTAATTTATTTATAATTTCATATGCTTACATAAACATGCTGTTCTTTTATTCTAATAAAAAAGGTTTTATTAATTTTATGTAATATTTGTGTAAGCATTCTGTAAGGTTGTCATTGCTTTAATCGTTGTATCAGAAATTACTTAAGTTATAAATTTCTGTAAACAATAAAATTTAAGGTGATTATTATGACAACAAAAGAACGACTAAATACTGCAGCCATTATTGCTTGTCTGGGTAGCTTACCCGGTCTTGCGTTTTCTGCCAGTAATGCCGAGCTGGAAGCTCAGGTTAAGCAGTTACAAAGGGATCTGGCTGAAATGAAAGCATTAATGAGGGAAATAACAACATCCCAGGTCACTAAAAAGGAAGTGGCTGTTATGAAAAAACAGGTGGAGTCAGTAAAAAAGACTCAACTGGAAGAAAAGAATGCGGCATCGCAGGTACATCTGGCCGGTTATGCTCAGTTTAACTATACGGCTAATGACAGAACTTACTATGAGGATGGAGTAAAAAAGAAAAAATACAACGAATTTTCTAATTCCACTTTTTCTCCAATATTTCACTATCAGTATAAAGACCTGTTAATGTTTGAGTCAGAAATGTCTATGACAATTAATGAATTAGGTGAGACTGATACTGAAGTTGAATATATGACGGCTGATTTGCTTATTAACGATAATATGACCTTTTTAGTCGGTAAGTTTTTAAGTCCTATTGGACAGTTCAGACAGAACCTGCATCCCGGCTGGATTAACAAATTACCTACAGCACCATCCGGTTTTGGTCATGATCAGGCGGCTCCAATTGCAAACGTCGGCGCGCAATTAAGAGGTGGTTTTTATCTGGCAGATACACAATTTAACTATGCAACTTATGTAGGTAATGGACCTAAATTAGGTGGTAGTCATGATGGTGGAGGTATTGCCATTGAAGCTAATGGTTCGACCAGCAATGATAATAATGAATTAACTTATGGTGGTCGTATTGGCATTTTACCTGTTGACGGCTTAGAAATCGGTTTGTCAGCGGCTACAGGTAAAGCTGCCTTAACTTATTTTGATGATGTAGAAAATATTGAGCGTACCGAGAAAAACCGGGATTATGATGTGCTCGGTGCTGATTTTGTTTATAACTTTAAAAAGTTCCAGGCCAGGGGTGAATATATTTCTCAGGAACTGGGCAGTTTAAGAACCAGTGAAGTTGATCCATCCAGAAATAAGTGGTCATCCTGGTATGTACAGGGAGCCTATAAGTTCTCTCCTTCAAAATGGGAAAGTGTTTTACGTTACAGCGATTATGATGCTCCGGGAATTCTGGTTGATCAGAAACAATGGTCACTGGGACTTAACTATCTCTTTGCCAATAATATTATAGGCAAAATAGCCTATGACTTTAATGATGCTACTAAAGATACCCTTAGTGACGAAGATAAGATTACCCTGCAAATGACCTACGGATTTTAAGGAATGATTATGACTATTTATAAAAAACAATTATCTCGTATCGTTTCCGGTCTGGTTTTAACGGGCAGTCTTTTTACGGCTGGAAGCACTATGGCTCAGCTCTTTCCACCCCCAGCAGATCAGGTTGTTGATTTAAATCGTGGTGCCAAAGTCTGGGCTAATACCTGTACACGCTGCCATAACCTGAGGGAACCCTCTGAATTTTCGGATTATGAATGGAAAGCCATTATTACCCATATGCGGATCAGGGCCGGCCTGACCGGTAGAGATGCCCGGGACATTGCGGCTTTTATTATGGCCTCCAATGATCCGGTTCTGCCTGCTGATAATGTCTCTGAGTCAGCTTCTGATTCCATTCCCGATTCCGGTATGTCTGGTGAACAGATATTTAAATCTACCTGTATTAGTTGTCATGGCGCCAATGGCAAGGGTGTTATTCCTGGAGTGCCGGACTTTACCGAAGCAGGCGGACGTCTGACTAAGTCTGATGATATTCTGTTTAAAAATATCCGGGACGGCTTTCAAACGCCTGGAAATGCTATGGTTATGCCGCCAAGAGGGGGGAATCCAAAGTTGAGTGATAAGGATCTGAAAGCAGTGCTAAAGTATCTGCTTAGTCTGTTTGGTACCAAATAGCGTAAATTTAACGGAAATACCGGTATTATACGGGTATTTCCGGTTTGTTTTTTAGAATTATTTGGTACATACTCATTATAGATTCAGATGAATGCGTGGTAATCATTTGTGAAAAAAAAACTAAAACAGTTAAAACTAAGGCAATTAAAAAAAGTCTTTTCGTTTCATCTTCCCCTGGTACTGAGTTTTCATGTATTTCCAGTTCACACCGTTATTGCCAGTAAAAATGATTTCCTGTTGGCTGAAGCTAATCAGAAAATAAATTTCAGCTTTGATATTTCGACTACTCAACGTTTTAATGAGTGGGAAAAACTGATGTTCCATAGTCAGGGTATGAGTGATACTGAAAAGCTGGTTCTGGTGAATAATTTTTTTAATAAAATGCAATGGCTTGAGGATGACAAGGTCTGGAATAAAAAGGATTACTGGGCAACCCCTATAGAAAGTTTAATTAAAAATGCCGGGGACTGTGAGGATTTTTCAATTGCCAAGTATTATACCTTACTGGCAATGGATATACCCGTTGAACAATTGCGATTAACCTATGTTGTGCTGGATAACCACCAGGGCCACATGGTATTGTTTTATTTCCCGGGAAATAGACAGGCTCCACTGGTTCTGGATAATCTTAACAAAAAAATATTAAGTAAATCCCAACGGCCGGATATTAAATATATGTTCAGTTTTAATGATACCGGACTCTGGCTTAAGGGTAATAATACATCGGTTCCGGATAATGAAAATATTATCCGTCAATGGACAGAAATGGTAGAACGAATCAAAAAACAATAATTCAATATTTTAAAAACCTGAAACCTCATCCCTTACTATCAAGTTCCTCAATAATTGGGCAGCCATCCTTACTTCCCCGGCATAGATTCAACAATAAATTCAGTTCATTTTTTAAATGGCTGAGTTCCTCGATATGTTCCTCTATCTTGGATAATTTCTGAGCTGTAAGTAAACGGATCTCGTCTTTTACCTGTTGGGGTTCCTGCCGCATCTGTAATAACTGCTGTATTTCAGACAGGGAAAAATTCATTTTTTTTGCACGAATAATAAATTTTAGAATGGAAATTTCGCTCTGGTAATAACAGCGTCGACCGGATTCATTTTTGGCCACTGTGGGTAATAAGCCGCATTTTTCATAATAACGCAGAGTATCTGCTGTTAATGACAAAAGCCTGGCGGTATCGCCAATGCTCAGTGGATATTTGACCGGTTTGTCCTGAATCATTTAAAAATCTCCAGGGAAATATTGCCCTGATTACACATTATTTTTACAGGTACAGTTTACCGAGGCTGTACTAATAGTGTTATCTCTACTGCTGCAGGAGGACATAATGAGTTTCTCTGTATAAAAGTATGCTATTACAGGGCGGGAGCATACTTTTAATAATTCTCATTTAGACGCAAATACCGTATCCATTGACCGCACTCCTTGCTGAAGACGCCTTTCTCTTATAATAAAGAGCGCATCCATGGAGGCTTTTCGGCAGCATGACCGCCATGGAAGGCGGGAATGCAATAAATGCAGGAGCAATTTATTGTCCCTGCTGCCGAAACTTCATCAAGAAGCACGGTCAATAGATACTCAGTGTCTATAAATGTAATATTTTTGCATATTGAACATATTTTAATCAAAGTATGATCCGGCCCTGTATGCTATTAACCGTTTAGTCAGGTAAAATTGCAGTCCCTGTACTATAATATACACTCAAAGACTTTATCTACATATATACATAAATTTTATTAATTATTTATTGTGTGACCTTATATGAAATCTTCTGTGGTTCGTTTTATTGCAATCGGGCTTTTTTTAACACTGCTAATGTCCTGTTCACCTTCATATAAACCGCAAACTGTCACCCTGGCCAGTACGGCAAGTCTGCTGGATTCACTGGTATGGATAGCTAATGAACAGGGATATTTTAAAGATGAGGGTCTGGAAGTCATATTTCATGTCTATCCATCTGGAAAGCGTGCCCTGATAGGTATGCTGGAAGGTAATGCCGATGTAGTAACAACGGCTGATGTTCCTTTTATGGCCCAATTGTACAAACATCCTGATCTGCGCGTTATTGCTACAGTAGGCAGTGCCGATGATGAACTGAAAATTATAACCAGAACTGACCGTGGAATTGTAAAACCTGATGATCTGAAAGGTAAAACCATTGCCACACAGGAAGCTTCAGCAGTGCATTTTTTTTTACATCTGTATTTGTTACAGCACTATATCAGTGACGATGATGTAAAAGTCCTGTTTATGAAAGCTGAGGATCTGCCGGTAGCCCTGGCTAATGGTAGTATAGACGCCATGAGTCTGCGCGAACCCTTTATTACTAAAGCTTCTAAATTACTTAATGGTCAGATCCAGGTATTCTCAGAGCCTGCCTTATATCGAAAAACCTATAACCTGGTAGCCAGAAACTCATATATTCTGCAGCATCCCGATATTATAGACAAGCTGCTTAAAGCTCTGTTAAAAGCAGAGCACTTTGTTGAAGTTAATCCGGAACAGGCCAAGCAGGTTATGGCCAGGCTGCTTAAAACCGATAAAAACAGCGTTGATCACTTGTGGAACAATTTTGTCCTGAAGGTGGTACTGGAACAGGATTTTTTACTGCAGTTACAATTGCAGGAACAATGGTTAAAACACATCAGTATGGGTAATGATGAGCCTTTACCATTATTCGAGTCATTATCCCTGGAACCGTTAACCAGGGTGGCACCGGAACGGGTCGGACTTAAGCCAGACACTGACGGAAGCTGATAAAAATGACGATACTGCGCAGCTTGCTGTCACTAATCAGCCTTATTCTATTAATGAATCTGATCAATGGATATCTGGTTTATCGTCAGTTCAGCAGCATTGAACAATCGCTTGACAGAGATCAGTTTCTGGGTGAATTACTTAAAAATGAAACCCGTATGCAGTTGCTGGCCAGTAATTATTTAAATACTCAGAGTCAGCAGCATTATTCCCAGTACAGACAGGTACTTAAAGATATTCAGGCACAGATTAATTCGGCTGAACGGATTTTTAAAAACTCTCCCAGTATCCAGAAAATTCATTTAATTAAAACCAAGCTTCACCAGGCCCGAATAATTTTAAAAAAATATCAGTATAACCAGCAGCAATACCAGTTATTTTTACAGCAAAAACAGACAGATAAGCTGAATATGGCTGCTGAACTGGAATCCCAGCTACGTTCACAGCTGCTGATCGTTTACCAGGAAATAGTAGTACAGACACTCCGTTTACGCTCCTTTGAACAGCAGGAGAAATATGACCGTGCTCAAAATGACATGGTTAAAATGTTTTCCCTGCTGGTACTTATCTTTTTAATAGTCAGTTTCTTTTCCTATCTTATTTATCGCCGGGTTTCCAGTCGTATAGCCTATATTTCTAAAGCAGCAAGACGTCTTGGAGAAGGAGATTTAAAAGTCCGAATAAGAAGTGATGATAATGATGATATGAGTTATCTGATCCGTACCTTTAATTACATGGCGTCCAGACTGGAACAGGCTGAACAGGAAAATCAGAAAATGCTTAATGCGGCTGAGCGGCAGGCTTATCATGATGCTTTAACTGGTCTACCGAATCGGCGTTATATGATTGAGAAGCTGGATAATGAGCTTTCCAGGGCTAACAGGCATAAATTTAAAGGGGCGCTTATTTTTATTGATCTGGACAATTTTAAAGGACTCAACGATTCCATGGGACATCCAGCCGGAGACAAACTGCTTAGGGATGTTTCCCGGCGTATGATTTCCCAGATCCGATCGGAAGACACCCTTGCCAGAATGGGGGGGGATGAGTTTGTATTGCTGCTGCCTGAGCTGGAGCATTCTGCAGTGCAGACAGCGTTTAAAGCCGAACAGATTGCTGAAAAAATCAGAGCATCCATTATTATTCCCTATGATCTGTCCGGCGCCGAGTTTACTGTAACGGCTTCCCTGGGTATCTGTATTTTTCCTGATGACGGCACCACCAGTGAAGAATTACTCAGGCATTCAGATATTGCCATGTATCAATCCAAAAAACATGGTCGAAACTGCATTACTTTTTATTCTTCCGAAATGCAGGATAATATTAATGTCCGGGAAAAAATGAAAGCTCTGCTGTCCAGGGCTATTAATAATAATCAGCTGGAAACCTGGTACCAGGTTAAAGTGAACCAGAATGGTAATATTGTCGGTGCCGAGGTGCTGGCTCGCTGGCAGGATGCCGAGCAGGGCTGGATATCACCGGAACGATTTATACCTATAGCGGAACAAAATGCTCTGATTATTCCTCTGGGTAAATGGCTTATTAAGCATGTGACTAAAACGGTAATACGCTGGAATACCCTGGGTCTGTGTCAACAGTTAAAGCATCTCTCCATTAATATCAGTCCGGAACAGTTTTATGACTCCGAATTAATTGATCTACTCATTACCATGGGTAGAACCTTTGAACAGCATTCAATGCAACTGGTGGTTGAAATTACCGAAGGAGTCTTATTAAGTAATACCTTTGAAGTCATACAGTCCATGGCCTTATTAAAAAAGAACAATATTATTGTTTCCATTGATGATTTTGGTACCGGTTATTCATCAATGGCTTATCTTAAGCGCCTTGAACCCAGAGAGATTAAGATTGACCGGTCATTTATTTTTAATATTCACAATGATAAAGATAACCAGGTTATTGTTGAAACCATTTTTTCCATAGCAGAACATTTTAAGATGCAGGTGGTGGCTGAAGGGGTCGAATCTGAGGCGGAGCTGAATTTTCTAAAACTGAAAAAATGTCACCTTTTTCAGGGCTATTATTTCAGTAAACCCCTGCCTGAAGATGATTTTCTGGTATTCCTGGAAAAAGGCTGCAGCAGAGCAGAACCTGAAGATACTTATAATAATGTAGACTAAATGGGTTAAAAACCATTCTGGGCTATCCTCGTACACCAGGTTGAATAAAAAAACCAACTTGCGTATAATCCAGAAATCTAATGCAATTGCTGTAAATATTTGAAATGTTGAAGAAATTAATTTCTTTATTATTATTCCTGTTCCTTTCCCAAAGTGTGCTGGCCAGTTTTGACCTGCATCCGCATACAACAGCTCATAATAAAACAATTGATATCGTCAAGCATTATAACGATTCTTATGTGATTGAAAGCAGTTTTTGCCAGAACACTTCTACTCAGCTGCAGTCCCAGTCTGATGACGGCAGTAATAATTTCCATCACCATGAGTGTCACGGCCATACATCCAGCATCACTTTTAGCAGCTTTCCACTGGATAATGTTCAGTATGAGCCTGTTTATATTCGTTTTGCCTATCTCTTAAACGATTATTTTATTACCCTTACTTCTCCACAAAGACCCCCAATAAGATAGATTTCATACAATTAGATCTATCCTTTTATCTGGCAGAATCTGTACGTTCAAAATGTATAGCAAACTGGTATGAAACCTGTTTTCATTACCTGATCCTTCTGCTTAAAACTTCGCCAGAAAAACTGTTCCCAGGGTAGATCCGATCAGTCGTATTTTTCGTCTGTAGCATCAAGATCTGTTTTAAATTTTATATTAACTATTCAGGAACAACTATGAATAAACGATTTTCAGGTATTTTAACCCTGCCCGTACTAATAGGTGGCCTGGCTCTGCCTGCATTCTTACCGGCAGGTGTATCCCCCGATCCAGTCAGTGCTACAACTGCAAGCTCTCATACACAGCAGAACAGCAGCCAGTGGGCCAGGTGGTTATTAACCCAGGTTCAGTCACTACCGTCATTTCAGGCACTTGAAAAGTCAACTCTGGTGGCAGAGCAGCAGAAACTGGCATTGGAACAACCTGTCTATAACCCTGAAGTCGGTGCTACTTATATCGACAGGGAAAATGGTGATGAAGAATACGACTTCATTTTGTCACAAACTATTGACCTGTTTGACAAACGTTCTGCCAATGCGGGTCTGGGACAGGTTGAATATGAGATGGCTGAATTAAACAAATTAATGGCAACAGAAAACCGCCTGGCTGAAGCCCTGATGGCTTTTATTGAATATTCCATGTCCAGAAAGCTGCTGGATGTATCCAGCAGCCAGGAAAAATTACTTACCCGCTTATCCGCTGATCTGTCACGCAGAGAAAAAGCCGGAGATGTAGGGCGTGTTGATGCTGAAATGGCTTATCTTTCATTGTCTCAGAATTTACAGCAGATAAGTCTGACGGAGATCCGTTTCCGTAAGGCAAAAGCCCGTTTAAAACAGGCCATTAACAGCTCCAGCCTGAAGTTTACACCGGACAATTCTGTCTGGCTGAACAAGATTGACGCCAAAGCACTGGCAGAGAGTCTGGATAATGGTTTTCGGATCAAACAGGCACAGAAGCAACTGGAACAAGCACAGTCTCAGTCTAATATTGCCAGGCTGAATAAGAAGGTTAATCCAACCATAGGCTTAGGTGCAGGCCGTGATTCTGGTGACGATACGATTACTTTTGAAATATCAGTTCCACTGAATATAAGAAATAATTTTTCTGCTCAATACAATGCGGCCCTGCATAAGGTCAATCAAAGTGAATTTGAACTGGAAGAACAGAAGCGGCGTCTTAAAAATGATATGGAACAGAGTTATAACAACTACCTTCAGCTTAAAACTCGTGTTGTTAACTGGCAGAAACTAACCGCCAATCGCCTGAGTAATAGCCAGACCCTGTTAAACCGGCAATGGCAAAGCGGTGATATTTCCACCTCAGATTACCTGTTTGCCTTAAGACAGCGAACTGATGCCCTGATATCCACCATTGAACTGAATGGAGAAATGCAGAAGGCATGGGTTGAGTGGTTACAGGCATCCAGTCAGGTACAAAAATGGCTAAGCAGTCTGAGTCATTAACGGGTGGTTATTTATTAATGCCTTTGCTAACTAATAAATTTTAATATTTTACAGCTTTAATTCAGCTATAAATTACAGAGTAAAAACAATGTTAAACAAACAATTATTTGGAAGAAAATTACTGGCCGCCAGTATCGCCATAACCCTGGGTACTTTTCAGTACAGCGGTTTAAATACGGTCTATGCACAGCAGCAGGATGAACATGAACATACCCAGGAAAATATGCATAAAGATGATCATAATGAAGCGGATCATAAGGAAACTGAACATCATGATGATCATGAAGGTGAGCATAAATCCGGGAAACACCAGAATGAACATGAGCATATGGAAAAAGATGAGCATAATCATGAGGAAGGACATAATGATAAACATTCAGGTGAATCGGCTAAAGCTGATGAGCACGGTCATGGGCATGGTGATGAAGAGGAAGAAGGTTTTGTAAAAATGACAGCCCAGCAGCAGGCCATGGCCGGTATCCAGGTTGAGCCTGTTGCCTACGAAAGCCATGTTAATGAAATTATAACTGCGCCTGGAGAAGTGGTTAACGATCTGTACAAAACGACGCTGCTTACTACGCAGGTTGATTCCAGAGTGCTGAAACGAAAAGTGGTTCTGGGACAGCATGTTAAAAAAGGCGATGTGATTGCCGTACTCTATAGTCTGGAAATTGCAACGGCCCAGAACCAGTTAAAAGTAGCCCTTTCAGAATGGAATCGGGTCAGAAAACTGGGCAAACAGACCGTTGGAGCCAAACGCTATGTGGAAGCCAAAGCTGATTTTGAAAAAAATAAGGAGGTACTGCTTGCTTATGGTTTTAACCAGGACCTGATAAAACAGTTAATAAACGGTAAAAATAAATACCCATCCGGTGCTTATCCGGTAATTGCGCCTCATGACGGAGTTATTATGGAAGATAATTTCCAGTCCGGACAGTACCTGCCTGCCGGCTCAACCATTGCCCGACTGGTGGATGAAAGTGATGTCTGGGTTGATGCCTTATTAGCACCGGAAATCGGTCAGCGTATTCCCGTCGGCACCCTGGCAAAAGTCGATATTGATAATAAAATCTTTCCAGCCAAAGTCATCCATGACAGCCATGCTATTGATGAAGTCACCCGTACCCGCAAGATACGGCTAATTATTCAGAACCAGGATCATGTTCTGCATGCTGGTTTATTTGCCAAAGTATTTATTGAGCTGCCTGTTAAGGAAAAAGTTATTCTGCTGCCTGAAACCGCCCTGATGCGTTCTTCTGATGGCGACTGGGCCGTTTTTATAGAGCAGGAACCCGGTGTGTTTAAACAACAGGAAGTCGAACTGGTGAATACCATTAATGGCAAGCACCAGATCAAAGGCCTGAAACCGGGTCAGAAGGTGGCTGTAAAAGGGGCTTTTTTCCTGGCATCTGAAATGGCCAAGGGTGGTTTTGATCCGCATAACCATTAGACCCGGCAATAGATACTGTATACCCCTTTATTTCCGAAATTTGAAAAATCTACAGGTCTGTAAATAAATAACCTGTATGGAGAAAGATTATGTTTAATCGAATAATCGACTGGTCTGTCTGTAACCGCCTGCTGGTGGTTATTGCGCTGACTGTGTTTGGAATGGCCAGTTATTTTATTATACCAAAACTGAACCTGGATGCTTTTCCCGATGTAACCAATGTTCAGGTGGCTGTTAATACCGAGGCGCCGGGACTGGCCTCAGAAGAAGTGGAACAGTTAATTACCTTTCCCATTGAATCGGTGATGTACGCCCTGCCGGACGTGGAAGAGGTGCGTTCTATTTCTAAAACCGGACTTTCCGGTATTACTATTGTGTTTAAGGAAGGTACTGACATTTATTTTGCCCGCCAGCTGGTGTTCGAGCGCCTGCAGCAGGCTAAGGAGCTGATCCCTGAAGGAGTAGGGACGCCGGAAATCGGGCCTAATACATCCGGTCTCGGCCAGGTTTACCAGTACCTGTTAGTCGCTGAACCGGGTTCAGGTTATGATTCCATGGCTTTACGAAGCCTTAATGACTGGGTGGTTAAACTGCTCCTGATGCCCGTTGACGGGGTAACTGATGTGCTGTCTTTCGGTGGTGAAGTCAAGCAGTACCAGGTGAACATTGAACCCAGTAAACTACTGGCCTATAACCTGAGCATTGAACAGGTTATAGAGCAGATAGAAAACAGTAACAAAAACTCCGGCGGCTGGTATATGAATCGCGGCCAGGAGCAACTGGTTATTCGGGGCGTTGGCTGGTTAAGCAGCGGTAGGCAGGGATTGCAGGAAATTGCTGATATTCCGGTTAAGGAGCAGGACGGTATTGTTGTACGGGTTGGTGATCTGGCTAAAGTAGAATTTGGCAACGAGATCCGTCAGGGGGCTGTTACCATGACCCGCAGAACGGCGGACGGCAGTATTGAATCATTGGGTGAAGTGGTTTCCGGTATTGTACTTAAACGTATGGGTTCCAATACCAAAGCCACTATTGACGGCATTAATGAGCGTATTGATCTGATCCAGCAGGCCTTGCCTGAAGGGGTTAGGTTTGATGGTTTTTATGATCAGGCGGATTTAATCACCAAAGCTGTTCAGACGGTGGTTGATGCCTTAATGATGGCCTTTATATTTATTATTATTATTCTGGCCCTGTTTCTGGTTAATATCCGTGCCACTTTCCTGGTGCTTATTTCCATTCCCTTATCCATTGGCCTGGCGCTTATGGTTATGTCCTGGTACGGCCTGTCAGCCAATTTGATGTCGCTTGGCGGACTGGCGGTGGCCATCGGGATGCTGGTGGACGGTTCTGTGGTTATGGTGGAGAATATTTTCAAACACCTGAGTCATCCTGACCGTATGCATGAAAAAGAAGTGGCGGAAAAGGTGGCTCTGAATGATCCCGATCCTTTTGATGCTCAGCATGATGAACATGGTATTGCACTGAGAATTAAGGAAGCCGGTAAAGAAGTTGCCCGGCCGGTCTTTTTTGCCGCTATGATTATTCTGGTGGTCTTTTCGCCTATTTTTTCTTTTGAGGGCGTTGAGGCTAAATTGTTTCAGCCTATGGCCATCAGTATTATGCTGGCTATTCTGGCAGCCGTTATTGTAGCTTTGCTGGTGGTTCCGGCCCTGGCTACCTATCTGTTTAAAAAAGGGGTACGCCAGGTAAATAGTCCGGTACTGGTTCCACTGGAATACCTGTATAAAAAGCTGCTTAAAATGGCACTTAAACGACCTTCGGTTATTGTTATTGCATCTTTAGCACTGTTCGTATTTGCAGCTTCAACCGTGCCGCAGATCGGCACTGAATTTGTACCGGAACTGGAAGAGGGCACCATCAATCTGCGTACTACACTGGCGCCTTCTGCCAGTATGGAAACTTCCATTGCCGTTGCTCAGAAGCTGGAAAAGGAACTGATGAGTTTTCCTGAAGTCACCTATACCCTGAGCCGCATTGGTCGGGCAGAAATTGGCGGTGATCCGGAGCCGGTTAATAACATTGAAATATACATTGGCCTAAAACCGGTGGATGAATGGACTTCAGCCAGTAACCGTCAGGAATTACAGAATCTTATGGAACGTAAACTGGAAATCCATCCCGGTTTGCTGTTTAACTTCTCCCAGCCCATTGCAACCCGGGTGGATGAGTTATTATCCGGAGTGAAAGCCCAGCTGGCCATTAAACTGTTCGGAAAGGAGCTTTCGGTACTGGCCGAAAAAGGTAAGGAAATTGAGGAACAGGTTAAAAAGGTTAATGGTGCTGTCGATGTGGCCATGGAGCAGATTGCCGGTGAAGCCCAGCTGGTGATTCGTCCGGATCGTGCTGCTCTGTCCCGCTTCGGTATTTCTATTTCCCAGGTTATGAACCTGGTGGAGCAGGGAGTAGGGGGAGCCAGTGCCGGCCAGGTTATTCAGGGTAATGAACGCTATGATATTTATGTCCGGCTAAAAGAGCAGTATCGAAACTCGGCACAGGCTATTCGTGATCTGAGAATACAGGCGGCTAATGGTGCCTGGGTAAGGGTGGCAGATGTGGCTAAAGTAGAAATCGAATCCGGGCCGCCGCAGATCAGACGTGACGATGTTCAGCGCCGGGTCGTGATCCAGGCCAATGTGCAGGGGCGTGATATGGGTGGTGTGGTCACTGATATTAAACAGGCGATTGCTGAAAATGTCGAACTGCCGGTGGGTTATAGTGTCGATATTGGCGGTCAGTACGAAAACCAGCAGCGGGCGCAGAAACGTCTGATGATTGTAGTGCCTATATCTATTGCCCTGATTGCCCTGCTATTGTACTTTGCCTTTAATTCCATTGGCCAGGCCCTGCTGATTATGGTCAATGTACCGCTGGCACTGATTGGCGGAATTTTTGCTCTGTATCTGACCGGGCAGTATCTCTCTGTACCCAGCTCAGTCGGTTTTATTACCCTGTTCGGGGTGGCCGTGCTGAACGGCGTGGTGATGGTGGAAAGTATTAATCAACGGATTGAAGCCGGGCAGTTAATGCAGGATGCCGTGTATGAAGGGGCCGTTTCCAGGCTGCGTCCGGTATTAATGACAGCCTTAACCTCGGCACTGGGTCTGATACCGGTATTAATGTCCAATGGGGTGGGGGCTGAGATTCAGAAACCGCTCGCCAGCGTGATTGAAGGAGGCCTTATAAGTGCCACATTTCTGACTTTATTTGTGGTACCCTGTTTATTTATATTCTTCTCCAAAGCTAAATTCAGCCGGGGAGATGATGCTTAAACTGGAATAAGCTGAATTGTCACATCACCATACACATAATACCGGACACTATAACCGGGCCTTTGCCATCGGTATTGGCCTGAATATACTTTTTGTTATTATTGAAGCTGTGTACGGTGTTCTGGCCGACTCCCTGGCCCTGCTAGCCGATGCCGGTCATAATCTCAGTGATGTACTGGGCCTGTTGCTGGCCTGGGGTGCGTTTTACTTTTCTGCTAAACCGGTCACTGACAAAAGAACCTATGGCTTTCGAAAAATTACCGTGCTTGCTTCTATTGCCAGTGCCATTATTTTACTACTGGCACTGGGCGGTATAGTCTGGGAGGCCATCGGTCGATTTAATAACCCCAGGCCGGTTGAAGGTATGACGGTGGTGGTGGTTGCACTGGTGGGGGTGGTGATTAATACCATTACCGCCCTGCTGTTTATAAAAGACCAGCACCATGATCTGAATATTCGCGGTGCTTTTCTGCATATGGCGGCGGATGCCGCCATCTCACTTGGGGTAGCCATTGCCGGTCTGGTTATTTTGCAGACCGGCTGGCTGACTATCGATCCTGTCATTAGTCTGGTCATTGTGGCTGTTATTCTGGTCGGTACCTGGGGACTTTTAAGAGACTCCTTTAACCTGTCTATTGATGCTGTCCCTGAAAATATTGATATGCCCGGTCTGAAAAAATACCTTGCCGGACTGGAACCGGTCATGTCTTATCATGATCTGCATGTCTGGGCTATCAGTACTACAATTACCGCTCTGTCGGTGCATCTGGTAGTGAAGTCGGACAAACTGGATAACCAGCTGTTAACCGATATTCAACAGCACCTTAATGATCATTTCAGTATTGAACATGCCACCATACAGGTAGAGCAGGCAGGCAGCAAACTCTCCAGTCAGGATCCGGACTGCCATTGAAGCGGTATGAATAGGTGGGTTTTTTATGCTCTTTCGTATAAAATATCCTGTTTTGGAAAATAAAACATATGTTTCTAACAGGATATGAATACTGATGGCATTGGTCCGATTTTATAAAAATTTAACTCCGTTCAAAAGAGTGCTCATTGCGTTGTTTCTGGGTATTACTTGCGGGATTATTGTAGGGGAACCTGCGGGTAAGCTGGAATTTATCGGTAATGCCTATATCCGTCTACTGCAGATGACTGTTCTGCCATACATTCTGGTATCCATTATCGGAGGGCTGGGACACCTTGATGGCTATATGGCCGGCCGCATCGGAATGAAGGCATTGCGGGTGATTCTGATAGTCTGGCTTGCGGTAATGCTGACTCTGACTCTGCTGCCCCTGGCGTATCCCGACTGGGAAACCTCCGGTTTTTTCAGTACCAGTCTGGTCACAGAACCGGCCAAATTTAATTTTGTTGATCTGTATATCCCATCCAATATTTTTGCCTCACTGGCCAATACCATTGTTCCGGCTGTGGTGCTGTTTTCTCTTTTAATGGGTATTTCTCTGATCAATGTCAAAGAAAAAGAATCACTGATTCAACTGACAAAGAGCCTGGGTGATACCTTAATGGGTGTGGCTTCTTTTGTTGCCAAACTGGCACCTATTGGTATTTTTGCCATTTCTGTTTCTGCCGCCGGAACTCTGGAACCTGAAGATCTTGGTCGTTTACAGGTGTTTTTATGGGTTTATCTGGTTGCTGCAGCCTTGCTTGCACTGGTATTTCTGCCCCTGATCCTGCACTGGGCCACACCTTTTAATTATCGTCAGATCCTGTCTGTGGCTGGTGAGGCGGCTATTACCGCACTGGCCACCGGTACGGTACTGGTGGTGCTGCCCATGATTATTGAACGCAGTAAGGAGATGCTCAAAGAAAAAGAAATGGACAGTGATGAAACCTACTCCACAGTGGATGTTATTGTACCTACGGCCTATAGTTTTCCCAGTACAGGCACCTTGCTAGGGCTTGGTTTTATTCTGTTTTCAGCCTGGTATGTCGGTTCACCCTTATCGATTTATCAGTATCCCTCATTCATTGTAATGGGGGCACTGACGGCTTTCGGCAGTATGGCCGTAGCCATTCCCTTTATGCTGGATTTTTTCGGACTGCCGGCGGATCAGTTCCAGCTTTATCTGCTGGGCAGTGTGGTTACAGCACGTGTTGCTACAGCCCTGGCGGCCTTACACGGTTTTGTAGTAACACTTCTGGTAGCCAGCGCAGTCATTCGGTTATTAAACTGGTCCCGACTGTTCCAGGCTATTGCGGCCCATCTGGGTATTACTTTTGTGGTTATGATACTGATGGGGCAGGCTCTGACCTATCTTATTCCTTATGAATACGAAGGCAGTAAATCCTTTGAGTCCATGCGCTTACTGGAGAAGTCTCAACCCGTTAAACGGGTTAAGGAATTTGCACCATTGAGCGAAAGCGATCAGGCACGACAGCGCCTGAAAGTTATTCTGGAACGGGATGTATTACGTATAGGCTATTTCTCCAACACTCTACCTTATGCATTTAGAAATAATAAAGCTGAGCTGGTGGGGCTGGATATGGAAATTATCAATGAACTGGCTAAGGATCTAGGTGTAAAAATTGAATATGTGCATATTAAACGACGTGGTCAGGAAGATAAAATGCTTCAGGATGGTCGAATTGATATTGCCGTTGGTGGGAATTCTATTACACCAAGTGGTGCCAAAACGGCGGTTTATTCTTCGCCTTATATGGTTAATACAGCTGGTGTTGTCGTACTGGATAAGTTTCGAGATGAATATCAATCACTGGATATGATAGAAGATAGACAAACTCTGACTCTGGCAGTACCGGATATCGCCTATTATTTACGGGTGGCTAAGGAATACTTCCCCAATGCTGAAATTGTGCCATTAAAAAATACCAGGGAGTATTTTAAAGGCAAGGTTAAAGCCGATGCATTACTTTATTCCGTTGAAATCGGTTCGGCCTGGTGTATTTTATACCCTAAATATACTGCACTTGTCCCTCATGGCCTGAAATTTAAGGTACCAATTGCCTTTAAGCTGCCTAAAAAGGAATACGACTGGGTATTTTATATTAATAACTGGCTGGAACTGAAAAAAGACGGGGGTTTCCTGGACAGAAGTTATCACTACTGGATTATGGGGCATAACCCTAAAGAGAAAGAACCGCGCTGGTCGGTGTTAAGAAATGTCTTTGGCTGGGATATTTAGGTCAGAGTTGGCCGTTTATTAAGCTTTTAACTTCCCCTTCTTTAGAAGGGGGGATTGAGGGGTTGCAAATAAATCAGGCTATAGTCTGAATATAATTGTCCGTATTGGCGCGTACTGTTTTATTAAACTGTTCCTGCATAGACGGTAATACTAGCGCATCCGGTTCGCCGCTCAGTTCATCCATAAACACTTTTTTGACCTCGGTTGCCAGCACCAGAACATTGTCATAACGGCTGTGACAGAAACCGGCCAGATAACCTTTACCGTAAAATATATCATTTTCAGCCGCAGTAATGTCCACACCCTCTACCTGCATGTTTTTTAGTGCGCTCAGCCAGGTATCAATAACCGGACGCCAAATGTCACTCTTCACAGAAGTGGTTCCAAGGTTGAAAACCGGCAGGTCGGTACGTTCGTGGCGTTTGTAATTATAGGAGTGGGTGTCATAGACAATACACTGGCTGAAATCTTCACTCAGGGCTTCCACTACTGCAGCAACAATACGGTAAAACCGGGCATGCTTTTCCTTGCTTACAGCAATCTGTTCATCAGTTAAAGGTGTTTTCCAGACTTCTTTGCCCCAGGCAGTTTCATAAACACATTCATCGGTATTACGATTGAGATCGTATTCATAGCGGGAATCATTGCCAATCATGGTAATAGGCTGGTGTTCAATAAAACTGCCAGTATATGGGTCTTCTTCATAATAGCGTTCGGCCTGAGTGAGCAGACTGTTCTGTGCAAGTTCTTCACGCAGGTTGCCCCCATTATGAATAGCTGCTGCCAGAGCCGGTTCGTATTTATCAATTTTTATATTAAAACCACCGCCTTCTATGGTGGCTGTAAACGTTTCTCTATTATTAATTTTTGATAAAATGTCCTGTTCTGATAATATGATCATTCTATTCCTGTGCTCCGCTGTTAAACTTTTGACGGAGTTAGGATAACAAAAACTGTATGGATAAACGAGTATAACCATGACCCCAGCCAGCAAACGAATAGCTTCTATTGACTGGATGCGTGGACTGGTGATGATTTTTATGGTGCTGGATCATGTGTCCATGGTTTACGATGCCAATCATCTGAGTTCCGATTCTGCCGCTAAATACATTGCAGGTACACCGCTGCCGGCATTTGAGTTTTTTAGCCGCTGGATCACACATTTATGTGCCCCGGTTTTTGTCTTTCTGGCCGGAACCGCACTGGCCATTAGTGTAGAAAGAAAAGTGGCCAAAGGTATTGACCATAAACAAATTGATAAGGATATTCTGTTGCGGGGCGCTTTTATTGCTCTGCTTGATCCAACGGTAATCTCATTTTTCTCCGGAAAAATCACTATTCAGGTGTTATATGCTATTGGTGTGGCCATGATGTGTATGGCTTTTTTCCGCCGTCTCTCCAGTACTCTGTTAATTATTATCGCTATAGCCTGGTTTGCTTTCGGTGAGCTGCTGACTGTTCAGAACTGGCCGCCGGTACAGGGCCAAAGTGGTTCAATTATTGAAGCACTGCTGTATTCCACTTATTCATCCCCCGATATGGTTATTATGTATCCCTTGCTTCCATGGCTGGCCATGATGATTATGGGCTGGGTATTTGGCCGTTATTTACTGGCTTACAGGGAAGGGAAGGCGGTGATTAGTCCAGTAAAGCTGTTAATAAGCCTGGGGGTTACCCTGTTACTGGTTTATGTGGCTATTCGCTATAATAACGGTTATGGCAATATGCTACTGTATCGTTATGACGACAGCTGGCAGCAGTGGCTGCATGTGAGCAAATATCCACCCTCAGCATCTTTTACTGCACTGGAACTGGGGCTGATGTTTATTATTATGGGCTTAATGTTTTATTTAGAGCCAATTATCGGTGTGCGTCGAAACGGCGTATTACTGGTCTTTGGTCAGACTGCCATGATATTTTATCTTGTGCACCGGATTATACTGACCGGATCCGGTACCTATGGCGGTTTACGCGGCATAACTGATTTGTCCACATCGTATATTATTACCGTGGTCTTTCTGATTTTTTTATACCCGTTCTGCCTCTGGTACAGAGACTTTAAAGCCCAAAATATAAACCGTTATTTCTGGCTCAAATACCTGTAAGCCATAATCCTAAATAAATCAGTTGAACCTAAAACCTGTAATTCAAATAAAACCGAATATCAGTAAAATCATCGGTTACAGAGTCAAACTCATAACCATGATGGGCTTTATAGGCTTCAAAATCATAAGAAGTCGTATAGTCGTTATAAGCAATCCGTAACTGGGCACTTAAACCATCCAGGGAAATATCTCCAAGATAGGCATCTTTGGCAAAGGCATAATTAAAATCCAGGGTGGTTTCAGTACGATCCTGTCGGGCATCTGTATCGGATAATTTATCCGGCAGATTATAATCGCCATAACGCAGGCGTACATTCAGACCGCTAAAGGGGCTGTTACCGTCAAACTGATACTGTACTCCCATACCCACGGAAACGGTGCCGGCCAGTTCTGAATCTTGTACCTGGAATGAATTAAACATCTGCGGAGTACCCCAGCGGACAAAAATGGTACCGCCGTCATAGGAGTTCTCGTTATAACGGACTTCGTTAAAACTGAGAAAATAATTAAAATTACCCTTAAATAACTGCAGTTTTAAACCATAAAACCAGGTATCGATATTACCGGCAATCTGATCGCCGGTGTCTTTCTGCAGAGCGTACTGGGCGGCAAGCTTAAATTTATAATCTTCAAGCGGTTCGAAGGCATAATCGCCATACAGATAGGTCGTATTAACAAAATCGTTAATAAAATAATTCCAGCCTTCCAGTGACAGGCTTTCAGCATCATATATTACACTGGCCATAGTCATTTCTTTTTTAGGCCCATTGTAATTATTGTTTTTAAAATCATCTGGATTATATGAGCCACGGATAAGGGGCTTATTGTTGTTAGCGATTTTAATCTGGGCGCCACGGGCCATATCAATAAAGGTATCCGCATTGCGTTCTTTCATTTTTGTGATGTAGCCGAAATTAAACCTGAAGCGGGATAACTGGGTATTTTCATAAATCAGCCCTTCATGGGTGATGGGCGTCATGCGGATATCGGATAATGAAACAAAACGGTAATTCGGCATTTCCTGGCGTCCCAGTTTGACCATATGCTCCTTGGTCTGATATTTTAAATAGACTTCACCAAAAACCGTATAGGATTCCTGTTCACCATCCTTTTCATACAGACCTCCAAGACCCCGTCGATTATCTGGATTGTTGCCGACAGGCTGAGACGTATAAATGGTTGCACCGGCCGACAGATTATATATAGGGGCGGTTTCAAAACCCAGATAACCGCCTCCGGCGGAATATTGCTGAATTTTTTTATGTGCAGCACTGGCTGAAGAACTGTCCTGCAGTACATGTAAATTACTGTCCCGGTATTGACCGCTGTAACGCAGCAGACCCTTGAACTTGCCATGGGTTAATGCATAGCTGAGCGTATTAGCCTCAGCCAGATCCTCTGGTTTATTGTCCTGAGCAAAACCGGAATTAAAACTCATCAACCAGAAGCAGAGAATAAGCCAGGGAGTAAGACGGGGAATAAAGGGCAGGGCGGATAAATGCATAAAGCTGAAACTCTAAAGCTTTTAAAAGTGTTATTATCCTACACCCTGCCTGAAAAGACTATATTTAACGACGACCACTGCCGCCGCTGCCGTATCGACTACCGCCATAGCTGCCACTATTCATGCCTGAGCCTATACCTGCCCCATAGCGGTTAGTGTTTCGATAACTGCTGCCGCCATAGCCTCCGGACTGACCATAACGGTACTGGTTTCCATCACCGTTGCCCTGACCATAGCGATGCTGTTTACCGCCACCGCCACCGCCACCCTGACCACGACCCATACCGCCATTACGCTGTCCCATACGTTCCATATTTTTTCGGCCGCTGGCGCCCATGTTCATATAAGACTGTCTCTGATTTTGATTCATGCTCTGCATACGGGACTGGCGTTCAGTGCGATAGGCATTACGGGAATCATTATCCAAGGCTCTTACCTGATCCTGCATCCCAAACAGTTCCTCATTAGAATAAGCACTATAATCTGCAGCAGTACTTATGCCGGAGATAGACAGCAGTAAACCCGTCAGGGCTAAATTAATAATCGTTTTTTTCATAATCATATACCGTGTGTTAATAAAAAAGAAATAACCGGACCTGTTCCGGTTGCTTATTGATTGAATACCATTATAGGAGAGGAATGTTAGTAAAATATTTCCATGCCTTATAAGAATGTTTCAGTTTGTTTCATTTTCAGGCTCATTTAATCTCTATGAGTATAATAAAATCATGAATGGTGAAAAACTACATATTTTAATTGTTGATGATGATCTAAAGCTGGGTAATTTGTTAGTTCGTTATCTGAAAGAACAGCAGATACAGGCCAGTGTGGTTCACAATGGTGATGAACTGGATAGTGAACAGGCTCAGAATACTTTTGATTTAATCATTCTTGATATTATGCTGCCCGGTGAAGATGGTCTGAGTATTGCAAGGCGGATTAGAACCACATCCGATATTCCGATTATTATGCTGTCGGCACGGGGAGAAGATATAGAAAGAATTATCGGGCTGGAAGTGGGGGCGGATGATTATCTGGCAAAACCTTTTAATCCCAGAGAGCTTTTAGCCCGGATCCGTGCGGTTTTAAGACGACCTGTTTTCAAAAATAATAAAGATATATCTGACCGGGTAAGCAGTGCTCATATAAATACTCATTTAAAAAACTTTGAATTTGGTCCTTTTCGTTTTAATTCCATCAACAGAACCCTACTCAAGGATAATCAATCCATTGAGTTGACCAGCGGTGAATTTGATATTATGGAAGCTTTTATTAAAAATGCCAACAAAGTCTTGAGCCGGGATCAGTTAATTGACCATTTAAAAGGATATGAGCGTTCGCCCTTTGACCGCAGTATTGATGTACGTGTAACCCGTTTGCGTAAAAAACTGGGTAATAACCGTTACATTCATACTGTGAGGGGCATTGGTTATATGTTTGTTCCCGAGCTGGAAGAGGATTTATTATGAAACAGCCATCCTCTTTATTTGTGCGAACCAGCCTGACGATCTTTATTTCCCTGTTTATTTTTCTGGCCTTTGCTGCCCTGGTGGTATTTCAGAATTTAATCTCCCCCATTGCCCGCCAGTCTGCCGGTGATATGGCGGCCCTGATGCTGCTTTCAGCTCAGACCTGGGTGGAATTACCTGTGGAAGCCCGGCCCAGGTTTGAAATAGAGCTTAAGCAATATCATCGGCTTTATATAGCAGAACAGCCTCAGCCCCTGGATAAAATTGATATCCATCACCTGTTTTATAATTATCTGCTGGAGGCGTTTGAAAAACGCCTGAACCAGCCCGTTATTATACCGGGGCAAAGTACCAGAAATGAAACCCGGTTTATCTGGGTGGATATTCCTATAGCTGAACATACCATCCAAATTGGCTTTCCTTACTCTCATATTGAACCCAATCCTCCCAGAGTATTATTCCTGCTTCTGTCTGGTGCAGCCGTACTTATTTTTCTTACCAGTACTCTGCTGGTACGTCATTTAATCCTTCCGCTGGAGAATTTATCCCAGGCGACCTTACAAATGGGGTGTGGAAATGTAGTCGCTCCTCTGGAAGAAACGGGTGCCCGGGAGCTGACGCAACTGGCCAGAAGTTTTAACCAGATGAATGCCAGGGTTCAGCAGTTACTGGATAATAGAACCACCCTGTTTGCCGGAATTTCACATGATTTAAGAACACCGATTTCACGCTTACATCTGGCTCTGGAGCTAATGGAAGACAAACCGGACAGGGAGTTAATTCAGGCTGCCCGCAGTGATCTGGAAGAAATGAATCATCTTATACAGCAGACCCTGGAACTGGCTGTAGGTAAAAAACAGGCCAGGAAAAAGTATCAGATTATTGATTTAAACAGGTTAATTACCGATGAAGTGAAAAAATTCAGACTGGAATATCCCGCCATAATCTGGTCTGAACTGCCCGCGTGTAGGATTTCTGTTTCGCCTACAGCGGTACAGAGAATTTTACAGAACCTGCTGCACAATGCTGTATGTTATGGACAGAGTAAGGATATTAGTATCGGCCTGGAACAACAGGATGATCAGGTCGTTTTGTGTGTCACCGATCAGGGAAAAGGTATTCCGCAGGAAAAGACAAAGCAGATATTTGAGCCTTTTTTCCGTCTGGAACAGTCCCGTAATGCCCAGTCAGGCGGCAGTGGGCTGGGTCTAGCCATAGTACGGCAGCTATGTGATTTGTACGGCTGGGAAATTACGGTACAGTCGGAACTGAATGAGGGCAGTGTATTTTGCCTGCATATTTATCAGGGTACAGAAGAAACCATACCCTGAATGATGGACGAAATATCAAACTATTTATCAGCGGTTTCAGTTTCCCCTGATTCCAGCCAGAGCATAAACAGGGTATAACCCAGAACCATAATAACGGCACCGGTAAACAAACCAATAATGCCGGATAATATCAGCCCGCCGATGGCGCCAATAAAGATAATGGCCATTGGTGCATCGACACCTTTTGCCAGTAATATGGGTTTCAGAACATTATTGCTCAGACCTACAACCAGGTTCCAGACCAGAAAGATAATCGCAGGCATTGTGCTGTATTCAGAAAAGGCATAAATAGACAGTGGAATAAGTACCAGTAGAATATCAATCTGCACAATGGCCATGACCAGACAGAGAAAGGTTAATAAACCGGCTCCGGGAATTCCCATCAATACAAAACCGACACCCGCCAGAGCGGATTGAATAAATGCAATACCCAGAATACCGGTTACGACACTTTTTACAGTATCTCTTGAAAGCCGGGTCAGTTCTTCACCCCGCCCCTCAGCCAGGCGATTAAAAATCAGTATAAAGGTTTTTTTAACCCCTTCGGCACTGACCAGAAAGACACCGGCAATAATTATGGAAAACACAAACATAAGTATTCCCAGCCCGATATTAGCTACAGAAGACAGTATCCATTTAATACCGGCTTTGATTTGATCATTATAAACGCCGAAGGCTACCTTGGGTGATTCTGATGCCAGTTGCCAGAAATCAGCAACTTTTTTTCCAATTACAGGAATATTGGCTACTTTTTCAGGGGGGGGAGAAATTTTAAGTGTGTCATTTTTTAAATGGGAGGAAAGTACTTTGGTATTATCCAGCAAGGCGCCTGAGATAATATAGGAAGGTACCAGCAATAAGGTCAGCATGCATAAGGTTAAAATGGTGGATGACCAGCCGGCACTTAGACCGGACTTTCTTTTTAACATGATGTATAAAGGATAAACACCAATGGCAATAATACCGGCCCAGACAATCAGCGTAATAAAAGGGGCTGCAATCAGATAACACCAGAATGCCAGCAGGGCAATAAGGCCTATTTTAATGGCGGTTTCAATAATATGAGTATTCTTGTCGGTCATAAAATAATCCTTAGGTGTTGCTATACAGTTTGATGTTCAATTTTTTTATTATAATTTAAATTGATATTGATTAGTTAAGATATTTTTTCCGCTGATCAGTTTTATTGAATCCGGTTCACCGTAATACATTAAATCCAGCCGTGCATGAGAATCATCTACCTGTCTGTATTCAATTAAATCTGAAATCAGAGCCCTGTTCTTATTATAAATTTTTAATTGAACCAGAGTATTAAGATTACCGGAAATAGAAAATTCCAGAGAACGTGAAGTCTGTTTAATTAATGTTATTTGCAGGCTATCAGTTTTAATAGTTTGTCCAGGTGCTTCAAAGTCAGCGGACTGTACTATAAATTCCCTGGGCAGATACAGGTCAATTTCACCTTTTAAATTTTCAGACTGAGTATCCATCTGTATGGCAGTCTTAGAATCCAGATAATCCTGTTGAATGTCTTCCATGGTTTTATGGTTAAAGTGAATAAAGTTGTTATAAAGTGTACTATTTTTAGCCGTACTGCCGGTCTGTTGCAATATTAGACGGGTGGAACTCAGGTTATGATGGATCAACGGGGTTAAGCTCAGCTTGATATTGACAATAGCATCAGCGACTGTCTGGGAATCATTCTGTTGTTTGTAAAAATTAATATAAAACGGCGTTACAGTGGTACTGGCCAGTCGGTCACCCAGCCATTGCGGATTGTCGGAACTGATTTGCTCATTTAACGGGACTATCTCCAGCCTGTCCTGTTCAGGTGCTACGGGCTGATCATCAGACAGGGGCTGGCTTAAAGACTGGTCTGGTTTTATTTCAGGTTTGAACTTGAAAGGATATTGCTTAACCTGATATTGAGGGCTGTAAAAGATAGTCAGTTTGACCTGCCCGTTATTTAGCGGTTCGGCAAATACCCGTTTAAACTGTTTTATGGACTGGTTAAACTGGCTTTGATACTGAAAATCCGTGGTTGCAATAATATCCCCCCTGTTATTATAAGCACGCAGACTTATAAACTGAGCCGTATTACCGATTACCTGATAGTTAAGGGTGTTATTATCTGTACTGTCATACACCAGTATAAAATCTTTAAATAATAATATGCCTGATGGTTTATTCAGGTTAAGATTTTTTTCAAAAATTTTTTCTGGATTAATAAGTGTAATTCTGCCCTGTATTTCAACAATATCTGACAGTTGAGTATCCGTAGTTAATAGTAACTTATCTCTGGCTGAGATAGTCTGAAAACTGACAAAATCCTCATTAATATAGGCTTCCTGCTCACCATCAGTATTTTTAAATAACTGGACAGGGCGATCTGTCACTAATTTATCAGCTATACAGTTATCAGTCGTTACATTCTGTTTAAGGCGGTTCAGGACTTTGTCGGTATATAACTGGGCCATGGCAGAATACTCTATAAAGGTATTTATATTCTGTCCTTTTGCCAGAATTTCTATAACCGGGTGGTTGTTTTCAAAGCTGAAAGCAGCGGTATTTAAAGCAAAGGGGCCGTCACTCCATTGCGGCTGAAATTCTACGTCAAGCTGTTTCTGGTAAGGTTTTAATTTGCTTCCTGTATTAAAAATACTGCTAAGCTGTTCCGTAAACAGGTGTTTTTTGGGAAATGTTACAGGCTTGTTCTGGCTGATAGTTAATAATACCAGGTTCCATAAATCGGGTACGGAGCTGTCAAGATTCTGCAGGGTATTTAAGTGAGTACCGGTCTGTTCTTCAATTGTCTTAGAGTTGAAATCTGCATCCGTTAAAAAAATAAACTGCTGTCTGGAGGCTATTAATTTAAGTACAGGTAAATCCAGTGATTTCATATAAAAATAAAATATTGCATCAGCAGGAGCCTGTTCACTGGAAAACAATGCCTGAGTATTGTGCAGTGTATGTACCAGAGACAGGTAAAAATCTTCCGTATCTGTGTTTTTTATATCGATGTTAAAACTGGATAATAGATAATGATTATTATGTTGTTTTAAGCTTAAAGTCTGTAATGCAGTACAACTGGTTTTTTCTGCTAACAGAGATTGAATGTCAGTTAAATCCTTTGCTGATGAACTGAACTTTACATACAGACCAAAATTATTCCGGGTTCTGAACAGGTAAAGCGGCTTCTGCTCTGAAATAATCAGGGGCTCTTTTAATAGCTTCTTAATGCCAGCCTGCTGGTTTTCAGAAAGCCCGAATAAAGGTAAAAAAGTATTAATTTTCTCCACTTCTTTTAAACGGGTAATTTTAATAAGTTGTGTAATATCATCGTAGCTAAACAATACGCTGGGTTCAGGTTTTATTTGTGACTGTGATACTGGCTGACTCTGGAGCCGTGTTCCAGAGTCAGTGGAGTTATTTTTAACTGGTTTTACTGCTATCTTTTCTTTAGGCTGGATTTTTTGTCTGTCGGTCATACTGACAGGTATTTCAGACTCTTTGCCAGTAAAGACATCAGTCAAAAATACCATGGCTATCAGCATTATAATAACAATGCTGACTAAAATCAGTGTCTTAGAGCCTTTTGAAGCTGAGTCTGAATGTTCAGGACATTCCGAGGCATTATATTCATTAAGACCTTCATTTGCAGAAGAGTTTTCTCTTACTATTTCCTCAATGTAGGTTTCAATACCGGCCCGGGCAAAGGTTTTCTGTAGTCGGGTGGCATATTCCTGGGTGTCGGCATGGCGAATAACGACCGTTTTTCCGGAAAAAAACTTGCGTTTAATAACGGCTTCGGGAATGCGGGTAATGTCATGAACATTTTTGATAACATCGTCTTTATCAAAACTGGGTAATATTACGCCTCGAAATATTACCTTGAATACCTTGCTGGGTTCTGACTGTTTTTCCATAATGGCCTGAGTTAATTTTTTAATTGCCGGTTTTAAACAGGAAAACTATTAATAAATAGTGGTTGATTTAGGAAATACAATAGTCAGGATTTCCAGTGCATCCAGTTCTATTTCAAACAGAATATCATCAATAAAATCGGTACTGATAGCAAGCATCTGGTTAATTTTTGCCGGTATGTGCTCAATATACTTGTTCGTATCGCTGGTCATAGCATTGGTATCCGAATCCAGGGCGTCATGCTGTCCATGGCTGTCTTCATGTTGCAGCAGGTGGGTAAAAACCGTGGCAATATGCAGGACATAAATATCCACTATGGTTTCCGGACCCAGGTTGTCAGGTAAATCCAGGGGGCGGTGCAGGTAACGGATGGGAAAAGTAATATCTTCCGGCACATGCCAGTGTTTCAGCAGTTCTGCACTTAGCTCGTTATAGTTAAAACCCAGATGATCAAATTCAATTTTAAATTCATCCATTAGCGGGTAACTGAGTGTTTCATTGATAACTTTTAAAACTTCATCCCGGCGGGTTGTACAGCTAATCAGCTGACCGATTCGGCTCATAATACCGCTGATAAACAGGCGATCAGTATTGGGGTGCTTAATGCGTTTGGCTATGCGTTTACAGAGCAGAGCAATATACACGGAACGGGTCCAGAAATCCTCCATTTTTAAAACTTCAAATGACGAGTTCTTATTAATATTAGCAGCGACTGCATCCATAAGGATCAGGTTTTTCACTTCCTGCAGGCCAATCAGGCTCAAGGCTCTTTGCAGGGTGTTGATCTCAGAGCGAAAACCATAAAGCGGTGAGTTAGCCAGTTTTAAAATTCGGGCACTTAATGCGGCATCGGTATTAATCAGCAGGCCAATTTCTTCAATAGAAGTCTTACTGGACTGGATTTTTTCTTCAAGCTGCTGGTACAGCTCAGGTAAGGTATATAATTTGCCCTGTTCAAGTATAAACTGGTTTACTATGAGTTCTATTTCAGTCATTTCTATCTGTCCACTTTGATTTTTCTTTTGCGTTCTCGTAAATTGCCAGCAAGGCAATTTACAGATGGAAACTATCTAAAGAATAGCAGTATTTACTTAAATTTCTGTGAATTTTATCTGTTTCTATGTGTTTTCTTAATGTTAAATGCAATTTTTTTTCGTAAGCACTTGAATAATAATAAAGTTATGTTTGCTTTGTATAGGTGTATCAGGCTGTAAAAAAGAACAGCGATTTGCTTTTGTATGGCTTTTAACCTAAATAAATCAGTTGAATCATAGCGAGAATGATCAGAGTCTTATTTTTTACTCTTTTAGGAATAAAGAACTTGCTATGAAATGCAGATAAACCTATAATCTAGCGCATAAATTTTTTGCATTGCATTTTGTATATTCAGGTGTTTTTAATGCAGAATTTATCATTTAAAATGAGAGATTGAATTCTCCAGCCTGTATTTATCCTTAGGCTCAGGTTATTTTCAGCTACCCGGGTTAATTATTAATAACGGCTCTGCCGCTTATTACTGGATAAAGTAACAGGATTTTAAGAGTGGGCCTTTGGCCCATTTTTTATTTGTATCGATTTTTTTAAGAATAATTGTGTATCTTTGAGAGCAACCTGAGAACAGCATAAATGCCTGCTAAAACCCAACAACTTGATGAATTGCTTGAACCGGTCGTCAGTTCCATGGATTTTGAATTTGTCGGGCTGGAATATATTTCACAGGGAAGACATTCAATTTTACGAATTTATATTGATTCTGATAAGGGTATCAGTGTTGATGATTGTGCCGATGTCAGTCGTCAGCTAAGCGCTGTACTTGATGTAGAAGATCCTATTGCGACTGAATATACTCTCGAAGTATCCTCTCCGGGACTTGACCGGCCTTTGTTTAAACTGGAGCAATATGAACGGTTTGCGGGTGAAGATGTGAAATTTAAAACCCTGAGACCGCAGCTTGACAATGGTCAGCGTAAGTTCAAAGGCACAATTGAGTCAGTTGACAAAGAAAATCAGAATATAATTTTTATGGTGGACGGAGAACAGCTTGTTGTGCCGTTTACCGATATAGATAAAGCAAACATTATTGCTAAATTTTAATCAGGGCGTAGGGGCTGGTTGCTCCTGGTATCCAGTTATTGATCTCCGATAGTAATCGGAACTGTTAGGACAAAAGTATGAGTAAAGAAATTCTTCTGGTTGTTGATGCCGTTTCACATGAACGTGGAATTGAAAAAGATATTATTTTTGAAGCGCTTGAAAATGCATTAGCTACGGCAACCAGGAAAAAAGCCGGTAAGGACATTGATGTCAGAGTATCCATTGACCGAGCTACCGGAGATTACGAAACTTTTCGCCGCTGGCAGGTGCTGGATGATGAAGTTGACCCCTTTGAATATTATGACAGGCAGGTTCTGCTGTCGAGAATCAAGGACGAACACCCGGATGTTAAACCCGGCGACTATATAGAAGAACCCATTGAATCCGTTGAGTTCGGTCGTATTGCAGCCCAGACAGCCAAACAGGTTATTGTGCAGAAAGTTCGCGAAGCTGAGCGTCAGAAAGTGGTGAATGAATACCAGGAACGCATTGGCGAAATGCTTTCAGGAACGGTTAAGCGCATTGAGCGCGGCAATGTCATTGTTGATATCGGCAATAATATTGATGCGATTATCAAGCGTGAAGACATGATCCCCCGCGAACCGGTACGCAATGGTGACAGAACCCGCGGTTATCTGTATGAAGTCAAGTCTCAGAACCGGGGGCCGCAATTAAGCCTGAGCCGGGTTATGCCTGAGTTTTTAATTCAGCTGTTTACTATTGAAGTTCCTGAAATAGGGGAAGGCCTGATAGAAATTCATGGTGCAGCACGTGATCCCGGTCTGCGGGCCAAAATTGCTGTAGAAGCGCATGAAGAACGCATTGATCCTGTGGGTGCCTGTGTCGGTATGCGCGGTTCCAGGGTTCAGGTTATTTCTAATGAACTGGCCGGGGAACGGGTTGATATTATCTTATGGGATGAAAATCCGGCCCAGTTCGTTATTAACGCCATGTCACCGGCAGAGGTTCAGTCCATTGTTGTGGATGAAGAAAGTCATTCCATGGATATTGCTGTTGAAGAATCCCAGCTTTCACTGGCCATTGGACGAAATGGTCAAAACATTAAACTGGCTTCCCAGCTTACCGGTTGGGAACTCAATGTTATGACTGTTGAGGAAGCCGAAAATAAAACTGAAGAAGAAGCCCAGAAAATTATTAATCAGATGATGGAAAATCTGAATATTGATGAAGACCTGGCTATTTTATTATTAAACGAAGGCTTTACCTCTCTGGAAGAAGTGGCTTATGTGCCGCTGCAGGAGATGCTGGAAATAGAAGAGCTGGATGAAGATACGATTATGGCCCTGCGTGAAAGGGCCAAGGACGTACTGCTCACCAGGGCCATTCGTGATGAAGAACAGCTCAGTGATGCTGAGCCTGCTACCGATTTACTGGAAATGGAGGGTATGGATGAAACGCTGGCTCATAAACTAGCCTCCAGAAACATTATATCCATGGAAGATCTGGCAGAACAGTCAGTAGACGAACTGCTTGATATAGAAGGTATAGATGAAGCCAAAGCGGCTGAATTGATTATGACCGCTCGAGCCCCGTGGTTTGCTGAGGAAGAACAGAACAATGACACGGCCAGTGTCGATAAACCATCAGAACAGCAGCTAGAAGATAAGCAATAAGCGGTTGGGCGAGGAGAGAAATTATGTCAGAAACCAAAGTTAAAGAATTTGCCGAAACCGTCGGTACGCCTGTCGATCGACTGATCACACAGATGCATGGTGCCGGAATTAAAGTCGAAGGTCCGGACTCAGCCGTAACGGAAGAAGAAAAACAGCAATTGCTGGCTTATCTGCGTGACAAGCATGGTGCAGGCAGCAGCAGCCCGAATAAAATTACCCTGAAACGTAAAACCACAACCGAACTGACGGCGGCTTCAAGTTCTAAAAAAGGCGGCAAAAAAGTTAAGGTAGAAGTTCGCAAGAAGCGAACCTATATAAAACGCAGTGCCCTTGAAGATACCCAACCTGCTATTTCAGCAGAAGAAGAACTGCTTGAAGTCAGGCGTCTGGAAGAACAGAAGGCTGTAGAAGAAGAACAGGCCAGGCTGGAAGCAGAAGCAGCCAGACAGGCCGAGGAGGCCAAAGCAGCAGAAGCGGCTTCTACAAAGACAGCGGAAACAGAACAAGCGGTTGAAAACAAAACTAATGGTGAGCCTTCAGCTAAGGAAGAGCCCTCAGCTGATAAAGAGCCCTCAGCTGGTAAAGAGCCCTCAGCTGGTAAAGAGCCCTCAGCTAGTGAAAAGCCTTCAGCCAAGTCAGCCGAACAGCTTGAAATTGAAGAACGGGCCAGAAAACAGACCAAACCTATTCTTAAGGAAGCCCCCAGACCTGACAAGACCACAAAAGCTAAACAGAGACATCCTGATAAACCCAGGTTCTCTGATAAAGACAAGAAAAGCAGCAAGTCTGCCGGTCGTTCCCGTAAGGGCAAACTGAGTGTTGATGAAAAGCAGGGCGGCAAAGGTCGTTTCAAGAAAAAAAGAGCCTCTGCACCTAATATTGAAACCAGGCACGTATTTGAAATGCCGACTGAGAAGAAAGTACTGGAAATTCCAGTGCCTGAAACTATCAAGGTTGGTGATCTGGCGCAGAAAATGTCGGTTAAAGCCGGTGAAATCATTAAAGTTATGATGAATATGGGCAGCATGGTTACCATTAACCAGATGCTGGATCAGGAAACCGCATCCATCGTTATAGAAGAAATGGGCCATATACCGGTTGCCATGAAAAATGATGAAATTGAAGATACCCTGATGGAAACTCATAATGAAGGTGAAGCTGTGCCCAGGGCTCCGGTGGTCACAATTATGGGGCATGTTGACCATGGTAAAACTTCCTTACTGGATTATATTCGTGAGTCCAAAGTGACAGAAGGGGAAGCCGGGGGTATTACCCAGCATATAGGTGCTTATCATGTGGATACTGATAAAGGTATGATCACCTTCCTGGATACTCCAGGACATGCCGCCTTTACTGCCATGCGTTCCCGTGGTGCCAATGCGACGGATATCGTTATTGTCGTCGTTGCAGCAGATGACGGCGTTAAGCCTCAGACCAAGGAAGCCATTCAGCATGCTAAAGCCGCCGATGTGCCTATTATTGTTGCAATCAACAAGATAGATAAGGAAGCCGCTGATCCCGAACGAGTTAAGAATGAACTGGCAGCTCTGGATGTGATCCCTGAAGAGTGGGGTGGTGATGTCATGTTTATACCTGTTTCTGCCAAAACCGGTGAAGGTATTGATGATCTGCTTGATGCCATTTCTGTAACAGCTGAAATTATGGAGCTGAAGGCTATTCCTGATGGGCCTGCTAAAGGCGTGGTTATTGAATCACGTCTGGACAGAGGCCGTGGTGTAGTAGTTACCATCCTGGTTCAGGAAGGTGTACTGAAAAAAGGTGATATCATTATTGCCGGTCAGGACTACGGCCGTATTCGTGCCATGGTTGATGAAAACGGTAAGACCATCAAGGAAGCCGGACCTTCAATTCCGGTTGAAGTACTGGGTCTTTCCGGTACACCGGCCGCCGGTGCGGAAGTCATGGTGGTTAAGGATGAACGTAAAGCACGGGAAGTGGCTCTGTTCCGTCAGGGTAAATACCGTGATGTTAAACTGGCCCGTCAGCAGGCCGCCAAGCTGGAAAATATGTTTACCCAGATGGAAAGTGGAGATGTTAAGACTATTAACATTGTGCTTAAAGCCGATGTGCAGGGTTCTGTAGAAGCGATTTCTGAATCACTGAAAAAACTTTCTACCGATGAAGTCAAGGTTAATATTGTGGCTGACGGGGTAGGCGGAATCAATGGTTCTGATGCTCAGCTGGCTGTGGCTTCCGGGGCTATTATTATCGGCTTCAACGTCCGTGCCGATGCGACGGCGAAAAAGATCATTGAAACAGAAGATATTGATCTGCATTACTACAGTATTATTTATGATCTGCTGGATGAAGTTAAATCTGCTATGACCGGTATGCTGTCACCTGAATTCAGGGAAGAAATTATTGGTCTGGCTGAAGTGCGTGATGTGTTTCGTTCTCCCAAGCTCGGTGCCATTGCCGGCTGTATGGTTATAGACGGCGTGGTTAAACGTAGCAATCCTATACGTATACTGCGTGATAATGTGGTTATTTATGAAGGTGAACTGGAATCACTGCGTCGCTTTAAAGATGATGTACCGGAAGTTAAAAACGGTATGGAATGCGGTATCGGCGTTAAAAACTACAATGATGTCAAGCCCGGTGATCAGATTGAGGTGTACGAGCGTGTTCAGGTTAAAAGAACACTATAGTCTTTTTTACAGCTAACTAAATACAGGCACTAAACAATGGCAGGTAATCAGAATCGCAGTCGTCGGGTTGGTGAACTTATCCAGAGGGAACTGGCTACTATGCTTATGCGTGAGGTTAAGGATCCGCGCCTGTCCATGGTATCTATAACGGCCGTTGATGTTACCCGGGATCTGAGCCTGGCACGGGTTTACTATACGGTTATTAATTCAGACCGGGATGCCAGCCTGCTGGATGATGTCAGACAGGGACTGAACAGGGCCAGCGGATTTTTACGCCATGAGCTGGGACAGCGGATCAAACTGCGTATAGTGCCCCAGTTACAGTTTCGCTATGACGAATCAGTACAACATGGTGCTCGTCTGACTCAGCTTATTGATCAGGTTATAGAAGAAGACAAAAAGCATCACCATTCCTCTGACAAAGACGACCAGACAGACTGAATCATTCATGGCGCGTAGAAAAAAAGGCCGTCCTGTCAATGGCATTCTTGTTCTTGATAAACCTTCAGACATCACTTCTAATGCCGCATTACAGAAAGTAAAACGGCTCTTTGATGCCCAGAAAGCCGGTCATACCGGCAGTCTGGATCCCCTTGCTACCGGTGTGTTGCCCATTTGCCTGGGTGAAGCAACCAAACTTTCCCATTATCTGCTTGATGCTCATAAACGATACCGGGCAAAATGCTTCCTCGGTACTACGACGACTACCGGCGATTCTGAAGGGGAAATACTGGAGCAGCGACCGGTAGCTGAACTGGATGAAGCCCGTTTACTGGGCTTACTGGAAACCTTTAAAGGCACTCAGCAACAGACACCTCCCATGTATTCGGCATTAAAACATAATGGCCGTCCTCTGTACGAATATGCCAGAAATGGTATCGAAATTAAGCGAAAAAGCCGTGAAATTACCATTTTCGAGTTAAATCTTCTGAATTGTAAGTGGTCCCCGGATAACCCCGATAGAAGCCCTTTTATTGAGCTCGAAGTACTTTGTTCCAAGGGGACTTATATTCGTTCCCTGTGTGAAGATATCGGCCGTGCTTTAGGCTGTGGTGCCCATATTGCAGAGCTTCGACGTCTGGAAGCTGAACCTTTTACTCTGTCCCAGGCTGTCAGCCTGGAGCAACTGGCACAGCAGGAAGATTTTGCTCAACGGGAAAAGTTACTGCTGCCGGTTGATTCGGCCATAGCCGGTTTCCCTGCCGTTCACCTCAGCAGTGAGGAAAAGGAGCGCATAGAACATGGCCATGAAATTGAGTTTAAAGCCTTTAACCAGCATAAAGCTTTAAAAAAACATGAAACCGAGAATATAAATTTTCGGCTGTATTTTAATAATACCCTGATTGCACTGGCGGTTCTTGATCAAAATGGTATGTTAAAACCCAAACGACTGCTGTTTTTATAAAGACGGCTGTAAACACCTGATTTTATCCGTCATTTTAGCTGACATTGAGCATTTTATATTGACAATTTAAAGCGGGTTTAATGCTTGTTTAATATCAGTTGAACAGGTAAAATACGCACCTTTACAGGATCGTAATAATACGATCCTCTTTTAGCAACACTCTATAATTGAGTTGCACTGGTTTAAATCGGGATAATCGATTTTTTCTGGTACTTTAATGTTTTAGGAGTAATACATGATTTCTGCACAACAAAAAAGCGCAATAATTGAAGAACACAGCCGCGGTACTAATGATACAGGTTCCCCTGAAGTTCAGGTAGCCCTGTTAACAGCCCGCATCCTGGATCTGACAGAACACTTTAAAGAACACAAGCATGATTTCCATTCCCGCCAGGGTCTGTTAAGAATGGTCAGCAAACGTCGTAAAATGCTGGATTATCTGAAGAAAAAAGACGTTGAGCGTTATCGTGCACTTATCTCTAAACTGGGTCTGCGTAAGTAATTAACCCGTAAGATTTATTAATTTTTAGTAACTATTCAGCATAAAATAGTATGACATAGAGCAATTGACTGCAGGTAGTGTGTTTACGGGGTTTTGAAAACATGGATGTTTTCACAATCACCAGGATAAGAACTTTTTACAAAACAAGTTTTGAAAAGTTCTAAACTAATACATGGATGTACTTGAGCACCCCCGGAAATACATTACCTGCAGTCATTTGCGGTCCGATACACTGAATAGATACAATTTTATACATTAGCCGAATATAACGGAGCAAAAGTAGCGTGACACCAATTAAAAGAACCTTTCAGTACGGCCAGGACACCGTCACTCTTGAAACAGGCGAGATAGCTCGTCAGGCATCCGGTGCCGTTATGGTCAATATGGGTGGAACTACCGTCTTTGTAACTGCGGTAGCCCGAAAAGAACCTAAACCAGGTACTGATTTTTTCCCCTTAACCATTAATTATCAGGAAAAAGCCTACGCGGCAGGAAAAATCCCCGGTGGTTTTTTCAAACGAGAAGGTCGTCCAACTGAAAATGAAACTCTGGTTGCACGCTTAATTGACCGTCCGCTACGTCCTCTGTTTCCAAAAGGCTATTACAACGAAATTCAGGTCATCTGTACCGTGGTTTCCCTAAACCCTGAAGTTGACCCTGATATTCCATCTATGATTGGTGCTTCTGCAGCACTCAGTCTGGCGGATGTGCCTTTTAACGGTCCTATCGGCTGTTGCCGGGTCGGCTATAGCGAAAGTGAATATCAGCTTAATCCAACCCGTGAGCAGCTGGATGAATCAGAACTGGACCTGGTTGTTGCCGGTACCGACACTGCGGTTCTGATGGTTGAGTCAGAAGCTGATGAACTGCCTGAAGACGTTATGCTTGGTGCGGTAATGTACGGTCATGAGCAGTTACAGACTGTAATTAACGAAATTAATGAGTTTGTTAAAGAAGTTGGTGTAACCAGAACGGAATGGACTGCACCTGAAGTGGATCAGGAACTGGTGGATACCGTTGCCAGTGAATGTGAAGCAGATGTCGTTGAAACCTATAAAATCAGCGACAAGCTGGAGCGTCTGAACAAGCTGGATGATATTCGTAATACCCTGATTGAAAAGTTAGCTTCCGGTGAAGATTCCAAATGGGATGCGTCGGAATTATCCAATGCCTTCTATAAACTTGAAAAGAAAGTTGTACGCAGCAGTATTATTGCAGGCAATCCCCGTATTGATGGTCGTGATACTAAAACGGTTCGTCCTCTGCATATTCGTACTGGCGTTCTGGAACGTACTCACGGTTCGGCACTGTTTACCCGTGGTGAAACCCAGGCACTGGTCGTTACCACTTTAGGTACTGCCCGTGATGCACAGATCATTGATGCTCTGGAAGGCAGCTATAAAGATTCCTTTATGCTGCATTATAACTTCCCTCCATACAGTGTGGGTGAAACCGGTATGGTTGGTTCTCCCAAACGTCGGGAAATCGGTCATGGCCGTCTGGCAAAACGCGGTGTGGCAGCGGTAATGCCGACCGTTGAAGAATTCCCGTACACCATTCGGGTGGTTTCAGAAATCACTGAATCCAACGGTTCCAGTTCCATGGCTTCTGTCTGTGGTACCAGCCTGTCACTGATGGATGCTGGTGTGCCTATTTCTTCCCCGGTTGCAGGTATTGCAATGGGGCTGATTAAAGAAGACGACAACTTTGCGGTTCTGACGGATATTCTGGGTGATGAAGATCATCTGGGTGATATGGACTTTAAAGTGGCCGGTACTGAAACTGGTGTTAATGCCCTGCAGATGGATATCAAGATCGAGGGTATTACCAAAGAGATTATGCAAATCGCTCTGGATCAGGCCAAAGATGCACGCCTGCACATCCTGGAACAGATGAATGCCGTTATTTCTGAACCTAATACGGATATGTCAGATTTTGCACCACGCATTCTGACTATGCAGATTAACCCTGAAAAGATTCGTGATGTTATCGGTAAGGGCGGTTCAACCATTAAGGCCCTGACTGAAGAAACCAGCGCCAATATTGATATTGATGAAGAAGGTATTGTTAAAATTTCTTCTGTTGATAATGTTGCTGCACAGGAATGTAAACGTCGTATTGAAGAAATTACCGCCGATGTTGAAGTGGGTAAAATCTACAATGGCCGCGTAACCAAGATCATGGACTTTGGTGCCTTTGTCACTATTATCCCCGGTAAAGATGGTCTGGTTCATATTTCTCAAATCTGTGAAGAGCGTGTTAATAACGTTACTGACAAATTATCCGAAGGTGAATTTGTTGATGTTAAAGTACTCGAAATTGACAAGCAGGGACGTATTCGCCTGAGTATGAAGGCTATTGCTGCTGATGCTGCCAGGTCAGACAGCGGATCTACTGAAGAATAAGCTGTTTTATTTCCCCTTCTTATGAAGGGGAATTGAAGGGCTGCAGCTCTGCATACCCGCCCCTCAATTCTTTCTAGTAATCTGAATCATTTCTATTATGTAAGCAATCGCTTACAGGCAATTATCAAAAAGTAAGCTACAATTTACTAAATACCTGTTTGTTTTCAGGTAGGTACAGTATCAATTTAACAATTCTTATTTCATATGGTATCAAATAATAATAATATGAGTGTTATTAAGGGTTATACAATTCAGGGGATTCTTGCCAAAGGTGGTATGGCAACCATTTATATTGCGCAGCAGGAGTCTCTTAAGCGTCAGGTTGCATTAAAGGTGCTTAACCCTAAACTGGATACTGTCATTCTGGATCACTTCCTTGATGAAAGCCGTATAATTGCTTCCCTGAAGCACCCTAATATTATACCCGTATACGATGTTGGCAGGGTAGGGATCCACTTTTATCATGCCATGGAGTACCTTGAAGGCGGGGATCTTGAAGCCCGTATTGCCCAGAAACAAATTGATGTGCATACGGCTCTGGAGATCATACTGGAATTATCCGATGCACTTTACCTGGTGCATAGTAAAGGCATTATTCACGGTGATATCAAACCCGCTAATATTGTTTTTCGTTCTGACGACTGTCCGGTATTAACTGACTTTGGTATTTCCAAACGAGTTGATACCACCGGTAAGGAACAGAATGCGGAAGGCATTCTTACCAGCCCAACTTATGCCAGTCCGGAATTAATACAGGGCCATCATTTTGATCACAGAACAGATATCTACAGTCTGGGTATTGTCCTGTATGAAATGCTGGTTGGAGAAAAGCCCTTTAAAGGTGAAACCAGGCTGGAAATGATTGCCAGCAGCATCCAGGACCCAGTCCCGACCTTACCTGAAAATCTGATGCCATTACAGCCTCTGATGGATCACATGCTGGCCAAGGATCCCGATGAGCGAATTGCTGATGGCCGTATGATAAGCCGTTATATTAAAAAGTATCTCAGGGATCATCCCCGTTCAACACAAACTGCTCAGAATCTGGCCGATGATTCCGGTTTCAGCAGCAAGGTTGTCGTTGAATATGTATCCGAATCAAAACCCGGCATAAAGGAAACTTCCTCAAAAGCTCTGGTTCCTCTGCTTATTGTATTATTTTCCATCGCCGTAGCCGCCATAATATGGTACTTTATCATCTGATTTTTATTTCTGCCTGTTATGCCCGTTTCCTATCTGCGCAATATGTACTAATATAAGAAATAAAAACAATTTTCCAGATTTAATTCTTATAAAAATCCGACAGCTGTAAATAATGAAATCAATAGCGGGTTATAAAATTATAAAACTGCTTGCTAAAGGTGGTATGGCTGCTATTTATATTGCTGAGCAGCAATCCCTGCAACGCCAGGTTGTCCTTAAGTTTCTTAATCCCAAACTCGATGAATCTATTCAGGAGCGTTTTATTGCCGAAGGCAAGATTATTGCTTCCCTGGAACATCCCAATATAATTACCGTTTATGATGTTGTCAGTACTGACAAATACAATTTTATTGCCATGGAGTACCTGGAAGGCGGGGATCTGGATAACCGCATTCTTGAAGGTCTGGATGTCAGTCATGCTCTGGATATTCTGACCAAAATTTCTGCTGCATTACATACTGTCCACAAGCAGGGTATTATTCATGGGGACATTAAACCTGCTAATGTTATATTTCGTAAAAACGGCTGTCCCGTACTGACGGATTTTGGTATTTCCTATCAGAGCAAACCCAAACAGGCCATTCATTCTAATGGTGAAGTTTATGCCAGTCCCAGTTATGCTTCTCCAGAACTGATACAGGGACGACCCTTTGATTACCGTACCGATCTGTACAGCCTGGGTATTATGATGTATGAAATACTGGTTGGAGAAAAACCCTATCAGGGTGAGTCGGAAATTGAAACCATTGCTAAAAGCATCCAGGATCCAATCCCAAAACTTCCTGAGAAACTTGATAAGCTGCAGCCGTTATTAGACAGTCTACTGGCTAAATCTGCCGATGACCGCTTATCCGATGCCAAACTGGTCACTCGTTATATTGAGCGCTTCTTTAAGGATAATCCGGAATTTAAAAAACAGGGCAATGAAACCAGGTTAATTGATAGTGATGTTGTGGTTGAATACGTGGCCAATAGAAAGCCGCAAAAAAAACATTCATTTGTGACTCCAACTATTCTAGTATTGATTCTGCTGGCGGTAGTATGGCTTAATAAAAACACCCTTTATGAACAGTTTTTTAAAGAATCCATTTATCCTCAAAACAATGATTCTGCACAACTTGTACAATCAGATGTTAAGCCTCTCTTAACAACTCCGGTTGTCAAGAAGCCTGATGATACTGAATACACAATTCTGGATTCTCTTGAAAACTCGATTTCAAAAAATGAAGCCCTGTTATTGCTGGAACAAAAAGATCAGGAAATTAAACAGGCCAAACAGGAACTTGAAAAACAAAAACAGGCACTGCGTAAAAAACAACTTAATCGTAAACGTCAGATTAACAAACTGCTTGCAAAAGGGCAGCAGAGTCTAAAAGATTATCACCTGACAACCCCATTAAATGATAATGCCATTTATTATTTTCAGAAAGTTCTGGATATGGATCCAGCTAATAAAAAAGCCGAAAAGGGTATTAAGGATGTAGTCTATCGCTATGAATTGCTGGCTCGTTCTGAACTGGATAAATACCATTACCAGAAGGCTCAGCAATACATCAGTACCGGTCTGGGTATTGATGCTGATAATAAACGACTTAAAGAACTGCAGGCGGAAGCCAATTTACTGAATGAGCCTAAAAGAGTCATAAAAAAAGTCCAAAACTTTTTTAAAAACCTGTGATAATCTGTTGTTTATGGTCTATTATTAACTTAGATAATACCCAATTTAGATTCTTTATAAATGGAGTGCTGAGTACTGATGAGACTGGTATTAAGATTTGATGGGCAGGATGTTCAGGAATTTGTGCTGGACAAGCAGGACATAACTATTGGGCGTGCTGCCAGTAATGATATAACGATTGATAATCTGGCCATCAGTGGTCATCATGCTACGGTTTATGCCACTGCTTCAGGTCCCGAACTGGTGGACATGAACAGTACTAATGGTACTTTTGTTAATAACAAAAAAATTAAGCGTCATCATTTAAAAGACGGTGATATTATTACCATTGGCAAACATCAAATCGTTTTTTTCAGAGATGCACCATTTTCTACAGCAGGAACAGACACACAAAGCGAAGCCACCGTCATGATGTCGGCGGATTTTCAACAGCAGTTACAGAAAGAACTGTCTAAAAAGAAACAGCAGGTTCCGGTTAGAACCGTACAGCCCAAACATAAGAAAGGATTCTGGGACAGATTAAAGTCATTTTTTGGTATGTAGTTCTGGAGTTTAAAACAGGCTATAAAATCCGGGAAAAGTGGATTTAAAAGTGGACAATAAAAAAGGCATTATCCAGTTAAGAATAATGCCTTTTTTGATTCAGGAGATTTAGCCTGTTACTTTTTAAGGCTTTCGTAATAATCCATTAGAATCTTGGCCACTTCAGGGCGTGAAAATTCTTTAGGTGGTGCTATACCATTGCCTAACATTTCACGAACCTTGGTACCGGAAAGCAGTACAAAGTCATCTTTGGTATGATCAGGTGCTTCACTCATCATAACAACCTTGTTCAGCTTTTTGGAGTAAGCCGTGTGGTCAGCTTTAAAGATTTCGATTTCTAATGCACCTTCTGGCACTTCTTCATCAAAAATCTTCTGAGCATCAAAGGCACCATAGTGATCGCCAACACCGGCATGGTCACGACCGATAATAAAATGAGTAGCACCCATGTTCTGACGGAACACTGCGTGTAACACACCTTCCTTAGGTCCTGCATACAGCATATCGAAACCGTAACCGGTTACCATCGCACTATTTTCAGGGAAGTATAATTCCACCATTTTGCGAATTGCTGCATCACGTACAGGAGCAGGGATGTCGCCGGGCTTAAGCTTACCTAACAGCATATGGATAACCAGACCGTCACAGCCTAAACGTTCCATCGCCATGTGACACAGTTCTTCGTGTGCCAGGTGCATTGGGTTACGAGTCTGGAAAGCAACCACTTTTTTCCAGCCGCGTTCAGCAATTTCATTACGGATTTCAACTGCAGTACGGAAAGTATCTGGAAATTCAGTCTGAAAGTAGGAAAAGTTCAGAACCTGGATAGGACCGGATAAAACAACCTTACCCTGGGCAACAAAGGCGTCAACACCTGGGTGCGCTTCATCAGGACTTGGACGATAAACGTTTTGAGTAATTTCCTTGATTTCATCATCCGTGAATTCTTCAACGGCTTCAACATCCATTACGGCCAGTACCGGATTACCTTCAACATTGGGATCTTTCAGAGCAATACGGTCGCCGGCTTTAACGCCCTGGGCATCCTGCAGCAGGTTTAAAACCGGAGTGGGCCAGAATAAACCTGAAGTAGTTTTCATGTCACGGGCAACTGAAAGGGCATCCGCCTTGTTCATATAGCCGGTCAGAGGGTTAAAATAACCACCACCCAGCATAACTGCATTGGCTGCAGTAGCAGAACTGACCAGTACGGAAGGTAAAGATTCAGCTTCTTTCTGTAATGCTTCGTTTTCAGCAGGGTCGTAAACAAAAAGTGGATTTAGTTCATCAGATCCATGAGGTTTAATCATGTACATTCTCCAAAAGTTAACTCACGCATCGGCTTATCCAATGCGACCAGAAATTTATAACCGTGTTAGGGTAGCTTATTTTAGATGGGTTTAGAATTGATATTTGTCAAAATAATAAAAAAGAAGCAAAGCAATCCAAATCACATCAAATAATCTGATTAATTTTACCAGAAAAAACAGGCATTGTAATCATGCCTGTTGCTCCCAAAATGGGATAATGCTATGATTTGTTTATGCGAATTATAGCAAAATCAACGCTCATGAAATTTTGGGAAAGTCGACCAGAATATGCTGATGCAAGGGTGAGCATGACGGAATGGTATAACTATGCAATGAAATCAACCTGGAAAACACCCCATGACATCAAAGAAAATCTGAAAACGGCCAGCATTCTAAAAAATAACCGGGTTGTATTTAATATCTGTGGCAATAAATACCGAATTGTTGTCAGAATAGATTATTCATTTCAGATGATGTTGATCCGCTTTGTCGGCACACATGCGCAATACGATAAAATTGAAAATATAGAAGAGATATAACAAATAAGGTTAGAACAATGGCAAGTAGACTCAAGCCCATAAAATCTGATAAAGAGCTTAAGCAGGCGCTGGAACGTATTAATGAGCTCTGGGGGGCAAAATCCAAAACAGCAGAACGTGATGAGCTGGAAGTCCTGTCTCTGCTGGTGGAAAAATATGAGGAAGAGCATTATCCCATTCCACCCTCCGATCCAGTTGAAGCCATCAAGTTCATGATGGATCAAAACGGCCTGACACGTACTGATTTACAGGCATTTATTGGCGGCTCAGGCCGTGTGTCAGAAATTCTCAATGGTAAACGGGATCTGACACTAAGTATGATTAAACGATTACACCATGGGCTAAAAATCCCTTATGATTCATTGATCAATTAACCATGGTATGTGTTATTAAAACCATAAAAATTTCATTTTGTCACTTTGTACAGTTTGCCATTAATTTCAACTCCTCAATTGTTAATGGGGGGTGCTTCTTGTGTAGCATTGCATGACAATTAGGACATACAGGGCGTAAATCATTAATAGGGTCAACTTCATAGCCTCGCCTGATGTCTGATAGCTGAGTCAAGTGGTGCACATGAATAAATCCCTTACCAATCTCACCATATACTTTTTCAAAATCAAAATTGCAAACCACACACTGCGCACCATAGTGCTCAATACATTTTGTCCTTGCTATTGGGTTCCTTTCGTATGAGTTAACAATAACGGCTTTCTTAATTCCTTCAAATAGGGTTTCTGAATTTTTAAGTTCATCTGGATAATCACTTGTAAACTGCGATTCCATTTTTTTTTCGTGCCGAGATATTATAGCTCTAATGCCGTTCAAGTTCCCTCTACCAAGCCCTTCATAATAATCTACATGCTCATTGGCAGCTTTGATTGCATTACGTAGTTTAGCTAACCCATAATCAGAAAGTATTTGCGTAAGAAAATAATCAGTGGCTTCTGCATTGTTTGTTCTTGTGTATTTATTACCATCCATCATTTTTTTAAAATTTACTATGTAATCTGATGCAGATCCTCTATTCATGCCATGTTCATTTTCTAGTATATCAAGAGCATCATTCTTGCTAATTCGACCATGATATACATCCTTTGCGGCTTGGTATGCTGTCTGTGTCATCTCTGTTGTTATTTTCATAGAACAAACTTTTTATACATAACATTATTAATCAGCAGCACCAAATTTTGACATCTGCTGAATTTTTTGTTGGATAAACCGCTTTCTCGGAGAA